>Ga0209017_10000385_pt1 | contig 44511 bp, 38 predicted proteins | sample YNPBryunderm2012_FD_185812 | JGI IMG/M metagenome (GOLD analysis project Ga0209017, IMG submission 185812) | Anoxygenic and chlorotrophic microbial mat microbial communities from Yellowstone National Park, USA - YNP Bryant MS undermat 2012... ...
TGACAACGTGACCATCACCAAGGGGCGGCACACGCTGAAGATGGGCATCGAGGTCCGGCGAATTCACGTGAACGTGGCCGATCCGGCGATGCACACCACTTCGATCACTTTCGCCAGCCGGGACGACCTGATTCGAAATCGTGTGGACTCGTTCAGCGGCAACGCGGGCAGTCCGGTGCTGGGGGCGCGGCGGACCTGGTTGATGGGGTTCCTCCAGGACGATTTCAAGGTGCGGCGCAACGTGACGCTGAATCTGGGCGCGCGCTACGAGTACTATTCGGTGCCGCACGAGGTGAATCGCCGGGAGCGGGTGTTCGACCTGTGGGGCTGCCAGGGATTCTGCGCGCCGGGCACGCCGTGGTATTACCCGGACCGCAACAACATTGATCCGCGGGTGAGCCTGGCGTGGGCGCCGGCGGCGCTGGGCGACAAGACGGTGTTCCGCATTGGCGCGGGCGTCTTCCACGGTCCGGGCCAGAACGACGACGTGAACGCGGCGCTGGACAACATGGCGGAACGCTACTCGCTGACCTCGCGCGACGTGACGGGCGGTTTGAGCTACCCGATCGAGGGTTTCATGCCGCTGGCGCGGGCGGCCGGGGTGACGCCGCGCTCGCTCCAGCGTGACCGGCGCGACATTTACAACATCCAGTGGGGTTTCTCGATCCAGCAGCAGATGCCGGCGCAGTTCATCATGCAGGTGGGTTACCTGGGCAACCAGGGACACAAACTGTTCTCGCGGACGTACATCAACGTGATTGATCCGGTGCTGGGGCGCCGGCCGCTTCCGGCCTTCGGGCGGATGGACGAGAAGCGCAACGACGGCAACTCGAACTTCAACGCCTTGCAGGTGTCGCTGCACCGTGCGTTCATCCGCGGGTTCCTGTGGGGCACCGAGTACATGTGGTCGCACGCCATCAATGACGGCAACCTGGGCGGCGGCGAGGGCAGCGAGCCGCAGAACGTGGCTTGCCGGCATTGCGAGCGCGGCAACAGCGCGCAAGACATCCGGCACACCATCACCAGCAACTGGGTGTGGGAGTTGCCGTTCGGACCGGGCAAGGCTTACGCCACCACCGGCGCGATGGCGAGGCTGCTGGGCGGCTGGCAGTTGAGCGGCATCTGGACGGCGCGCACGGGCCGTGCGGTGAACATTTCGGTTTCGCGCAGTTCGGCGGACGTGCCCGACGGCAACACGTCGAACCAGCGCCCGAACGTGGTGGCGGGCGTGCCGATGTATCCGGCGAACCGGACGAAGACGGAGAACTGGCTGAACATCGCGGCATTCGCGGCACCGCCTCGCGGAACGTGGGGCAACGCGGGGCGTCACATCGCGCGCGGGCCCGGTCTGGCACAGGTGGACCTGGCGGTTCACCGCAAGTTCCAACTGGCGGAAAGCATGAATCTGACGTTCCGGTTGGAGACGTTCAATTTGTTCAACCGGGCGCAGCTTGGCAATCCGAGCTCCAACATCTCGACTCCGGCGACGTTCGGGCAGATTCGCAGTCCGCTGAACCGCGCCGTGGGCACGGGGACGGCGCGGCAGATTCAGCTCGGTTTGAGGCTGAACTTCTAGAGCAGGCGGCAACGACCAATCAAGGAAAGGAGCAGGCACGATGGGTGTGTGGCTGTTGGTAGTGACGCTGTGGCTGGCGACACAGGGCAAGATCGAAGTAAAGCCGGTGCTGGCGACCGAGCCGGTGAGCGACGATCCCGACGACCCGGCGATCTGGGTCAACCCGCGGGATCCGGCGCAAAGCCTGATCATCGCGACCAACAAGGTGGCGGCGCCGCGCGGGGCGCTGTATGTGTACGGGCTGGACGGCAAGATCCGTCAGGTGATTGACAAGCTGGATCGGCCGAACAACGTGGACGTGGAGTACGGCCTCGTGCTGGGCGGGCGGCGCGTGGATATCGCCGTGGCCACGGAGAGAATGCAGCGGCGATTGCGGGTGTTCCGGATCCTGGCCGAAGGGAAGCTGGAAGATGTGTCGTCGCTCGAGGGCCTGCGCGTGTTCGAAGGCTGCGAAGGCGGGCAAGGGGCGCCGATGGGGATTGCGCTATACAAGCGGCCGCGCGACGGGTCCATTTTCGCCATCGTGAGCCGAAAGGAGGGGCCGCAGGAAGGATACCTGTGGCAGTACCGGTTGATGGACGACGGCACGGGGCGGGTGCGGGCGCAAAAAGTGCGGGAGTTCGGCCGGTTCAGTGGTCAGGGAGAGATCGAGGCGGCGGCGGTGGATGACGAGCTGGGCTACGTGTACTATGCGGACGAAGGCGACGGCATCCACAAGTATCATGCGGATCCCGACCATCCGGAGGCGGCGCGGGAGCTGGCCCACTTCGGTCGGGAGGGCTTCCAAGGGGACCGCGAGGGGATCGCGATCTACGCGCTGGGCGGCGGGCGGGGGTACATCGTGTGCACGGACCAGCTTCCGGGGGACACGAAGTATCACGTTTACCGGCGCGAGGGAGCGCCGGGTCGCCCGCACGATCACAGCGAGCTACTGAAGGTGTTTTACGGCGGCGCGGACGAGACGGACGGCATCGAAATCACTTCGACGCGGCTGGGGCCGCGTTTTCCCAACGGGCTGATGGCGGCGATGAACAGCGGTCCGAAGAACTTTTTGATTTACCGCTGGGAGGATATCGCAGGCGCGGGGGATGTCAAGCTGAGCGTGGCGGGCAGGCGGTAAGGGCCGGGGCGGAAGGTGCGCGCGCCCGGGGCGGTAGAATGGTGGGTTCGATTCTGCCGGGACAAGGAGTGCGACACCGATGGGCCTGATGTGGGGCGCCGGCTCGCCGAGCACGGAGTTGACGAGCGAGCGACTGAGGGAGGGCCTGTACGAGGCCTTGGGGAGGCTGGGGGAACGGCGGAGGGTGGCGGCGATTCCGCCGGACATCACACGTTTGCATTCGCGCGCCGGCGAGCTGACCCGGTACTTGCGCGAGTACTACGGCGAGCGGCTGACGGACATTCTGCCCGCGCTCGGCACCCACGTGGCGATGACGCCGGAGGAGATCCGCGAGATGTACGGAGATCTGGATCCGGGCCTGTTCCGCGTGCACGACTGGCGGCGGGATCCGGTGACGCTGGGCGAGGCGCCGGGCGAATACGTGAAGGATCTCTCGGGCGGGCTGCTGGATTATGCCTATCCGGTGCAGGTGAACCGGCTGCTGGTGGAGGGCGGCTTCGATCTGATCGTTTCCATCGGGCAGGTGGTGCCGCACGAAGTGAGCGGCATGGCGAATTATTCGAAGAACCTGTTGGTGGGCACGGGGGGCGCGGACGCGATCAACCGGAGCCATTTCCTGGGGGCCGTCTACGGGATCGAGAGAATTCTGGGGCGGGCCGAGAATCCGGTACGCAAGCTGCTGGATTACGGCGTGGAGAACTTCCTGCGCAACCTGCCCATCCTGTGGGTGCTCACGGTGATCGGGCGGAACGAGGCGGGCAGGCTGGTGGTGCGCGGGCTGTTCATCGGGGAGGATCGCGAGTGTTTCGAGAGGGCGGCCGAGCTGAGCTTGCGCGTGAATGTCGAGCTGCTGGAGCCTCCGCCGGCGAAAGTGGTGGCGTACCTGGATCCGGCCGAGTACAAGAGCACGTGGTTGGGCAACAAGGCGGTTTACCGGACGCGGATGGCGATTGCGGACGGAGGGGAGCTGGTGGTGCTGGCGCCGGGCGTGAACCGCTTCGGTGAGGATGAGGAGATTGACCGGCTGATCCGCAAGTACGGCTACGTCGGGACGGAGCGCGTGCTGGCGGCGGTCGAGAAGAATGCGGATCTCGAGGCGAATCTTTCGGCCGCGGCGCACCTGATTCACGGGTCTTCGGAAGGGCGATTCCGCATCACTTACTGCCCCGGAGGGCTGACCCGGGAGGAAATCGAGGGCGTCAATTTTGCGTACGGGGATCTGGCGGCGATGATGAAACGCTACGACCCGGCGCGGCTGGCAGAAGGCTTCAACCGGGTGGACGGGGAGGAGATCTTCTTCATCAGCAATCCGGCGACGGGGTTGTGGGCTGCGCGCGAACGGTTCGAGTCGGCGGGCTGAGGCTCTGGGGCGTGCACGGCCGCTGATCTGCGCCCGGCGGCGATGATCCGGGTTTCAATCGGCGGACCGGGGAGCGGGGGCGTCCGCAGGCGCCCAGACGTGGGGTGTGATGCCTTCCTCTTCAAGCAGCTCGAGGGCGATCTGGACGGCGTCGCGCACAAAGGGAGGGCAGACGGTGCGCGTCAGCTTGCGCTGATGAGCTTCGGCAAAGCCTTCCGGGGTCGAGATATCGCAGCCCAGGAGGTCGCGGCAGACGACGGAGCCGTGGCGCTCGGCGAAGCGCTCGAGGAAGCGGCGGCAGCGGGCGTAGGTTTTTTCGCGCTCGGTAGGGTTCTCCTCGGGGCTGACGCTGGATTGGGCGAGGCCGAGGGCCATGAGGGCGCCGGTTACGGCGCCGCAGACGCCGGCGGTGCGGGCCATGCCGCCGCCGAAGCCCGCCCCAATGCGCAGCGAGAGAGGGAGCGGGACGCCCCAGAGTTCGCCCAGAGCCGAGAACACGGCCTGGGAACAGGAGTAACCCTGGCGGAAACGGGCTTCGGCGGCGTCAGCGGCGTGCATACCGGACGATTATAGCGTGGGGGTCGCTCGGTCTTTGGCGGGCGGGAGATTTCCTCGATCTGCTCGCGGGTGTCTCGGGGGGGCGGGATCCAGGAAAATCGCCTGCTCGCGGAGGCCTTCGCGTTCCACTTCGCGGGAGGGCAGCTCCGGGGACCTTGTCGAACAATGCGGACCCGCATAGAGCGGGTGGCGCGCCGGATGGAGCATGATTTTCCGGGCGACGTGCGCCAAGTGGGGAACATTCTCGAACACGCTTTCCTGCTGTGTCGCGGGCGGCGGATGGAGCCGGAGCATCTGCCGCCGGAGCCGAGGCCGGCGGGAAGGGAGACCGGGCGGACGGGTCCGGAGACGCCGGAGGCCGCGAAACGGCGGATGATCGAGGCGGCGCTGGAGAGGCACGGGGGAAACCGAAGGCGCGCGGCGCGCGAACTGGGGATCCATCCCAGCACGCTGTACCGGAAGCTCAAGTCGTGGCAAGCTGGGAAGGAAGGCGAGTGATTCCGAAGGGAGGTTTTCCGGGTGTCCAAGGTGCATGAGAATGCGATTTCGCGGGCGATTGTCGAGGCGTATCACGAGAAGCTGGCGCGGTGTCTGGCGAGCGATGTGATCGTGGTGGGCGCTGGGCCGGCGGGATTGACGGCGGCGGCGGAGCTGGCGCGAGCGGGCCGGCGCGTGACCGTGATCGAGAAGAGGCTTTCGGTCGGCGGGGGCATCTGGGGCGGCGGGATGGGGATGAACGAGGTGGTGGTGCAGCAGGAGGCGGTGGCGGTGCTGGAGCGGGCGGGCGTGCGGGCTCGGCCCGCGGAGGGCGGTTTGTTTGTGGTGGACGCGATCGAGATGGCGTGCGGGCTGTGCCTGGATGCGCTGCGCGCTGGGGCAGCGGTTTTGAACCTGCTGACACTGGAGGACGTATGCGTGCACTCGGGGCGCGTGACGGGGGTGGTGGTGAACCGGACGATGATCTCGGGCGCCTTGCATGTAGATCCGATTGCGTTGATGGCGTCGGAGGTGATTGACGCGTCGGGACACGATGCGGTGGCGGTGGAGAAGCTGACGCGGCGCGGTTTGCTCAAGCTGCCGGCGCCCACGGGGCAGATCGGCGACGGGCCGATGGATGCGGCGGCGGCAGAGCAGTTCGTGGTGGAGCACACGGGTGAGATTTACCCCGGGCTGTGGGTTGCGGGCATGAGCGTGTGTGCGGCGTACGGCGGGCCGCGGATGGGGCCGATTTTCGGAGGCATGCTGCTTTCGGGTCGGAGGGTGGCGGAGCTGGTTCTGGCCCGGTAGGTTTGCGTGTCAGCCGGCCAGTTGGGCCTGCATGCGGGCGACGTCGCGGCGGACGAAGAGCAGGATGCCGGTGGTGAGCAGCAGGGAAGCCAGCACGTAGACTAACGCGGCGGAGGAGATGGCGGCGCTGAGGCCGATGCGTGCGGCGAGGAAGCCGATGATGAGGGGCGCGGTGCCGCCGCCCAGCCAGCCGACCATGTTCATGAAGCCTGCGGCGGTGCCGCGAGCTTCGGGCCGGATGACGTCGTAGACCGAAGCGAAGATGTTGGCGTCGTAAAAGCCCTTGAAGAGTCCCCAGCAGATGAGGCCGGCGACGAGTGCGGTGACGGAGTTGGTGCTGCCGCACAGGAAGACGAAGGGGGCGCCGATGAGGAGTGCGCCGGCCTGAACCATCATGCGGCCACCGGCGTAGCGACGGCGCAGGGTGTCAGCGAGCCAGCCGCCGAGCGGGGATCCCAGCATGCTGGCGAGCTGCACGAAGAGGGTGGCCATGAGGCCGGCGATGGCGAGGCTGAAGCCGAACTTGTCGTAGAGGAACTTGGGCATCCAGGAGAGCAGGACGGTGGCGACGAAGTTGGCGCAGATGAAAGCGCTCATGAGGATGAGGACGGTGGGGGTTCCCCAGACGGTTTTGAGGAAGCGGGCGAGGGGCATGCGGGTGGTGAGGCGTGCGTGAGGGCCGAGTTCGGCCAGGTCGGCCTGGCCGCGGGCGGGTTCCACGATGAAGCGATTGAGGAAGAGGCCGAGCAGGACGCCGAGTCCGCCGAAGACGATGAAGGACCAGCGCCAGCCATAGTATTGGCCGATGAGGCCGGCGAAGAAGCCACCCCCGATGGTGCCGACGTAGACGGAGGTCTGGTGGAGGCCCATGGCGCGGGAGCGTGTGGTCTTGCCGTGGTAGTCGCTGATCATGGACATGGAGGCGGGGTAGTAGATGGTCTCGCCCAGGCCTTCGGCGGCGCGGAAAAAGAGCAGGTGGTAGAAGTTGCGGGAAAGGGCGGTGGCCATGCAGATGAGGCTCCAGACGTGGAGACCGGCGAGGATGGCGGTTTTGCGGCGGACGCGATCCACGATGAGGCCGGCCAGGGGTGCGGTCAGTCCGTAGGTCCAGGCGAAGGACGAGCCGAGGAGGCCGAGCTGGACGCTGTCCAGTTGCATTTCTTTTTCGAGCAGAGGAAAGACGGAGAAGATGGCCTGGCGGTCGGCGTAATTGAAGAAAGAAATCCACCAGAGCATGCCGACGATGTACCACTTATAACGCGGGCTTTGGATGAGGTTCATCCGTAGATCGTCCTTCCGGGGAGGGAACTTATAAATTTGCCGAAGGGGTCGAGTAACTGGCGTACGCCGTCGGCCATGAAATTCAGGTCGGTGGCGGCCTGGAAAAACAGGAAACCCTGGTCGAGGAAGCGGCGGATTTGATCGGCGTCGCGGGCGGGGCAACCGGCGATTTTATTGTGGCGGCGTGCGGCGTCGAGGATGCGGGCGACGGCGTCCTGGAGGAGGGGATCGTCCTGGCGTCCGCGCAGGCCGAGGGAGAAGGAGAGGTCGCTGGTGCCGATGAAGAGGACGTCAATGCCTTCGACGGCGGCGATCTCGTCAATCTGTTCGACCGCGCGCTGTTCTTCGATGACGGCGACGACCATGACGTGCTCGTCGGCCGAGTCGTGGTAGCGCTGGGGTTCGGGCCAGGTGAGCATGGCGAGGGAGGGTCCGGAGCCACGGCGGCCGCGGGGCGGGTAGCGGCAGGCGGCGGCGGCCTGGCGGGCGAGTTCAGGGGTGCCGGTGAAGGGGAAGATGACGCCGTGGACGCCCATGTCGAGGACGCGCTTGGCGGTCCAGAGTTCGTTGACGGGGACGCGGGCGAAGGGAACGGCGGGCAGGTTGCGGCAAGCCAGGACCATGGAGCGCAGGGTTTCGAGCGTGATCGGGGAGTGTTCCATTTCGATCCAGAGGAAATCGAAGCCGAGGGTGGCGGCGCGGGCTGCGATTTCGACGGAGGGCGTGGTGATGGTGATGCCGATGACGGGCCGGCCTTCGCGCAGCGAGCGGCGGACGGGGTTTTCCCAGGCTGGTGGCGACAGAGGCGCTGACATAAGTTGACAGTTTAACGCAGGCCGAGGGCGCGAAGGGCGAGGCGCGTGAAGAAGCGGGTCAGGCGGGGGCGTTTGCCGCCGAGCGAGGGCGGCAGGAAGACGGCCTTCAAGAGGCGGACGCCGAGGGGCAGTTGGGCGCGCGAGCCTTTGGCGGAGAACCATTGCTCGAGCATTTGCAAAGGTTGGAGGCGCAACTGGTCGAGCATGGCGGTCTGGTGGACGCAGGAGATGGTGCAGAAGGGGGCGCAGGGCTTGGCAAGCTCGTATTCACGCCGGCAGTCTTCGAGCGTATAGCGCTCCAGAGGGATGGCGGGGCGTCCTCTTTGCTGCGAGCAGTAATGGACGAGGCCGTCTTCGCAGACGTAGAGGTAGAGGGCGCCGGCGGGGCAGCGCCAGGAATTGGGACGTCCGGCGATGAGGTTTTGCTGGAACTGGCCGTAGCGGGCGAAGTCTGCGAAGGAAGCCTGTCGGAGGGCGGTGAGGCGATGATAGACGGCGCGCTCGCGGTCACTCAAGGGTCGCAAGCGTCCCCAGCCGTCATGGGCCAATCCGACGGTGACGTGAAATCCGAGGTTCCGGGCATGCTCGGCGATGGCGATGGCGTCTTCGGGTCGGGGGAGGCCGGTACCGATGACGAGGTTGACGTTCACCGCGAACCAGGCGCGGCGGGCGAGCCAGTGGAGTTTGGGCATGAGCGGGCGCCAGGACTTCATGGAGATCTCGTCGGGGGCCAGGTTGTCCACGCTGACTTGGAGGTAATCGAGACCGGCGTGGTTGAGATCCTGGATGAGCCGTGGAGACAGGAGGTAACCGTTGGTGATGAGGCCGGCGAGCAAGCCACGCCGGCGGATATGGCGGACGAGGTCGGGGATGTGGGGATGGAGCAGGGGTTCGCCTCCGCTGAGGGTGATGGCGGCGGCGCCGAGGTCGGCGAGGCGATCCACGCGGGCTTGAAGAACCGGTAAAGGCACGGGCGGGGAGTGCGCATCGAACTCATTGCAGTAGGCGCAGGCGAGGTTGCAGCGGCGCGTGGGGATGAGATGGGCGACGATGGGGGTGCAGGGACGAGTCATGGCGCGAGCGAAGAGGCGCGCTTCGCGCCAGCGGCGGCTCACAGTAGCCATACGGCGGCGGAGAGGGAGCATGCCCAGCGGATGATTTCCATTATAGGGATGTGACTTCAGAGCTGGGCTATGGCGAGGGAGGCGGGCCGGGGTCCGACGGGGACCACGGTAAAGAGCGGGGCGAGGCGGAGGCGGCGGCGAACGGTAGTGGGGATGCGGATGACGGCCAGGGCGCCGGCGCGTTGGTTGAGGGCAAGGGCAAACTGGTTGTCCGGGGTGACGGCGAGAGCTCCCACGCCCTCGCCGACGTTGGCTGCGGCGACCAGGTGGCGGGTTTCGATTTCGACGATGTTGACGTCGCCGTTTTGGGGGCTGGCCACCAAGAGGTATTCGGGGTTGGTGGAGACGGCCATGGCGGCGGGGGCGCGTCCGGCGAGGATGGTTTCGGCGACCTCGGTGCGGTAGGGGTAGACGATGACGACGACGTCAGCGCCCGGGCCGGTGAGGAAGAGCTGGCCGCCGTCGGCTTTGAAGCAGAAATGCCTGGGGTGGATGGCGAGGGGCAGATGGACGACGAGGGCTGCTGTGGGCACCTCGAGGATGGTCAGAGCGGGCTGATCGGCATTGGCGACGAGCAGCAGGCGGCCATCGGAGCGGAAGCGGACGGTGGCGGCGCGGCGACCGAAGTCTACCGGGGGGAGGCTGCGGCGGGCTTCGAGATCCACGAAGCTGACGGTGCCGGTCGAGGCATGGCTGACGGCGGCCCACGGTACGTAGGGGGCAAGATCGAAGTCTAGGGGGTCGGGCGTAAGGCTGATGCGGGCGAGGCGCCGGAAATGCTCGAGGCTGACGGCAACCAGTTGCGAGGGATCGCGGCACAGGACCCAGAGGGTGTCACCGGCGAGGCGCATGGAGACAGCCGAGCGAGCGACGGCAAGTTGGCGGGCAGGGCGAAGCTGGTCGAGATCGAGTTCGCAGAGCAGGCCGGAGTCCGGGGCCAGAGCCCAGGCGACGGGCCTGGTCGGGTGGGCGAGCAAGGGTCCGGGAGGCGCGGGAAGGCGGATCTGGCGGGCGAGCGAGAAGGTCCGCAAGTCTACGACGGAGATGGCGCGGGACTCGGGGCCGGCCACGAGGGCGTAGCCGGGGAAAGCGGAGGGCCGTCGCCTGCGGCAGGCCATTAGGGCGGGAGCGAGCAGGCACTGGCGGCGGGTGAGCATGGAAAGCTCATTGTAGCGGGGAAGCGATGGGAAGGGTTTGGGCTTTGCTAGGATGGGGCCAGGTGGCGAAGCTCGCGCGGTGGAGATGGCTGATTTGGCTGGCGGCGTTGGGGGCGGCGTCGCAGGAGCCGGTCTATCGGGTGGACGTCAAGCTGGTGAGGATCGTAGCCACGGCGAGGAACGTAGCGGGGGAACTGGTGGGGGCATTGGAGAAGGAAGATTTCCTGGTGCTGGCGGATGGGGTGGAGCAGGAGATCGCGGTGTTCGAACGGCGGACGGAGCAGCCGCTTTCGGTGGCGCTGTTGCTGGATACGAGTCTTTCGACGGCGATCGAGCTGCGCTACGAAGTGGAGTCGGTGCGGAAGTTTTTGAAGGCATTCTTCAGCGAGGGGCATCCGGGGGATGCGATCGCGTTGTACACGTTCAACTACGAGGTGACGAGGCGGACGGGGTACACCCGACGGGTGGAGAGCATCGAGGCGGCGCTGAAGCGGTTGAAGCCGGAGGGAGGCACGAGTCTTTACGATGCGCTGTATTTGGCGTGCGAGGAGCTGGAGGGGCGAGAAGGCAGGCGGGTGGTGGTGGTGGTGACCGATGGGGGCGACACGACGAGCGTGAAAGGTTATCACGATGCCTTGCGGTCGGCGCACCTGGCGGATGCGGTGATTTATCCGGTTCTGGTGATGCCCATCAAGAACGATCCGGGACGCAACATTCGCGGGGAGAACGCGCTGACGGGCCTGGCGCTGGGCACCGGGGGGCGGGTGTTCGCACCCAGCGTGGGGCCGGCACTGGATCAGGCATTCGGCGAGATTTTGCGGGAATTGAGGACGCAATATCTGCTGGGGTTTTACCCGCGGGGCGTGCCCCGTAGCAAGGACGGCTACCACCGGCTGGAGGTGAGGGTGCGGCGGCCGGATTTGCAGGTTTCGGCGCGGAGCGGCTATTATGATGAGTCGGCGCCGGCGGGTCGCGGGTGGCGAGCGGCGCCCTAGCGGCCGCGGCGGGGAGAACGAGGTCGGGCTTGAGCGCGGAGAAGAAGAAAAAGAAGAAATCGGGCAAGTCGCGGGCTCCCGAGCAGACGTTCGAAGAAGTGCGTTACCTGCGGCGCCTGATTGACGACGAGATCCCGGTGCGGGTGCGGCTGCGCAACAACGAGGAAGTAACCGGGACGATCGAGTATTACGACGCTTCGTTCATCCGTCTGACCCGCCAGGGCGCTCCCAATCTGTTCATCTTCAAGCACGACATCAAGTACCTGCACGAAGAAAGTTAGTCCGGGCTGCATGGCGTCCTATCTTGAAATTGCCCGCGAGATTGCGCAGGAGGCGGGCGGCCTTTTGCTGAGTTACTTTCACCGGCGAGTAGGGTTCGAGCTGAAAGGGGAATTCGACCTGGTGACGGAGGCGGATCATGCCTCCGAGGCGCTGATCGTCGAGCGATTGCAATCGCACTTTCCCTCGCACGGGATTGTGGCGGAGGAAACGCGCGGGGCGTCATCGGGTTCGCCGTTTTGCTGGTATGTGGACCCGCTGGACGGGACGACCAACTTCGCGCACGGTTTTCCGGCGTTTTGCGTGAGCATCGCTCTGGCGCAGGATGGGGAGCCGGCGTGCGGGGTAATTTACGATCCGCTGCATCAGGAGCTGTTCGAAGCCGAGCGGGGGTCGGGGGCGTGGCTGAACGGGCGGCGGATCAGCGTCTCGGAGACGGGGCGGCTTGCGGACAGCCTGCTGGCCACGGGCTTTCCGAGCCGCAAGCGGCACCTGAACGTCAACGTGCATTTCTACTATCAGGCGGCGATGGTATCGCACGGCGTGCGGCGGGCGGGTTCGGCGGCGCTCGATCTGGCTTACGTGGCGTGCGGGCGGCTGGACGGATACTGGGAGTTCGGCTTGAACCCGTGGGATATGGCGGCCGGGATTCTTCTGGTGGAGGAAGCCGGGGGCAAGGTGACGGACATGCATGGGAGGCCGGCATCGCTGAAGTCGCCGCACGTGATGGCGGACAACGGGCGGGTACACGGAGAATTGCTGGAGCTTTTCGGGGAAATTTTCGCGGGTCGCTTTCGCACGCCGTTGCCGGCGATCGTGGGGCAGTAAGGGGTCAGGCCTCTCCGGCGAGCAGGACTTCCCGGGTTTTCATCCGCTCGCGCAAGTTTTTCCAGTGCAACCAGGCGAGGCTGATGACGCGGACGACTTCGTTAGGGTCGAGAGGCTTCATGAGCACGTCGTAGCCTCCGAGGTTGAGGACCTCGGCCCAGAGGAAGTCGTCGGCGGCGCGGGAGGTGACGATGAGAAGGGAGTTGTGGCGGAGGGAGGTGAGCGTACGGAGCAGGTCTCGCCAGGTGCCGTCGGCGAGTTCGGCGTCGCAGAGGATGACGGGCATGGGGTCGCGGCGGAGGAAGTCGGCGGCCTCGGCGCAGTCACGGGCGGTGTGGATGACCCAGTTGGAATGGGCGAACAGGTGACGGAGGAAGCGGAGGTCTTCTTCGGCAGAGCTGACGGCGAGGACGCGAACGGTGCGATCGGGGAACGACTGAGAGGAAGGGCAGGGCACGGCGGAGCGAAAGGGTTCATCGGGAGCGACGCTCATAAGTAGACCTCGCGAACAGGCTGGCAGAGCATTTCAAAGAATTGGTGGGCGCCAGGCGCCATTTTTCTACCGTAGTTTTGAGTTTGGGGCGGGGCCGGGGCGCCAGGTCAGGAGACACACCGCACCGGCGCTCGCCTCAGCCCGATGGTAGCGGGATGGGACGGGGTTGGGAATCAGGGAAAAGCCGCAAGCCGGCGGGCCAAGTTACTGACTGCTCCCGCGAGAACGTACCTAGGGGCCATGACGTGCGCCGGACCTGCGGGAGCCGGGCAGGGCCGAGGTTCACCAATCCGAAGTTCATCCGGTTGCTGAGAGAAGTGTCACGGTCGTCGAGGGCTGCCGGATCAGGGCAAGGCGCGGTGCTGACCACGGTGGCCGCTCAGAGGGAGGCCTGTAGCAATTCCAAGGCGCGGCGGTGAGTTTCGGCGGGACGATCGAGCATGGGGAAGGCGAGGCCGGATTTCGGTCTGGGCTTGATCCGGTTCTCGACGGAGAGTAGCCACATCGCGCAGTCAGTCCGTGAAGCTCTGCGCCGGCAGATCGTCCGGCGCACTGTTCTGAAGCGCTCTGGCTGGCGCTGCCGCGAGAGCCGGGCGGGGGACCGGCTTTGGGGCGGGCGCGAGGATCGGGGCTGCCATCCTGGCGGGCGCCCGGCGCCGCCCAGGATGACTGGAATGAGGGGGCCATGAACAAGCGCTGGCCGCGCTGGGCCGGAAAGGCTGGGGACCGTTTGCGAAAGCATCCTGGAAGGATTCCCGTCGGGGGCGCAAAAAGCAGCAGGCATGCCGAGCTGACGTACCGTCCGGGCCCGCAGCCGCCGTATCTGCGGCGACGGTGACGGTGCGGCGGTGGAACGATTCGGACGGAAACTGGCCCGGCAGCGTCCAGACCCATCCCGAACCACGAGGCTCGATCAGCCCCTTGGCGCCGGACCCTGCAAAACGGTCGCTGTCTGCTGCGCCGCGGCTGTGATGGCCGCTGGGTCCAGCAATGGGGCCAGGAACGGCAACAACCAGCGCGGGTCTTGCGCGTTGCTTTCCCGGCTGCCAGACTCGGCGATGTCGTGGGCCGGGAAGACTTCGGGCCGAGGCTGGTGAGCGATGAGGGAGACGAAAGTGGCGCGGGCCTCCGGGTCCGTCCGGGCCAAGAGCGCGGCCAACTCGGCGTGCGAGAGTCGCACGTGCCTTTCGGGCTCCGACGGCTCGCTGTCCGCGGCGAGCATCAGCAGGAGCGAATCGGAAACCGCCTCCACCCCTTTGACCGGCCGCAATTCCGGCTCGCCATCCGTTTGCAAGCCGGCCAGCACGCAGGCGCCGCCGCTCGGCCACAATCGTGCGTTCGTGGTGCTTCGGCTCGACCGGCTGCGGCTGCCGTTGCGGCGCCGGCAGATGGTTGGCGCGCATCAGCCGCAGCACGCGCCGCAACGACGTGCGCACCTGGCGCACACGCAGCCGGGCCCCCACCTTGCGGTGGCCTTCGCCACGGAAGGGCGATTCCTGGATCGCGCGACGGATTTCGGCCAGGAGATCATCATCGCTGCAGCGAGTCTTAGGGCCACGGCGGGCCGGCGGCTGCAGGCAGAGGGGCGGCCGGCGTTGCTCGTAGAACGTCGGCCCTGGCAGGCCCCACGCCTTCAGTATCCGAGCCCGCCCGTAGGATCGTCCTGAAGAGGCCGACCGGGTACGGCTCATCTCTTCGACCTGCACCGCAGAAAAGGTTTCTCGTCCTCCATGCGCCGGATACGCTCGCGCAGGAGTTCCTTTTCCATGGCCGGCTCGGCGATGAGCGACTTCATGCGTCGGCCTGGCTCGTCAACCAGGTCCTCCCGTCGGATCTCGAGTGCCTCAGCGCCACCAGCCATGAAGGCGTCACGCCACTGGCTGAGAGCGGCGGCAGGGACGCCATACTGGCGGCTTGTAGACTGCAGATCGGCGCCACGAAGCAGCTCCAGAACGACGCTCGCCTTGCGTTTGGCTGACCAGCGGCCCTTGCCGCCGCGGCCGATTTCCCGGCCCGCGCCGGTCGCCCTCCGGGCTCCCTCAAGGGGCCCGGGAATCGAAGGATTCGTGTTGGACAGCTTTCAGTCCTTCTATTGCAAATCAGTGTCCGATGAAATCGTGCTGCGAGGGATTCGCCCGAGGGTTGTGGCAAGGGGCAACGATACAGCCGCGGCCCTGGGAGAAGATCGCCAGGTTTTCGCGGACCTCGCGTTTGACGTCCTCGGACGTTCCGAAGGGCAGGGTGATCTGGTTGTCCACCGGGCCGTGAAAGATGACGCGGTGGCCGAACTCGGCGGCCAGTCGGCGGTGGTCCATGCCGCGCAGTCGGCAGTAGGGGCAGAAGAGTTCGTCGGCGGCGCCGACGATGGGGTAACCGGTCCACTGAAGGCATTGGCGGCGCAGGTCGGCGGTCTCGCATTCCGAGGGTTGGGGCCACGGATAGGTTTCGATGTCGTGGACGGAGGCGGCGTGGGCGAGGGGCGGATCAATCGCTTCGTCGTAAGTGCCGAGGCCGTCCAGACAGGGCACTTCGCGGGTAAGTACGCCCCGGATGCTGAACAAGGAGGGTATCTGCCAGGTATCTTCGCGGGCGCGAGGATGGCGGGGAGCAAGAAAGATGCACTTATCCACGCCGAGTTCGATCCAGAGGGATCTTTCGTCCGTGCAGTCTAACTCGGCAAGCAGGCGGCGACTAACTTCGGGGCTGGCCCGGTAATCACCGACCGGAAGGGGCCAGGCGAGCCGTCGAGCAGGGCGAGTCACTTCTGGCGCGGGGTCACAGCGTTAATTTAACCGGGGGATGGGGCCCGGATGCGGCAGCAGCGGGCGCGAGGGCAACGGGTAAACTGGTGGTGATGGAGACCACTGGGCGGCGACGGACGACGGTGGTGGACGTGGGGGGAGTGAAGATCGGCTGGCCCCATCCCATCGTCGTGCAATCCATGACCAACACGGACACGGCGGACGTAGAGGCGACGGTGCGGCAGGCGGCGGAGCTGGCGGCGGCCGGGTCGGAGCTGGTGCGGGTGACGGTGAACAACGAGGAGGCGGCGGCGGCGGTGCCGCGGATCGCGGAGGAGCTGGAGAAACGCGGGGTGCGCGTGCCGCTGGCGGGGGATTTTCATTACAACGGGCACATTCTGCTGAAGCGCTACCGCGAGTGTGCGCGGGCGCTGGCCAAGTACCGGATCAATCCGGGCAACGTGAACATCGGTCGTCGCGCGGACGAGAATTTCCGGGCGATCATTGAGACGGCGCTGGAATACGGTAAGCCGGTGCGGATCGGGGTGAACTGGGGATCGCTGGATCAGGCGCTGCTGGCGCGTTTGATGGACGAGAATGCGCGGCGGCCGGAGCCGCGGGATGCGCGCAGCGTGATGCGGGAAGCGATGGTGGCGAGCGCGCTGGAATCGGCGGCTGCGGCGGAGAGTTACGGGCTGCCGCACGATCGCATCATTTTGAGCGCGAAGGTCAGCTCGCCGGTGGATTTGATTGCGATTTACCGGGAGCTGGCGGCGCGGTGCGACTATCCGCTGCATCTGGGGCTGACGGAGGCGGGGCTGGGGACGAAGGGGATCGTGGCCAGCACGGCGGCGCTGGCGGTGCTTTTGGAAGAAGGCATCGGGGATACGATCCGGGTGTCGCTGACGCCGGCGCCGGGTGGGGACCGCGCCGAGGAAGTGCGTGTGTGCCAGCAGATTCTTCAGGCGCTGGAGCTGCGGAGCTTTCTTCCGCAGGTGGCCGCCTGCCCGGGCTGCGGTCGCACGACGAGCACGCGCTTTCAGCAGATGGCGGCGGAAGTGGAGGAGTATCTGGCCCGCAAGATGCCGGAGTGGCGCAGCAAGTATCCCGGGATCGAGAACCTGAAGGTGGCGGTGATGGGGTGCGTGGTGAACGGTCCCGGCGAATCGCGTCACGCCGACATCGGGATATCGCTGCCGGGGAACATGGAGGAACCGCGGGCGCCGGTGTTTGTGGATGGCCGGCGCGTGGCGACGCTGGAAGGCGAGCAGATGACGGAGCGATTCCTGCGCATGTTGGAGGAGTACGTGGGGTCGCGTTTCGGGGGGCAGTGAGGGCCGGCTGCTATAATCAGATTTGTCGCTGGGGTTGAAAGATGGCAATCAGCGAAACTCAGAGAGGGACTGGTTTGGCGACGGAGGCCGGCGAAGCGGGTAACGGGGCGCCGGTCCGCGTGTTCCACCGTGTGCTCGACTGGCTGACCAGCGAGCGCTTCCAGTTGCTGAACATCACCGAGCGCGTCCAGGATGTGGTGCGTCGGAGCGGGATTCGCGAGGGTCTGGTCCACATCCAGTCGTTGCACACGACGACGGGGCTGCTGGTGAACGAGTGGCAGGAGGCGCTGCTGGCGGACATCAAGCGGCTTCTGGAGGAGCTGGTGGGCGGCGACCGTGACTGGCGGCACAACGATCCGCGGCATTCCGACTGCGAGCGGGGCAATGCGGACGCGCATTTGCGGGGGATGTTGCTGGGGCAGACGTTGTGCCTGCAAGTGCGGAACGCGGCGGTGTTGTTGGGGTCCTGGCAGAGCATCATTCTGGCCGAGCTGGACGGGCCGCGTTCGCGGCAGGTGGCGGTGCAGGTCCTGGGAGTATGAACTCGGTCGAGGGATCGGCGTTGGCTCGACGGTTTCGCCTGGAGGAAGCGGAAAGCCTGTTGCCGGAGCTGGAGGTGCTGGTGCGGGACGCGGTCGAGGCGAAGCGCCGCTTCGATCAGGCGCAATCCGAGCTGGAGGCAGCGTCGTCGCGGATCGCCCTGCTGGGCGGGGCGCAGGTGGACCGGCGGCAGGTCCTGGCGCGCCAGGGACGGCGCGACGCTCTGGCTTCGCGGTTGCGGGAGCTGATCGAGGCGATCCAGCGGTACGGTTGCCTCGTGAAGGACTTGGATGTGGGGCTGATTGATTTTCCCACCTGGTATCAGGGGCGCGAGGTTTTGATGTGCTGGCGGCTGGGTGAGCCCGCGATCGAATTCTGGCACGAGGCGGAAGAGGGGTATCGGGGGCGCAAGCCGATTGACGAGGAGTTTCGCTCCGGGCATCGGGGGGAACGGCTGAACTGATGCCGAGGCCGGCCGCGTAAAATGGGCAATGTGGGCGGCGAGGAGAACATCAAAGGGCGTGTGCGCGACCGTTACGGGGAGGCTGCGCTTCGCGTGTTGGACGGGGGCGTGGCAAGTTGCTGCGGCGGTGTTGCGGCCGATCCGGTTTGCGGCAACCTGTACAGCGAGGCGGAGGCGGCGGTTGCGCCGCGGGAGGCGCTGGCAGCATCGCTGGGTTGCGGCAATCCTACGACCCTGGCGGAGCTGAGGCCGGGCGAAATTGTCCTGGATCTGGGCTGCGGAGGGGGGATTGACGTTTTTCTGGCGGCGGAGCGCGTGGGAGCTTCGGGGAAGGTCTTCGGGTTGGACATGACCGCCGAGATGCTGGCGCTGGCGCGCCAGAACAATCACAAGGCGGGTGTGGGCAACGTGGAGTTCGTGCAGGGCGACATGGAAGCGTTGCCGCTGGCGGACGAATCCGTGGATGTGGTGATCTCCAACTGCGTGATCAACCTGGCGCCGGACAAGGACCGGGTGCTGCGCGAAGCGTACCGGGTGCTGAAGCCCGGCGGCAGGCTTGCCGTCACGGACATCGTGGTGCGGGGCGAACTGTCGCGCGAGATCCGGCGGAGCATGGAGCTTTGGGTCGGCTGCATTGCCGGGGCGCTGGAGGAGGGCGAGTACGCGCGGAAACTGGCGGCGGCGGGGTTCGATGAGATCCGGATCGAGCCGATGCGCTTGTATGGCGCCGCGGACGCCCGCGAGTTTTTGGCGGCGGCGGGGCTGGATGCGGGGAGGGGCCTACCGGAAGTGGAGGGTGGTCTGCTGAGCGCATTCATTGGGGCACGCAAAGCGCGTTGAGCCGGGTGGCGGGCAGGAGCGGAGGTCGGGTGAGCCGAAACATTTTCTATAGATTGTGGTGGATCGAGGCGGGCTTGTCCGATGCGTGCATCAGCGGGGCGGGGCGTGAATCACAGAGAGCTCCGCGGGTGGTGGGCGCGTCAGGACTCGAACCTGAGACCTCCTGCGTGTGAAGCAGGCGCTCTGACCAACTGAGCTACGCGCCCGTGGCGGGATCTCAAGACCGCTCTTTGATTGTAAACCACCGGTTGGCGCCTTGTCACCCTCCTGTTCGGCAAGGGGCCGGCGGGCCTAGAATGGAATCAGCGGGCGTGCTCGAACGGGTCGCGGATACGATTGCGCGCTACCGGATGTTTCAGCGCGGGCATCGTGTGGGCGTTGCTGTGTCCGGGGGCGCGGATTCCGTGTGCCTGCTGGAAGCCCTTCTCCGGCTGGCGCCTCGATGGGATTTGTCGCTGGCCGTGTTGCACTTCGATCACCGGTTGCGGGGCGCGGCTTCCGAGCAGGACGCGCAGTTCGTGGCCGAGCTGGCACGCCGGCGCGGCTTGCCTTTTCATTCAGGTTCGGCGGATGTGGCCGAGCTGGCCCGGCGCGCGCGGGACAATCTCGAGCAGGCGGGGCGGCGTGCGCGGCGGGAGTTTTTCATGGGATTTCTGCGCACGGGACAACTGGACCGGGTGGCGCTGGGGCACACGCGCTCGGATCAGGCGGAGACGGTTTTGTTCCGGCTCCTGCGAGGATCGGGTCCGACGGGTCTGGCTGGGATCCGCCCGGTGACGCCGGAGGGGTTCGTTCGTCCATTGATTGCGATCAGCCGCGAGGAGATCGAGGGTTTCCTTCGTCAGGAGGGATTGGAGTGGCGGCTGGATCATACGAATCTGGATTTGCGACTGGCCCGGAACCGGATTCGGTACGAACTCCTTGGCCTGTTTCGGCGCCAGTGGAATCCGGCGATCGAGAAGATCCTGGCGCAGACGGCCTTGCTGGCGCAGGAGGATGAAGAGTACTGGGAACAGGAAACCGGGCGGCTCGCGCAGGCATTGTTCGAGGAGCGGGGGAGCGCCTGGGTCGTCAAGGCTTCGGCGCTGGCTTCGCTGCCCAGGGCGGCGGCGAGGCGATTGATCCGGCGGGCGGTGGCGGGGGTAGCGGGAAGCCTGCGGGGATGGGAGTTTGGGCACATCGAGGGGATTTTGCGGCTTGCCGAGGTTGGTGGCGGATCGGGATGCGTGACGGGTCCCGGGTTACTGGTTCGGCGGTCCTTGGACTGGCTTTGTTTTGCGCCGTGGCCGGCCGCTGAGGAAAGAGGGTACCGGTTGAGGGTTGAGGCGCCCGGTGAGTACCGGCCGGCGGGCACGGGGATGGTGATCCGGCTGAGGCTGAGCGAGGGGCGTGGGGCGGGTGACGGTGCGGGCGGCGCCGACTGGCTGGACTGGCGACGACTGGCCTGGCCGTTGGAGTTGCGGAGCTGGCAGCCGGGCGACCGGTACCGTCCGGCGGGTCACGGGCAGGAGGTCAAGCTGAAAGAACTGTTGCAGAGGGCAAGAATCCCCTTGTGGGAACGAAAGAAATGGCCGATCATGACTAGTGGGAGGGAAATTGTCTGGACGCTGCGGTTCGGTCCTGCGGCGGCGTACGCAGCGGCAGCCGACTGCCCGGTGGTGCTGGCGGTGGAGGCAGTCGCCGAGGAGGCGGCGGATGATGGAGTCACGGAGAGGGGCGGGAACGTCTAACGTGAAGGGGGAGGGGGCAGAGAAGCCGGGGGGCAGCCGGCGGGAGAAATTATGAACTCGAACATCAGGACCGCCATTTTTTGGGTCGTACTGATTTGCGTGCTGGTGCTTTTGTGGACCGTGGTTCGCCAGGGCACGGTCCGTCCCGAGCAGCAGTTGACGTTCTCGGAATTCGTGCGCGCGGTAGAAGAAGAGCGGGTGAAAGAAGTCACCATCACCGGGGTGGAGGTGCGGGGCAAGTTCAAGGAACACAACCTGGGTTTGCGCACGCTGATTCCCAGCAATTATCCGGATATTTATAACCTTCTGCGGGCCAAGAACGTGAACGTGGAGATCCGGGAATCCGGCTCGGGGAACTGGGTGGCGTTGATGGTGAACGCCATACCGTTCCTGCTGCTGCTGGGATTCTGGATTTTCATGATGCGGCAGATGCAGGCGGGAGGCAACAAGGCCCTGAGTTTCGGCAAGAGCCGGGCGCGGCTGCATTCCTCGCAACAGAAGAAAGTAACTTTCAAGGACGTGGCGGGGGTGGAGGAGGCGAAGGAGGAGCTGCAGGAGATCATCGAGTTTCTGCGCGAGCCGCAGAAATTCCAGAGACTGGGCGGAAGGATACCCAAGGGGGTACTGTTGATCGGGCCTCCGGGCACGGGCAAGACGCTGCTGGCGCGGGCGATTGCGGGGGAGGCGAACGTTCCGTTCTTTTCGATCTCGGGTTCGGATTTTGTGGAGATGTTCGTGGGCGTGGGGGCCAGCCGGGTGCGCGATCTGTTCGAGCAGGGCAAGAAGAACGCGCCGTGCATCATTTTCATTGACGAGATTGACGCGGTAGGGCGTCATCGGGGCGCGGGGCTTGGGGGCGGCCACGACGAGCGCGAGCAGACGCTGAACCAGTTGCTGGTGGAGATGGACGGTTTCGAGTCCAACGAGGGCGTGATTCTGATGGCGGCGACGAACCGCCCGGACGTGCTGGACCCGGCGCTGTTGCGGCCGGGGAGGTTCGACCGTCGTGTGGTGGTGGGCCGGCCGGACGTGAAGGGTCGGGAGTCCATTCTGCGGGTGCACACGCGGAAGATCCCGCTGGCCGACGACGTGGATCTTTCGGTGATTGCGCGCGGCACGCCGGGATTCGCGGGCGCGGACCTGGCCAACCTTGTCAATGAGGCGGCTCTGATCGCGGCGCGACAGAATCGCAAGGTGGTCACGATGTACGATTTCGAGCTGGCCAAGGACAAGGTTCTGATGGGCGTGGAGCGCAAGTCGCTGATCATCAGCGAGCAGGAAAAGCGCAGCACGGCCTATCATGAGGCGGGACACGCGCTGGTGGCGGCCTTGCTGCCGGAAGCCGACCCGGTGCACAAGGTGACGATCATCCCGCGGGGGATGGCGCTGGGCGTCACCATGCAGTTGCCGATTGATGACAAGCACTCCTACACGCAGTCGTATCTGGAGGCCCAACTGACGATCCTGATGGCCGGTCGCATTGCCGAGGAGAAGTTCCTCCGGCAGGTGACCACGGGCGCCGGCAACGACATCGAACGGGCCACCGAACTGGCGCGCAAGATGGTGTGCGAGTGGGGCATGAGCGATCTGGGCCCGCTGAGCTTCGGCAAGAAGGAGGAGCAGATCTTCCTGGGGCGGGAGATCGCGCAGCACCGCGATTACAGCGAGGCCACGGCCATCAAAATTGACGAGGAAGTGCGCCGGCTGGTCAAGAAGGCCTATGATCGCGCTTCCGGGCTGATCGAGGAGCACGCAGAGGCGCTGGTGCGGGTGGCCGAAGCGCTGCTGGAGCGCGAGGTGCTGGAAGGGGAAGAGATCAAAGCCCTGATCGAAGGGCGGGAGCTGCCGGCGACGCGGGCGGGGACAGCGGCCGGCGTCGAGGAGACCCAGCAAATTCTCAAACCGGAAGGCCGCCGGGCGCCGCCGCTGCGGGAAGGCGAGCGGGTACAACCCGCCTGAGCGGCCCGATCCCCTGTTGCGGAAACAACCGATGCCCGAGTATTCCGTGTATCTGTTCGACGTGGACGGGACCCTGCTGGATTCGGCGGGCGATATTTACGGTGCGTTGCAGGAGGTACTGGACGGCCATCCGGTCAACGGTTTGAGTGAAGCTTTGGTGCGGCGCTACATCGGCTATCATCTCATCGAGTTTTTCCGTCACGTGCTGCCGCACTACAGCGAGGAAGAACACCAGGAGCTGATCCGTCGGTACCGCGAGGCGTACCCGGCGCGCGGGCATCGGCTGACGCGGGTTTTTCCGGGCGTGCGTGAGACCCTGGCGCGTCTTCCCGGGCGCAAGGGCACGGCCACGACCAAGAGCACGGCTACGGTGCGTGCGGTGCTGGAACAATTCGGTTTGCTGGAGTACATTGACCATCCGCAGGGGACGGACGGATTTCCGGCCAAGCCGGAGCCCGATGTGATTTACGCTGCGCTCCGTGGGCTGGGTGCGCGTCCGGAGGATTGTCTGCTGGTGGGCGATTCGCCGGCCGACATGGAGGCCGGTCGGCGGGCCGGGGTGCGCATCTGCGCGGTGCGTTACGGTTACGGGGATCCGGCGGAGCTGGCTCGCTACGAGCCGGATTACTGGGTGGAGCAGCCGGAGGATCTCCTGCGGGTCGCCGGGTGGCGCCCGTGAACTGCGGGGGCGAGAGGGGCTCAGAGACCCTCAATGAAGTGTCCCAGTTTTTCTTTCTTGGCGCGCAAATAGCCGGTCATTGAATCCACGGGCTGGGCCTGGCAGGGAAGGCGTTCGACCACGCGGATGCCGGCCGCTTCGAGGGCGCGGATTTTGTCCGGGTTGTTGGAAAGCAGCCGCACGCGAGTAACTCCGAAGTAAGCGAGGATGCTTGCGGCGAGCCGGTAATTTCGGTGGTCGGGGCGGAAGCCGAGTTTCTGGTTGGCCTCGACGGTGTCGGCGCCGCGATCCTGCAACTCGTAGGCGCGGAGTTTGTTGAGCAGGCCGATGCCGCGACCTTCCTGGTGTTCATAGATGAGAAGGCCGCGTCCTTCCTCGGCGATGCGGTCGAGCGACATTTCCAGCTGGGCGCGGCAATCGCAGCGGAGGCTGTGGAAGACGTCGCCGGTGAGGCACTGGGAGTGGATGCGGACCAGGGGCGGGGGGTCGCCGGAGAGGTCGCCCATTTTGAGGACCACGGCCTCTTCGACGTGGCGGCCGCGGCGCTGCTCGAAGCCGAAGATGCGGAAGCGTCCGAAGCGGCTGGGCAAGTCGGCCTCGGCGACTTTGCGGAATGTCTGTGTTGAGCCGTCCTGCGACATGCGGCGTAAGTGGGGGCCGAACTTATTCATTATAATGGACAGCGAGTCATGCCGGCGGCGCGGGGCGGGATGAAGGATCCATGGCGCTGGAACAATATCTGATCGTTTTGTTGTTGAAGCTGGGGGTGGTGACGCTGCTGGCGAGCTTTCTGGCCCGCTCGGGCGCGTTCCAGCGCATGCTGATGCGGGAGCAGCGCACGCTGAACCAGCGGCTGCTGCTGGCGCTGAGCCTGGCGAGCATTTTCGGGACGGGCGCGGCGATTCGCATCGTGACCCGGGGCGTCTACCAGGCGGTGGATCTGGGGCTGGAGGCGAGCCTGCTGGCGGGTCTGCTGGGGGGCTACGTGACCGGGCTGCTGGCGGGATCGCTGATTTCGATTCCGGCGATGCTCAAGCACGAATATCTGACGCTGCCGTTGCTGGCGGGGGCGGGGGCGCTGGGGGGTCTGCTGCGCAACTGCGCGCCCGATCCGGAGCTGATCTGGCGATTCTCGCCCTTTCCCGACCTGAGGATTCACCGTTACTTTCGGCGGGATCATCAACACGTGCGGGCCGCGTTCCAGATGTTCTTCCTGCTGGCCATTCTGTCGGCGGAGTTCCTGCGGCTGGCGCTGGATCGCATCTCGCCGGGCTGGATTTTCGCCATCCGGCCGCGCTGGTCGCATCCGCATCCGCTGGCGGAGGCGGCGGTTTACGTGACCACGGTTTTCGCGGTGACGCTTCCGCTGAAGATCTGGAACAACACGCGGACGGAGCGCAAGCTGGAGGAGCAACAGCGGCTGCTGATCCAGGCCCGTCTGGATGCGCTGAGCCGGCAGATCAATCCTCACTTTCTGTTCAACACGCTGAACACGGTGTCGTCGTTGATCCGCACGGATCCGGACCAGGCGCGTGCGGTGCTGTACAAGTTGTCCAACATCCTGCGGCGGTTGCTGCGCAAGCACGATAACTTCAACGCTTTGGCCGAGGAGCTGGAGTTCATAGACGACTATCTTTCCATCGAGATGGTCCGGTTCGGCGAGAAGCTGCGCTTCGACAAGCAGGTGGATGCGGCGGCGCTGGATCGTCTGGTTCCGAGCATGATTTTGCAACCGCTGGTGGAGAACTCGGTGCGGCACGGCCTGTCGCGCAAGATCGAGGGGGGGACGATCCGGCTGCGTGCGAGGCTGCGCCACGGACGGTTGCACCTGCTGGTGGAGGACGACGGGGTGGGGATTTCCGAAGAGCGGCTGGCGACGTTGTTGGAGGAAGGGATTGGGGTGAGCAACGTGAACGAGCGGCTGAAGGTGCTTTTCGGTTCGGACTACCGGATGTGCATTGACAGCAAGCCGGGGCAGGGGACGCGGGTGGAGATCGAGATTCCGGAGCTGCAACCGGGTGGTCCGGGAGGGGCATAAGTGGGGTGGAGAGCGGGGCCGCCGGAAGGTACGGAGTAAACCGAGCGGGAGCCTGCGATAATAGGGAAGCCGGCCTATGTCTGCGCCGCTAGTGGTTTTGATTTCGCCGCTGCCGAAGCTTAGTGTGACGGCGGTGGTGGACATTCTGGTGGTGGCGTTCCTGATTTACCAACTGATCCTGGTGGTGCGGGGCACGCGCGCGGTGCAGGTGCTGGCGGGGATCGGGGTTCTTTTGCTGGTGTATGTGGCTTCGATCTGGCTGGGGCTGGATCTGGTGCGGAGCATTTTGGCGACGATCGTTCCGTACACGGCGATTGCGCTGCTGGTGCTGTTTCAGTCGGAAATCCGGAGGGCGCTGGCCCGGATCGGGAGGCGGCAATGGCTGGGTTTGAGCAGCCCGCTGGTGCGGCGGGAGTCCATGGATGAGATCGTCTGGGCGCTGGGACGTTTGAGCCAGCGGCGGTTTGGCGCGCTGATCGTGCTGGAACGTGACATGGGATTGCGGACGTTCATCGAGAGCGGGCAGATGCTGGACGCGGTGCTGAGCCGGGATTTGTTGCTCAGCATTTTTCAGCCCGGGGGTCCGCTGCATGACGGGGCGGTGATCATCCAGGGGGACCGGGTTGCGGCGGCGGCGTGTTTTCTGCCGCTGAGCATGAACCCGGCGCTGAGCGGGGAGCTGGGCAGCCGTCACCGGGCGGCCATCGGGATCACGGAGGAAAGCGACGCGCTGGCGATCGTGGTATCGGAGGAGACGGGGCGGATATCGGTGGCGGCCTCGGGGCAGATCGAGCTGGATCTGACGCCGGAGCAGGTGGGCGAACGAATCGCGCGTCACTTCGGGCCCAAGCCCCGGCGAGTGGGAGCGGCGCCGGTGGTGGTAGTGGGTCAACCGGCGCTAGAGCGGGAGCAGGCAGGCAGCCGCAGGTCCGACGGGCCATGAAGCGCCGGCTGGTGGAGAATCTGGGCTGGAAGCTGTTGTCGCTGGCGGTGGCGGCGATTTTGTGGCTGACGTTTGTGAACAGCCCGGACTTGGTGACCTCGGTGACGGCGCCCATCGAGTATATGAACGTCCCTGCGGACATGGAGCTGGTGTTGGAGTCGCCGGAGCGGGTGCGGTTGGAGGTGCGAGGCCCTGCGGTTCGCATCCACCAGGTGGAGCGGGCGACGCCGCCGGTGGTGCTGGATCTGGCGGGGCTGAGCGGGCCGTGCGAGCGGACGTTCAGCATCACCGCCGAGCAGGTGAAGCTGCCGCCCGGGGTGGTGCTGGTGCGCGCGGTTCCGGCGCACGTGCATTTGCGACTGGAGTTGCGGATGAGGCGTGTGGTGCCCGTGCGGCCGCGGATCGGCGAAGTGCCGGCGGGATTTCGCATCGAGTCGCAGCAGGTGGAGCCTCCGGAGGTGACGGTGGTGGGGCCGGAAAGCCGGGTGCGGAGGGTGGAGTTCGTGGAGACGGATCCTGTGGAGCCTGCTCCGGTTGCGGGGGAGCAGGTCCTGCGTACGCACGCATTTTTGCGCGATCCCGAATTGCGGTTGGAATCCAACGGGGTGTTGACGGTGCGCATCAGGCTGGCGCGGCAGAGCGGGTCGGCGGCCAGAGAGGGGGCTGTCCGTGAGTGAGGCGCATCGTGGCGGGGCGGGGTGTTGTGATCGCCGGTTGTTCGGGACTGACGGGATGCGTGGGGTTGCGGGCCGGTTCCCGCTGGATCAGGCCACGGCGTATGCGCTGGGCGTGGCGTTGGGCGAGGCGGTGCGCGGGGCGGGCGCGCGGCCCGAAGTGGTTCTGGGGATGGACACGCGGGAGTCGGGTCCGTGGCTGGCAGGCGCAGTGGCGGGCGGGTTAGCGCGGGCGGGCGTGGGGTGTGGGTTCGCGGGCGTGATCACCACGCCGGGGGTTGCGTTTCTGGCTCGTACGGGCGCGTACGCGGCGGGCGTGATGATCTCGGCGTCCCACAATCCCTACCAGGACAACGGGATCAAGGTGTTCGGGCCGTCGGGCTACAAGCTCTCCGACGAGGAAGAAGCCCGCATCGAGCAGCGTATTCTGGAGCTTGTGGCGGAGGGAGCGGCGCCGGCGGCGGTCGAGTTGCGGGCGGATGAGAGTCTTGCCCGCTCGTATTGCGAATACCTGGCGGGAACGTTTGCGGGCTCGCTGAGCGGGTGGCGGGTGGTTTTGGATTGCGCCCACGGGGCGGCCTATGCGCTGGGACCGGAGCTGTTCCGGCGCCTTGGGGCGCAGGTGGTCCTGATGGGTTGCTCGCCGGACGGTCGCAACATCAACCAGGAATGCGGGGCCTTACACGTGGAAGGGCTGCGCCAGCAAGTGTTGGCGGAGCGGGCGGATTTGGGCGTGGCCTTCGATGGGGATGCGGACCGGGCGATCTTCGTGGCGTGCGACGGGCGCGTGGTGGATGGCGACGCGGTGCTGTGGATGGCGGGCTGCTGGCTGCACGAGCAGGGGAGGCTCAGGGGCAAAGACGGGCCGACCGTCGTGGCTACGGTGATGTCGAATTTCGGACTGGAGCTGGCGCTGAAGGCGCTAGGGATCAAACTGATGCGGACGGCGGTAGGCGACAAGTACGTGCTGGAGGAGATGCTGCGGTGCGACGCGGTGCTGGGGGGCGAGCAATCCGGGCACGTGATCTTTCGCGAGTACGCGACGACGGGCGACGGTTTGCTGACCGCGCTTCGGGTGCTGGAAATTCTCCTCCATCGGGGACGGGCACTCGACGACCTGGTGAGCGATCTGACGCTGCACCCGCAGCGACTGGTGAACGTGCGGGTGGGCGAAAGAAGGCCGCTGGAGACGATGCCTCGAGTGGTGGAAGCGATGCGCGAGGCCGAGAGGGCGCTGGGCGCCGAGGGCCGGGTGTTGGTTCGCTACTCGGGAACGGAGCCGCTGGTGCGAGTGATGGTGGAAGGGCCGGACGTCGCCCTGGTTGACGGGTTGGCCGAGCGGATTGCGGTCGTGCTCAAGGCCGAGTTGGGCTGACCGGGGCAGCCGGCAGCCGGCGCCGTTGCAAGGTAAGCTGGGCAGGATGGATCTCACCCGTCGTAGCGTCCTGAAAACCCTGGCGTCGGCGGCAGCCGCGCCGGCCGTGATTCGCAGTTCGCGTCGTCCCGGCGACAAGCCCAACCTCCTGGTGCTGTGGACCGATCAGCAACGCGCCGACACCATGGCGGCCTACGGGAACCATCGGTACCGGGTGCCGGCGCTGAACCAACTGGCGGAAGAGTCCGTGGTGTTCGAGCGCTGTTACGTGACGCAGCCGGTCTGCACGCCCAGTCGTTCCTCGGTCATGACCGGGTTGTGGCCGCACCGCTCCGGCTGCGTGCGCAACAACATTGCTTTGCCGGCCGAGATCAAGACCCTGCCCGAGTTGCTGGGCGACAGCGCGTACCGAACCGCCTACATGGGCAAGTGGCATCTAGGCGATGAGCTGTTCGCCCAGCACGGCTTCCAGCACTGGGTCTCGATCGAGGACATTTATAACCGGTACTTTTCGCCGGGGCGCGATCGCAACACGCGCAGCTCTTACCATCACTTTCTGTTGAGCCTGGGATACAAGCCTGACGGCAACAACCAGTTCAGCCGCCAGTTCGCCACGACGCTGCCGGTGGAACACTCCAAGCCGTCGTTTCTGGCGCAGGAAGCAGTGAAGTTCATTTTGGAAAACCGGCGCGAGCCTTGGATTCTCTACGTCAACACGCTGGAGCCGCACACGCCTTTTTCCAGCGCCTTGAACGACCTGCACACGGAAGAGGAGGCTCCGTTGCCGCCCAACTACCCGGGCATCCCCGAGGGACCGGAGCCGGAGTGGTATCGCCGGCGGCGTGAGCAATTCGCCCGCAACCGGGGTGAGGGATTCGATCTGAGCACCCCCGAGGGTTGGAAACGCATGCACCGGAATTATGCCGGGCTCTGTGCTCTGGTGGATCAGGCATTTGCGCGCATCCTCTGGGCCCTGGAAGTTTCCGGCCAGGCGGAGAACACAATTGTGGTGCACACATCGGATCACGGCGAGATGATGGGCGCCCATAGCCTGATGGCCAAGAGCGTGATGTACGAGGAGGCGATCAGGGTGCCTCTGCTGCTGCGCGCGCCATTCCGGCTGCCGCGGCCCCACCGGGTTCCGCATCCGGTGAGTCAGATTGACCTGGTGCCCACGTTACTGGAATTGATGGGGGCGCGGGATCCCGGGCTGGACGGGCGCAGCCTCCTGGGCTATCTCAGAGGCGAGCGCCGGCCCGCCGATGTGTACGTGGAGTGGACGGCTGACCCTTCGGAAGGCGGCCCCAATGCCCGGGCGGTGGTGACGCCGGATGGCTGGAAGCTGGTTCTGCACGATACCGACGCCTGCCTGCTTTTCGATCGGAATCGGGATCCGCTGGAGCTGCGCAACCTTTACGGAGCTGCGGAGACGAAAGAGCTGCGGCGGAGGATCGTAGAGTGGCAACGCCGGGTGGGGGATCGTTTGCAGCTCCCGACCTGAGGTGAGCGGGCCCTGCGCCTGCCACAGACCGGGGACAGGGCCCGCAGGGATCCTACTTCTTTTTGGTGGTTTTCTTGGCCGCTTTCTTGGGCGTCTTGCAAGCCATTTGCGATCCTCCCATTGAACGTTAGCCGGGCCCGTCGCAGCAACGAGCGCCGGTTGGCTTGAGTTTAAGGCCGGCTGCGGCGCTTTGTCAACAGAAAATTATGGGAGTTACTCACTCCAGCCCGAGAGTTTCGCGGGAAAGACGGTCGAAGTCCGGATCAGCCGCGGTAACCGTTCGCTGGCGTCCGGTGGACTGGGCAGGCGACTCGGAGCTCGTCCACGCCAGCACGGGACCTGCGGGAAGAAACATGAGACAGAGGCGCATGCCGGGCTGGGGCGGGCGAGCTGCGGTCCGCTCCAGGATGCTGTTGATTTGTTCGGTCGCCTGGGCCAGCGTGCTGTCGAAAACGCCGGCGGAACGCACCGAGGCGAACGACGTGTGAATCACGCAGTTGTTCCCCGCCTTGGTGCACTTCCACTGGTAGTGCTTCATCAGGTCATTCCAGACCAGTTCCGCCTCGAGGGTCCCGCCGGCGCCGCCGGCAACCATGCGCCCGCGGGCCGGTTCGATCCCCAGCAAATCGGCGATCGCTTCGGGATCGGTAACCGCTTCGGCCGGGCGGGCGGAAGTGGTCGCTGCACGAGGTTCGGCCGCGCGCCACACCAGCACAGGTCCTCGCGCGCTGCGGTACAGGCACAGCGCCTTGCCCCGTGGCGCAGCGCGTTCCGCTTGTACGAGGATTTGGTTGATCCTCACCGTGGCTTCTTGCAAGGTAGCGTCATGCGCGTGGGTTGCGCGCGCAGGCTGCAACAGCCGTGCAACCGCGACGCAATCAATGCCCGGACCTTCGCAATGAATCGTGGGTCCCTGAGGATCCGGCGTGGCGTAGGCGTAGAGGTACTTTTCCCCAGCCCCGATAGCCGGTCCCCGAGGACGTCCGATGGTGCGCGCGCCCGGCGCCTCGGTTTGCGCACAGGCCAGCGCCGCGATGCCTGCCAACAGTAACAAGGAACGAGTCATACAGCTTCTTCTCCTCGACGTTCGAGATGGTTTCTGTACCGAGCGAATGAGGAGTGCGGCCGTCTGCCGGGCTTCTCCGCCGCCCCAGCCACGGTGCGCACCCGCTCTCGCAACCCGCGACGGGCCGGTGTCGCGGCGCGGCGATTTTCGGGCGCCGGCCGAAATACCCTTCTGCGCCGGCAGCCAGCCTCTCTCGATTCGCTCCGGTACAGTAGGTTTTTCGTCCGCTCAAAGCACGAAATTTAAAGATGCAGCGACGGACCTCCCGGATGTGCGGATCCGGAGCGGTCACGAGCCTGTACCATGAGAGCTGAGAGTGTTCACGTCATGCCGTCCCCTTTGCATGCGAAGCTGACGCGACGCCAGTGGCTGGCCGGGGCCGGCCTGGCAGCGACCGCGCCGAAACGCCCTCCCAACATCGTTTTCATCCTGGCCGACGATCTGGGCTGGGGAGATCTGGGCTGCTACGGTCAGCGATGGATCCGGACGCCCAACCTGGATCGCATGGCCCGCGAGGGCATGCGTTTCACGGATGCCTATGCCGGCTGCACGGTGTGCGCGCCGTCGCGCAGCGTGCTCATGACCGGATATCACATGGGCCACACCTCGGTCCGCGCCAACACAGGCGGGATCCCCTTGCCGGCGGAGGATGTGACCGTCGCCGAAGTACTCAAGCAGGCCGGCTACGCGACGGGCTGCTTCGGCAAATGGGGCCTGGGGGATATCGGCACGGAAGGCGTTCCCTGGGAGCAGGGCTTCGACGAGTTTTTCGGTTATCTGCACCAGATTCACGCGCATTTTTACTACCCTCCCTATCTTTGGGAGAACGACCGCAAATTCCCTCTTGCGGGCAACCAGGACGGAGCGCGGACCACTTACTCGCACGACGCCATCGCCGAACGCGCGCTGGATTTCATTCGCCGCCGCCGCGATCGCCCGTTCTTCTGCTATGTGGCTTTCACGATCCCGCACCTGGAGCTGCTCGTACCCGAGGATTCCTTGGCTGAGTACCGGGGCAAGATTCCCGAGGACAAGCCGTATCGCGACCCGCGCAATCATTACGCCGCGCAAGACTACCCGCGCGCCGCGTACGCGGCGATGATCACGCGGATGGATCGCGACGTGGGCCGCATACTGAGGCTGTTGGCGGAGCTGGGACTGGAAAGGGACACGATCGTCTTTTTTACGAGCGACAACGGCGGCGCCGGTCGGCTGTGGGGTGAGGAATTTTTCCGAAGCTGGGGTCCGTTCCGGGGCCACAAGCAGAATCTGTACGAGGGCGGCATCCGCGTGCCGATGATCGTGCGCTGGCCGGGGCGGGTTCCGGCGGGCCGGGTCAGCGATTTTGCGTGGTCGTTCCAGGATTTTCTTCCCACGGCGGCGGAGCTGGCGGGAGTGGAGCCGCCGGGGAAGCTGGACGGAATTTCAGTGCTTCCCACGCTGCTGGGCCGGCGCCAGGCGCCGCATCCGTATCTGTACTGGGAGCTGCCGCGGTACGACGCGAAAACGGGGACGTTTCCCGAGGCGACGCCGATGCAGGCTTTGCGGATGGGTCGCTGGAAGGCGGTGCGGCCGGCGCCGGGGGCGGGGGTGGAGATTTACGATCTGGCGCGCGATCCGGGCGAGACGACGGATCTGGCCGCCCGCATGCCGGAGATGCGCCGCCAAGCGGAGGAGGCGATGGCGCAGGCCCGCACGATGCCGCGGCCGCAAAGGGAGCCGGTTTCCGAGTGGGTCATTCCGCGGCCGCGGGCGGTCAGCCCGGCGAAACAATAAATCGCTAATTTGTTCTGGCTCGCAGCAGGCTGTGGTGGCGGCTGTAGCTGAAGTAGATGGCGTAGCCGATGGCCAGCCAGCCGATGAGTCGCGCCCAGTTGGGCCAGCCCAGCCCCAGCATCATGGCCAGGCAAGTCAGGATTCCGAGCAGGGGGACCAGAGGCACCAAGGGCGTACGGAAGGGACGCGGGGCGGCGGGATTGGTGCGCCGCATCACCAGCACGCCGGCGCAGACGATGACGAAGGCCAGCAGGGTTCCGATCGAGGTCATCTGGCCGACCAGGGAAATGGGGGCGAAAGCGGAAAACAGGCTGACGAAGCCCATGAGGATGAGATTGGACTTCCAGGGCGTGCGCCAGTGCGGGTGAATCCGGCAGAAGACGGGCGGCAGCAAGCCGTCGCGCGCCATGGAGAAGAAGACGCGGGACTGGCCGAGCAGCATGACGAGGATCACGGACGTGAGTCCCGCGATCGTGGCCAGCTTGATGGAGCCTTTGAGCCACTCATAGGGCGTGGCGGCGATGGCCAGGGCGACGGGCGCGGCGTTGCCGCGGAAGCGGGTGTAGTGCTCGAGGCCGGTCATCACGTAGGCGAACAGGACGTAGAGAACGGTACAGATGGCGAGCGAGCCGATGATGCCGATGGGCATGTTGCGCTGCGGGTTGCGGGCCTCTTGGGCCGCGGTGGAGACGGCGTCGAATCCGATATAGGCGAAGAAGATGATTCCCGCGGCCCGCAGGATGCCGGTCCAGCCGAATTCGCCGAACTGGCCGGTGTTGGGCGGTATGAAAGGCACGTGATTGGCGGGCTTCATGAAGGCCCAGCCGGCGAGGATGAAGACCACGACCACGCTGACTTTGATCACCACCATGACGGCGGTGGCGCGGGCGGACTCGCGGATGCCGGTCATCAGCAGCAGGGAAATCAGCACCACGATGAACACGGCGGGCAAGTTGACGATGCCGTGGACGAGCTCGCCGTTGGGCAGCATGACGGGCTGCCAGGGGGAGGCGATGAGCTGGTAGGGCAGATCCAGGCCCCAGTCGTGCAAGAGGGAGACCATGTAACTGGACCAGGAAATCGAGACCGTTGCCGCGCCGATGGCATATTCGAGCACGAGGCTCCAGCCGATGGTCCAGGCCAGGAACTCGCCCATGGTGGCATAGGCGTAGGTGTAAGCGGAGCCGGCCACGGGGATCATGGTGGCGAATTCGCTGTAACACAGGCCGGCGAAGGCGCATCCGATGGCGGCGAAGACGAAGGAGAGCACGACTGCGGGCCCGGCGTATTCGGCGGCGGCGATTCCGGTGAGCGAGAACAAGCCGGCGCCGATGATGGCGCCGATGCCCAGGGAAATCAGGCTCCAAGGGCCGAGGGCGCGCTTGAGGGTATGGGTCTGGGCCTCGCGTTGCAGATCCGCCAGCGGCTTGGTGGCGAACAGGCTCATGCGTACTCCTTGTGCGGGCGGCTCAGGCCGCGCCGGAAGCGCCCGCCGCCCGGCGTCGCCACAACCAGAAGAAAGGGACGCCGAGCAGGACGATGATCAGGCCGGGCCAGGTGTAACGCGGCTTGTAAAGGAGCAGGAGAATTTCGATCAGGCCGGCCAGGGCGATGTAGATGGCGGGGAGCAGAGGATATCCCCATGCGCGATACGGGCGCTGCATGTCAGGTCGCTTCCGGCGGAGCACAAAGACGCCGGCGATGGTCAGGATATAGAAAACTAAAACAGCGAATATAACATAGTCGAGCAAATCGCTGTAAGTCCCCGACAGGGTGAGGGCGCAGGCCCACAGGCACTGGACGGCGAGCGAGAGGTTGGGGGTGCGGCGCAGCGGGTGCAGGCGCGCCAGGGAGCTGAAGAGCAGGCCGTCGCGAGCCATGGCGTAGTAGACGCGGGCGCCGGCCAGAATCATGCCGTTGGCGCAGCCGAAGGTCGAAATCATGATGGCGGCCGCCATGGCGTAGACGGCCGGGGGTCCGAGAATGCGCTGGGCGGCGGCGGTGGCGACGCGGTCTTCGGGGGCGTGCTGGATGGCCTCGAGGGGCAGCACGGTCAGGTAAGCGAAGTTGCAGGCCAGATAGAGGGCCGAGACGACGGAGACGCCGATGGCCAGGGCCAGGGGAACATTGCGTCGCGGGTTGCGGATCTCGGCGGCGGCGAAGGTGACGTTGTTCCAGGCGTCGGAGGAAAAGAGGGCGCCGACCATGGCGACGCCGACCAGTCGCACGGCGGTGAAATCCCAGCCGGCGTCCCGCCAGAAATCCCCGAAATTGTTTTCGATGGCCTGGGCGTCGCGTCCCAGGAGGAAGCCGAGGCCGATCAAGCCGAGCAGGGCCGCGGTTTTGGTGAAGGTGAAAACGTTCTGAACGAGGGCGCCGGCGCGGAGGCCGCGGGTGTTGACCCAGGTCAGAAACACAAGGACCGCGATGGCCACCAGTTGCTGGGCGTTGACGCCGGCGGGACCGAGGCGGAGCAGCCAGCGATCGGCCGAGATCGCGGGGAAGAAGACGCCGGCGAATTTGGCGAAGGCCACGGCGACGGCCGCGATGGTGCCGGTCTGGATCACCAACAGCAGTGTCCAGCCGTAGAGGAAGCCGCAAAGCGGGCCGAAGGCCTCGCGCAGGTAGACGTACTGGCCGCCGGCGTGGGGCATGGCGGCGGCGAGTTCGCCGTAGCTGAGGGCTGCGGCCAGGGTGAGCAGGGCGGTGACCAGCCAGGTCATGACGAGCAGGCCGGGGGAGTTGACTTGGCGGGCGATGTCGGCCGAGACGATGAAGATGCCCGAGCCGATCATCGAGCCCATGACGAGGGCGGTCGCGTCGAGCAGGCCGAGGCCCTGGATCAGGCCGGTGTCGGTTGCAGCAGGTCGAGCCATTCTCGCACTCTTTGGCGCAGGGCTTGCGGAGTACAGGGATGGGGGTACAGGTCAGCGATGACGGCCACGGCGTCGGCGCCGGCGGCGAGAACCTGACGGGCCCGATCACGGGAGATACCCCCGATGGCGACCAGCGGGCGGCCGGCCTCGTGGCAGCGTGCGGCCAGGGCGGGCAGTAGGTGGAGACCCACCACGGGATCGGGATTTTCTTTGGAGGCGGTGGGGAAGACGGGGCCGAAGGCGACGTAGTCCACGGGTTCGGCGAGGGCGGCTTCAAGCTGCTCGGGGCTGTGAGTGGAGAGACCCAGGACGCGGTGAGGGCCGAGGAGCTTGCGTGCGGCCCGGGGCGGCAGGTCGTCCTGGCCGAGATGCAGGCTGGCATCGAGCAGGAGGGCGATGTCGGCGCGGTCGTTGACGATGAAGTGGGCGCCGTGGCGACGGCACAACTCGGCCACCTGATGGGCGGCTTCCAGGTGTGCGCGACCGAAGTGGCCCTTGTGGCGGAGCTGGAGCATTTCGACGCCGGCCTCCAGCATGGTCGCGGCCGCCTCGATCACGGGCATGCCGAGGCGGTCGAGGGTGGCGGTGTCCAGAATGGGATAGAGACGAGGGAGCGAAAGCATCAAGCCGTTTATGATAGCGTGAAGGGTGATGAGGCTGCACATTAAATCTCCCGGCGAAGCGCCCGGCGTTTATGAAATCGTTCGGCGCGGGCGAGAACTGAAGCATCTTTCTTTCAAGGTGATCCAGTTGGGCGAGGGTCTTCGGAGCGTCGAACTGGAAAGCGGTGAAGAGGAACTGGCCCTGGATTTTTACGCCGGGCCGGTGCGTGTCGAGGTGGAGCATCCGGGCGGCCAGTGGACGGCGGAGATCGGCCGACGGGCGACGCTGAAGGAGCCGTGGCCGATGATTTATGTGCCGCAGGGCTCGCGCGTGAAGCTGTCGGCTGCTGACGGTCCCAGCCGCATCGTGGCGGCGGGAGCGCTGGGCAAGCCGGGTGGGCGTCCGGTGCTGATCGGTCTGGATCAGATCGTCACCAAGGAGGTGGGGCGGGACAACTGGACGCGGACCGTGTACACGCACATCGCCGATAATGTGGACGCCGCGCGGCTGATCACGGGCGAGACGGTGAACCGGCCCGGCGGCTGGTCGAGCTGTCCGCCGCACAAACACGATCGCCTGGGAGGCGGGGAAGTGCCGATGGAGGAAGTGTATTACTTCCAAGTGGAACCGCCCCAGGGTTTCGGATTCATCCGTGTTTATACGGATCCGGACGATCCCGAACCGTTCGATCATGCCTTTGCGGTGGAGCACGGTGATACGGTGCTCATCCCGCGCGGCTACCATCCGGTGGCCTGCGCGCCGGGTTACACGTTGAATTACGCCTGGTTCCTCGCGGGCGAGGGCCGAAGTTACGGCGCGTGGAAGGATGATCCGCGCCATGCCTGGATCAAGGGCTGAGTCCGCAGGAGCGAATGCCATGCTGACGCGACGCCAATTTACGAGCCTGCTGCCCGGGGCGGCGCTGGGGCGCAGCGGCCGTCGCATGAACGTGCTGTTTGTGGTGGTGGACGATCTGAACACGGCGCTGGGTTGCTACGGCCGGCCGGTGCGAACGCCGTGGATTGACCGGCTGGCGGCGCGCGGGGTCACTTTCGATCGGGCCTACTGCCAATACCCGTTGTGTCAGCCCTCGCGGGCTTCCTTTCTCAGCGGTCTGCGTCCTGAGACCACACGCGTGTGGAACTTGCAAACGCCGACGCGCCAGTATGTCGGAGACCATGTTTTCCTTCCGGAGTACTTCCGGAAGCAGGGCTGGTACACGGCGATGGTGGGCAAGGTCTACCATACGGGGGACTGCTGCGAGGACCCGCGATCCTGGGACGAGGAACATCGGGAGTTCGGGAAAAACCCGCCCCAGAGCGAGATCATTGAGTTGGTCAAGGCCGAAGGGCCGCGGGGTCATACTTTCGAGTGGGCCACGCTGAAGACGCCGGACGAGAGGACGCCGGACGGCATCGTGGCGCGGCGCGCGGTGGAGATCATGGAAAAGGTGCGGCGCATGAACCGCCCCTTCTTTCTGGGGGTGGGTTTCCGCAGGCCCCATGCGCCGTATGCGGCGCCGGCGAAATACTTCGACTGGTATCCGCTCGACAGGATCGCGCTGCCGCCCCCGCCTCCCAAAGGGTATCGCGTGTTGCCGGCCGCTCTGAACCACGAGCCTCCGCCCGAGCCGCTGAGCGAGCGGCAGGTGCGCGAGTTTCTGGCGGCTTATTATGCTTCGACAAGTTTCATGGACGCGCAGTTCGGCGTACTGATCGAAGCGATGGATCGGATGGGGCTGTGGGACGAGACGGTGGTCATATTCACCAGCGATAACGGCTACCATCTGGGCGATCACGGCGGCTTGTGGCACAAGAACACGCTGTTCGAGGAGTCCGCGCGCGTGCCCTTGATCGTGTGGGCGCCGGGCCGACGGGGCATGGGTTCGCGTTGCGCGCGCCTTGTCGAGCTGGTGGACCTGTACCCGACCCTGGCGGAACTGTGCGGTCTGCCGGCGCCCGACAGGCTGGAGGGCACGAGCCTGGCGCCCCTGCTGGAAGATCCTTCCCGCCCCTGGAAGAAGGGCGCTTTCACCATGCAAGGCCGCGGCAAGGAGCGCACCGAGGCCGCGCGGGACATTGTCTTCACAGGGCACTCGGTCCGAACCGAACGCTGGCGATACACCGAGTGGGACGAGGGCCGTCAGGGAATCGAATTGTACGATCACGCCAGCGATCCAAGTGAGCTTCGCAATCTGGCCGGCAGCTCGGGGCACCGCATCATCGAGCGCGAGTTGCGGGCCTTGCTGCGCGGAGGGTGGCGGGCGGCCCTGCCTGTCGGGCGGGGATGATGCTCTGGGCGGCAACGCTACTGGCAGCGGCAACCATCGCGCCGGGGCCGCGCACCGAGGCCGTGCCGGAGGCCGGCTACACGGCGATTTTTCACGTGGCGCCGTCCGGCTCCGACCAGAAGGGAGACGGCAGCGCCAAGCAGCCCTGGCGCACAATCCGGCGAGCGCTGGAGGAGGCGCGGGAAACGAGCGGCAAGGGGCGGTGCGCGATCAAAGTCGCCGCCGGAACTTATCGTGAAGGTGCGCTTGCCCTGCCTGCGCATGTGGACCTCTACGGGGGCTTCGATCCCGCCGACTGGCGGCGAGACATTCAGGCGCACGGCAGCGTTCTGGATGGGGAAGGCCGGGGCCGGGTGGCGGTCGTCAGGGGCGAAACCACACTGGACGGATTTGTTTTGACTGGCGGGAGCGTGCGCGGTCCGGGAGGCGCATTGTTATGCGAGGGGTGTGCGGCCCGGATCCGCAACAACGTTTTCGTGGGGAACGAAACTCTTGCGCCGCAGCCTTGGAATCCGAAAGAGCTGCACGAGACCGCCCATGACGGCGGGGCGATGGCCTGCCTGGCGGGGGCGGCGGCGCGCATCGAACACAATCTTTTTGTGCGCAACCGGACTCAGATCGGTCGCGGCGGCGCCGTCGCCTTCAGCCGGTCCGGCGGCGTGGTGCGCGGCAACGTTTTCCTGGAAAATCGCACGGGCGTGAACGATCCGATGCGTTCCAGCGACGGCGGCGCCATCGCCGTCTGGGACTGGTCCGATCCCGCGATCGAAGAGAACCTGATCCTTCAGAACCAAGCGGGGGCGCGCAACGATGGGGGCGGAATTTTCGCTGCGCTCTGGTCGGCGCCGCTGATCCGCAAGAACCTGATCGCCGGCAATTACGCCGATGACGACGGCGGGGGCCTGTTCGTGGGCGGGCAGAAACATCATTATTCGACCCCGCCCGATCCTGTGCCTCCGGCCGAAAAGTATCTGGTTCGTATTCTGGGCAACTACATTGCCGGCAATGCCAACGTGGCCGCCTCCTCTGGCGCCTTGCGCGTGACTATGGAAAGTCGGGTGCTGTTCGCCAACAACGTCGTAACGGGAAACCTCGGCCCGGCGCGCTTCCAGCGATCCGAAGTAACTGTGGTCAATAACACCTTCCTCGATCCCGTGAGTTACGACGAGGTGAGTGATAAGTTTAGGCAGCCGCTCTTCGCGAATAATATCTTTCACGCTGCGTTCACCGCGCCGCCCGGCGTCGCCGTCCGTTACTCCGCGCTGCCCGCGCAATATCCGGGGGAAGGGAACCTGGACGTCAGGTGTGGATTCGAGGAAGCACCGTGGCTGACAGTTGCAACTCTGACAACTTACCGCCCTGAGCGTTTCTGGACCGAGTTTCTGATCATGCCATCTTCGGCTCCGGGAGATCTGACTGGTCGCCCAATCAGAATCGCCGCGCAGTGGTCGGCCGTGGCTTGGCACAGCGGGAATCGCCTTGCGGTCTGGGGAGACTTCCGGGAGGACCGGGTCCTTGAGGTTTCCCCGTGGTTCCGCCTTCGTCCGGATTCCCCATGCATTGATGCCGGGTCGAATCGGGATTCACCCGACGAGGACCGCGAAGGCAGGAAACGGCCAATGGACGGAGGACGAGGGATGCGCGTGGATCTGGGCGCCTACGAATTCGATCCACGTGAAAGGAGGTAAGCAGTGTTACTGCGGCGGTTTGTCTTGCTCGCCGTGCTCTACCCATGGCTGTGCGCTCAGCCTGATGCCACATGGACGCCAAAGAGAATCAACAAGTGCATCGAGCTGCTGGAGATGGGCCAGCCGATTTACTACACTGCCGCTTACGGGGGCTATGAAGAAGGCCGTAAACTCGCCAAAACCTGGGCCGACTACATCACTTACGATATGGAACACAACCCCCTGGATTTCGGCAAGCTGCGGGATTTCATGCGCGGGCTGGTGGACGGGGGACCGACGCCCAGCGGGCACCGGACGCCGGCCGTGATCGTGGTGCTGCCCGTGCTGGGCCTGGACGGCCCCACGATGCAAGCCGGCGCGTGGATGGTGCAGCAGGCTCTGGCGCAGGGCGTCCACGGGGTGCACCTGGCGCGGGCGCGGGATCCGGAGGCGGTCAAGCGATTTGTGCAAGCGGCCCGTTATCCGTTTCAGAAACGAGGCGTGGAGATTCTCGGCTGGGGCACGCGAGGCTGGGGCAGCCAGGAGTTCGCTGCGTGGGTTTGGGGAGTAACGCCGCGGCGCTATCTGGAAATCGCCGACGTCTGGCCGCTCAATCCCGAAGGGGAGCTGATGCTGGGCTTGAAGATCGAGGACTGGCAAGCGCTGGAGCGCGCCGAAGAAAGCCTGGCGGTGCCCGGGATCGCTTTCGCCGAGCACGGGCCGCGCGACATGGGGCTTTCCTACGGTTATCTGGAAGGGCGTGCGGATCCTCCGGTTCCAGAGGAGGTAAGGAGGGCGGGCGAGCGGGTGCTGGCCCTTTGCAAGAAATACAAGATTGCCTTCCTCGATAACGTCCTGCCCGAAAACGTCAAGCAGCGCATTGACGAGGGCGTCATGATTGGCGCCGGACGGCGGCAGGATTCGGCCGAAATCGGCCGGCGTTATACCAAGCGCAGGATGCCCTGGTAGAAAACAAAAGGGCCCGGCGCCGCAAGACGCCGGGCCCGGTTACTGGAACCGGTCAGAAGTAAAGCTTCAGCGAAAGCTGGATGATCCGGGCATCTCGAGCGCCCGTAAACGCCCCGACATTGGGGTTCTGGTTGACGCCCTGCGGGTCGAAGCGGAAACCGGCGTCGAGGCTCGAGAACTGGGTGTGGTTCCAAGCGTTGAACATCTCGGTGCGGAACTGGATGAACCGCTCCTCGGAGAAGAGCGGGACGCGCTTGGAGACCGCGATGTCCCAGTTGTTCACGCCCGGACCGTGGAGGTAATTGAGGCCGCCGTTGCCGAAGTCCCGCTGCGGCGTGCGGCGGAACACGTCGGTGTTGAAGTTGCGGTAGAAGTTCTTTTCGCTCTTCTTCAGCCGGGGGTTGCCGACCACCGTGATGCGGGCGCCCTCGCTGGAGCCCGTGATGTCCATGCCATCGGTGGTGGAGAAGCCCGGCGTGAAGGGCGCGCCGGTCATGAACGTGGTCATGCCGGAGACCTGCCAGTTGTCCAGGATCCAGCCCAGCGGCTTGACGCCCAGACGCTGGCCGGCCTTGGGCAGGTCCCAGATGTAGTTGAGCACGAACACGTGCGGGCGGTGCCAGGCCAGCGGCCCGTAGTTGCGTTTGCGCGGCGGGAAGTACGGGCTGACGGCCGAGTAATCGTCGCCCACGATGCCCAGCGTCTTGGAGAGGGTGTACGCCACGCCGAACTGCAACCCGCGCGTGTAGCGGCGGTTGGCGGAAATTTGCAGGGAGTTGTAGTTGGAAGTGGCGGCGAACTCCTGCAAGTTGATGTCCCCATACCCTTTGATGGGCCGCAAGAAGTCATCCGGCAGTGGACGCCCGGGCTGAGTGGGGTCCTGGTTGGCCGGATCGAAGCGGGCGTACATCGGGATGGGGTTCAGGTTGCGGCGGATGATCAGGTGCCGGCCCAGCGTGCCCACGTAGGAGACGTCAATGGTGGTGCTCCAGATCTGGTGCTGGATGCCGAAGCTGTAGTTCATGCTGGTGGCGTGCTTGTTGTGGCCGAGCAACGTGAGCAGGCTGGTCGGTCCGATGGCGCCGCCGGCGCCGGCGTAGGTATCCAGACTGCCGTAGAAGAGCGTCGGCATGTAAGAGATGGGCGGGTTGCCGTTGGCGTAGAAGGTCGGGTTGCCCTGCGGGCGGTCCTTGAACATGCCGAATCCGCCACGCAGCGCGGTTTTGCCGTTGCCGAACAGGTCAAAGGCAAAACCGAAGCGCGGGCCGAGGTGCAGCCAGGACGTCGTGTAAAGCCCGGGCGGGTAACCCTCCAGGCCGCCGACCTTCATGCCGTTGGCAGGATCGCCCGTACCCGGAACGAACAGGCCGATCATGGGTTGCGGCGCGAAGGCCTTTGAAATCGGGTCCTGAGCCACTCGGCGGCCTTGCGGATCGCGCGCCGGCATGTAAAGGGCAGGGGCCCTCTTGACGTCGTAGTAGCTGGGGTCCCAGGTGGAGATGGTGCGGTTCAGGTCTTCCATGGGCGGCTGGTGATAGAAGCGCAGGCCCACGTCCAGGGTCAAGCGCCGGTTAACCCGCCAGTTGTCCTGTACGAACCACTCCACGTTCCAGAACCACCAGTCGCCATCCACGCGCGCGGTAGCCTCCGAGTAAGACTGGAAATTGCCCAGCAGGGCGTTGGCAAAGCTGTGGTTGGAATCGAAGGGGTTGTTGGTGTCGCGCGAGAAGCTGAAGGCGCCGCGGTAATTCCGGCCGCCGACCTGGAACTTGCCGGTGCGCTCGATGTAAACGCCGGCCTTGAAATTGTGCGGGCCCCAGACCTTGCTCACGTTGTTGACGAAGCTATAAATGTCGTTGTAGTTCAGGTAGGGCACGTTGCCCAGGCCGAAAGCGATGGGATTAGCAGGCTGGCCTCCGAAGCTGATGTTCGGGCCGTAGTTGGACGAGGCTGCGGGCAGGTACGTGCGGGGACTGGCCTGGTCGCGGAACCACTGCGGCGGATTGCCCATTTTGGAGCGGTCCACGAGGCTCTTGTCCACCGGATCGAAATAGAGGTTGTTCCGGCTCTTGCCGAAGATGAACTCGTTGACCAGCGTGGGGGAGAAAGTCTTGGTGAGGTGAACCACCTGACCCTTGCCCGGCTGGCCGAACCGGACGGGCGTCAGATAGTAGTTGATGGCGCCGTTGACCCACATGCCGTAGGGAGTATCCTGCTCGTCCTTGTCCTTGACGTAGCGCCAGTATGCCCGCAGCGAGGGCCAGATATTCGAGTCGATACGGATGACGTCCTGGCGCTTCGGGTAGGAGCCGCTGTAAGCCGACCGGTAGTTGCGCTGGTAGACCAGACGCGGATCCGGGTCCGTGTAATTCGGCAAGGGGAAGAAGTTGAGGATGGCCTGACCCAGCCGGTTGATGCGGTCCCTGGGGACGATGTTGCCCGGGAACGGCTGGCCGGTCAGCGGATCGCGGACGGGAATGAGGGCGCCGTTGACGTCGCGGCTATTGGAAAAGTTGCCCTCGCGCTCGAGCGCGGTCGGCGTGTTGACGAAGCGGGTGCCGTAATCCCTCTTCATCCCGATATATTCCTGGGAGAAGAAGAAGAACAGCTTGTCGCGGTCGGTGTTGAACTTTCGGGGAATATAGACGGGTCCGCCGATCGAGAAGCCGCTGATACGGTAGCGGTACGGCGATTTCGGCGTGCCCGTGCGGTTGTTGAAGAAGTTATTCGCGTTCAGGCTTTCGTGACGATAGAAGTTGTAAGCGGTCCCATGGAAGTCGCGGGTGCCCGATTTGGTGATCACGGTGATGACGCCGCCGCCGCTACGCCCGAACTCGGCCTGATAGTTCGAGGTCATGATCTTGATCTCGGCGATGGCGTCCATGTTGGGCTGAAAGTGCACGGTCGAATTGGATCCGGTGTCCAGGTCGGTGATGCCGTCAATGGCGAGATTCTTCTGGTTCTCCCGTGCGCCGTTGATGAAGGTGCCGCGGATGGAGTCCGGCGAGAGAGTCTCGCGGCGCTGGCTGAAGTTATCCACCACGCCCGGCACGGTCAGCAGCAGGGCGAAGAAGTCACGCCCTTTGACGGCGATGTTCTGGATCTGGTCGGTGGTGATGGTTCCGGACTTCTCGGCGCTGGCCAACTGGATGGCTGCGGCCTCGGCGGCCACGCTCACCGTTTCACGGACTTCGCCAAGTTGCAGGGTGATGTTCCCCAAGGCGCGCACCTGGTTGGCCGTAACCACGATGTCCTTGGTCTCCAGTGCCTTGAACCCGGTGGCCTCGACCTTCAAGGTGTAGGTTCCGGGCAGGACGTTGGGAAACACGAAAGACCCGTCGGTGCTCGAGGTGGCCTTGAGCACGGCGCCCGTGGTCTGGTTGGTCAGCGTGCATTGCGCCCCCGGGATGGCGGCCCCGGTCGGATCCACCAGGGCGCCCCGGATGGAGCTGGAGACAACCTGCCCGAGCAGAAGCGAGCAGGCCAACAGACAAAGCACAACGAGCCTCGTCGGTGCTTTCACGACTAACCCCCTTTTGCAGCTCATTTGTCTGGCGGGACCCTGAACCCGCCC
>Ga0209017_10000388_pt1 | contig 44385 bp, 35 predicted proteins | sample YNPBryunderm2012_FD_185812 | JGI IMG/M metagenome (GOLD analysis project Ga0209017, IMG submission 185812) | Anoxygenic and chlorotrophic microbial mat microbial communities from Yellowstone National Park, USA - YNP Bryant MS undermat 2012... ...
GTGGCTCGGATCACGGCGGAGACGGTCAAGCTGTTCGGGCCGGAGCGCTGCCTGTTCGGCTCGAACTTCCCGATCGAGAAGCTCTGGACGGACTATGCGGCGCTCATCGCCGCGCATCGTGACGCAGCGCGGCCGCTCGGTGATGGCGCGATGCGCGCGATCTTCAACGACACGGCACGCCGGGTCTACCGGCTCTGAGGGAGGGGGTGTCATGCCGCTCGAGATCAAGATCCTCGACTATGGCGACATCGAGCTCGAGTCGAGCTTCCTCGTGCTCGGTCGCGACTGCGGGCGAACGCGGCGCGTCTGCACCTACGGGTTCCTGATCCTCGGCGGGCAGTATCCGATCGTCGTCGACGCCAGGTATCGCGACAACGCGATCATGGAAACCCTTGGCATGCGCGGGCTGCAGTCGCACGAAAACATGCTCGAGCGGCAACTCGCCAAGCACGGGGTGAAGGTGGGCGACGTGCGCTACGTCGTGCATACCCACCTGCATATCGATCACGCCGGCAAGGACGATCATTTCCCAATGAACACGACGGTGGTCGACAACCGCCGGGAGATGGAGTGCTCCGTCTCCGGCCTGATGCACCCGCAATACCCGAAGCCCGACATCATGCACCTGATCGAGCGCCTGCACACGCCACAGGCGCTGCGCTTCGAGGACCTCGAGCTCTCAGGGCCGATCGAGCTGATCCCCGGCGTGGTGCTCGAGGCGGCGAACGCGCACACCGAGGGGTCGATGAATGTCCATGTCGAGACCGCCGAGGGGCGCGCGACCATCTGCGGCGACGTGATCGACGACATCCAGGACCAGATCGTCGAACCGTTCCGGCTTCATTTCGCTCAGGAGATCCAGGTCACCGGCAACCATGCGGGCTCGAAGCGCGCCGAGAAGGCGGCGGTGAAGAAGCTGCTCAGCACGTCCACCTTCCTCCTGCCGGCGCAGGATCGTCCGGCAAAGGTCGTCCAGGGGCAGATCGTCGGCCGGCTCGGGATGGAGGTGCCGGGGCCAATCACCCAGACTGTCTGTCGCCCCGACTGGTTCCCCGCGTGATCGGAGGCGAGAGGCGATGGCACGTACGGCACTCGACGCTGGATTCGAGCGGCTAATCGATCCCCATGCCCCGGTGCGGCAGCTCTGCAGCGGTTTCATCTTCACCGAAGGCCCGGTTTGGTATCCGCAGGAACAGGCGCTCTACTTCTCCGACATGCTGGGAGATGTGCGGCGGCGGTGGGACCGCCACGGCGTGCGCGAAGTGATGCGGCCCTCGAACAAAGCGAACGGGCTCACTTTCGACGCCGCCCTGAACCTGCTCGCCTGCGAGCATGCGACGAGTGCGGTGGCGCGCTTTCGGCCCGACGGAAGGCGGGAGGTTCTGGCGACGCATTTCGCGGGCCGGGAGCTGAACAGCCCGAACGACCTCTGCGTGCACTCCTCGGGGGCGATCTACTTCACCGATCCGTGGTACGGCAGGATGCCACATTTCGGCGTAGAACGGCCGCGGCAGCTCGGCTTCCAGGGCGTTTATCGGCTTGCCCCGAACCACATCCCCGGCGCCGAGCCGCAGCTTCTGGTCGAGCGCTATCTGTTCACGCAGCCGAACGGGCTCTGCTTCTCGCCCTGCGAGCGTCTTCCTTACGTGAACGACACGGAGCAGGCGAACATCCGTGTGTTCGAGGTGGCCGAGGACTGATCGCTGCGGAATGGACGGGTCTTCGCCTCCGGCATTCGCGAGAGCCTGAACCCGGGCGTTCCGGACGGGATGAAATGTGACGCGGAGGGCAATGTCTGGGTCACGGGCCCCGGAGGGCTATGGGTGTTCCGGCCTGACGGGAAACATATCGGCCGCGTGTCCATTCCCGAACCGGCGGCGAACCTCGCCTGGGGCGGCGAAGACTGGAGGACGCTGTTCGTGTGCGCCTCCACCTCGATCTATGCGGTCGAGACGAGGGTGGGGCCGCGCAACGAGCCGTTCATGCGCGCGGCCGACTCGGCGCGTGCGCCGCGCGCGTCCGAGTCGTTGCGTCTCGACGCGCGGCGCTGCGCTCTGATCATCCAGGACATGCAGAACGACGTGGTGATGGAGGGCGGCGCCTTCGCCTCCACAGGCTCCGCCCAGCATTGCCGCGAGCAGAACGCGATCGCCAACATCGCCCGCCTTGCGGAACGGTGCCGCGCCTTCGGCGTTCCGGTGATCCATGTCTGGTTCGTCGTCCCGCCAGGCGGCAAGGGCATGACGCTGAACGCGCCGCTGTTCGAGGGGGTGGTGGATGCCAACGCGATGGTGCGCGGCACCTGGGGCGCGGCGCCCGTACCCGGGCTCGAGCCGAGGCCGGGTGACCACGTCGTCGAGAAAAACCGCATGTCGGCCTGGGAAGGCACGATGCTCGAGACGATCCTCAAGGCGGAAGGCCGCGACGTGATCATCGAGACGGGTGCCTGGACGAACATGTCGATCGAGCACACGGCGCGCACAGGGGCCGACAAGGGCTATGTTATGGTGATCCCGGAAGATGCCTGCTCGACGATGAACGCCGATTGGCACCGTGCCTCGATCAACTATGCGATGCAGAATGTCGCGCTTGTGACGACCACGGATGCCTCGATCGCGGCTCTGGGCTGAGCGGCTGGGCGCGATCAGCCGATCCTCGCCGTGCCGTGTGGTGGGGCAAGGCAGCGATCATGCCGAGGACGGGCGGGTAAGCGGCAGGGCCGTGGCCCCCGCCCTCACCCCGGGTCGGCAGTTCGGGAGGGGAGAGGGGAGCGCTACCGGCACGCCACGGCCTCGCCGAGCGCGCGGCAGCGCGTTTCGCCCTCCGGCACGAGCTGCGCAAGAGCCGGCACCGCCTCGGGCAGGATCAGACGCAGTTCGCCAGAAGCAAAGGGCGCCGCGGCGCGCGCCGCGTCGTCGCACACGGGCGGGGTCAGCCAGCGCGCGACATGCATGGTGCTGACCGGCAGGCCCCGCTCGGAGGCAAGAAGCAGCGCCTCATGCGCCTGCATGAAGTTCCGGGTGGAACCGGCCGGGATGCAAGGCCAGGAGGGCAGAAGCGTCAACCGCTCCGCCTCCGCCATCAGTGCGCGAAGCGCGGGCGCATCGAGCGTCCATCCCGGGCGGGCCGAGGCCCAGGCGGCAAGGTCGCGGCGGATCGGGGTCGCATCGACGATCTGGACCACGCCGACGAGGAGGGCGAGCCAGGGTCCCGCTCTGCCCGCCCCGGCGAGCAGCGCGAACGTCCCGACGAGAAGAGCATAGAGCACCGGCCAGAAGAACCGCCCCGAGGCGCGGAACTGCTCGAGGAAGGCAGGAGCGGCGCCGAGATCAAGAACGATCCGCTCGCCCACACCGACGCGGTGGCTCACCGCAAGCGCGGTGAGCCCGGCGAGCACGAGCGCAAGCCCGGCATGACGTCGGAGCGTCGTCCGAGCCGTTCCAGGCCGAAGAAGCACGACGAGCACGAGCCCCGCGACGAGCCCGGCGCCGAGCCATGCATAGCCCTCCCAGCCGCCGAACCCAGTCGCGTCGATCTCCCGGCCGATGCTGCCGCCAAGCAGCAGAGAGCGATAGGGCCAGAGCGGGGAGAGCAGATTGAGCGCGTAGTTGCCGTAGCCTCCATCCCCCGCGGCGCCGAAATAGCCGAGCACCGCCATGGCGGCCGCGACGGCGAGGCCTGAGGCGATGACCCCCGCTCCGGCCGCGACCCAGCCCCTATCTCCGCGCAGGAGCAGCGTCAGCGGCACCGCTCCAAGGACGGCAAGCGCCATCGCCGCGAGATAGGGGTGGACCAGCAGGGTCGACACCATCGTGAAGGCTGCGAAGGCCCAAAGCAGCGTCGTCTGCCTCCGCACCAGCCTGAGATAGAGGCCGAGCGCGCCCAGGATCGTGGCGTGACCGGTCAGGGCCGCATGGCCGTAGCGCGCGAGCCAGGCAGGGGTGCCAAGGGCGGCGAGGGCAATGCCGAGCGCAGGCAGAAGGCGCCGTTCGCCCGTTCCCCGAAGCGCCCAGACGGCGGCCGCCGGCTGGGCAATGGTCATCAGCGCATACCAGAGGCCGATGCCGTGGAACCCAGGTGGCAGGAGGGGTCTGGCGAGCTTGAGCAGCAGAGCGAGCAGCGGGATGGCATCGGCGAAGGCGATGTTCACGCCTTCGGGAGCGTTCATGTTTCGTGCAAGAAGTGGCGGCCAGTGCCATGAGTCGGCGATGAAATACCGCTGCGCAATCGCATGCTGCGCTGCATCACCGACAAGAGCCGTGTCGCCACCGGCGGCGGGGAACAGGAAGTCGGCCGGGAAGACGAGGAGCGCCTGGCAGAGTCCGACCAGCGCGGCGGCGAGATAAGCCGAAAGGCGTGGAAAATGCTGGTCCGCTTCTCTGTGCTGGGTTGCCACCCGCGTCTGGTGCCGTTCCTGCTGTCGCGCGTCAACGCAGGCGGCATCCGCGCCGGCAGGGCGTGTTCGCTCCTCGCGCGGCGGTTGCTGCAGCGCCACAATCCCGCCCCAACCACGTCGTGAAGCCGCCCACGAGGACGGAGAGACTGCGCGCGCTGGTGATCCGAACCACTCCTGGGTGCCGCGGCGAGACCCTCGCAACGGCCGCGTGCGCCCGCAAGGCAGGGACAGCGGGTCCAGCGGGAAAAGAGGATGGTCATGTCCGGTCTTCGGGCCTACCCGTCGTTGCGGGCTCAGTTCTGCGTCGGCCGTTCGGGCGGGCAGCGCGTGGCTGCCGTGCTGCGCCCTGTGGTGAAGCGCGCGATCGATCTCGTCGGCGCTGCCTCGCTTCTTGTCCTGTTGGCGGTGCCGATGCTGGTCATCGCCGCACTCGTGCGCGCCGATGGCGGCCCGGCCCTGTTCTCCCATACCCGTGTCGGGCGCGGCGGGCGGCCGTTCAACTGCCTCAAGTTCCGCACCATGGTCGTGGACAGCGAAGCGCAGCTTGCTGCGCTTATCGCCTCCGACGAGGCGGCGCGGGCCGAGTGGGCGGCCACGCGCAAGCTCAAGAACGACCCGCGGGTGACCCGGATCGGCCGCTTCCTCCGCGCGAGCTCGCTCGACGAGCTGCCGCAGCTGATCAACGTGCTGAAGGGCGAGATGAGCCTGGTCGGGCCCCGTCCGGTCCAGGCGTCCGAGCTTGCGACCTACTACGGCGCAGCGGCCGAGCATTACCAGCTCGTCCGCCCCGGCATCACCGGGCCGTGGCAGATCAGCGGCCGAAGCGAGACGAGCTATGACCGCCGCGTTGCGCTCGATGTCGCCTACGCGACGCAGCCCTCGCTGCTTGAAGACCTGCGCATCCTGCTCCTGACCCCCGCGGCCGTGCTCTCTCGCCGCGGCGCCTACTGAGCGGTCATCGACGCCGCGTCTCGCCGGCTGCATCGCCTCGGCGGCGGGGCTATTGGTCCGGTCGATGACCGAAGACGTCGCCTCCCGCGCGGGCGGCAGGCGGCTGGTCGCGGGTGTGGCGTGGAACGCGCTCGGCCGCGGCCTGCCTCTTCTGCTTGCCCTCGCACTCACCCCGGTGCTGGTCGGCCAGCTCGGGCTCGAACGCTGGGGCCTGTTCACGCTCGCGCTGGCGCTCGTCGGCGTGTTCGGGATGCTCGATCTTGGGGTGGGCCCGGCGCTGACGCGGGCGCTTTCGGAGCGGATCGGGTCAGGCCGGCGCGAGGGGGAGGGCGAACTCGTCGCCTCGGCTCTCGCCGCTCTTGTCGGTTCGAGCGCCCTCTTCGCGGGCCTTGCCTGGGTCGGGATCCGCCCGCTGGTCGAACGGCTTCTGAACGTGCCTCCCGGCCTCGTCGAGGAGGCTGTCGGGGCAATGCGCGTGCTCGTCGCGGCGGCGCCGCTCGTCGTTGCCAACGCCGCTCTCTGGGGCGTGCTCGCCGCGCACCAGCGTTTCCGGGTGGCGAACCTCGTCACCATCCCAGTCTCCGTCTTCTATTATCTCGGGCCGGTTCTTGTCCTGTCGGTGTGGAACTCGCTCATCGGCGCGATGCTCGCTCTCGTCGGCTGCCGGCTCGCCAACACCGTGTCCTATGCGCTTCTTGTGCGGCCCCTGTTGCCCGGCCTCTCCTGGCGCTCGGTCCGGCTCGCGCCTGTGGTGCCGCTTCTCCGCTTCGGCGGATGGATGACCTTCGCCTCCGCCGTGACCCAGGCGCTTCTCTATGCCGACCGCTTCCTGATCGGCGCGCTTCTGACGCTCGAGGCCGTCGCCTTCTACGCCACCCCGCTTGATCTCGTGATCCGGTTTTGGATCCTGCCCGTCGCGGTCGCACAGGCTCTTCTGCCCGCGCTCGCCTCGTCCTTCCGCCTCCTCCCGACCGAGACGGTGGCGCTGGTGCGCAAGGCGACGCTGCTGATCGCGGCGATCGTCCTGCCGGCGGCGGTGGTGCTCGTTGCGCTCGCGAAGCCCGGGCTTCGGCTCTGGCTCGGGGCGGAGTTCGCCGAGGGCGGGGCGGCGGTGCTGCGGATCCTCGGCGTCGGCATCCTGTTCAACTGTGTCGCCTTCGCTCCGGGAAGCCTGATCGAGGCGGTCGGCAGGCCAGACCTCACGGCGCGGTTTGCGCTCGCCCAGGCCCTCGTGTTCGTTCCGCTTTCGGCTCTGCTCCTGCTGGCGATCGGGATCGAGGGGGCTGCGATCGCCTGGAGCCTTCGCGCGGCGGCCGATTGCGCGGGCCGTGCGGTTCTGGCCGCAAGCGTCTATCCGGCGGCGTCGTCGACGCTGCGCGCGCTCGCGGCACCCGTCGGGGCGGCAGGAGCCGGCCTCGCCGCGGCGTCTTCCATGCCGTCTGTCGGCGCCGCCCTTGGGGTCGGCATGGCCTGCCTTGGGCTGTTCGCCGCGCTCGGCTGGCGTACGCTCGCGGCGGACGAGCGCGCCGCCTTTGCCGCTGCGCTGCGCTCCCCGGGAACGCTTCTGCGACGATGAGGGAGATCGTCGTCAACGGCCGATTCCTCACCCAGGCGCTCACCGGCGTGCAGCGCTATGCGATCGAGATCACCCGAGCGCTCGCCACCCTCGTGGCCGAGGGAAGGGCACCGCCGATCCGCCTTGTCGCGCCCCCTGGCACCGTGGCGCCATGGCTCGCCCCGATCCCGGTCGAGACCACGGGGTCACGCCACGGCCAGGCGTGGGAGCAGCTCGACCTGCCGCGGGCCGCGCGCGGGCGGGTTCTGGTCAGCCTTGGCAATACCGGGCCTCTTCTTGCGGGTGCGAAACAGCTCGTCGTCATCCACGACGCCGGCGCCTTCGACACGCCGGAGAGCTACTCCTTCGCCTTCCGGATGTGGTATCGGCTGCTGCAGAGTCTGCTCGCCCGGCGCAAGGCGCGGATCGTCACCGTCTCCGCCTTCTCGCGCGGGCGTATCGCCGCCGCCCTGGCTGTGCCGGAGCCCTTGATCGCCGTGACCTACGAGGGGGGCGAGCACGCGCTTCGAGAGCCGGCCGACCCTTCCATACTCTCCCGCCATGGCCTCGAGCCGCAGCGCTTCGTGCTCGCGGTCGGCACGCGGGCGGCGCACAAGAACCTCGGGGCGCTCGCAGCGGCGGCGCGGCTTCTCGCCGCGCGCGGGATCACGCTCGCCGCCGCCGGCGCGGCCGACCCAGCCGTGTTCCGCCCCGCAGGCGACGTTGCCGGCCCCGGCGCCATCGCCCTCGGCCGGGTGAGCGATGCCGAGCTTCGCGCGCTCTACGAGGCAGCGCTCTGCCTCGTCTTCCCCTCCCGCTACGAGGGCTTCGGCCTTCCGCCGCTCGAGGCGATGGCGAGCGGCTGCCCCATCATCGCCGCGCGCGCCGGCGCGGTGCCCGAAGTGTGCGGCGACGCGGCTCTGTGGTTCGACCCGGCCATCCCCGAGAGCCTGACGGCGGCGCTCGAACGGCTGCTCGACGAGCCCGGTCTTGCCCCCGCCCTGCGTGCGGCCGGGAAGGAGCGGGCGGCGCGCTTCACCTGGCGGGCAGCCGCCGAGAGGCTGCTCGAGGCCGTGGCGGAGGTGGGCGCATGAAGGTCGCGATCGTGCACGAGTGGCTCGACACCTATGCCGGTTCCGAGCGCGTGCTCGAGCAGCTCCTGCTCGCCTGGCCCGAGGCCGATCTCTTCGCGGTCTGCGACTTCCTTCCCGAGGCGGAACGCGGCTTTCTCGGCGGGCGGAGGCCCCGCACCACCTTCATCCAGCGCCTGCCGTTCGCGCGCACCCAGTTTCGCAAATACCTATCCTTGATGCCGCTCGCGGTCGAGCAGATCGATCTTTCCGGCTACGACCTCGTTCTCTCCTCCTCGCACGCGGTCGCCAAGGGGGTTCTCACCGGGCCGGGGCAGCTGCATGTGAGCTACATCCACTCGCCGATGCGCTACGCCTGGGACCTTCAGCACCAGTATCTCCGCGAGAGCGGCAGCGAGCGGGGGCTCAAGGGAGCGATCGCTCGGTGGATGCTGCACCGGCTCCGGATCTGGGACCGTGCCTCCGCCGCCGGCGTCGACGTGCTGGTGGCGAACTCGAGCTACATCGCGGAGCGGATCCGCAAGGTGTGGCGGCGCGAGAGCGTGGTGATCCACCCCCCCGTGGCGGTGCACCGCTTCACGCTTCGACGCGACAAGCAGGACTACTACCTCGTCGCCTCGCGCATGGTTCCCTACAAGCGGGTCGAGCTTGTCACGGCGGCGTTCCGGCGCATGCCCGGCCGCAAGCTCGTCGTGATCGGCGACGGGCCGAACATGAAGGCGGTCCGCGATGCGGCCGGAGGAGCCGCCAACATCACATTCCTGGGGCGTGTCTCGCAGCCGGAACTGATCGACCGGATGCAGGGCGCGCGCGCCGCGCTGCACGCCGCCGAGGAGGATTTCGGCATCGCCATCGTCGAGGCGCAGGCCTGCGGCACGCCGATGATCGCCTATGGCCGCGGCGGGGCGCTCGACATCGTGCGCGCGCCCCCGGCGAACCAGCCGACCGGAGTGTTCTTCGCCGAACAGACACCCGAGAGCATCATCGCCGCCGTCGAGCAGTTCGAGGGGCTGGCTGAGGCGATCACGCCTGAGGCCTGCCGCGCGAACGCGATGCGCTTCGGCGAGGCGGTGTTCCGCGATGCGATGAAGGCGCTTGTTGCTCGCGAGCTGGGAGCGCGATGACCGCGTTCAGCCTGATCGTCGCGACCAGGGGGCGAAGCGCCGAGCTCGGCCAGATGCTCGAGAGCGTGGTCGCCCAGGCGCCGGTCGAAGCCGAGGTGATCGTCGTCGACCAGAACGACGATGATCGTGTCGCATCCGTGATCGCCCCTTTTGCAGAACGTCTGCCGCTCATCCACATCCGTTCTGCGATCGCGAACGCCAACCACGCCCGCAACCTCGGCCTCAGCCATGCGCGCGCGCCGCTCGTTCTGTTTCCCGACGATGACTGCGTTCTTCCCGCGGGCGTGCTCGCCCGCGCCGCGAGCGCCTTCGCCGCCGACCCGGCACTCGGCGTGCTTACCGGCCCCGCAGCCTCACCTGAGGGAAGGCTCGGATCCGGGCGCTGGCGCGCCCAAAGCGGGCCGATCACGCTCGCCAATCTCTGGACCAGCGTCATCGAGTTCAATCTCTTCCTACGCCGCGAGGTCGCGCTCGCTCTGGGCGGGTTCGACGAGGCGCTGGGGCCCGGAACGCCGTTCGGCTCGGCCGAGGGCAATGATCTCGTGGCGCGGGCGATCCGGCGCGGCATCGCCGCCCGCTACGACCATGACCTCCGGATCGTGCATCCGGACAAGCGGATGACCGACGTCGCCGTCGAGCGTGCGGCCCTCTACGGCGCCGGGCTCGGCGTGGTGCTGCGCCGCCACGCTCGCGTTGGAACGATCCTGTCCTTCGTGATCCGCCCTCTGGGCGGCCTCGCGCTCGGCCTTGCGCGGGGGAACCTGCTGGCCGCGCGCTATCACGCCGAGACCCTGCGCGGCCGGTTTCGCGGGCTGATGGCGGGAGAGGTGGCGCGTCGGGCCCCGGCCCAGGCGCTCGAGGCGGTGGCATGACCCTCTCGATCGCCATCGGCATCGCCACGCGTGGCCGGCCCGCTATCCTCGCCGAGACGATCGCCGAGCTCTCACGCCAGACTCGCGCGCCCGAGGCGATCCTCGTCTGCCATGTGGATGAGGAGGATGTCGGCGATCTGCCGGCGCGCCGGCCCGACATTCGTTTCCTCAAGGCAGAGGCCGGGCTGCCGAAACAGCGCAACGCCATCCTCGAGGCAGCGCGCGAGGATGTGGTGCTGTTCCTCGACGACGACTTCCTCGCCGCCCCGTCCTACCTCGAGGTGTTGGGGCGCGTGCTCGAGGCGCGACCGGACTGCGTCGTCGCGACCGGGACGGTGATCGCCGACGGCGCCAAGGGGCCCGGGATCTCGGTCGAGGAGGGGCGGGCGATCCTCGCCGCCGACATCCCGCCACCCGATCTGCTCGCCGCCGCGCCGCACTTCAACGGCTATGGTTGCAACATGGCGTTCCGGATGGCGCCGGTGCGCGCGCACCGGATCCGCGTCGACGAAGCGCTGCCGCTCTATGCGTGGTACGAGGACATCGATGTGACGCGACGTCTTGCTTCCTATGGAACGATCCTGCGGCTTGCCGGTGCCCGCGGTGTGCATCTCGGCGTGAAGGCGGCGCGCACGCCTGGGCTTCGCCTCGGCTACAGCCAGGTCGCGAACCCGATCTATCTCGCGCGGAAGGGGAGCTTTCCCTGGAGCCATGCGATCCCCTCGGCCGCACGCCACTGCGCGATCAACCTCGTGCGCTCGATCGCGCCCGAGCCTCATGTCGACCGCTGGGGGCGGTTCCGCGGCAACATGCTCGCGCTGTGGGACCTCCTGCGCGGCCGGGCGCACCCGGGCCGTATCCTCTCGCTCTGATCGCCTCAGGGAGCGGGGAAGGGCGCGTCTGTCCGCCCCATCATCCAGTAGGCGACGAGCCCGATCCACTCGCGCAACGCTCCCTCGACCTGGGCGAGGCGCTCGGGGAAGGGAGCGTCGTAGAGGGCTGCGAAGCTGCGTCCCGTCCTGTAGTTGACGGGCCAGGGGACGACGGGCCACCCGGCGGCGCGGAACACGCCGACGGCGCGCGGCATCTTGCTTGCCGAGGTGACAAGCAGCCACGTCTCGCCCGGTTTCGGATTGATGAGCTCCTTGGTCAGCACAGCGTTCTGGTGCGTGTTTCGGCTCTTGTCCTCGTAAGTCACGCGCGCCTGATCGAGGCCCATCGCGGTCCAGAGCGCGCGAGCGACATCCGCCTCGGTCAGCCCCCCATGCACGAGCGATCCCTGGCCGCCGGTGAAGACGATCCGCGCCTGCGGGTAGCGCCGGGCGAGGGCGATCGCCTCCGTCATCCGCTCGGCCGCGCCGTTGAGAGCGGGGATCCCGCGCGCCTCGGTCAGGTTCTGATCCACCGCGCCGCCGAGCACGATCACGCCATCGACGTGCGTGGGTGGCTCGACGGGGCGGGAAAACCGTTCCTCAAGCGGGATGAGCAGGAGCGGGGCCACGGGGGTTGCGAGCACCACCACGAAGAAGCCGAGGCCGAAGGCGAGCGGCCAGCGGCCCCAGCGCCGCCCGCGCCACCACGCGACGAGGCCGACAAGGCACAGCAGAAGCGCGAAGGTGCCGGGGCGCAGCACGAACCAGAGCAGCTTCGAGAGCACATAGCTCAGCGTCGTCATCGCGGATCCCTGAGACGGTAGATCTCGACCGGCCCGTTCGCCTCGAGAACACGTGCGGCAAACTCGTAGTGGCGCCCGAGCGTCGCCTCGATCGCGGCCCGGGCAGGCGGGCGCATGGCCGTCCACCAGCCGCGATCGACCACGATCGCCGCAGGGCGCGCGGCAAGCACGCGGTCGAGCTCCGCATCGGCGTCGATGCCGGTCACCCCGCTGTACCAACCGGCGAGGTGTTGGGGAAAGGCGAAGCGGGTCGGCACCGCCATGCCCGAAAGCACATAGACCACCGGATGGTAGTTGGCGATGTAGACGGTGGAGCCTTCCGGGACAATCTCGCGCAGTGACTGCGCGACCAGCCGGATAGGGTCGGCGCGCCGGAAGCCTGGGCCGGTCTCGATCCGGCGCGCGGCATCGCCGGTCCAGGTGTCGGCGGCGATGAAGCCGAGCGCGGCGGCAAGCAGGAGGCCCGGACGCGCCGGCAGGATTCGCCGCGCCAGAGCCCATGCGCCGGCGGCGGCAAGCAGCGACAGCGGCGGCTGCCAGATCAGGAAGTAGTGATTGAAGAACTGCCCTGGAGCGGCGATGGCGAGCGTGGTGGCCACGAGCCAGCCGAGGCCGAACCCCGCGACGCGCCGCACCTCGCCGCCGGGCAGCGCCGTGGCGGCGGCGAGCACGATCGGCCAGATGAGGAACAGGGTAACAGCCACCAGCATCCAGGCGCCGTCACGGAACGTGATCGCGGCGCCGAGATAGCGGAAGGGGGCGACGAACCAGACATCGAGGAAGATGTCGAAGGCGCCCTGCGCCGCGTAGGCCAACCCCACGAGCAGGGTCGGCGCGCCGCAGGCGGCGGTATAGAGCGCCGCGTGTCGGAGCAGGGCAGGCGGGGCGAGCAGTCGTTTCGTCAGAGCAGGTCCGACCATCACCGCGAACGCGAAGCAGCCCTCGAAGAACGCAACCGACTTGATCACGAGGGCGATGCCGACGAGCAGGCCCGCAAGCGCGATCCGCACGGGCCTTGGGGGCTGCAGATCGTCGAGCGTACGCACCCCCTCGCGGGCCGCGAGCGCAAGCGCGGCGACGACGAAGGGCGAGAACAGCACCTCCGTGTTGGTGGCGAGGCCGCCGAAATTCGTTGTCAGAGCGATCGAGAGCAGGCCAGCGGCATAGGCCGGCACGGCGGGCAGCCCGAGCACGCGAGCAAGCGCGAAGAGCGCGGTTCCGGCCACTGCCACGGCAACTGCGCCGAGCAGCCGCACGGCGAAGATCACGGGAAGGGGCAGCATCAGCGCGAGCGCGACGAGCGCCGGCGCGCCGATCGGGTGCATGTCCCATACACCGATCAGCGGCCAGGTGCCGGCAAGCCAGTCCCGCGCCTGGAGGATGTAGAGCCCCTCGTCGGTGTCGATCACCGCCGGAACGAAGGAGAGCGAGCGCAGAGCAAGCGAGGCGGCGAGCATTGAGAGAGCGAGGCCGACTGGGCTCGTGAGAGCGGGAACGAGCGGGCTCACCGAACGCCCTCGGTGATGGTTCCCTCCGGCAGGTCCTCGAAGGGCGGGGCGAGCCGGCGCAGATGGGAGGGGATCGGGCGGTCGCCCCAGCCCGGGAGAAGAACGACGAGCCCGTCGATGAGCAGCATCGGGTCGCGCTCCCGGTCGCGTCCGAAATCGGCGCGCTTGAGCGTGTCGCGGTCGCGCAGGACATAGACCGTGCCGGGCTCGTGACGGCCGGAGAAGAGCTGCGCGGCGATCTTCTCTCGGAGCGCGGCGATCGCGCCCGGGTCGATCCGCGCCAGATAGACGGCATCGGTCGTCATGCCGTGACGTATGGCGAAGCGCGCGGTGGATTCCCAGTGAAGCCCGCGGTCGGCCGCCGGCACCGCACGGATCCGCGTGTAGGCCTTGCCGATCTCGTCCCAGAACGGATCGGGCAGGCGCTCGGGCTGGATCCGCGGCTGCTTGATCACGAGCGATTCGTAGTGGCGGATCGAGGGCAAAAGATCGACGAGCTGAACGGCGGCGAGTGCGGCAAAGAGAAGGGCGGCGAGCCGGGCACGGTTCGGCCCGAGCGCGCGCAGCGTCACGATCGCCGCCGAAGCGAGCAGGGCATAGGCGAGCGGCCAGGCGAAGCGGGTCGAGGCGCGCAGGATTCCGGCAAGCCTCAGCATCCAGGGCGGCGGCTCGAACAGGGTGATCCGCACGCCGGCGATGGAGGGCATGTGCGTCATCGCGAACAGGATCAAGGCGATCAGAACGACCACAAGCGGCCAGCTGCGCATGAGCGCGGCACGGATCCCGAGGTCGCGCCGGAGACACACGGTCACGAGCCCGGCGGCGAGCAGCAGGATCCCCCCGAGGCCGAGATAGTCGCTGCCCGACTCGCCATGGCGCAGGTCCGGGATCGGCGGCAGGATCGATCCCCACAGGGTGCTGTCGAACCAGGCGAGCACGTTGAACCCGAGATCTCCGTAGCCCCAGGCCTCGAGACCGGCGCGCAGAACGAAGAACCCGGCGGCCCAGAGCCCGGCCGCGCCGAGCGCGGGCACGAGCACGGCCTCGGCAGCACGCCCCAGGGCGGGGGCGGCGATGGTCCGACGCAGCCAGTCAGCTCCCCACAAGGCGCCGACCATGACGAGCAGGTAGGAATGCACGAGGCTCGTGGCGGAGACGAGCAAGGCCCAGGCCAGAGGGCGCCGCGCGCCGCGCCCCTCCGTGAAGCAGAGCAGGAGGGCTGCGAGTACCGTCCACTGCCCCGCGAGCGCGAGGTGGCCCGCCATGCGCATCAGCATCATCGGCTGCAGGGCGAACAGCGCCGAGGCACCGAGCAGCGCGAGCGTTCCGGCCGGGGTGATGCCGATGCCGGACAGCGCGGCGAGTCTGAGCCCGAGCACCGCCTGCGCCATGCCGCAGAAGAGGAGCCACATGCCCCAATACTGTTCGACTGTGACGAGGCTCCGGATCGCCTTCAGCGGGAGCGCGATGAGCGGGATGGTGTCGGCGTAGAAGATCGAACTCGACAGCTCGAGACCGTAGTTGGGGTTCAGCCCGGGCGGGATGTGCCAGGCGTCACGGCGGAACCAGCTCCAGCCGAGCCAGTACTGCACCGGGTCGGGCCCCATGGGGCCTGCGAGCATCCATCCCGTGGCGGTCGGCGACAGGACTCCCTCCCAGAACTCCCACGGTGTGGGGCCGAACGACAGCACCACCACCGCCGCACCGATAGCGGCCGCGGCGAGATGAGCCATCAGGCCGGGGATCTGGGGGGAGCGGTCGGTGGTCACGCTGCGCGGTCGGCGGTGAGGCGAGCGGGTCGGCCAGGAGCGGGCGGGACCATGGCGGGCGATTGCGGCGCGGATCGGGCGGGACTGGGGTCCGAGACCGAGCTGTAGGGAGGGGCGGGTCATGGCGCGCCGCGCCGCGTGGCGTTCGGGCGGCATCGAGTCGCGCTACGCTTGGGTCAGGCTCGCTGCCGCGCTCACGCTCTCCACGGTCGGCAGCGTCGGGATGTGGTCGGTCGTGGTGATCCTGCCGGCGGTGCAGGCGGAGTTCGGCACCGACCGCGCGAGCGCCTCGCTGCCCTAGACGCTCGTGATGCTCGGCTTCGTCGGCGGCAGCGTGATGATGGGCCGGCTTGCCGACCGCTTCGGCGTCATCGTGCCGGTGGTGACCGGCAGTCTTTCGCTCGGCGTCGGCTATGCAGCGACGGCCGCCGCGCCGACCATGTGGGTGTTCGCACTCGCAAGCGGCGTGTTCATCGGCCTCTTCGGTGCCTCGGCTGTTTTCTCGCCGCTGGTGGCCGACATCTCCCGCTGGTTCGACCGCAATCGCGGCATCGCGGTCGCGCTCTGCGCAAGCGGTAACGATCTCGCCGGAGCGGTCTGGCCGCCGGTCCTGCAGGCGCTGGTCGCGGGCGCAGGGTGGCGGACGGCGCAGCTCGTTGTCGGCGGGGTGTGCGTGGTTGCGATGCTTCCGCTTGCGCTCGTGCTGCGTCAGCCGGTGCCGGCGGAGGTTCCCCGCAAGGCCTCGGCTGCGGCGTCGCGCGAACGGGCCGAGACGCGCCCGCTCGGCCTTGCGCCGAACACGCTCCAGGGGCTGCTCGTCGTTGCCGCGCTCGGATGTTGCGTTGCGATGTCGATGCCGCAGGTCCACATCGTCGCCTACTGCGTCGATCTCGGCTACGGGCCCGCGCGAGGAGCGGAGATGCTCGCGCTGATGCTCGGCTTCGGCATTGTCAGCCGGCTCGCAAGCGGCGTCATCATGGACAGGATCGGCGGCCTCGCGACGCTGCTTTCCGGCTCGCTGCTTCAGGCGGTCGCGCTCGCGCTCTTCCTGCCGTTCGACGGGCTCACCGCCCTCTACATCGTGTCGGCGATCTTCGGCCTGTTCCAGGATGGACTCGTTCCGGCTTACGCCTTCATCGTGCGGGAATACTTCCCGGCCAGCGAGGCCGGATACGGGTCGGGATCGCGATCTCGGCCACACTCGCCGGCATGGCGCTCGGGGGCTGGCTGTCGGGTGCGATCTTCGACCTCGCCGGCTCGTATCAAGCGGCCGTGCTCAACGGCCTTGCCTGGAATGCGATGAACGTCGCGATCGTCGCGTGGCTGCTCCGCCGGTCACTCGCCGAGCCACGGCTTGCGTCCGCCTGAGCGACGCTGCGGCCGCATCGCTTTCGGCCTTTGCACCGAAGCCGGCGCGCTCGGGTCCGCTGGTGCGACGAACTCCGTTCGCGCCGTCTCGTCGACGGCGCCTGGCGTCGGCGGGGACGGGAGCGGAGGTGCGGCCGACCGGGGTTTCGCAATGACAGAAGGACGATCCCGTCCGCGAGCGGTTCCGGCCCGAGCGGGCAACGCGAGGCGACAGGGCTTCGCGCTGGGCCGCGCGCAGCATTCGGCGCGCGCAAGCTGTGCCGCACGGGTTGGCTCATGTGAAGGCCTCGGGCGGTCGCGCACCCAACGACATCTCGGCCAGCCGTGCTTGCGGTTGCCTTGCTCGCGTCGCTACACTTCGTGCCAATAACGACGGAGAGGCTTGGGAGACGTCCTCGTGGGCATGGCGCCAATCCTGGAGGCAACGCGCGTCTCGCTGCGCTTCGGCGGCGTTCGTGCGCTCACGGATGTCTCCTTCGCTGTCCGACCGGGCGAATTGTTTTCGATCATCGGCCCGAACGGAGCGGGCAAGACCTCGATGGTCAATTGCATCTCGGGCCGCTACCGCCCGACGGAAGGCGCGATCCGCTTCGAAGGGCGAGACATCACGGGCCTAAGCCCGAACGCCCGCGCTGCCCTCGGCATCGGCCGCACCTTCCAGAACCTCGCGCTGTTCGGGCACATGAGCGTGCTCGGCAACATCCTTGTCGGCCGCCATCACCTGCTTCGCCACGGCTTCCTGACGGGGATGCTCTATTGGGTCGGGGGCGCGCAGCGTGAGGAACTGCGCCACCGGCGCGAGGTCGAAGAGATCATCGACTTCCTCGAAATCCAGCACGTTCGAAAGGCACAGGCGGGAACGCTGAGCTACGGGCTGCGCAAGCGCGTCGAGCTCGCGCGCGCCATCGCGCTGAAGCCGAAACTGATCCTGCTCGACGAGCCGATGGCAGGCATGAATCTCGAGGAGAAGGAGGACATGGCCCGCTTCATCGTCGACCTCAACGAGGAATGGGGGATGACGGTGATCATGATCGAACACGACATGGGGGTGGTAATGGACATCTCCCACCGCGTCATGGTGCTCGACTTCGGCAAGAAGATCGCGGAAGGGCGCCCCGAGGAGGTTCTCGCAAACGAGCATGTGAAGCGCGCCTATCTCGGTGAGGTGGACGAGCTCCCGGTCGACGGGGCCGACCCTGTGCCATGACGCGCCCCGCGCCGCGCCTGCCCGATACCCGCCTGTACGATACGCTTCCAAAACTGCTTGCGCTGCAGGCGCGGGAACATGGCTCCGAGACGGCGCTGCGGGAGAAGGACTTCGGCATCTGGCGCACCATCACCTGGGCGGAATACAACGCGCGCACGCGCGCCTTGGCGCTCGGGCTCCGCGCGCTCGGGATCGGGCGAGGCGAGACGGTGGGGCTGATCGGCGACAATCGTCCCGAGTGGGTGATGGGCGAGATCGCCGCACACGCGATCGGGGCGATGTCGCTTGGGATCTACCGCGATGCGCTCGACGACGAAGTTGCCTATCTGCTCGCCCATGCCGGCGCCTCGGTGGTGCTTGCCGAGGACGAGGAGCAAGTGGACAAGCTGCTTGCCATCGGTGATCGCGTTCCGGGGCTTCGGCACATCGTGTTCGCCGATTCCCGCGGCATGCGCAAGCATCGCGATCCGCGTCTGATGCCGCTGTCCGATCTTGTCGCCCGCGGCGAGGCCGCGCACGCCGCCGAACCGGGGGTGTATGACGATCTCGTCGCGGCAACGACGGGCGAGGCGGTGGCGATCCTTTGCACCACCTCCGGCACCACCGCCCGCCCTAAGCTTGCGATGCTCACCGCGGGCGCTTTGATCCGCCATTGTGCGACCTATCTCCGCGCCGATCCCAAGGGCCCCGAGGACGAGTATGTTTCGGTCCTGCCGCTGCCGTGGATCATGGAGCAGGTCTACGCGCTCGGTTTCGCCCTTTTGACGCGCATGAAGGTGAACTTCGTCGAGGAGCCGGAGACGATGCTCGCCGACTTTCGCGAGATCGGGCCCACCTTCGTTCTGTTTGCGCCTCGCGTATGGGAGCAGATCGCGGCCGATGTCCGCGCGCGCGTCATGGATGCCTCCCCGTTCAAGCGGCGGATGTTCGCTCTCGGGATGAGGCTCGGCTTGCGCGCGCTCGACGCGGGGAAGAGGTCATGGCTCGCGGACATGCTCCTGTTCCGGGCGTTGCGCGACCGGCTGGGGTTCTCCCGCATCACATCGGCCGCGACGGGAGGCGCGGCGCTCGGGCCGGACACGTTCCGCTTCTTCCTCGCGCTTGGGGTTCCCCTGCGGCAGCTCTACGGGCAGACCGAGCTCCTCGGCGCCTATACGCTGCACCGCGAGGGAGAGGTGGACTTCAACACTGTGGGCGTACCCTTCGATGCGACGATCGAGGTGCGCATCGACAAGCCCGATGCCAACGGGGTCGGAGAGATCGTCACGCGCCATCCGAACTGCTTCGCGGGCTATTGGCGCTCCGACGACCCCTCGGGCGAGCTGCAGGACGGCTGGCTGCACACCGGCGATGCCGGCTATTTCGACCAGAAGGGGCATCTCGTGGTGATCGACCGGATCAAGGACATCGCCGCGACCGCGCGCGGGGACCGGTTCAGCCCGCAATTCATCGAAAACAAGCTGAAGTTCAGCCCCTACATCGCCGAGGCGGTGATCCTCGGCGACAGGCGTGACTTCCTCGCGGCGATCATCTGCATCCGGTATGCAGTCGTCTCGAAGTGGGCGGAGCGTCAGCGCATCGCCTTCACCACCTACAGCGATCTCTCGGCGAAGCACGAGGTCGCAGCGCTCCTGCGCACCGAGGTCGAGCGCGTGAACGCCTCGCTCCCTGAGGGGCAGAGGATCCGGAAGTTCCTGCTGCTCTACAAGGAGCTCGACGCCGACGACGACGAGCTCACACGCACGCGCAAAGTGCGTCGCGGCGTTATCGCGCAGAAATATCGCGACATCATCGACGCGATCTAAGCCGGCAGAACCGCCATTCCGGTCGACACGGTCATCAGGTTCCAGGACGGCACCACGCAGCGCATCCGCACCACGCTCGCGGTCATCGACCTCCTGCCCGGCCGCGGCCGCTGCCGCTCCCGCGGAGGCGGCGGCATGAACTGGGAGCTTCTGTTCCAACTCACTCTCAACGGCGTGATCGTCGGCGCCCTCTATGGCGTCGTCGCGATGAGCTTCGTCCTCATCTTTAAGGCGAGCCAGGTCGTGAATTTCGCCCAAGGAGAGTTCCTGCTGATCGGCGCCTGGGCCTGCTGGTGGCTGGTCACCACCTTCCAGATCCCGTTCGTGTTGGGCTTCCTCGTCACGCTCGTCTTCATGACGGTGTTCGGCATCCTGCTTCAGGTGGTGGTGCTTCGGCCGCTGATCGGCGAGCCGGTGATCAGCGTCATCATGGTCACGATCGGCCTGTCGATCTTCTTCCAGGCGTTGATGAAGTGGATGTTCGGCGTGTTTGCCCAGCCCTTTCCGCGCATCTTCGCGGCCGACCGGGTCAACATCGCCGGCCTCGAGGTGCAGACGGTCTATCTGCTATCGCTCGCGATCTCGGTCGTCATCATGGCCGCCTTCGCCTGGTTCTTCACGGTCTCCAAGCACGGGCTCGCGATGCGCGCCACCGCCTTCGACCAGCAGGTGGCGCAGTCGCTCGGGATTTCGGTGCGGCAGGTGTTTGCGATGTCGTGGGCACTCTCGGCGGTGGTCTCGGCGGTCGCGGGCGTCGTCGTCGGGGTGGTGAACGGCGTCTCCTCTGCGCTCTCGTTCTACGGCATCAAGGTGTTTCTGGCCGTGATCCTCGGCGGGCTCGACAGCGTGCTCGGCGCCGTTCTTGGAGGCCTGATCATCGGCTTGCTCGAGAATCTCGCCCACTTCCTCGACAGCGAGGTGCTGCAGTGGGGCAACATGTTCCAGATCGCGCCATTCTACGTGCTGATCGTCATCCTAATGCTCAAGCCGTACGGCCTGTTCGGCACGAAGAAGATCGAGCAGGTGTAGCGTGATGGCCGGTATCGCGATGACACCCTGCGGCGACTTCCGGGAGAGCTACCGGGCCGATACGACGATCTTCCCGACGAGGCTTTCGCGCGCCTTTGCCGCGGGCTCCATCGCAGCGCTCTGCCTCGTCCCGCTGACCGGCGATCGCTACATCCTCAGCCTGATGATCCAGGCCGGCTATCTCGGCATCGCCGCGCTCGGCCTCAACATCCTCGTCGGGTTCACGGGGCAGATCTCGATCGGCCATGCCGCGTTCTTCGGGGTCGGCGCCTTCTCCTCGGCCTGGCTTGTCGAGCACGGCGTGCCGGTCGCGGTCGCGATCCTGCTCGCCGGGCTGATGACGACGGCGGTCGGCATGGTGTTCGGTCTGCCGGCAGCGTGGCTGAAGGGCCTCTATCTCGCGATCGCCACGCTTGCTGCGCAGTTCATCATCGAGGACTTCTTTGCCCGCGCGCGCTGGTTCACCGGCGGCGTCGCCGGCCGCGTCACCGAGCCCTTCTCGCTGTTCGGCGTCCGCTTCGACAGCAACGAGACCTACTTCTACGTCGTGCTGTTCTACGTCGTGGTGATGTTCCTGTCGGCGTCGAACCTGATGCGGACGCGCGACGGGCGGGCCCTCGTGGCGGTGCGCGACCACTACCTCTCCGCCGAGATGATGGGAATCAATCTCACCTACTACCGCACCCTTTCTTTCGGCCTCTCGTCGTTCTACGCCGGGATCGGCGGGGCGCTCTATGCCCACTACCTCCTGTTCGTCTCGGTCGAGGCCTTCACCATCCTCTTCTCGATTCAGTTTCTTGCGATGATCATCATCGGCGGGCTCGGCTCGGTGATGGGCTCGATGATGGGCGCGGTGTTCATGACGCTCCTGCCCGAGGTGGTGCAGTGGTTCGCCAATATGCTCGCCGGCAGCGTGATCGACCGTGCGCTCGGCCTCGGCGCTGCGGTAAGTTACCTCCGCGAGATGACGATCGGGGCGGCGATCGTGCTGTTCCTGATCTTCGAGCCGGACGGGCTCGCGCATCGCTGGAGGCTGATCAAGGCGTATTGGAAGCTGTATCCTTTTTCCCATTGAGGGGAGGGGGAAGGCCGCGGCAGCGCGGAAGAACAACGTCCAGGAGGAGAGAGATGCACGCGAGATCCATGCTTCTTTCGGCTGCGGCGGCGGTCATCGTCGCCGGGGCTGCCTCGGCGCAGCAGCGAATTCCGGTTGGGCACCTGATGGACAATTCGGGTCCGACCTCGGATGTCGGCGTGCCGTTCGGCCAGGGGGTCGCCGATGCGCTCGCCTGGGTGAACCGGGTGCGAAACGGTGTGGCCGGCCGCCAGCTCGTCGTCTCCGGCTTCGACTAGGGCTACCAGGCGCCGCGCGCGATCGCGCAGTACCAGGCCTGGGTGCAGCGTGAGCGCGTTGTTGCCATCCAGGGCTGGGGAACGGTGGACACGGAGGCGCTGATCACCTTCGTCACGCGCGATCGGATCCCCTACATCTCCGGCTCCTACTCGGCAGCGTTGACCGACCCGACCGGCCGTGCCTCGCGCGCCGACAAGGCCGCACCGTTCAACTTCTTCTACGGTCCATCCTACTCGGATGCGCTGCGCGCGATGATCATCTGGGCGGCGGAGGACTGCAAGGCGAGGGGCGGGCAGGGGCGGCCCAAATACGTCCACATGGGTGCCAACCATCCCTATCCGAACTCGCCGAAGGCGGCCGGCGAGGCGCTTGCGGCGGAGCTCGGCTTCGAGGTCTTGCCGGCGATCCAGTTCGCGCTGACGCCGGGCGACTACACGGCGCAGTGCCTGACGCTGCGCAACGCCGGCGCCAACTATGCCTATCTCGGCAACACCGCGGGCTCCAACATCTCGGTGCTGCGCGCCTGCCAGACGGCCGGCGTTCAGGTCCAGTTCCTCGGCAATGTGTGGGGCATGGACGAAAACGCGATGAAGGCGGCAGGCACGGCCGCCAACGGTGTGGTTTTCCCCCTCCGCACCGCTGTTGCCTGGGGTGGAGAGGCGCGCGGGATGGCAAATGTGCGTGCGATCAGCCAGGGCGGCGCGACGCCGCAAACCGAGTATCGCCCCGTGCACTTTCTCGCCGGAATCTGCTCGGCGATGATCATGGTCGAGGCGATGGAGAGCGCGGCGGCCCATGGCGGTGCCATCACCGGCGAGCGGATCCGAGACGGGTTCTATGTGCGGAAGGACTGGGTTCCGGCCTGGTTCGAGGGCGTGTGCAATCCGTCCACCTTCACGCCCGAGGATCATCGCGGCCAGATGCGTGTGTCGCTGTTCCGCGCCGTTGTTTCGGGCGACACGACCCAAGGCTCGGTCGCGGAGCTGATTCGCGCCGGTACGATGAAGCTCGAGTCGGTGACGACCATCACGCTCGAGCGCCGTCAGGACTGGCTCGGCTGGTGAGGGAAGGGCTCGGCAGGGCGGCAGGGAGACCTGCCGCCCAGCCGGCCGCAGGCGGCTGATGGACACCGTCGCCGATCATGCCGCCCCGCGCGCGCCAAGGCTGGTCGATACGCTGCCGGCGCTGCTCGAGGTGAACAACATCGAGGTCGTCGACAACGACGTGATCCTCGTCCTGCGCGGCCTGTCGCTGAAGGTGCCGGAGGGGCACATTGTCGCCCTGCTCGGTGCGAAGGGGGCAGGCAAGTCCACCACCCTCAAGGCGATCTCGGGCCTGCTCAAGACCGAAGAGGGCGAGATCACGCGCGGCGACGTGATCTTCGCCGGTGAGCGCATCAACGGCATCGAGCCGGATCGGATCGTCCGCAAAGGAATCTTCCAGGTGATGGAAGGCAGACGGATCGTCGCCGACATGACCTGCGTCGAAAACCTGCGCCTCGGCGCCTTCACCCGAACGGACCGGGACGTGCGCGCCGACATCGAGCGCGTGTTCACCTACTTCCCCCGTCTGCGCGAACGCACCGGGCTTGCGGGGTATCTCTCGGGCGGCGAGCAGCAGATGCTCGCGATCGGACGCGCTCTCATGGCTCGGCCGAAGCTGATCCTGATGGACGAGCCTTCCATGGGGCTCTCGCCTCTGCTCGTGAAGGAGGTGTTCGGCATCATCCGCCGCCTCAACCGCGAGCTCGGCATCACCATCCTGCTCGTCGAGCAGAACGCACGCATGGCGCTTGGTTGCCTCCTACGGCTATGTGATGGAGCAGGGCAGGATCGTGCTCGACGGCACGGCCGAGGCGCTTGCGAACAACGAGGACGTGAAGGAATTCTACCTGGGCGGCCACGGGGCGGAGCGGAAGAGTTTCCGCAACCTCAAGAGCTACAAGCGGCGCAAGCGCTGGCTGTGAGGTGACGCTTCCGGGCGAGGTGGGGGTCGATGTGATGGCGTTCCGCAGGCGGGAGGGCGAGTTTTTCGACGTGCTCGAGACCCGCAGCCCAGAGGCACGCGAGGAGGCTCTGATGGCGGCGCTGTCGGCGCATGTCGCTCAGGCGCGCGCTCAGGCGCCCTACTACGCGCGCGTGCTGCAGCATGTCGATCCTGACGAGGTGAACTCGCGCGCGGCGCTCGCCCGGCTGCCGCTGACGCGGAAGTCAGACCTCATCATGCTCCAGGCAGGCCGCCCGCCCTTCGGGGAACTGATCGCCATTCCCCCCGGCCGGCTCGCGCGGATCTTCGTAAGCCCCGGGCCGATCTACGACCCCGAAGCGCCCGGGCGCGACTTCTTCCGTTTCGGAAGGGCATTGTTCGCCACCGGCCTCCGCGCCGGGCAGATCCTCCACAACACCTTCTCCTACCACTTCACCCCCGCGGGCGCGATGATGGAGAACGGTGCGCGGGCGCTCGGCTGCGCGGTTGTTCCCGCCGGGCCTGGAAATCTCGAGCTGCAGGCGCGCGCGATCGCGCATCTCCGCAGCCATTGCTACGCCGGAACGCCCGAGTTCCTGAAGGCCATTCTCGAGAAGGGGGAGGAGCTCGGCCTCGATCTCAGCTCGCTTCGGCGCGGTCATGTCACGGGGGGCGCCTACACGGCGGCGCTCCGGACCTGGTACGCCGAACGCGGGCTGACCGTGCTTCAGAGCTACGGCACGGCCGATCTCGGCCTTGTCGCCTATGAGAGCGAGGCGCGCGAGGGCCTGATCCTCGACGAGTTCGTGATCGTCGAGATCGTCCGCCCCGGCACCGGCGAGCCTCTGCCTGAGGGCGAGGTCGGCGAGGTTGTCGTGACGCTTCTCGTCCCGGAATATCCGCTAATCCGTTTCGCCACCGGCGATCTCTCGGCCATCCTGCCGGGCCAGTCGCCCTGCGGCCGGACCAACATGCGAATCCGCGGCTGGCTCGGCCGAGCCGACCAGGCGACGAAGGTTCGGGGCATGTTCGTCCGCCCCGAGCAGATCGCGGAGCTCGCCCGTCGCTTCCCCGGGCTCGGCCGGCTCAGGCTCGTCGTCTCCCGCGAACGGGACCACGACACGATGACGCTCTCCGTCGAGGCAGCTTCGCCCGACCCGGCACTTGCAGCACGGCTTGCCGAGGCGCTTCAGGCCGTGACCAAGCTGCGCGGTGATGTCACCCTGGTCCCCCCGGGCACCCTGCCGAATGACGGCCGCGTGATCGAGGACCTGCGGACGGTGGAGTGACGCGATGATCCCGAACCGCCAGCTCGGGCTCGAGTTCGACCACGGCGAGGAGATCGCGATGCTGCGCGAGAGCGTTCGCGCCTTCGCCGCCGACCGGATCGCCCCGATCGCGGCCGAGATCGACCGTACCGACGAGTTTCCTCGCCATCTCTGGCCGGAGATGGGCGCGCTCGGCCTGCACGGCATCACGGTCGAGGAGGAGTACGGCGGGTCGGGCCTTGGCTACCTCGCCCATTGCGTCGCGATGGAGGAGGTGAGCCGCGCCTCCGCCTCCGTCGGCCTCTCCTATGGCGCGCACTCCAATCTCTGCATCAACCAGATCAGGCTCAACGGCACCGAGGAGCAGAAGCGCCGCTACCTGCCGAAGCTAATCTCCGGCGAGCATCTCGGGGCGCTCGCGATGAGCGAGCCGGGTGCCGGGGCCGACGTCGTGTCGATGACGCTGCGCGCCGAGAAGCGGGGCGACCGCTTCGTGCTGAACGGCACCAAGATGTGGATCACCAACGCCCACTACGCGGAGACCCTGGTCGTCTACGCCAAGACCGACCCGGCGGCCGGCAAAGACGGCATTACCGCCTTCATCGTCGAGCGCGGCTTCAAGGGCTTCCGGCCAGCGCAGAAGCTCGACAAGCTCGGGATGCGCGGCAGCCCGACGAGCGAGCTTGTCTTCGAGGATGTCGAGGTGCCAGAGGAGAACGTGCTCGGCCAAGTCAATGGCGGCGTGCGCGTGCTGATGAGCGGGCTTGACTACGAGCGCGCGGTTCTCGCCGCGGGGCCACTGGGCATCATGCAGGCCTGCCTCGACGTCGTGCTCCCCTACGTGCATGAGCGTCGCCAGTTCGGGCAGCCGATCGGCGAGTTCCAGCTCGTGCAGGGGAAGCTCGCCGACATGTACACGAGCCTCTCCGCCTGCCGGTCCTATGTCTATGCCGTGGCGCAGGCGTGCGACCGAGGGCGGGTGACGCGCAAGGATGCCGCCGGCGCGATCCTCTACGCGGCGGAGGCCGCCACACGGATGGCGCTTGATGCGATCCAGCTGCTCGGCGGCAACGGCTACATCAACGATTACCCAACAGGGCGGCTTCTGCGCGATGCCAAGCTCTACGAGATCGGCGCCGGAACGAGCGAGATACGCCGCATGCTGATCGGGCGCGAACTGTTCCGCGAGACGGCGTGAGCCGAATCGTCTCCTCGATCGATACGCGGTCGGAGGCGTTCCGCGCCAATGCCGCCGCCAATGCCGCCGCGCTCGCCGAACTCGAGCGGCATGTCGCTGCCGCGGCGCTCGGCGGGCCGGAGGCAGCGCGGCAGAGGCACCTCTCGCGCGGCAAGCTCCTGCCCCGAGACCGTGTTGAGGCGCTGCTTGATCCGGGCAGCCCCTTTCTCGAGCTCTCCCCGCTCGCCGCCTTCGGCCTCTATGGCGGTGAGGTTCCTGCCGCCGGCATCATCACCGGCATCGGCCGCGTGGCCGGGCGCGAATGCATGATCGTCGCCAATGACGCGACGGTGAAAGGAGGAAGCTACTTCCCGCTGACCGTGAAGAAGCACCTCCGCGCGCAGGAGATCGCGGAAGCGAACCGGCTGCCCTGCATCTATCTCGTCGACAGCGGCGGGGCGAACCTGCCGAACCAGGACGAGATCTTTCCTGATCGGGATCATTTCGGTCGAATCTTCTACAATCAGGCGCGGATGTCGGCGAAGGGCATTCCGCAGATCGCGGTGGTGATGGGCAGCTGCACGGCCGGCGGCGCCTATGTTCCTGCGATGTGCGACGAAAGCATCATCGTCCGCAACCAGGGCACGATCTTCCTCGGCGGCCCGCCGCTCGTGAAGGCGGCGACCGGCGAGGTTGTCTCGGCCGAGGAGCTCGGCGGGGCCGATGTGCACACACGGATCTCCGGCGTGGCCGACCACCTGGCGAACGACGACGCTCACGCTCTCGCGCTTGCGCGGCGAGTCGTCTCCCATCTCGGCCCGCCACGCCGAGCGCCGCTCGAGACACGGACGCCGCGTGATCCCGCCTACGACCCCGCTGAGCTCGCCGGAATCGTGCCGCCGGATACGCGCACGCCCTACGAGGTGCGCGAGGTGATCGCACGGATCGTCGACGGCTCGGAGCTCGACGAGTTCAAGCACCGCTATGGCACGACCATCGTCTGCGGCTTCGCCCATATTTGGGGCCAGCCTGTCGGCATCATCGCGAACAACGGCATCCTCTTCTCCGAGAGCGCGCTGAAGGCGGCGCATTTCATCGAACTGTGCAGCCAGCGCCGCATCCCGCTCGTGTTCCTGCAGAACATCGCGGGCTTCATGGTCGGGCGACGCTATGAGGCGGGAGGCATCGCCAAAGACGGCGCCAAGCTCGTGACCGCGGTCGCCACGACCTCGGTGCCGAAATTCACCGTTCTGATCGGCGGATCCTTCGGGGCGGGAAACTATGGCATGTGCGGCCGCGCCTTCTCGCCGCGGTTCCTCTTCACCTGGCCCAACAGCCGCATCAGCGTGATGGGGGGCGAGCAGGCGGCAAGCGTGCTTGCCACCATCCGGGCCGACGCGATGGCCGCGCGCGGCGAGGTCTGGCCGGAGGAGGAGAGGGAGGCGTTCAAGGCGACGATCCGGGAGAAGTACGAGCGCGAGGGCAGCCCCTACTACGCCACCGCGCGGCTGTGGGACGACGGGATCATCCCCCCCGCCAAGACGCGCGACGTGCTCGGCCTTGCCATCTCCGCTGCGCTGAACGCACCGATCGGGCCGAGCCGGTTCGGCCTGTTCCGCATGTGAACGGAATGTTCCGCTCTCTCCTCGTTGCCAATCGTGGCGAGATCGCGGTGCGAATCTTCCGCACTGCGCGGCGCCTCGGCATCTCCTGCCTCGCCGTGCACTCCGAGGCCGACGCCACGTCGCTGCATGTTGCCCTTGCCGATCACGCGCTGTGCATCGGCCCAGCGCCCGCTTCCGAGAGCTATCTCCGGATCGACCGGATCGTCGAGGCCGCGCGGCTTCTCGGGGCCGAGGCGATCCATCCCGGCTACGGCTTCCTCGCCGAGAATCCGCGCCTTCCGGAGGCTTGCGCGGAGGCCGGGGTCGTCTTCGTCGGTCCCTCGGCGGCCGCGATACGGGCGATGGGCGACAAGGCCGCGGCCAAGGCGCTGATGGCGGCGGCGGGTGTGCCGCTCGTGCCCGGCTATCACGGCGAGGACCAGGACGATGCCGTGCTCGCCGCTGAGGCCCTGCGGATCGGCTTTCCCCTCGTGATCAAAGCCTGCGCCGGTGGTGGCGGCCGCGGCATGCGGGTGGTGGAGCGCGCCGAGGCCTTCGCGGACGCGCTCGCCGCTGCACGCCGTGAAGCTGCCGCCGCGTTCGGCGATGATCGGGTCCTGCTCGAGCGCCATCTTGCCCGGCCGCGTCATGTAGAGGTGCAGATTCTCGCGGACACGCACGGCACCGTGCTCGCTCTCTCCTCGCGTGACTGCTCGATCCAGCGCCGGCACCAGAAGATCATCGAGGAGGCACCGGCGCCGTCGCTTCCCGACGCGATCCGGAGCGGGCTTGCCGAGGCAGCCGTCGCGGCGGCGAGGGCGGTCGGCTATGTCAACGCCGGAACGGTCGAGTTCATCGTCGAGGACGAGCGCTTCCATTTCCTCGAGATGAACACGCGGATGCAGGTGGAACATCCGGTGACGGAGGCGATCACCGGCCTCGATCTCGTCGAGTGGCAGCTCCGCATCGCCGCCGGGGAGAAGTTGCCTTTCGCGTCCTCTCCACCCGTCCGCGGCCATGCCGTGGAGGCGCGCCTCTGCGCCGAGGATCCGCTTGAGGGCTGGCGCCCAGCGACCGGCCAGCTCCTTCATTTTGCCGTTCCCCTCGTCGAGGGGATACGCGTCGATTCCGGCGTGCGCGCAGGCGATGCCGTGACACCGTTCTACGACCCGATGCTCGCCAAGATCATCGCCCATGGCGAAACGCGAGCGGAAGCCATCGCCCGCCTGCGCGCTGCGCTCGATCACACAATCGTCGAAGGTGTGGCAACCAATCTCGATGCACTTCGCGCCATCCTCGCCCACCCGGGCTTCACCGAAGGCGTTCCGACAACGGGCTTCCTCGCCCAACATGAAGGGGCGCTCCTGTCGCCACCGCCGCCTGCTCCAACCGAGGCGATCCTCGCCGCCGCCGCTGCCGTTCTTGAGGCGCAACGTCGTTCCGCGTGGCCGGAAGGCCCCGGCCATCGCGGGCCGTGGGACCGCCTCGAGGGATGGCGCCTGTTCGGCTCCGTCCGCCGGACGCTTCGCCTGCGCGAGGGCAGTCGCACGATCCCCCTCGCCATCGCTCAGAGCGGACATGTGTGGGAGATCACCCTCGAGGGCGACACGCATTGCGTCGAGGCCTACGAGGCGGAGGGGGAGGGCGACCTGCGGGTGCGGGTCGGCGACAGGCAGTTCCGCACGCGGTCTTTGGTGTTGCCTGGTTCTGTCGCTGTCTCGCTTCCTGGCGCGGGCCGGTGGCGCTTCGCGATCGTGGACGCGCTCTCGCCTCCGGAAGGTGACGCCGCCGGCGACGATCGCGTCGCCTCGCCGATCCCTGGCCGTGTGGCGGCGGTCCTCTGTTCCGTAGGCGACGTGGTCTCGCGGGGCCAGACGCTGGTCGTGATCGAAGCGATGAAGACCGAGCTCAGGATCAACGCGCCCGTCGAGGGCAGGGTCGTGCGGATCGATGTCGCACCGGGCGACCAGGTAGAGGAGGGGGCCGAGCTCGTGCAGCTCGCCGCCTCCAGCGAGGCCGCTACAGGAGCCGTCCGAGAATGATTTTCTGCACGTCCGAGGTTCCCTCGTAGATCTGGCAGGCGCGCACGTCGCGCCAGATACGCTCGACCGGATAGTCGGCGAGGTAGCCATAGCCGCCGAGCGTCTGGATCGCGGCCGAGCACACCGCCTCCGCCATCTCCGAAGCGAAGAGCTTCGCCATGCAGGCCGCCTCGAGCGCCGGCGCGACCGCGTCCTTGAGGCGGCAGGCGTGGTGGGTGAGCTGCCGCGCCGCCTCGAGACGCGTCTTCGCCTCGACGAGGCGGAACTGCACCGCCTGATGCTCGATGATGGGCACGCCGAAGGCGCGACGTTCCTTCGCGTAGGCGATCGCGTAGTCGAGCGCGGCGCGCGCCATCCCGACGCTCTGCGCGGCGATCCCGATCCGGCCCGACTCAAGGGTGGAGAGTGCGATCCGGTAGCCTTCGCCAGGCGCGCCGATCATCTGCTCGTCCGGCACCATCATGCTCTCGAAATGCAACGCGCAGGTGTCGGAGGCATGCTGGCCGAGCTTCTCCTCAGTCCGGGCGACGATGAAGCCGGGCGTGTCGGTGGGGACGATGAAACATGAGATGCCCTTCTTGCCGGCGGAAGGGTCGGTGACCGCGAACAGCACACACACCTTGGCGATCCGGCCGTTCGAGATGAACTGCTTGGCGCCGTCGATCACCCAGTGCCCGTCGCGACGCACTGCCCTTGTGCGGAGCGCCGAGGCATCCGACCCCGCCTGCGGTTCGGTCAGCGCAAAGCAGGAGACGGCCGCTCCAGAGGCCATCGGGCGGAGCCAGCGCTGCCGCTGCGCCTCAGTGCCGAAACGTTCCAGGATCAGGCAGGTCGGGCTGTTGTGAACCGAGACGAGCGTGGAGACGGAACCGTCGCCGGCGGCGATCTCCTCGAGTGCCATCGCGTAGGTCAGCATGTCGAGACCTGCCCCGCCCCATTCGGGCGACACCGTCGCGCCCAGGAACCCAAGCGCGCCGAGCTCGGCGATGATCTCGGGCTCGATCTCTCCCCTCTTCGCGCGCGCCGCCGCACCGGGCGCAAGCTTCTCGGCGGCGAAGGCGCGGGCGGTCTCGACCACGAGCGCGCGGGTGTTGGCGACGTCCGGCGGCGTACGGTCAAGCATGCGTCGTCTCGCTCTCGGGGGTTCTCGCGTGTTGCTCCGGCTGGCGATGGTCAGCGAGGCGTTTGCGCAGCGCACGCCGCACCGGCTCGGCCCTGGCGTGGCTCTCCTGCTTCACCGGGCCGAATCCGCGCACCGAGAACGGGTGTCGGGCAAGAGCGACGGCGGCTGCATGCGTCGCCTCGGAGAGCGCCCCAATCGCCGCCGCGATGTCCTCCTCGTAGTGCCGGATCATCGCGCGCTCGAGCTTCCGGTCCTGCTGGTGAGCGAACGGATCAAGCCAGGTGCCTCGGAGCTTCCGCCCGTGCGCGAGCAGGCGGAAGAGCGGTAGCATGAGCCACCCGGGAAGGGCGACCTTCCGCCGCCGTCCGGTCGCGGGGTCGCGCCCGAGCCAGGGAAGAGGCGGCGAGAGGTGGAAGGTGAGCGGCGCCCCGCCCGCCGCTGCCCTGACCTCGGCGAGGAAGGCAGGGTCGGTGTGCAGGCGGGCGACCTCGTACTCGTCCTTGACCGCGAGCACGTGGAAATAGCCTTCGGCGACCGCGCGCGCGAACTCGCCCGCCCTGCCGAGAACAGCCTCCTCGGCTTTGGCCGCGCGTGCGACGAGGGCACGGTAGCGGGCGGCGAGACCCTCGTCCTGGTAGCGACTGAGCTCAGCCGCGCGGTGCTCGACCAGAGCGTCCAGCGTGTCATGGCGCAGCGGGTGGCCAAGGACGCGCTCGGCGAGCGTGGCGTCAGCGGCGAGCGCCCGGCCCCAGAGGAAGGCGCGGCGGTTGACCTCGACCGCCGTGCCGTTGAGCGAGATCGCCTCGAGCAGAGCCTGTTCGCCGACTGGAACGAGGCCGCTCTGCCACGCGCCCCCCAGAAGGATCGTGTTCATCGCGAGCACGTCCCCGAACAGCGCCTCGGCGACGCGCGAGGCTTCGAGCCACAGTGTTGTGCCGCCAGGGACCGCGGCGGCAAGCGCGGCACGGTGCGCTTCCAAATCGAGCGCGACATCGGGGTCGCGCACGAACGTGGCGACGGCCGCAAGCGCGGCATTGCCGACGATGGCGGCGGACGGGGAGACGCGCGAGAGGACGTCGCTTGCCGCCGCAACCGCGAGGTCCCCCGCCATCAGAAGGTCGCCACGCCCCGCCGGAACGCGCGGGACGTCAAGCATCGCCTCCTCCGGCGCGATCTGGACATGCGCGACCACCGCGCCGTTCTTCTGCGCGAGCCCGGTGAAGTCGAGCGTGCGTACGGCGCGGCCCTCGAGATGGGCAGCCATCGCGACGATCGCGCCGGTGGTAACGATGCCGCTGCCGCCGACGCCCGCGAACAGTGCCCGCCACGGGCGGACGAGCGGAGGTCGCGACGGCGGTGTGAGCCGCGCCGGCAGCAAGGCCTCGAGCTCGGCAAGATGGGGGGCCGGAACGTGACGCCGCGGCCCGGCGATGGTGACGAAGGACGGGCAGAAGCCCTTGAGGCAGGAGAGGTCGGTGTTGCAGGAGGACGGCGCCACACGGCGCTTGCGGCCATACTCGGTGTCGATCGGCTCGATCGCGACACAGTTGGACTGGGCGGTGCAGTCGCCGCAGTTCTCGCAGACGCGCGGGTTGATGAGCACCGTCGTTTCGGCGGCAGGCAGCGTGCCGCGCTTGCGCTTGCGCCGCTTCTCGGTGGCGCAGACTTGGTCGTAGATGATGGCCGACACGCCCTCGAAGCTGCGGAAGGACCGCTGCACCTCATCGAGCGCCTCGCGCGTGTGACGCTCGGTCCCCGGGGGAAGGGAGCGGGCGGGAGGCAGGCGCGAGGCGTCGTCGGCGACCACGGCGATGCGCCCCACCCCTTCCGCCGCAAGCTGGTGCGCGATCTGCGTGACCGTCGGGCCACCGTCCACCGGCTGGCCGCCGGTCATCGCGACCGCGCTGTTGTAGAGGATCTTGTAGGTGACGCGCGCCCGTGCAGCGACGGCCTGGCGGATCGCGAGCAGGCCGGAGTGCTGATAGGTACCGTCGCCCATGTTGACGAACATGTGCTCGAGCTCGGTGAACGGGGCCAGGCCGGCCCAGGTCGCGCCCTCGGCTCCCATCTGCGTCACCGTGCGCGCGCGGCCCACTTCGCCGAGCGCAAGCGTGTGGCAGCCGATGCCGCCCATCGCGATCGACCCCTCGGGCACCACGGTCGAGGTATTGTGCGGGCAGCCGGCGCAGAAGAACGGCGCACGCTTGAGCGCCGCGCTTGCGGGGCGCGGCGGACGTTCCGGTATCGAGACGGAGACGCCGAGCAAGGCGAGCGTGCGGGCGAGCGCCTCGGCGACCATGCCCGGGTCGAGCTCGCCCGCCTCAGGCAGAAGCGGCGCGCCGTCGAGCCCGACCTTGCCGGCGATGCTCGGGCGGTCCGACGCAGCGAGACCGTAGAGCGCTTCGCGCACCTGGCGCTCGACGATGCCGCGCTTCTCCTCGGCGATGATCAGCGCCCGTTTGCCGGAGGCGAAGCGGCGCAGGCCTTCGATCTCCAGCGGCCAGGACATCGCGACCTTGTAAAGAGCGAGTCCTGCGGCGGCCGCGCGCTCGGGCGGGAGGCCGAGATCGTTGAGGGCGCGCAGAACGTCGAGATGCGCCTTGCCGGCGGTGACGAGGCCGATCCTGGCATCGGGGCGCCCGAACACGACGCGGTCGAGACGGTTCGCGCGCGCCCAGGCACGCGCCGCCGGAAGCCTTTCCTCGAGCACGCGACGCTCGAGCTCCGCCCGCTGTGCCGGCCAGCGCAGCGTCGGGTCGAAGTTCAAGCCGTGCGGGGGAAGGGGGTGGTCGTCCGGTGTGCGGAACGAGACGCGGTCGGGCAGCACCATCGTCGCCGCGCCTTCGACCGTCTCGGCGATCGTCTTGAGCGCGACCCAGAGGCCGGAGCAGCGGCTCATCGCGAAAGCTGCGAGACCGAGCGGGATGATCTCGTCGACGGAGGCGGGCTGCAGCACGGGGATCATCACCGCCTCGAACACGAGATCGGTCTGGTGCGGCAGCACCGAGGACTGCGCCGCATGGTCATCGCCCGCGACGGCGACGACACCGCCATGGCGTGCGGTGCCGAAGGTGTTGGCGTGGCGGAGCGCGTCGGCCGAGCGATCCACACCAGGGCCCTTGCCGTACCACAGCCCGAACACGCCCTGATGCCGCGGGCGGGGGAAGGCGGCCGCCTGCTGCGTGCCCCAGATCATGGTGGCCGCGAGGTCCTCGTTCAGGCCGGGCTCGAAACGGATCCGGTGGGCGTCGAGAAGCCTGCGGCGCCGCCAGAGCTCCTGGTCGAGCCCGCCGAGCGGCGAGCCGCGGTAGCCGGAGACGAACCCGGCCGTGTCGAGCCCTGCCGCACGGTCGTGCCGCGCCTGCTCGAGAAGAAGGCGGACGATCGCCTGGATGCCGGTCAACAGCACGGGTGCCTCGAGATCGACGAAGCGGCTCTCGAGGGTGATCGTCGGTCTTCCAGACAGCGCGTCCATCCCGAGGACGACCTCCCGACAAAAGCGTTCCCGGCGACCGAGTCTGGGATCGCGTCTAGGGCAATGATCCTAACCCAGTCCGGCCATCCATGTGGCATCGATGTGAGCGCCGATCGCGCAGGATAAAGACCGGGGCGAAGCTTTCGGCGACACGCCGTTGCGCAACGCCGGGCTGGACCGCGCTGCAAGCCATGCCATCATCACGCCGACGCAGCGGCACGGGAGGGGCGGATGGCGACACTGGCGGCGAACTGGACCCTTGCTGACGCGCTCGCCGAGGAGGCGCGCGCCTTCGCCGCTGCCAACCCGGCCTCGCGCGCGCGTGCGCTCGCCGCCGCGTCGGTGATGCCCGGCGGCAACACCCGGACGGTGCTTCACTACACGCCGTTCCCGCTCGCCTTCGCCAAGGGGGTGGGGGCGACGCTCACCGACCTCGACGGGCACGTCTATCGCGACTATCTCGGCGAATATTCCGCCGGACTCTACGGCCACTCGCCCGGCCCGATTCTCGCGGCGGCAAAGGCGGCGATCGAGGACGGAATCGCGCTCGGCGGCCCGAACATGTACGAGGCGAGGCTCGCCGCGGCGATCGCGGAACGGTTCCCCTCCGTCGAACGAATCCGCTTCACCAACAGCGGCACGGAAGCGAACCTGATGGCGCTCGTTACCGCCCGGGCAGCGACGGGTCGGCAGAAGATCCTCGCCTTCGCCGGCGGCTATCACGGCGGCGTTCTCGTCTTCAAGCCGGGGGTCGTGACGAACGTTCCGTTCGACGTCACGCTCGCCCGCTATAATGACATCGCCTCCGTCGAGGCGGCGCTCGCGCCCGACCCGACGGCGTTCGCCGCCGTGATCGTCGAGCCGGTGATGGGGGCGGCCGGGTCGCTTCCGGCCGACCCGGAGTTCATCCGCTTCTTGCGCGAGATCACCGCCCGTTGGGGGATCGTGTTCATCCTCGACGAGGTGATGACGAGCCGCCTCGGCCCCTCGGGCATGCAGGGCCGCCTCGGCGTCAGGCCCGACCTCACGACCTTCGGCAAGTATCTCGGCGGCGGGTTCAGCTTCGGGGCTTTCGGCGGGGCGGAGCACCTGATGGGTCGCTACGACCCGTATCGTCCCGACGCGCTCGCCCACGCCGGCACGTTCAACAACAACGTCACCTCGATGGCCGCCGGGCTTGCGGGCCTGACGCAGCTGTTCACGCCGGAGGCTGCGGAGCGGCTCACGGCGCGTGGCGAGGCTCTGAAGGCGAGGGTCAACGCCGCCGCCGAGGCAGAGGGCGCACCGCTTCGGATGACCGGCTTCGGCTCGATGCTCGGGCTTCACCCGACCGACTCGCCGATCACACGCCCGGAGGACGTGCCGGAAGCGCAATCAGCCCGCGCCCTGATCCACCTCGCCCTGATCGCGCGCGGCATCTACATCGCCCGGCGCGGCTATGTCTCGCTATCGCTGCCGCAGGACGAGGCGGACGATGCCGCCTTCGCCGACGCTGTGGCGGACGTGATCGCCCAGCATGGCCGCGTGCTTCGGGAGGCGGCGTGATGGAGGCGCTCTCAGGCGAGGGGATGGCGGTGATCGTCCAGCCGCACGAGGCGCGCAGCTTCTGGCAGCCGGTGCCGGCGAACGGCTTCGTCGAGTGCTATCTCGACCCCTCGAACGTCACCTCCGACACGCCCTTCGCGATGGGCCGGCAGACGGTCGCGCCCGGCTGTCACGTGCGCGAGCACATGCATGACCGGCACGAGGAGATCATCCATTTCATCGCCGGCGAGGCGACGATCCTGCTCGACGGTGTGGAGCACCCGGCCGTTCCCGGAACGACCGTTTTCTTGGGCAAGGGGCGACGGCACGCCTTCATCAACCGCGGCACCGAACCCTTCACCTTCGTGTGGGTCCTGATGCCGTCGGGGCTCGAGCGGTTCTTCGAGGCGATCGGCCGCCCGCGCACGCCCGGCGAGCCGGCGCCCGAGCCGTTCCCCCGCCCAGCGGATGTCGCCGAGATCGAGCGCCGGACCGTGTTCGGCTGGGCCGACCAGTCGGGCAAGGCCCTCGGTGAAAGTGGTGCCCGGTGAGGGATTTGAACCCCCGGCCTTCGGTTTACAAAACCGCTGCACTGCCGCTGTGCTAACCGGGCGACCCACTCTTCTCTAGGATTTGCCGGAAGCGAACGCAAGCAAGCGGCGCCTCAGGCCACCGCCTTGTTCTGCCGCACTGGGATTTTGAGGTAGCGCACGCCGTTGGCTTCGGCCTCGGGGAAGCGCCCGGCGCGGATGTTCACCTGGATCGAGGGAAGCAGAAGCAGCGGCGCTGCGATGGTCGCATCCCGCTTCGTGCGGAAGGCGACGAACTCCTCCTCCGTCACCCCGTCCTTCACATGCGGGTTATGGGCGCGCTGTTCCGCCACCGTGCTCTGCCAGGCATAGGTGTCGCGGCCCGGCGCCTTGTCGTCATGACACATCCAGAGGCGTGTGTGCGGCGGCAGGGCCAGAAGACGCCTGATCGAGCGGTAGAGCTGGCGCGCGTCACCGCCCGGGAAATCCGCCCGCGCGGTGCCGTAGTCGTGCATGAAGAGCGTGTCGCCGACGAACACGTCGTCACCGATCCGGTAGGCGATGTCCGCAGGCGTATGGCCGGGAACGTGCATCACCTCCACCTCGAGCGAACCGAGGGGGAAGCGTTCGCCGTCGCGGAACAGGAGGTCGAAGTCGCCGCCCTCGGGCTTTAGGTCCTGGGCGTCGAAAACGGGGCGGAAGATGCGCTGCACCTCCTTGATGTGCTCGCCGATGCCGATCCGCGCCCCGGTGCGCGCCGCGATGTAGGGGGCGGCGGTCAGATGGTCGGCGTGCGCGTGCGTCTCGAGCACGTAGCGGATCGCGACACCCTCCTCCTTGGCGGCAGCGAGAATGCTGTCGGCAAAGGCGGTGTCGGCCGTGCCGGAGCGGTTGTCCCAATCAAGCACGGGGTCGATCATGGCGCCCTCGCGTGTCGCGGGGTCCCAGACGAGGTAGCTCACGGTGTTCGTGGGTTCGTCGAAGAAGGCGCGGATTTCGGCGGGTTGCATTTTTCTCTCCTTCGTTGGGTCGCAGGGTCTTGCGCTGAATATAAGTGCTCCCTTAATAAGCGCAAGCTTATGAAGGAGGCCGGTATGGCAACCGCAGACACGGCACTGATGGACGAGCTTGCAGCGAAGGCCGCCGAGGCAGCCCGCCTGCTTCGCCTGCTCGCCAACGAGAACCGGCTGCTCGTGCTCTGCCACCTAGCGGGCGAGGGAGAGATGGGTGTCGGCGCACTTGCCGACGCCGTCGGCCTCTCGCAGCCGGCGCTGTCGCAGCACCTCGCGAAGCTTCGCGAGGATGGGCTGGTCGCCACGCGTCGCGAGGCGCAGTCGGTGTTCTACCGGATCGCCGACCGCAAGGTTGCCCGCCTCCTTGAGGTGCTGCGCGAGCTCTACTGCCCGCCTACCGCCTGATCGAACTCGACCGGAAGGAGAGACTGACCATGCTGAAGACGATCACTCCCGAACAGGCAGCCGAGATGCTGCGCGACGGAGGAGCGACTCTCATCGACGTCCGCGAGCCTGACGAGCATGCGCGCGAGCGCATCCCAGGGGCGATGAACCTGCCGCTGTCCCGCCTCGAGGAGGCCGAGCTCGCCGTGCGCGAGGGGCGGCCGGTTCTGTTCCACTGCCGCTCAGGGGCGCGCACGGGCGGCAATGCCGGGCGTCTCGCGGCGAAGGCGGGGCTCTGCGAGGCCTACATCATCGAGGGCGGGCTTGAGGCGTGGAAGCGCGCCGGCCTGCCGGTGGCGGAGGACCGTCGCCAGCCGCTCGAGCTGATGCGTCAGGTTCAGATCGCTGCCGGCGCGATGGTTCTGCTCGGCGTGCTGCTCGGCGCCCTGGTTTCGCCGTGGCTCTACGGGCTCGCCGCGTTCGTCGGCGCGGGGCTCGTGTTCGCCGGTGTGACTGGCACCTGTGGCCTCGCGCGCGTGCTTCGGCTGATGCCGTGGAACCTGGGGCTCGCCGCCGCGTGAGCGATCCGAAACCCCTTTCCGGAGCCGGTCGATGCTCACCCTCACCGTGATCGAGAGCCTGCTCGGCGCCGCCTCGGGCGTGCTCGTCGGCCTCTCGCTTAGCCTCGTCGATGGCGGCGGGTCGATTCTCGCCGTGCCGCTGCTTGTCCCTCTGGTCGGTGTCCCGCTGCCGCATGTCGCGATCGGCACGAGCGCGGTGGCGGTGGCGGCGAATGCGGCCGCGAGCCTTGCGACGCACGCCCGCGCCGGCCATGTGCGCTGGCCTTGTGCGGCCGTGTTCGCGGCGGCAGGCGTGCTGGGCGCGCTCGGCGGGGCACGGCTCGGCAAGATGGTGGATGGTCAGACGTTGCTCGCCGCTTTCGCCCTGATGATGGTGGCGGTGACGGTGCTGATGTTCCGTCGTCGCGAGCCGGCTCAGAGCGCCGGGTGCGTCTCAGCCGCGAGAACGCCCCTGCGCTCGTCGGCGCCGGGCTTGGCGCCGGCGCGCTTTCGGGGTTCTTCGGGATCGGCGGCGGGTTCCCGATCGTTCCCGGCTTGGTGGCGGCGACCGGCATGCCGATGCTTCAGGCCGTCGGCACCTCCCTCGTGGCGGTGACGGCGTTCGGTCTGACCAACGCCGCGAGCTATGCCGCCTCGGGCCTCGTCAACTGGGCGCTTGCCGCGGTGTTTGTCGCGGGGGGCGCGGTTGGAAGCCTCGTCGGCGCCCGGGCGGCGATCGCTCTGTCGCGTCGCCGTGGCCTCATGACGAAGCTCTTCGCCGGCATCATTCTCGCCGTCGCTGCCTACATGCTCGCGCGCAGCTTCGCCGCCCTCTGAGCGTCGGCTCGGCTGAGGCGTTGGTGCTGAGCGCGACGCCTCGATGCCCGCTCGCGGCGATGTTGGATGGAGCGGAGGCCAGCGCTCGAGACGCCTGAAGCCTCGGGGGCTACGAACTCTGTATGGCGCGCGCCGCATGCCATCGCTGCGGTCCGCTATCCCTACGCGACCTCTCCCGTCCTCGTGGCGTGGTTCGCCTCGCTCAGGCCGCCTTCGCCGGCTCGCGCTTGGCCGCCATTGGCTCGGGCGGCACAAACCGCTCGACGAGATAGAGCGGACGCCCCTTCACCTCGTTGAACACGCGCCCGAGATACTCACCGATCACCCCGAGCGTCATCAGCTGCACCCCGCCGAGGAACAGCATCACCGCCATCACGGACGGATAGCCGGGTACCGGGTTGCCGAAGACGAGCGTGCGCACCACGATCACCCCGCCGAAGCCGAGCGCGAACACGGACACGGCAAGTCCGAGATAGGTCGCGATCTTGAGCGGCATCACGGTGAAGGAGGTGATCCCCTCGAGCGCGAGGTTCCAGAGTTTCCAGTAGTTCCACTTCGTCGTGCCGGCCGCACGCGGCGCGCGGTCATACAGAACCGCCTTCGAGGGGAAGCCGATCCAGGCGAACAATCCCTTCATGAAACGGTGGTGCTCGCGCAGTTGCAGAAGGGCATCGACCGACCGCCGGCTCATCAGCCGGAAATCCCCGGTATTGGGCGGAATCCGCACACGCCCGCCGAGATGCTGCATCAGCTGGTAGAACAGCTCCGCCGTCTTGCGCTTGACGATTGTCTCGCCCTCGCGCACTCGGCGCTGGGCATAGACGACGTCGTACCCCTCGCGCCAGCCGGCGACGAGCTCGGGAATCACCTCCGGCGGGTCCTGCAGGTCGACATCCGTCACCACCACCGCCTCGCCGCGCGCGTGATCGAGCCCGGCGGTGAGCGCGATCTCCTTGCCGAAGTTCCGGCTGAGATTGACGATGCCGATGCGCGGGTCGGCGGCGCGGAGGCGTTCGAGGATCGCAAGGCTCCGGTCGCGCGAGCCGTCGTTGACGTAGATCACCTCCCACGCAGCACCAAGCCGCTCCATGACCGGAACGAGCCGGGCATGGAACTGCTCGATCACCTCCTCCTCGTTATAGAGCGGCACGACGATCGAGAAGGTCGGGCAAGCGGCGGGGACGGCATGCTCCTGCCCTGGGACAGCAGGCCGTGTCATGGGGCCGCCATCCTGAAGGAGCTGGGTCGTGGGGGAAGTCACCATGCCTGTCACCCGTGTCTCTCCGCCACTACCGGGGCCTCCATGCCGAGCCAGCGCCGAAGCATGACATAGCCGACGCCGAGCAGGGTCGGCCCGAGGAACACCCCGATCAGGCCCATCGCAACGAGCCCGCCGAGCACGCCGATGAGCATCAACAGAAGGGGCAGCCGCGCGCCGCGGCTGATCAGCACCGGGCGGAGAACGTTGTCGACGGTCTGCACGGCACCGAGGTTCCACGCGAGCAGCAGGGTCGCGGTCAACGTCTCGCCGGAGTGGTAGAGCCAGAGCAACACGGGCAGCCACACGGGCAGCGGCCCGATCTGGATGATGCCCGCGATCAGCACGCCAAGCCCAAGCAGCGGCACGGCCGGCACGCCGGCAGCGGCGAAGCCGATCGCAGCCAGAACCGCCTGAACCGCCGCCGTGCCGACCACCCCCGCAGAGACGCCGCGGATCGCCCGGGTGGCGACGTCGAGCGCCTCCGTCCCCTCCGCACCACCAAGGCGGGCTGCAAGCCGCGCCGTCATCTCTGCAGCAACGTCGCCCTTGGCGTAGAGAACGGCGGTGGCGATCGCGACCAGAAGGAACTGAAGCATCGTCTCGCCGATCCCGGCGAGGCTCCTGAGCAGCCAGCCCGCGATGGCGGGGCCGACACGTTCGACGAGGTCGGCGGCGGCGCCAGCGTCCTCGGCCAGCGTGCGCCAGGTTTCGGAGAGCCGCTCGCCAAAGAGGGGCAGCGACGCAATCAGGCGCGGCGGCTCGCGCGGCACAGCCGCGACCAGATCAGCCGCCATGCCGCGAAGCTGCGGCAGACCGGCGGTGATCGTGTCGACCAGTGACACGGCAGGCAGCACGACCAGAGCGAGCATGGCAAGAGCAAGCAGGGTGGCGACGAGACCGCGCCGGTTGCCGAGCCGTGCGGTGAGCCATTCGAGCGGCCGCCAGAGCGTGACCACGATCACCGCGGACCAGACGAGGGCAGGGATGAAGGGAGCGATGATGACAAGGCAGGCGAGAAGGAGAAGCACCGCAAGCCCGTAGCCGAGAACCTGTTCGAACTGGGGCGCCCTACCCGGTCGCGGCACCGTCCGCTCCTCGCTCATCGGCGTTCCCTGCTGCCTCCACGACTCCGGCCAGTCGATGAGAGCCTGCGCGCGCCTCTCCTGTCCATGCTTGCGGTTGAGTGCGGCACGTGGACGCTGCAGGGTTGCACCATGGCCCTCGAGCACAGCATCAGCCTGCGGGAGGTTGTTGTCTTCCTCGCCGCTGCTGGCATCGCCGTGCCGCTCATGCAGCGGCTTCGCGTCAGCCCCGTGCTCGGCTGGCTGCTCGCTGGCCTGCTCGTCGGGCCGCATGGCGCCGCGCGAGCGGCCGACTCCTTTCCCCCTCTCGCCTTCGTCTCGATCGCGCACTGGGCCGCTATCGCCCCGCTCGCCGAGATCGGGGTTCTGTTCCTCATGTTCTCGATCGGGCTCGAGCTGTCCTTCGCCCGGCTTTGGGCCATGCGGCGGCTGGTGTTCGGCCTCGGCGCAGCGCAGGTTCTCTTCTCGGGCGCCGTGATCGCCCTCGTCGCCTGGGGTTTCGGCAACAGTCCGGGCGCGGCGATCGTGCTCGGGGCATGCCTCGCCCTCTCCTCGACCGCGATCGTGATGCAGGTGCTGATCGAGCAGCGGCGCGTTGCCACTGTCCTCGGCCGCAGCACCTTCGCCGTTCTGCTTCTGCAGGATCTCGCGGTGGTGCCCATCCTGTTCGTCGTCGGCGTGCTCGGCGCGCGGGCGGGCGATGACTCGCTCGCCGTGCTGCTCGCTTCCGTCCTCGCGGGCGGGCTCGTGGTGGCGGTCATCTGGGTCGTCGGGCGGCGCGCGCTGAAGCCGCTGTTCCGGCTTGTGGGCGGAGCGCAGCGGCCCGAGCTCTTCATGGCGGTGACGCTGCTGACCGGTCTCGGCGCCGCCTGGGCGACCGCCGAAGCGGGACTGTCGGCGGCGCTGGGCGCGTTCCTCGCCGGGCTCCTGATCGCCGAGACCGAGTATCGCCATCAGGTCGAGGCCGATCTCGAGCCGTTCAAGGGTCTCCTGCTCGGGATGTTCTTCATGTCCGTCGGCATGCGGATCGACCCGGGCGCGGTGGCGGCAGCACCGGTTCTCCTCCCGCTCTCTGCGGTCGGGCTGATCGCGGTGAAGGCAGCGACCGTCTTCCCGCTCTGTCTCGCCTTTGGTCTGCCGCGGCCCGTGGCGGCGGAAGCCGCGCTCCTGCTCGGCCAGGCAGGCGAGTTCGCCTTCGTCGTGGTCGCCCTCGCGAGCCGACTCGGGCTCCTGCCCGAGGAGACAGCGAATTTCATGCTCCTGGTCGCGGCTCTGAGCATGGCCGCGACGCCGATGCTCGCCGCCGTCGGCAGACGTGTGGCGGCGTCGATGACCGGGCACGCGGCGGAGACGCCCGAGGAGCCGGAGGAGGGCCTCGCCGGCCATGTGATCATCGCGGGCTTTGGCCGGGTGGGCGAGATGCTCGGGCGAATCCTCGACGAGGAGGGAGCGAGATGGATCGCGCTCGACCTCGACACGGCCGCCGTCGCCCGCCACCGGCAGCAGGGCAGGCCGGTGTTCTATGCCGATGCGAGCCGGGCGGAGGTGCTGCGCCGCGCGGGCGCTGCGGGTGCGCGCGCGCTCGTGCTGACGATGGACAGTCCCGCTGCCGTTCAGCGCGCGCTCGCCAAGGCGCGACAGGGCTGGCCAGGGCTTGCGGTGATCGCGCGCGCGCGCGACCCTGCCCATGCCGCGCGGCTTGTGGAACTCGGCGCCACCCAGGCGGTTCCGGAGACGGTCGAGGCGGCGCTCGCCCTCGCCTCGGGCACGCTCGCCGCGCTCGGCGTTCCGGATGAGGTCGCGGTCGAGGCCGTCGCACGCGAACGGCTGCGTCTCGCCGCGGACTGAGCTCTCCGGCCGCCGGGGCTTGGCGAGACCCCCCTCGCAGCCACATCCTGTGGCGTCACGCCAACCGCTTCCGGGGAGAGAAGCCATGAAGTTCGGGCTGAGCCAGCCGATGCGACGCGTCGAGGACCCGCGCCTTCTTCGCGGCAAGGGAACCTACACCGATGACATCTCGCTCCCCGGCCAGGCCTATGGAGTGGTTGTGCGCAGCCCGCACGCACATGCCGCGATCCGCCGAATCGACACGGCACCCGCTCTCGCCACCCCCGGCGTGCTCGCCGTCTTCACCGGGGAGGACTTCGCGGCGATGGGGCTGGGCAACGTTCCCTGCGCCATCCCGCTCAAGAACCGCGACGGATCGAACCGCGCCGAGACGCCACGGCCGGCGCTTGCGGTCGGACGCGTCCGACACGTCGGCGACCCGGTCGCCTTCGTCGTCGCCGAGACGCAGAAGGCGGCGCGTGACGGGGCCGAGGCGCTCGTGGTCGAGTACGACGTGTTGCCGGCGGTGACCGATCTCGCCACCGCCCTGGATCCTGGCCAGCCGCTGGTGTGGGACGACGCGCCAGGCAATCTCTGCTTCGACTGGGAGACGGGCGACAAGGCCGAGACCGACCGTCTGTTCGCCGAAGCGGCGCACGTCTCGCGCCTGACGGTGGTGAACAACCGGATCGTCGTCGCCTCGATGGAGAGCCGCGCGGCTGTGGCGGAGTATGACCGGGCGAGCGGGCGGTTCACCCTCCACACCAACACTCAAGGCTCGTGGCTCGTCCGTCGCCTGCTCGCGACGGAGGTGTTCAAGCTGCCGGAGGAGCGGTTCCGGGTGATCACGCCGGATGTCGGCGGCGGCTTCGGCATGAAGCTCTTCCTCTATCCGGAGCATGTGATGGTCACGGTCGCGGCGCGCGAGCTCGGCCGGCCGGTGAAGTGGGCGAGCGACCGTTCAGAAGCGTTCCTCTCCGACACCCACGGCCGAGACAACATCACCACC
>Ga0209017_10000389_pt1 | contig 44378 bp, 31 predicted proteins | sample YNPBryunderm2012_FD_185812 | JGI IMG/M metagenome (GOLD analysis project Ga0209017, IMG submission 185812) | Anoxygenic and chlorotrophic microbial mat microbial communities from Yellowstone National Park, USA - YNP Bryant MS undermat 2012... ...
CGGCAGCCCAGAAGCTCTGGAATTACGACGGCGAACCCGGCTTCACTGTTGCTTACTGAGCAGCCTGATCGCTCACGGCATTAAATAATGCAGACGCTTTCCAGAGGCATGGAAAGGAATTAAACAGCAATATTTAAGGCAGAACATAAAAGGACATACAGAGAGATTCGGTCAGGTTAGTTTTATTATATGCAGGATTTGCTCCTTCTTGATTAAAAGAACTTGAACTTGATGTACAATATTACTCGATTTGAATCTTCAGGTACTAGAATTCTGAAGATTGATCTATATTATCACAAAGAGGGTAGATATTATCTTTTGAGATGAAAGATAATGGTCACCGTGAAAACCACAGGACGGGGACGGCCGTTGATTACCATCGGCTCATAAATCCACTGTTTAACAGCCTCAATAGCTGCCTGGTCAAGAAGAGGGACCGAGCGGAGTACCCTGACATTCTGAACCCGGCCATAAACGTCTGTCGTTGCTTCCAGAATAACCACGCCCTGAACTCCAGCATCACGAGCCAGCACAGGGTATTCGGGCTCAACGCGACGAAGCAGCCGGGGCGGCTTTATTTCACCGATGGCTCTTACCGGCTCCTCTTCCTTTCCGACTGGAACAGAGACCAGCTCTTCCAATGTTTTATTCCAGACGTTTTCTCCTTTCTCATACTCCACACCCCAGGGAACACCAAAGCCACCCCCCTGACCGCTCAGTTCTTCCTCAGCAATGTCTTCAGGAATTTCAACCGGAATCACTAGCTTGCCAGGTTCTACAGGGTTATTCTGCTTAACTTTCTGAACCTTTCCAGAACCGGCTTGGCCATCACCTTTTGGCGGAGCTGGTGGCGGGGTCGGAGAAGGAATAGGAGCCAGAAAGGCACTGTAAACCTGAACCGGCGGCAGCTCCCCCGCACTTATCAAAGGCAGGCCAATTAGCAAAGCCGCAAACAGCAGGTGAACAAAAATTGCCAGTGGCAGAGCCAGAGCTTTGGAGCCAAAATTTTTCCCGGCTACGAAGAAGGTGTCATGGAAGATGTTCAGTGATTCTGTTTCGGCTGCTAACTGCTGGCCATTTCCTTTGGCAGCCCCGTTGCTGACCTGAGCTTGATTCTGAATCCAGCTCCCGCCAAAAGCCTTTTCCCCAAAAACCCTTTTCCTTTGGATGATGTTAACTACCCTTTTCATTGCTCACCCCCTGTTTCCACCAACTTTAGCAGCAACTTTTATGCCAGGTAATTTTACTTTTCTTCTGTCGCAGGTAGATTTTTTTAAGACAATAAATGCAACCTTATCAACCTGTATAAGGCAATTTCCACCGAATCTCCTAAAATTCTCTTACACTCTTAAAAGACTTTTTACAACATTCATATATTTCGCATAAAATAGCCAGGCTTTAAATATATTTTTCAAAAGAAGTAACGATCCTTCTGGTTTATCTTGTTTTATTTCTTTAAAAAACAAGGAGATAAACTATTCTATCTAATCTATCTAAACTATTCAAAATGGATAGGTAATTTATTCACACCCTGACCATTAAAAACGCTTTCCCAACTTCACTGCTCATAAAGCCCAGTATAATATCCAGGTAAACAAAGTCCAAACAGGCTTTGATAGCACCATAATTTATAATGAGGCACCAAATCAATTGACATTAAAAAAAAGAGCTGTTAGAATTTATAAAAAATAATTAAACTGACATTAGCCTAAGATGTATAGATATTTTCCTTTTTCCTGCTGTTGTTGGATGGCTTAGCCATCCAGAGAGGCCTTAGTCTGTAAAAAATCCCAAAGTTATTCCAAGGGGGTAATATGTCTATTTTAGAAGCGATTGGAAACACACCTTTAATTGAAATCGGGAAATACTTTATTTCAAATGAAAAAATCAAAATCTGGGCCAAATATGAAGGCTCAAACCCAGGAGGTTCAGTTAAGGATCGGGCCGCTATTTTTATGATCAGGGATGCTATCAACAAAGGAATTTTAACTCCCCAAAGAACAATTCTGGAGGCAACTTCTGGAAATACTGGTATTGCGCTGGCAATGATTGCTTCAGCCCTGGGCCATAAAATTAAGCTATTTATGCCCGACTCCGTCAGTCTGGAGCGACAGCTAATTCTCAAAGCTCTGAGAGCTGATTTAACCCTGACTCCAGGTCAACAGAAAACAGACGGAGCAATTATCGCAGCTCGAAATTTGCTTGAAAAAGAGCCAGAGAAATATTTTATGCCTGACCAGTTTTCTAACCCTAACAATCCCTTAGCCCATTACCAGACCACCGGACCTGAAATTTATCAAAAACTGGGAAAAAAAATTGATTATTTTGTCGCTGGCATCGGTTCTGGTGGAACTTTGACTGGCTGCGGCCGTTTCTTAAAAGAAAAAATCCCTCATCTTAAAATCATCGGTGTTGAGCCTGAGAAAAATCACAATATTCAAGGGTTAAAAAATCTAGAGGAATCAATTGTTCCTTCTGTGCTGGATCTTAATCTAATTGATGAAAAGATTGTTGTTTCAGATGAAGAGGCTTTTTACTGGACAAGGAAACTTGTTGCAAAGGGAATCTTCGTCGGAATTTCCAGCGGAGCCGCCTTTGCGGCTGTAATGCAAATTGTCAGAAAAATGAAGAAGGGAACCATAGTCACTATTTTCCCTGACCGTGGAGACCGTTATCTTTCAACCACCTTGTTCAGGTCCAAATCTTCCCGAACACAAACGAAAGGATCAGAACAGATATCAGCTGATTTTGAGAATTCATAATATCTTCTCTACCTGCAGCAAAAAACCCTTTGCTTTATCACACCTGAATTTTGTTTTAGCCGCTCAAGTATCAGGCGGAACCGGCTTTCTCTTTAATCTGCCTGGGGCCTTAGACCTTAGCTTCCAGGCAAACATTTAAACTGCGGTAAAAAGCCTTTTCAAAATAGAAAAAGCTCGGTCAATATTTTCGCTTTCCAGAATCATGGTGAATTCATTACAGGTAGAAACCACTTCTATCAGATTTATACCTTCCCAAGCCAGAGCTTTAAGGATAAAGCTATAAATTCCAGGAATTCTGGTAGAACCTTCAGGAAGCTGAATAGTTATTGAAGAAAGATTTTCAAACTTAGAAATTATTTTTTCCCCGGCGAAAATTTTTTTTAATTTGTCTTCAAGATTTTTACTGACAATGATGGTGGTTTCATAAATGCCCTGGGTTATGGTTAAAAAATAATTCTCGTTAAACCTGATCTGCTCCAAAAGCTTTCGTAGCTTTTGAAACATGATACCCGAGTTTGAAATGGTTATTTCTATCAAATTGGACCGCACCATCAGATCGGGCGGTGAAGTAAACCAGTAAACTTGCTTATTTTGAGCCTGCCTGAGCTTTGCACTGAATCTTTTCAAAGCCATCACGATTGCCCCCTCGGTGGCTTTTTTCATCAATTCCTTTTCTATATCTGGTTTTAGATCCCGGGCTAAAGCAGACAGATTAATAAGGCCGCGGGCCAGGGCCTCTTCAAGAAAGGGAGAACTTCTAACAAGGTTTTCTACAGTCTCAGAAATGGTAATCATGTTATAAATTTAACATAAATATAGATTTTTGTAAATAATTTATAAAAATTTGACACCTTTCTAAGGCGATCTAATAATTTCCCTCGAAAGTTTAATTTGAGGAGGTTTGATATGTCGCTTGCAGCTAATTGCCCCGTCTGTGGGACGGATTTAACTCTAGCAGAAGATATTCAGGTTTCTGAGCTTCTCAGCTGTCCTGATTGTCAGACTCTTCTTGTGGTTGATATGGTTGAGGACCACACAGCCACCTTACGTGAGGCCCCGGCCATTGAAGAAGATTGGGGACAGTAAAAATTAATTTTTATTGGTGAGGTTATGTTCAAAATAGGACTTTTTCATTCCACCATCAGAAAAGAAGAGAAGCTCATTTTGGAGGCAGCTTACAAGATGGGGGTTGAAGTAAAGCTTTTTGACATAAGAGAGCAAATCTTTGATCCCCTCAATTTTGCTGTTGATTTTGATGTGGCTTTAGAGAGGTCGGTCTCCACAGTAAAAGGTGATTATCTTATCCATTTTCTTGAAGCACTCAATATTCCAGTGATCAACAGCTCCCGGATAAGCGGGCTCTGCGAAGATAAATTTCTCACTTCTCTCTGTCTGCAGAAAGCGGGTATTCGCACGCCAAGATTCGCCTTAGCCTTTAACCTGGAAGGTGCAGAAAAAGCTATTGAGGAACTTGGTGGTTACCCGGTGGTAATCAAACCAGTTCTGGGTTCGTGGGGGAGGCTGCTGGCCAAGATTAATGACCGCGATGCTCTTGAAGCTATTCTCGAACATAAAGAGGTGCTCGGTTCTCCTCAGCAGAAACCTCTTTATATCCAGGAATATGTAAAAAAACCGGGGAGAGACATAAGGATGTTTATTGTTGGCTGTGAGCCTCTCTGCGCCATTTATCGGGAGTCAGAACACTGGATAACTAACACTGCCAGAGGAGCCAGAGCCAGAAATTGTCCCCTCAACGATGAATTGGTAAGAATTTCTGAACAACTGGTAATGGCTATTGGTCCAGGGCTTCTGGCGGTAGACATTTTTGAAATAGAAGCCGGCTTGTGTGTAAATGAAGTCAATCACACCATGGAATTCAGAAATTCTGAAGAGCCCACGGGCGTTAGTATATCCAGTGCCATTGTCAGTTACTGTATGAAAGTAGCCAGGCAGCAATGAATTTAAGTTGGTAGAGGTAATGTGATGAACAATAGCAAATTAACCGTATCGGTGCTCGGCGGTTCAGGTTATGTAGGTGGAGAACTTCTTAGACTTCTTCTTTTTCACCCTAATGTTCGCCTCCAACAAGTCACCAGTAGAAATTTTGCTGGCCTGCCGGTTTCCATTTTACATCCAAACTTAAGAGGCCTGACGGACCTTAAATTTTGCTCTCCCGACAGTCTGCTACCCTGTGACCTACTGATACTGGCACTTCCAAACGGCGACTCCATGAAAACCATAGATAAATGGATGGGGTTGGCTGATAGAATTATTGACTTGGGTGCTGATTTCAGGTTTCAGAAAGCTGAAGACTGGGAATTCTGGTACGGCTATCCGCATGCTGCACCCGAACTACTGGGTAAGTTTGTCTATGGAGTTCCTGAAATCTTTAGAGAACAAATCAGGTCAGCAAAATATGTGGCCGGGCCGGGCTGCGAAGCTATTGTTTCTATTCTCTGTCTTTATCCATTCGTTAAAAACAAAATAATAAAGAATTTTCCCATCATCATAGATGCTAAAATGAGTAGCTCTCAAGCAGGTAGTAAGGCAAGTTGGTCCAGCCATCACCCAGAAAGAGCCGGAGCAGTTCGTTCCTACAAACCAACCAATCACCGACACACAGGAGAAATCGAGCAATTGTTGAAAGCCTTTAATCCAGAGATTTCAGTGTGTGTCTCTGCTACCGCTATAGAAATGATTAGAGGTATTCTGGTCACTATCCATACTTTTTTAAATTCTCCGAGTAGTGACCGGGATATCTGGAAAATCTTGCGCCAAGAATACAAGGACGAACCGTTCATCAGGCTGGTTAAGATGAATCAGGGTCTTTACCGTTTTCCTGAGCCTAAAGTTTTGCTCGGTACTAACCTCTGCGATATCGGCTTTGAAATTGAAGAAAGAACTTCCAGGCTGGTGATAATTGGAGCTATTGACAATCTGGTTAAAGGAGCAGCCGGCAACGCCGTTCAATGTTTGAATATTATGGCCGGATTCCCTGAAACTGCCGGTCTAGAGAGATGTGGACTCCATCCGCTTTAAGGAGGAAAAAATGATTAAGACTGAAGAAATCTTGAGTAATTTCAAGGGGATAATTGATTCCACCCTAAGAGAAGGATGGCAATTCTCCAAAGCCAATTTTTCTCCGAAGCACTACCTTGATATCTACCAATTTCTGGTTGATATCGGAGTTGATTATGTGGAAGTCAGCAACCCAGTAAAGGAAGAAATCGGGGAGATGGTCAAGGCTCTGGTGAAAGTGAAAAATAAAAGCACAAATTCATCCAAACTGCTGGCCCATGTAAGAAACAGAAGAGAAGATATTGAAAAAGCCATTGAGGCTGGAGTAGATGGAATAAACATTCTTTGCACAGCTGACCAGGAAAGAATAGCCTTCCTTAAATTAAAACCAGCTGAATATCTCAGCTTTCTGGAAAAAAACATCAGGCTGGCTAAAAGTTTTGGTCTGGAAACGAGAGTCAGCGCCGAAGATTTTTTTAATCAGCCCTTTGATTTTATCCTTGATATCTACCAATTGGCCTCTCAAGTTCAGGTTGACCGGTTAGGAGTCTCTGATACAGTTGGCAAAGCCCTGCCCTGGCAGGTGGAAGAAAAAATAAAGAGCCTGCGCTACAGATTTTCCGTTGAGCTGGAAGTCCATTTCCACAATGATTTTGGTCATTCCATAAGCAATGCCCTCGCGGCCCTGGCCGTTGGGGCCAACTGGGTAGATACATCTCTTTTAGGAATAGGAGAAAGAACTGGCATCACACCTCTAAGTGCACTTCTGGTAAACCTCTATGGTCTTAATCAGGAAATTGCCTCACGTTATAACCTGCCCCTGATTACCAGGGCTGAAAATTATGTAGCAGAGGTTTGCCACATTGAGGTTCCGATAAATCTCATTACCAGTATCAATAATGGCTTCGCTCACAAAGCCGGTATCCATTTAAATGCTCTCATCAATTTTGGGCCACATAAATACGAGCCAATTCCGCCTTCATTAATCGGCAATAGAAGGCAGCTTATCGTCAACTCTTTAGTTTCCGGACGAACTACAGAAAAAGACGTTAACGAATTTTTAAAAAGGTTTGGCGAAAGTTAATAATTCCTATGTTCTTCAGGTTAATTATGAGGAGGCCATATGCTCATGATAAAAATAGGTGGTGGGCAAACAATTAACTGGGAAGGCATCTGCCAGGATATAAAACTTCTCTGGGAAAAGGAAAAAGTTATCCTGGTTCACGGGGCCAGCAAGACGAGAGACGCACTGGCTCAAAAGCTTGGGGTTAAGGTGAAGACCGTTACTTCGCCATCTGGCCTCCAGAGCGTTTACACTGACCAGGAGCTGCTGGATGTGTTTCTCATGGCCTATCCTGGATTAGTAAACAAAAAAATAGTGGCTCTGCTCCAGAGAAATGGGGTGGGAGCTGTTGGACTTTCGGGTGTAGATGGAAAACTATGGCAGGCTAAACCTAAAAAAGACCTCCTGGTCCGGGAAGAAAATCGAGTTAAATTACTGACCGGAAACTTAACTGGTCGAGTAGAAAGGATAAATGTTGACCTGATCAAGCTTATGCTTGACCATAATTACCTACCTGTTATCTGTGCGCCGGCTATCAGTTATGAAGGCGAAATTGTCAATACCGATAATGATTTGGTCATAGCTTTGATGGCCGAAGTCCTTAAGATAAAAAAGCTGGTCATTCTTCTCGATAAACCCGGCTTGCTCAGGGATTTAGCCGATGAGACTTCATTGATCAAAAGGATAGACAAGAACAGGATTGAGGATTTTTTTCAATATGCTACTGGTCGTATGCAAAAAAAGATCATGGGAATAAAAAGGGCCATAGAAGGGGGTGTGGAAACTGTCTTTCTTGGCGACGGGCGGGCCCACTCTCCGGTTTTATCTGCCCTGGCTGGTTTGGGCACAGTAATCAATTAAAGGAGGACATATTATGGAATCACCAACTCAGTTATTTTCTAATCACTATCAAAATTCAAGAGCTTTTCTGGTTGACACTTATGTAAACAGAGGAATTTCTTTCAGCCGCGGTGAAGGCTGTTATCTAATTGACACCTATGGTCATAGATATCTTGACCTGGCAACCAATTATGGAGTGAACATCTTTGGCCATAACCATCCTTATATTAATTATTGCTTGAAGGAGCAAGTTGAAAGGTTAATAACCCTTCATTGCAGCTTCAATCATGAATTGAGATCCCAGGCAGCTGAAAAATTGGTTCAGTTTTGTGGTGGTGGCCTTAGCCAGGTTTATTTTTCTAATTCCGGAGCCGAAGCCATAGAAGCAGCTTTAAAGTTTGCGGTCCTGGCCACAGGTAAGAAAAAGTTTACAGCCTGCAGGGGCAGTTACCACGGTAAAACTCTTGGCGCTCTGTCAGCTACCTTCAGCCCAAAATACAGACATCAATTTGAGCCGCTCCTCTGGGAATTCAACTTTATTCCTTACGGCGATGATCAGGCCCTTGAAGAGGCCATTAACGAGCAGGTAGCCGCTTTTCTGGTGGAACCTATTCAAGGAGAGTCAGGAATTATACTGCCAGCACCCGGTTATTTAAGAAAAGCAGCCGAAATTTGCAAAAAAAATGGCGTTCTGATGATTGTTGATGAAATTCAATCTGGTCTGGGCAGAACTGGTTCGTTTCTCGCTTCCAGTAATGAGGTTGAAACTTACGATATTCTTTGTCTGGGAAAAGGATTAGCCGGAGGACTCCCGGTTGGAGCCACACTGGTCGCCAGTACTATCGCAGCTAAAATAACTAAAGGAATCCATACTTCAACTTTCGGAGGAAACCCGCTGGTCTGCGCCGGTATTTTAGCCACCCTGAACCTGATAACAGGCGGTCTCTTGATGCGAGTTAAAGAAATGGGCAACTATTTTCTACGCCATCTAAATCAGTTAACCAACGAAAAAGTTATTGAAGTACGCGGCTCAGGCTTGATGATAGGCATGGAATTAAAAGAAAAGAGAGACTTTTTTCTCAAGACCTTACAAAACAGAGGAATTATCGCTCTGCCGGCTGGCGAAAACACAGTTAGGTTCTTGCCGCCTTTTATCATTGAAAGAAATCAGGTGGATGAGGCGCTGGAGATTATTTCGCAGACAATTGCGCATCTCTAATTTGACTCAGTTCTAAAAAATATCTGTTATAGCAACCAGGGAGTTAAATCGCTGTGTGTAGATTTCTAATAATCAAATCCATTTCTCCCATCCGCATAGACGAATTTCTTAATCAATTTGCTAAGGCTTGCTACCTGAGCAGAACGCCAGATGGAGACTGGCAGGGGGATGGCTGGGGCATCTCTTTTCTTTCCGAAGATGGTCGGTGGCAGATTAGAAAATCACTTTTCCCGATCTGGACAGAAACCAGGATTTTCAATAATTTCCCTAAAAGCAAGTTCTTTCTTGTTCATGCCCGCAGCGCTTCCTTCCAGAACCAAAAAAATTTAATTGACTTTAATCAGCCTTTCATTTCTCATCCTTATGCTTTTGTTTTTAACGGCTTTATAAAAGGGATGTCTTTCCCCCCAACTATCCAGGGAAACATCGGGTCTCAAAAGCTATGGAATATGCTGTTGAAGTTAGTTAAAGTTGAAAAAGATCCGGCCAGAGCTATACTTCATTTGAAAAATTTATGCCTTAAAATGGCAAAAAAGATCCATGCTTTAAACATTGGCTTCTGTGACCAGCGTTCCATTTATGGTCTATGTTATTATGAATGTAGTTCTGATTATTATTCTCTTTATGCTACCAATTTGCCTTCCTTATCCTTCATTTCATCCGAAAGGCTGGGAGAATTTGAGAGCCAAAAGATACCTCCGGGAGAACTGGTGGTATTTTAACTGATATTGAAAGTAGAACCACCGGTCGAAAACACCCTCTTAGCTGATATAAAAAATTATAATTGAAATTTCTACCAAAAACTGGGCTGAGCCATAAGGTGCAAAATTGCCTGTCATAATTTCCATAATTTCAAAGATCTTTTCTGAAGTATTGCTAACCGTGTTGAATTATGCTAAAGTCAGAAAAATTTTTGGAGGACAAAACACGAAATACGGAGTGCTGGTCCTCAAAGACGGCACCGTCTTTGAGGGCAGAGGATTCGGCGCCTGCGCCAAAACCTGGGGGGAAGTCGTTTTTAACACGGGGATGGTGGGTTATGTAGAATCCATCACCGACCCCTCTTACCACGGTCAGATTCTGGTTCAAACCTACCCGCTTGTCGGAAACTACGGTGTCAACCCGGATGATTTTGAGTCAGACCGTCCCTGGATAAAAGGTTACGTGGTTTCGGAATACACGCGCTTTCCTTCCCATCACTCTTCCAGAAAATCCCTGGACCGCTGGCTGGAAGAAAGCCGGATTCCTGGACTGTGCGGGATTGATACCAGAGCCCTGGTCAAGAGGCTGCGGCACTACGGCGTTATTCCGGGACTTCTGTTTGTGTCTGAAAAACCAATCAGGATAGCTCCGCTCATAAAGGAAGCCAGAGCTCTGCCCGACCCATACGCTTCCAACCTGGTAGCTGAAGTCTCAACCCGAGACATTCACATCTACAACCCGGAAGGCAAAGCCAGACTGGTTTTGATTGACTGCGGGGTAAAGCTGGGCATTATTCGGAGCCTGGTAAAACGGGGCGCTTCGGTCATCAGGGTTCCGGAAAATTTTCTGGCGGAAAAAATTCTGGCTCTCAACCCCCGGGCTGTGGTCATTTCCAACGGACCAGGCGACCCGCAGAAGTGCCGGTCTGTAGAAACCGTCGCTGCCCTGCTTAAAGAAAACCTGCCACTCCTGGGCATCTGCCTCGGGCATCAGATTCTGGCGCTGGCCGCTGGCGCCCGCACCTACAAGCTAAAGTTTGGCCATCGCTCCCAAAACCAGCCCTGTCTGGAAGAAGGCACCCGGCGCTGCTACCTCACCAGCCAGAACCACGGCTTTGCGGTTGAAACAAAGACTCTTCCGCCTGACTGGCTTCCCTGGTTCACCAATGCCAGCGACCACACCAACGAGGGAATCAGGCACAGGAAAAAGCCATTCTTCGGGGTGCAATTCCATCCTGAAGCCAGCCCCGGGCCAACTGACACCGAGTTTATCTTTGACCTTTTCCTGGAGCAGCTCAGATGAGAAAGTTGAAAAAAGTACTTCTCCTCGGAAGCGGTGCCATAAAAATCGGTGAAGCCGGCGAATTTGATTATTCTGGAAGTCAGGCCATAAAAGCTCTCAAAGAAGAAGGACTGGAAGTTATTCTGGTCAACCCCAACATTGCCACCATTCAGACTTCAGAGTTTCTGGCTGATAAAATTTATTTTCTGCCGGTCAACCCTCATTTTGCAGAAAAAATCATTGAAAAAGAGAGGCCTGAGGCCATGATGATTTCATTCGGCGGGCAGACAGCTCTAAACTGCGGGCTGGTCCTGTGGAAGCAAGGAATGCTGGAAAAGCACAAAGTTGAGGTTCTGGGCACGCCGCTTCCTTCCGTGGAAATAACTGAAGACCGGGGCCTGTTCAACCGGGCTTTAGCAGAAGCCGGACTTAAAACCCCGCGGGGTCAGGCTGTCTCTTCGGTGAAAGAGGGCCTACGGGCGGCTGAGGATATTGGCTATCCGGTTATGGTCAGAGCAGCGTTTGCTCTCGGTGGTCAGGGCAGCTCGCTCTGCTATAAAAAAGAAGAGCTGGAAGAAAAACTCCGTCTGGCTTTTTCCGAGCTGAAGCAGGTTTTGATTGAAGAATACCTGGAAGGCTGGAAAGAGATCGAGTACGAAATTGTCCGCGATGAAGCTGATAACTGCCTGGCCATCTGCAACATGGAAAACCTCGACCCCATGGGCATCCACACCGGCGAAAGCGTGGTCGTGGCACCCTCACAAACTCTGACCAACCGGGAATACCACCGGCTGCGGGAAATTGCCTTTCAGGCAGTCAGGAAATTAGGCATCATTGGTGAATGTAATATTCAGTTTGCCCTCAACCCGGAAAACAGCGATTACCGAATCATTGAGATTAACGCCAGGCTGTCGCGTTCCTCAGCGCTGGCCTCTAAGGCCACCGGCTATCCGCTGGCTTTTATGGCTGCCAAATTAATGCTGGGCTACTGCCTGCCGCAGCTAAAAAACACCGTCACCAGAGCGACCACGGCCTGCTTTGAACCGGCTCTTGATTACGTCACCGTCAAGATTCCCAGATGGGACCTCAAAAAATTTGCCCGGGTCTCCAAAAAAATTGGCTCGGAAATGAAATCCGTGGGCGAAGTGATGGCCATCGGCCGCAGCTTTGAAGAAGCCCTGCAGAAAGCCATCCGCATGCTTCAGGTCGGTATGTACGGGTTTGTGGGCAACGAAAATTATTCTTTTAAAAACCTGGAAAAAGAGCTTGAACACCCGACAGATGAACGGCTTTTCGGCCTGGCTGAAGCCTTCAAAAAAGGCTGGTCCGTGGAGAAGGTGGCTTTACTTACCCGAATAGACCCCTGGTTTCTGCATAAGATGAAAGGCCTGGTGGAGCTGGAGAGGGAAATCAGAAAATACACCTTAGACACTCTGCCCGCTGAGCTCTGGAAAGAAGCCAAAAGAAAAGGATTTTCAGATAAGCAAATTTCTTTGTTCATCGGCGCCAGCGAAGCCGAAGTCAGGGAAAAGAGGAAAAAGCTGAAATTGCGGCCGGCCGTAAAACAGATAGACACCCTGGCGGCTGAGTACCCGGCCAAAACCAATTATCTTTATCTCACCTACAACGGCCAGGAAGATGACGTCAAATTCCAGCCCGCAAAAAAGAAGATAATGGTGCTGGGCTCAGGTCCATACAGCATTGGTTCATCCGTAGAATTTGACTGGTGCTGTGTGAACACTGTCCTGACCTTAAGAAAGCTCGGCTTTAAGACCATCATGGTCAACTACAACCCGGAAACCGTTTCTACTGATTATGATATGTGCGACCGGCTTTATTTTGATGAACTGAGCCTGGAGCGGGTTCTGGATATTTACGAAAAAGAAAAACCGGCCGGGGTGATAATTTCCATGGGAGGTCAGGTGCCGAACAACCTGGCTCTGAAACTGCACCAGGCGGGCGTGCAGGTGCTGGGCACTTCCCCGGAAAGTATTGACCGGGCCGAAGACCGACATAAATTCTCCAGGCTTCTGGACGAACTCGGAATTGACCAGCCGCCGTGGACAGAGGTTACCACGGTGGAAGAAGCCAAAGCATTCTGCCGGCAGGTGGGCTACCCGGTCATCATCAGGCCGTCCTACGTGCTGAGCGGTGCGGCCATGAGTCTGGTTTTTGAAGAAAACTTTCTGGAGCGGTACTTGAGGCGGGCTTCCTTAGTCTCACCCGAACATCCAGTGGTCATTTCCAAATTCATCGTTGGGGCCAAGGAAATTGAGTTAGAGGCGGTAGCGGTAAAAGGGAAAATTGTGGCTTCGGCCATCGTGGAGCATGTAGAAAATGCTGGCGTTCATTCCGGCGATGCCACTATGGTCGTCCCGCCGCAAAAGCTTTACCTGGAAACCGTGCGCCGGATAAGAATAATCGGAGAAAAAATTGCCCGGGCTTTAAACGTCACCGGACCGTTTAACCTGCAGCTTCTGGCCAAGGATAACCAACTTAAAGTGATTGAGTGTAACCTGAGAGCTTCTCGTTCGCTGCCCTTTGTCTCCAAGGTTTCGCGAATTCCTTTTATTGAGCTGGCCGTAAGAGCCATGCTCGGGCTCCCGGTGAGCAACAGCCGCTCCGCTTTTGAACTGAATTATGTCGGGGTTAAGGCCCCGCAGTTTTCCTTTTCCAGGCTGAAGGGTGCTGACCCCTGTCTGGGAGTGGAAATGGCTTCAACCGGTGAAGTGGCCTGCCTGGGAGATGATGCTCAGGAAGCTTTACTTAAGGCCATGCTGGCGGCTGGCTTTAAGCTTCCCCAGAAATCAATCCTGCTCAGCCTGGGCGGCGAGGAAAACAAGCATAAATTTCTGGCGGCGGCGCAGGAGCTGGCCAGGGCCGGGCTTCAGATTTACGCCACCGAAGGCACTTCCCGATTTTTAAAGCGACACAAAATTGACAATATTATGCTTTATAAAATCCACCAGCCACATCAGTCCAACCTGAAAGATTACCTGATGGAGAAAAAGATTGATTTCCTGATTTCTATCCCGCACACCGGAAAGCGAATTGAATTTGACTCTGACTACCGGATGCGACGTCTGGCCATTGACCTGGGTATCCCGGTCATAACCAACCTGCAGCTGGCTGAAGCTTTCGTCAATGCCCTGAGACTTCGCTGCCTGGAAGACCTTAAAATCAAAGCCTGGCCTGAATACGAGTAAATACCTATTTTCTCTAGTTTTTCTTTTTTGAAGAAAATTTCGCTTGACTTCCCTCAAGCAAACAAATATAAAAATAGACAAGATTTTCCAGATGGTAAATCAGATCATTTTTTCTGTGTCTTTCTGATATAAATTTGCCTTTCGTTAATGGAAGGAGGGTATTATGTCAGACCCAAATCCACAAAATCCGGGAAGCGGTGATTCTAACCAAAAGAAAAAAAGCCTGACCAGAAGAAAGTTTCTTTCTTACGCCGGCCTTCTTGGAGCCACTCCGGTCATCGGCCAGTTGCAGCAGATTCAGAAAAAAATCATCCCGCAAAAGCAGATAGTTTTACCCCAGACCGGGTTGATGATTTCAGCTCTGAGGCCAGATGACCTTCTCTATCTTGATTTTGAATTCATCAACCTAAAACTGGTCAACCTGCCACGGCCCCATCTGGTCAGAGAGAATGTTTCTCAGCCAGCCTACCTTATTGTCCATTTCCCGCCGCAGAGTATAACCGAAGAGGCTTTTTATGAAGCCAGCACCCCGGCCGAATCTGAACCCCCCAAGCCACCACCGGTTTTTTCCAGAATCTCAGGACCCAGCCGCCTGGCCTTTCTCATTCCAGATGAAATAAAAGAAATCCCGCTAACCCTGGAATCACTTCTGGCCTGGCATCTTTACCAGCCAAGCCTGGTACCTGTAGCCCTGCCACCTTCTATTCCGGGACAGCCTGCCACACCAGCTCGCCCAGTAGCCGGCAGACCAGCATCAACCACGAGGTCTTTAGTTACCACCGGCAGTCAGCCAGCTCAGAATCTCTATCTTAAGCAAAGCAGAGTTGCTCAGGCCCAGCTCGCTCAGATAACTCGAAGCCTGCTTAAACCGGCTCCACCCGAAAAATTCCACACCGCCATTGAGATGCCCTACCGGTTAATTCTTTCACCTAACGCCTATAACATCTGGCTGCACACTTCCAGACCGACTTCAACTTCTGGCTGGACCGAACTCTGGCATACCCGTCTGGCAGCTGTGAATCCCGATGGTTCCTTCAGCGAATCTGATAATCCCTACCTGGCTGTAAGAGCAGTATGGTCTCCTGATGTTGATTTGAATGACCTCAAAGGCCCAGACCCAGGCCGGGTGAGCAAACCGAGACTTTCCCTCGCCCCTAATGACCGGCATCAGATTGTTCATCTCAGCAGTAATTTCACCTTGAAAAACCCCGATAATACTGCTTATGAGCCGCAGCCGATCAAAATTAACCAGCTGATGCTTACTCCCCTCGGCAGCTGGCTGGATTCGCTTGGCAGCTGGTCGCCCATGTTTCCGCTTGATGTAACAACATGGCGGCATTTAGCCACCATGGGCAGGGACCATTATGTTAAAGTTGTCTACAAAGGATACCTTTTGCCTTTCGGCCATCAGGCTGCTCTGTTGAAAGTCACAGAAAGGAAATTCCATAAAGCTCAGGATGGTCAGAATATTGCATATCTCTTTCAGAAAATGTACGTGGTCGTCCGTAATCCGGAAAAAACTTTCCCTGCTCCATTCCAGCCATTTGAAGGACGGGAAATTCCCTTCCAGAAAGTAAAGATTACCACCTTCCAGACGCCACCAATTGATGACCCGGTAACCACCCAAATTCTGCCCAATTCAGGTCAGCAGGCCTTCTGGCCAAAGGTCGGGGGAAAGGATTTTAAATTTCACATTATTGCCACTGATGTAGAAGGCCGCGAAGTTGAATTCTACCTGCCGATGGTTTTCGTCAACAACAATTTTGCTTTTGATCCGGCCAAGCTAAATCAGGTAATTGGAGCCTATAATTCTGCAAGTCTAACCCCGGTTGAAAAGAGAAGACCTGATTTAATGGGCCAGAGTATAGCTTTTGCCCCGGAAAATAAAAAAGGCGATACCGCCTTTGAAGTGGAAAACATCACCTGGCAGCTCAAGGAACCAGGACCAACCGCCGATCGTAAAGCCTTTGAACTTAAAGAACAGCCGATGTGCTTCCCGGCTATGGAAGAAGCCACCATTGCTATCCCCGCTCTCAAAAACCTGGTCGGTTTTGACAGTACGGCAGTTAAGTTCCCCGAAGTTTACATAAAGAACGGCTTCAAATCCCCGGCCAATAAAGGCGAAGTCTTTTTCCTGGTACTTAACCCACCAAAACTGGATTTTGCCGCCGGCGGAAAGGCCGAAAAATCCGGTGGCATTGCCACCCCCAGTTTTTCTATTGTTGGTGTTTCCAGAATTTTGGGACCGGTCGGAGCTGGCCTGAGTTCTAACTCTGAGCCGCTACCGGAAGCGGGTCCTGGCCCCTCAGCCAACCCGGCCGGCGACATTATAGATGAGGCTATAAACGAGATTGTTTCCGGAAGGTTTGACCCCAAAAAATTCTTCACTGACCAGGCAAAAATTCTGGGCGGAATTCTCCTTCAGGATGTTATTGACCAGGTAAACGACTTTACCAGCCCGGCCAACACCGGCAAAGCCCTTAGCATCAAAACCGAGCAGGTATATGAAAGTGACGGAAAAACTCCCGCTGGAATTAAGACTCTTCTTAAATGGACTCCATCTGTTCGTGATGTCCTGATTTTTGTCGCCAACCGGGATGGAACCAAATCCACTCTGACCCTAAACGTTGAAGCCATTACCTACTTAAATGGCAAAGAAGCTACTTACAAAGTCAAAGGAGAATTAACCGACTTCACTCTGGACCTGATTAAAGGCCTTACCACCTTTATTCTGGTTAAGTTCAAAAAATTTACCTTTACCGCGGAAAAAGGTAAGAAAACCGATGTTGACCCGAAAATTGCTTCCATAGACTTCCAGGGTCCGCTCAAGTTCATCAAAGAATTGCTGGACAAAATTCGGCTGCCCGGCAGTTCCAGCGATGCTGACGGCGGATTCGGCGGAAAACCAATTGTTAAGGTTGATGCTTCAGGTGCCAAACTTGGCTATGCCATTTCCATACCCGATGTGGCTTTTGGCGTCTTCACCCTTCAGAACCTTAGATTCAGCGGAGAAATTTACCTGCCCTTTACCGGAGACCCGGTCTCCCTGAGATTCGCCTTCAACGAAAAGAATAATCCCTTCCTGGTGACCGTGGCCATGTTTGGTGGCGGCGGTTTCTTTGCCATCGTGTTGCAGCCCAACGGCATCAAACTCATAGAAGGCGCCCTGGAATTTGGCGGCAGCTTTGCCATGAACCTGGGTGTAGCCAGTGGCAGTGTGACTCTTATGGCTGGTATCTACTTTAAGTATGAAGATAATCTGGTCACTCTGACCGGTTATGTCCGCTGCACCGGGGAGCTTGAAGTTCTGGGTCTAATCAGCATTTCTGCTGAATTCTACCTGGCTTTAACCTACGAAGAAACCTATGGTAAGCCGAGGGTCTGGGGTCAGGCTTCTCTGACAGTTAAAATCAAAATTCTTTTCTTCAGCGCCAAAGTTACCCTGAAAGTGGAAAGAGAATTCTCCCACTCACCGGCGCCTCTTTTCTGCGATTTAATGGAAGAGAAAGACTGGCTGGCTTACTGTGAAGCCTTTGCCTGAAAGGGAGGAATAAAATGCCTAAATCAACAGTAATGTGGACCTTCTTGCCAAATGGAATAAAGGATGGCAGGCTTCGTTTCTCGGTGGCCGTTTCCCTTCGCCTTGAAGATGAAAAAGGGGGCAAAACTCCCAGTTTGAACCTTTTTCCAGAAATTTTAAACTGGCCAGAAACCATAAAAAATATCAGTTTCGGTGTCCTGTACGATAAAAAGAAAACACCGGGCTCACTGGTGGCTACCAGAGTTTCACCTGACCCGGAGCTGGAGCTCTGGCAGGCCATTTTTAAGCCCGAATCGCCTGTTTTCAATTTCAAAATGGCTGATCTCAGCAAGAATCTGGTTGTTTCCTACCCGGTGAGAAACGTTCTGACCTTTATCGCCGCTCAGTACTTAAACGTGGCTGCTGAATCTCCGGAAGAGCCTCCGCCGATGGAAAAAGTCTTTCACACCGATGGGCTGGCCCAGATTCGTTTAAAACCAATTACGGACATCCGCTTTGCCCGGACCGTTCAGCTCCGCACCACCCAGCAGGTCATGGCTCAGACGGTCAGACGCGAAGCTGAAGGGCAGAAGTTCAGGGCTGTTCAGGTTTCTCCCCTTCCCCAGCCACCAAAAGACTTTTTCCTGTTGAGGGACTTCTACAAGCCAAAAAATAGAATCACTATTGACCCGAAAACCAAGTTGCCGTCCGTGAAAAGAGTTCCCATCACGAAGCCGGAAATTGATTTCCATCAGGCTCTGGCTTATTTGAGCAATTATCCGGCTCTGCTGAGGCTACTGGGTCTGGCTCTGGATTTCGAGATGGACGTCCCGACTGATTTTCCCTCGAGCGGCTGGATAAAGATTGTTCCAGAAGGCCGCAGCGATGAAACTCCCCGGACAGCCTACAATTTTGACCCGGTCCGAGGAATTTTTGAGGCTGCTTCCAGTAAAAAACCACCTGAAGTAGTCAACGGTTTTCTTAATCTGGCAGACGAAGAGCAGTATGAAGTTATTCAGCTGGATGTAGACTCGGTAGCCCTGAAAACTGCCGAACTGGCCGACACAGCTGAAACCAGAGAAAAAGCCGAATTGCCAGCTCTACGTTCCAGCGGTCTGGGAATGATCAAGAAAGAACAGGCCAAGAATGTGGCTGAAATTCTGGTGCGAGCTGTCGAGCTTAACAACGAGCTGGTCCGGAAGAGAGAAGTAACTCTTTATGCTGAAGATCTGATCCAGGGCTACCGTGTGGATGTCTGGGATGAAAAATCAAGAAAATGGCACTCGCTCTGCCAGAGAATCGGAACCTACCGGTTTGTCCGGCTGAATAAAGAACTAACTTTGGAAGATGAAGGTTTCATTTCTCCGGCTGTTACTCAATCGGCCGATGAATCATCAGACGATATTTTTGCCCACGAATCTCTTTTCCACTGGGATGGCTGGAGCCTGGTAGCTCCAAGACCCGGAAAGACAATTGACCCCGACGACAATCCCCGCCGTATAGAGAACAAGGCCATGGGTGATTTTCTTCTGGAAACCAGTTTCAGGCCAAAACCGGGCTCACTGCCAAGGTTGCGCTATGGGGTTGGCTACAGACTGAGAGCCAGAGCTGTGGACCTGGCCGGCAATAGCCAGCCGCTGGAAAATCCCGACGACAGCCAGGCCATCCCGCCACCAGCCAAACCGGCCTTCACCTTCTCCCGCTTCGACCCGGTCCCCTCACCGGTCATCATTCCCAGAGAGGAGATGAAAAGCGGGGAAACTGTCGACCATCTGATCATTAAAAGCTTTAACGAATCCATAGAAAAAGATACGATACCAACCAATCAAACCTCTGACCGCCATATAGCCCCACCCAAAATTTCCCAGTTTGATGCCGAGCTTCACGGAATGTTTGATGGAAGTTCAGGACTTAAGCCTGAAGTTTACTCTTTAATCTGCCAGAAAGATCCTGGTCAATTCAAAGAATTAGAGCCTGGCGAGCAGGTTGAACTTCCGTACTTCCCTGACCCCTGGGCCCGCGGCGCCTGCATCCGCGGTTTGCCTTACGGTGCTCCTGACCCCATGATGATTGAGTTTTCTGGAGACTGGCCAGATTTCAGGCCTTTTAGAATCAGGCTGGAAGAGGGAAACAAACCCGCGCGCTGGGACAATTCTTCCCGGTTACTGACTGTTTATTTGAAAAAGGGAGAGTCGGTTATCCTGCGAATCAGCTGTTATTTCCCGGAGCGATTTCTGCCCATTCAGGGGCTCTATCGCTGGCTGGAAAAACCTGAAAGAATTCTGCCCCAGAAAGTGTTTCAACTGCCGCGGGGGTTGCCTGAAGGTCAGATTCAAGTTCTAAAGACCCTTCAGCCACCGAAAATCAATCTGACCGCTCTTCGTACCATCACCCTTCAGGGAAGAAACTGGCTTATGACTCCGTTTAAGGAAATTACCCTGATCCACGCTACTCTGCAGCCTGTTGGCCGACCACTCGGCAAATCACTGGAAGCCCGAAAAAGTCTGGGTCAAACCTCAGCCATTCTGTTTGGCGAGTTTGAAATCCACGGTCCAAGCACTTCCAAAGCTGAACTGGTCGCTGACTGGAAAGAACCTGTGGATTACTTGAGCGAGCCCAAACCACGGACAATTGAAGGTAGAGCCCATGTGCTGGAGTTTAAAATTACTCCTGATATGAACAAATTAGAGTTAACACCGAAAGCAGAAGCCGGGAAAGTTCAGCCAGGCTCTTTGCAGCTACAAACCGCCAGGGCAGCTGCAACCGCTCTGGCCACAGCTCCAAAGACTCCAGTTTATAAGCATGAATTCGGTGACACCAAATTCAGACGAGTAAACTACAGACTGATTTCTACCACCAGGTACCAGGAGCAGTTCCCCACAAATGAACTGCCTGAAGGAGTCGGGTTTACCAGAACCAGCGACCTCATAGAAGTCAAAGTATTGAATTCAGCCCCGCCGGCTATGCCTAAAGTGGTCTACGTTATACCTTCTTTCAGGTGGGAAAGAAGCAAAAAAGGCTCTCAGATGACCAGTGTCAGAAAAAGTGGTCTGCGAGTTTATCTTGAAAGACCATGGTATTCGACCGGTGAGGGCGAACTGCTGGCAGTCATTCTCCCGCCCGGTCTGACTATAACTCCCAAAAAGCCGACTCTTGTCAGCCAGCCCGGTTCCACCACCCGTCCTTCAGTTCAGGCTGAGACCGCGGAAAAAATTCAGGTCCGGCCTCAAATTTCAAGACCGCTAACTCCAGCTGGCTTTTCAGTCAAAGTCCCGCCGGTAGCCGAAAAATACAAACCTTACGTAACCCTCTGGGGCGCTGATCCCATTTGGAGGTCTGGACCTGTAGCTCCACCCGAATATCCAATACCCGAAGCTTTTCCTTCGGCCGTGGAAGTCATGGGAGACCTGCCGCTTATAGAAATGCCGGAAGAAAAGAAATTCATAGCCGTTGGACACCAGGTTGAATACGACGAAGAACGCCAGCTCTGGTATTGTGACCTGGAGCTCGACCCGGGCCAGTCTTACTTCCCATTTATAAGACTGGCGCTGGCCAGATTCCAGCCTGACTCAGTGCCAGGAGCTCATCTTTCCAAAGTGGTGGTAGCCAACTTCGCTCAAATTCTGCCTGAAAGAAATCTGGTAGTTACCTTCAATCCGGCTAACCTCAGTGAGATTAACTTTACATTGAGCGGTGTCAGCTTCATCCAGGGTTATGCCGGAAGCGGACCTGGAGTGGTGGAAGTGTCTCTGGAGAAAAAGAACATAAACCTGCCCGAAGAACTCGGCTGGGAACCAGTTCCGGAGGCAACTGTGCTTCTCACCCCACAGAGGTCCAGTGCCGCCGAGGTAAGCACTTTTATCTGGAAAGGCACGTTGAAAATACCCAGGGGTATAGAGATAAAAGACTATCGGCTGGTGGTGCGTGAGTTTGAAATTTTTGATACTGACGAAATAGACAAATCAGCCAGAGCCGTAGCTGCTGTTCCTAAAAAGTACAAACGCCTGGTCTATGCCGAGACCATAAAGTTAATAGACCTCTGACAGCCCGCTGGAATTAGCCTCCGGGCAGAAAAAGAAGCCTGATTGTCGGTTTAACCAAAAGCTACAACCCTATCAAAGGTTGAAGTTCAGTCTGGACTTCAGTCTAATTTCTGTTTGAAGCAGGCATTATTTTTCAGAGTTCTGCCAGATAGTTTTTTCGCCTGTTTTAAAAGCCGGCTTAAGCTCTGCCGAAAGCAGCACACCAGATTACTGGCATAAAGCCTATCTGGATTTTAATCCTTCAGCTTTCCGCAAACGGTCCATGATGGCCATTCCCAGCCCTTCTTCGGGAACCGGCTCGGCATAGATAATGTCCAGACCGGCTTGTTCCAGCCGATGTAGGGCCGCAAATAAATTAGCTGCAGCTTCTCTCAGGACGCCGGAACTGGAAAGCACTTCAACCTTCTTAAATGGCCCCTGGCCTTTTTTCGACCTGAAGGCGAGCAGTCCGGCTTTTACTCCGCAAGGAACAACTATTTCCTCAGGCTTCACAATTTTGAGCGGAACAGAGGGGGCATAATGTTTTGGTAGCTGACCGGGTGATTTTGGCCGACTGCCGGGTAGCGGAATTTTAATTTTTCCGACCACTTTTTCCAGCTCTTCAACCGGCAGAGCCCCGGGCCTCAACAGCCTCAAGTCATTCTGGCAATCCAGAACCGTGGACTCCACTCCGAGGTGAGTCCGGCCCCCGTCAATTATCAGGTCTACCTCTTCACCAATCTGCTCGGCCACATGCCTGGCAGTGGTGGGGCTGAGGCGACCAAAAAGGTTGGCGCTCGGGGCTGCAAGCGGAACTCCGGCTTCTGTTATCAGGCTCAGGGCTATTTGATTGGCCGGCATTCTCACAGCAACGGTGTCGAGACCAGCAGTTACTATCTCCGGCACTTGCTGTGACTTCTTAAGAACCAGCGTTAGAGGGCCGGGCCAGAATTTTTCAATAAGCAGCCAGACCTGAGGTGGAATCTTCCGGCACAGAAGTTTCAGGTCCTTGACCTGACTAAGGTGGACAATGAGGGGGTCAAACCACGGCCTCTTTTTTATCTCAAAAACCCGGGCCACAGACTCAGGATTGAAAGCCGAAGCCCCGAGTCCGTAAACGGTCTCAGTCGGGAAGGCAACAACCCCACCCTCTCTTATTATTCTGGCTGCCTGCTTAATTACTCTGTCCGAGGCCTTTTTAATCTTGATCACTATACTAATTTTTTTACTGATTTTAATATCTCAGTTATTGAGGGAGCATCAAACCATTTTTTGCCAGTCAGCTCATTGGTGTAAGCCTGATATATCAAACTGATAGCCTCATACAGCTCTTTTGGTAGCGGTGGCGGCGGATTTTTCACGTTGGCTTTCCAGTTAACCCGGTCCTTTTTCTTGGATTCTTCCACTTCCTGATACCATTCGGTTTTTCGGTAAAAGATTCTGGCAATCTCCTTGCTGACCGGTAAACCCTCATAAGTAAAACGGCATTCATCAAGCGTGCCCAGGGCGTCAACAATCATAAAATTCCTGTGCTGGTCAAAACCCAGCTCTATCTTTCCGTCTTCATTGTAAAGACCCATTTTTTTAGCTTCTTTGGTAATCAGTTCATTAACCAGGGAGAGAATTCTCTTCATCTCTCTGATTTCCTCTTCTGAGAGCCCGGATATCTCCCTGGCCTCCTCCCAGGAGATGTAGCGGTCAGTAACCTCTAACTTGGTGGAAACATCATAAATTGGCGTCTCCAGAACCTGACCAGGAGTGGGCATTTCACTTAAACCGAGATCTGATAACTTAACCTGACCTTCACGCAACCGTTTGAAAACCGATGACCCTTCCGGTAGTGAGTTCCGGTAGATGATTTCCAGGGGAATGAGAAAGTTGTTTCTGACTTCCTTATAGATGGAATAATCATAGGTTGAACCCCTGAGTTCAGGTTTGATCACTCTGAGCAGGGTTATTTCCACAGTATCTCCGGGTTTATCCAGGTCCTTAAGTCTCTTAGCCTGTCCATCACTCACCACCCCGCGATAATGAGTCTTTATTCCGAACTCTTCGAGCTTTTCAAAGAAATAAGCCGTAGCCAGGCAGATGGCCTGACCTTTCCGGGCAATATGGTCAGGCATCTCGCCCCAGTCAAAGACCGAATACCGGTCGGAGAATACAAACCGACCTATTCCAGGCTCCTTTTCTGTCGGTGGCTTAATCACCATTAAATCTTTTACGCTACCCATTGCTTACCTCCCCATCAGCTTTTTCTATTTCTTTTCTTTTCTCTTCCTGATAGGCAGCAATCGCAGCCTGCAGGCTGGTATCCTTCAGGGCTAATATTTTGGCTGTGGCCAGCGCCGCCTCCTCAGGCTCCAGAACCACCATTGGACCAACGCCCGAAGGCATTCTCAGGCTGGAAAAAAGGTCCGCTCCGGCGAACTTATCACTGTAAGGAGGGCAAGCAATAACCGGCCTGGTGGTTTGGGCATCGACAAAGCCGCTTAAAGCATTACTCCTGCCCGCAACCGTGATAAACACCACTTCTTCCCGCTCATATTCCTTGATAATTTCCAGCACCTTAAGTGGAACCTTGTGAGCTGAAGCCACCCTCAGGACTGAATTGACCCCAAACCTGGACAGAGCCCGGGCGATTTTCTGGCAATGTCCAAGGTCACCCATTGAACCCATAATAATCACAGCTTTTGCCATTCCAGTATCCTCTCCTTTGATTTTTTATGCAGATTATTATTGAAAGCAGTTAATTTGAATTTCATTATAATAAAAAGAGGTTAAATAAGCAACTCCCCGAAATCAGGGAAAATAGGGCACACAATCTATATTTCCTGTTTTTCTCAAGCCCTTTTCAAGCCTTTATCATATGGTTCTAATTCATTCCCTAGCCAGCTATTTATCTGCTCAAATAAATTAACGGGATTTAACTTTTAAGTGGAGGAAATCCTCCAGGCCAAGGCACTCTTTTGAGTAAACCAGGTTTCCACAAGAAATCAGGTTTTAAAGAAATAGACCTGTCTTACTCTGATGGTGGCGGCCCGGTGGTCCAAAACAGGTGGATAATAACCAGGAAGCTCCAGAGAATGAATCTGGCGACAGCTTAATTTCTTCAATTCAGGCAGATATTTTTTTATGTACCGGCAGTACGGGTCAAACTTTTGCCCCTGAAGAACAGGATTAAACATGCGGAAAGGCCGCGGGTCAGCTCCAACCGAGGCTGACCACTGCCAGTTGCCGGTGTTAACCACTTCGTCATAATCAAGCAGATACTTTTTGAATAACTTCTCCCCTATTCTCCAGTCAATCAGCAGGTGCTTGGTGATAAAAGAAGCCACCACAAGCCGGGCCCGGTTGTGCATCCAGCCTTCTTCCTTGAGCTGACGGATAGCGGCATCAATAACCGGATAACCGGTTCTGGCTTCTTCCAAAGCTTGTATATCTTCCTCACGGTTAAGCCATTTTAAGCCCCGGTGTTTTTCCTGAAATTCTAAATTGCGGGTCCAGGGAAAATGATGTCTCAGATGATACCAGAACTCTCGCCAGGCCAGCTCTTTGATAAACTGGCTGTCCAGCTGAAGCTGTTTCATAGCCCGGTTTAGAACTTGTCTGATAGACACCAGACCGAATCTGTGGGCCACCGAAAGCCGGCTGGTGCCGTCTAAGTCCAGGCGGTTGCGTCCGGACTCATAGCTGCGGAAGTCATATTTCTTTAACCTCTTCTCAGCATAATCTGCCCGCCAGTGACGGTTGGGCTCGGACCTGAAATTCCTTGAAGTTTCTTCAAGCCCCGGTAGTTTTAACAAAGGCGTGACAATCCTTGAAGGTTCCGGCCCTATTGAAGTATCTTCAGCGGTCAGAGCCTTTTGCCATAACCTGAAAAAGGCGTTAAAAACCTTACGCGTTTCAATCTTTCCTGGATCAGCCAAAAGAGTATCATTAAAGCTTTCAAACTTCAGACCGTGCTGCCAGCAAAGTCGTTCAATTTTCTTTTGAGTTTCTTCTCCACTCCAGGAATAGCTCTGGCTGGTAAAAAGAGCCTCTGGCTTTAATTGAGAAAGCAAACTGGCAAAAATCTTTTCCGGGTCACCATAGAAGCAATAAAGGCGACTGCCCTTCTTTTCCAGCTGATGGTTTAACTGGCGCAGGCAATCAAGCAAAAAACCGGTTCTTGAAGCTGGACCATCCAGCTCCTGAAGGAGCCCCTGGTCGAAAATAAAGACTGGAATGATTTCTTGGCCTTTTTTATAAGCCTCAATTAGTCCGCGGTTATCCTTTAGCCGGAGGTCACGCTTGAACCAGTAGATAATTCTCATCCCTGACCTTTTACCATCCTACCGCAAACCAGACCCTAAGGTCAGCCGAAAATTAACCATGCTTCTCAGGCAGCTTATAATTGTCATCAGCCAGCCATCCTCTCCACAAATCTTTTTACTTTTTTCAGAGAGGTCTGAACATTTCTTTTGTACAGCCAGTTCCTGATAAAAGCCGGAACCGGGAAAGCTGGTCGGACATAGCTACCGTAGCGGGCAATAGTTTCCTCGCCGGCTGGATAAAGCTTCCAGAAGCCATAAAGCTCCCTTAAATCGTTACAAGCAGAATGGTCAAGTTCCCACCAGAAATAATATTCCTGCGGAACAAAGTGATGAACAACCGTGTATCTGACCTTTTGACCCATTATTCTAACCAGAAATTCCACTCTATTATGGTCAGCTGTCTGCTCAATGGTCTTAAGCTTTTCAATCTCATCCAGATATTCAATTTGCCTTTCGGTGGCTGAAAGTGCTGACCAGGCTTTTTCCACCGGAACTTTAAGAATCAGGGCTGCCGAAACAATGGTCCGTCCTTCAGGTTCTCCTTCATGAGAATAAACCATGACAACTTCACCTGAAAAGAGCCTTCTTTTTTGATCTTCAGTCAGACCCTTAAGACCGTCAGGACCAAAATCGGGCCTTGATGGTGAAAGCTTTTCCTGAAAACAGCCCTGAAAAGTTTCAAAATCAGACCAATGGCTTAAGACAGGCTCTGGCAGAAAACCGGCAAAAATAAAACCGGCCAGAAAACCACCTATTAGAACAGATGATAAAAAAGACAACCTTATCCTGCCCGCCATCTTAAGCAGCTACAATGAAAATATTAACACAAAAACATCTTGACTGGGAAAAATTAAAATGACAGTAGTATGTATCTTAACATGGGCTTAAAGCCGAAATTTATAATTTATTTTATAGAAAGGAAAAAAGCATGAAAAAAATCGCAGCCGGCATGCTGATCATTTTCTTCTTTGGCTCAATTAATGCCCTGGCTCAACCTGAAGTCAAAAAATGGGAACTGGGTGTGGGTTTTGATTTCAGCAGCGTCAAAGGCTCCAATTCGTCTGAATCATATGACATCCTGACCATTCCCCTGAGGGTCGGCCGCTACGTCTGGAAAGGCCTGGAAATTGAGCCAGAGCTATTCTTGATGAAGGTTGAAAATAGCGACCTTGGCTATCTTTTCAACCTGAACGGGGTTTATAACTTCAAAACTTCCAAGCCCTTCAGGCCCTTCCTGCTGGCCGGTATCGGCATCACCAACGGCATTAAAATCGGTTATCTGATGGAAGCCGACAGCGAAATCAACGGCTTCGTCATTAACGCCGGGGCCGGGCTCAAGTACTTGATCGGGAACTCAGCCGCCCTCCGGTTCGAATACCGCTACATGCGTAGCCACCTCAAAGACAACTGGGGCAATACCGATAATTTCAACAGCCATCAATTGCTCCTCGGGGCCTCGATATTCTTCTAAAGCTAAAACGGTATCTCCGGATTAGCCCATCTTTCGGGGAAAAGTCAGCCCCCACATTCGGCGGTGATGGCCGGAGCTGACCTCGAGACAGCCAGATTGGCCTTTATGGTTTTAATTATTAGCCCAGGCAAGGTGGCCAGAGCTCTTTTTGGCAGGAGTATAATTGTTGGACCCAGAAAAGCCTGCCAGTAGGCCATTTAGATTCTGGACTCAACTAACGCTGCCTGGAAAATATCGGATAGGAATAATCTCCGGCTTTGACCTTCGCCGGAAAGGGGGCGGCTATTGACCGGAGGATTCGATTGTGTTTAAATTATCTGAGCCCGCCGGGGTGGCGGAATTGGTAGACGCAAGGGACTTAAAATCCCTCGGGGTGAAAGCTCCGTGCCGGTTCGAGTCCGGCCCTCGGCACTTTTTCCCAACCTTTATACCAACCTAAATCTTAGAAAAATTCTGTTTCTTGCGCAGTTTTTATAGTCAGAATCTTTACCAGTACAGAATCCCCTGAATCATCAATCCTGACGATTCTTTTGTCAAAATAGATTGTGAGGAGACATTTAGTCTTTTCGGAAAAACTCATTGAAAAATCTATTCAATCAAAAAGCCATCCCCTGCATGCCTTCCATGGTCGCCCAGCATTGATTCACTCTGACTATTAGAAAAGAACAAAATAGGTTAAAATAATACAAGAGAGGATTTTATGGAAGAAAAAGATATTGAAAAAATGACTGATGAAGAGCTGAAGGAATACATTAAGAAATTTTATGAACAGCTTGAGGATAAAAATTCCTGCGCCATCTGTCCGATTGAATTTTGCTCCCGCCACCTGACCAGGATTAACGAAGATACCGAGCTTCTTGAAAATGAAGAATAACAACCCAACCAGCACCAGATCAGAACACTATCCGATCATCCCAAAAACTTTCTTATGATAGTTTGGTTCTTAAATGACCTTATCATAATGGAGTTTTTTTCAGCTATAACCACTGCCAGTGATTTCCTATAGTTTCCTGCTTTCTCGGTGCAGACTTTTTCTTCCAGACTTCCCCTAAAAAAAATCAGTTGGGTTTATAAGATCAGATGACAAGTTTGCTACAGAAAGTCAACTACTTCCCATCAGCTAAAAACTGAGCTCGCAGAAATGATTTTCTATTCCTGGCGTACGATACCTATCAGTCTGTTATGGCTCGTTGACTTTTATTTCCCAGGTCAGAGTCAGAGCTTTCTTCAGGGTGGCGCTAACTCCGCAGTACTTCTCCTGAGACAGCTCAATGGCCTGTCTAAGCTTTTCGGGCGGCAGATTTTTTCCGGTGAATTCATAAATTATGTGCATTTTGTAAAAATGTTTAGGATGCTCTGAGGTCAGTTCGCCCTGGACAATTATCCGGAATTTTTCCACGGGAACTCTCATTTTCTGGAGCATAAAAATTACATCCATACCTGTGCAACCAGCCAGAGCCACCAGCATCAAGGGCTTGGGACTTGGTCCACGGTTTTTCCCGCCGGCTGAAATTGGAGTATCTATTATCAGATTATGCCCCAGAACATTAACCGAAAAAGCCATCCCATCCAGCCAATCGGCTGTAATGCTAATTTTATCCGCCATTTCTTATTCCTCCAAAACATTTTACATTTTAAGCAAAACTCATTATACCTGTTTAAAAAAAACTAAAGCTAACAAAAAATAATTCTGGGATTTGAATTCTTCCCGATAAGTTCCCTCCGGCTTTTCTCAAACTCAGTCCAATTGACTGTTCCTGATAGTAAATCGCCGGCTCAGATTCTATCTTCTTTTTTTATGCTGCCTGGACTATCCTCATTATTTTTACCTTGACCAGGCAAAGAGCAAAAGACGGCCCGGGCAGAAAAGTCCAGAGCATAAGGCAGGATATTTCCATCATTAATAGCTCCATGAAGGGCGTCCCAGTCATAAGTCAGCGGTAAAATGTTAGACAGGAGCCTGAGCTCAACCGGCAGTCTGGCTACAGGAAAGAAAAATTCACCCAAAAAGACCAGAAGAAAACATAGTTGAAGAATTCCCAGGGTTAATCTATATTAGCTAAGATGAAATCAGATAAGGAAAGAAATGAATAACCATGGTTCGCTCTCACAAGGAGGTGCGGGGTGAAATTAAATAAAAAAATATTTTCCGGTCTGATCTTATTTCTCCTGGGTCTGGCTCTAATTTCTATGGCTGCGGATATAACAAACCGCTGCAAACAACAACTCAACTGCTATACCATACTGGTCGGTAAAAAAGCCAGTGCTGACGGTTCAGTGCTCATAGCTCACAATGAAGATGATTATGGAGATATCATCGTCAACGTCAGGAAAATAGCCCCGCGAAACTACGGCCCATCTGTAAAAATTAATTTAGGACACGGGGGCGTTTACGAAACCGACGGCCGCACCAATGGCTTCCTGTGGATAGAAGCCACCACCCAGGAATTCGCCGACAGCTTTATCAATGAATATGGTGTGGTGATTACTTCTAACGCCTGTAGCTCTCGGGAAAACAAAGACGACCTGACTGATGGAGGCATTAGCTACATGCTGAGAAGAATTGTAGCCGAGAAAGCCCGCTCGGCTCGCGAAGCAGTAAAAATAATCGGTGAACTGGTAGAAAAATATGGTTACCGCAGCTCAGGCCGCACCTACTCCATCGCCGATAAAAACGAAGCCTGGATGGTTGCGGTCATCAAAGGCCGCCAATGGTTCGCCCAGCGGTTACCTGATGATGAAGTGGCTGTCATCCCTAATTTTTACACCATAAGACAAATCCGCCTGGACGACCCTGATAATTTCACGGGCAGCCGGGACATTATTGAATACGCCAAAAATAACGGCTGGTACGATGAAGCCAAAGACGGCCCCTTTGATTTCAAAAAAGCTTTTGCCCGGCCTTCTAGCCGAGAGCCTGTCTTTGACGGAAACACCCTGCGAATGTGGCGTGGGCTTACCATTCTGAGTGGTAAAGAATGGAAAATAGACGGAGATTATCCCTTCTCCTTTAAGCCCGCTAAAAAAATTACGCCAGAAATGTTGATGGCTCTGCTCCGCGACCACTACGAAGGAACCGAATATGACGCTACCGAGGGCTACAAACACGGCAGCCCCAACCGGACTAAATACCGCACCATCTGCACTTCCTCAACCATCAATGCTTTCGTAGCCTGCCTGAACGACAAAAAGCCTGAGCCGCTTTCCATACTGGTCTGGATGGCTTTTGGTAAACCTGATACCACTATCTTCCTGCCAGTTTATTACAGAGTTGAATCTTTGCCGACAGGTTTTGGCTATGGTCATAATACTCACGATTATGAACTTTTCTATAAACAACATTTCGAACCGACAGAGCTTCAGGCCGTAAAAGATAAATTGCTGAATACCCGGGTTCTTCGCTTCGAAAAACTGGTAGAAGAAAATTACGGCCAGCTTATAGAGGTAGTGAAAAAAGAACTATATCCTTTAGAGAAAGATTGGCTGAGAGGCCATCAACAATTTGAAGCCCGGTTTGGTTCTTTGTACCATAGAAACCCAGGCAAAGCTATGAGAAGCCTTAATGCTTACGTAGCTAAAGCTGGTAAATCTCTGGTTCAAGCCTATGAACGTCTGGAAAAAATCTATCTCAAAGATTGAAGGGAGTCAAAAAAGGTTAACAGCTGACAGACCTGAGCCAGGTCAGCCTCTTGACCTAAGATTATGTGTTACTTATCTGAAAAACCTAACATCAACTACATAGCGTCAACTAATATCAAACAACAGGGCTTCAGGATCGGTTAGAGAGAGGCTGGCTTACCCGGACACCCCCGATAATCGGGTGACCTGAAAAACTGAAGACTCATTTGCTAAAAGCCCGCCAACTTCAGTCAGCCCAGAAAGCTCAGTCGGGAAATCATCAGGCAACAGAACAACTGCTGTTCAAGGTTAAGCTAAGTTTCAATATTCCCAGAGTCATGGTTAGAATCCACTTTTTAAGGCTCACCTCACATAAATTTCGTCAAAAAGCATCCATGCCGGTTGACCGGCATTCCTAAAGCCCTCAGGAACAGTTCCTATATTAACTGCCCTGATTCTCAAGTATCTTGCTTCCCGGCCTTTAAGGGTTAGAAAAATTGATTTCAACCCGGCCGCCTGGGGTTTTTCAGGAAAAGCCAACTCCCTTTCTGCCACTACCTCAAATTTTTTGCCATCAGGTGATACTTCGGCTATCACCTTTGCTGGCAGAAATACCCGGGCGTTGTGGTTTTCAAAACAGCTCAACTCCAGCTCATAAACTTCTCGCCTCTGACCCAGATCCAGGATGACCTCAAGGTTATTTCCTTCATACCCCTGCCAGTTTGGGTCGCCAGTTTCAGGCCGGGCTTTTATCAGGTCGATGAGGGTCTTTTCTGCAGCCGCTCCGGCTCGTGAAGGAGAAGGGGCACTAAAATAGATTACGTCTATAATAGGATATGACTGGCTGTAAAACGCTGTGGCTAACGGGCTCGGTAAGCGTCTTGGATGAAAAGCTTTCGCTCTAAGCACGGTATTACCCCTGACGGTCAAGGGCTCGTTGTAAACTGGCGATTTTTCATTCGGGTCGCTACCGTCGAGGGTGTAGCGGATTTCAGCTCCTTCCAGCGGAACCTCAAGGCGGACCACAGCCGGCTCCGAAGAACTGACGTAGGCAGTAGTTGGAGTAATAACTGGTCGAGGAACTACTGAAAACCTCTCATAGTCGGCCGGGTCTCTCTGAAGCACGTCAAATAGATTCTGAACCACTTTAGAATCATCATTTTCATTCCAGGCCACAGTCATGGCCAATATCTTAATCTTAGAATTCTGAGGAAGCCTGACTTCTCTGACTCCTTCCGGCAGGTCAAGGGCATATTTAAATACATACCCGTAGATGTAGGACTCGTTGCCTTCAGAAGGATGATGAAGATGGGTGGTGAAGAAAGCCACGTTATCTGACCTGGTGAAGCCGGGCTTGACCCCGATGTAGGTAAATCGGTCACGGTCAAAGTCGATGCTGGCCGCCTCTCCTTCCTCCCAGAGCCGGTTATCCCACTGACCAATAAAACCGGACCAGTATCCGACTTCGAGCTCCACTTCTTTGGACCCAATTTTAAACAAACCTTTCTGGCTGCCTTCAGAAGAAGCTGCCAGCAGGTAAAGCCGGTTAAACTTTCCTTCGGGCAGGCCAATCACCTGACCTTCACAGGAAACAGCATTTCTGGCTCCCTCAAACTTAGGACCGAGCTTGAAGTTAAGGCTATCCACCACCAGATAGGAAGGAATCCATTCAGCCGGATAGGTCCGGCCAGCCCGGTCAAACGCTCCGTCAGAACGGTTATCGTCGAAGCTAAAAATATCCACGTTATAAGGGAGTTCTACCGGTAAGGATTCTGGTTGACTCAATTTTACTTGCGGAGGAGAGAGCTTCAAAGCAAAGGTTTTAAGGCTGTAAGCTCCTATATCAAAAATCAGCTTGCCCTCCCTGACCACGGCCGGCCCTACCTCGTCTTCAATCCCGTTAACTTCCCGGGCCGAGATTATATTGCCATAAAAAGCCAGACTGACTTTCTTCAGGTTCTGACCTTTAGTCTCCACCAGCCTGATGATTATTTCCTCGGAATTCTCTGCTTTTTTTAAGGCCGAAACCATCACACTGTCGTGGCTTAGCTGAAGGAAAGAAAAGTTTTTTCCCAGGCTGCCCGGGTGAGGAAGGCTCTGGAAAGCTATCAGGGGCTGATTTAACCTGAGGGCCTGCTGATTGGTATTGCCAGCCCGCCAATCTCCCGCATGTCCGTAGAGAGCATAAAGAATTTCATGCCGGCCAAAATCCTGCGTGGCCTGGTCCAGGGGCCAGCTTCTAACTCCAGGAGTGTAAAGCAAAGTCAGGCGGACTATGTTATCCGCAGGTTTATCAGAGCCGTATTTGCAGTCTTCAAGCACCGAAACTCCATAGGATCCACTTTTATCAGTGAGGTCAAACCAAAGATGCGACGGGACTTCAAATTTTTTCGGGTCATTGTTGCCCCGCTGAATTGTTCCCACTCCCCAGTTGTAAGTAGCCTGTGGATTGGAGACAGTTAGTGGAAAAACTGCTTTCAATGACGACTCCCCGGTGGCCCAATCTATCTGGTTATAAAACTCAACCCGGTCGGAGGCTCCCCAGGCCGATAGCCTGACCACCTGAATGAACTTTGAGCCGCGGCTTTCTCTTTCTACTCTGACTGCTACTCGAGCCGGGCCGTTTTCGAAAACCGATATTCTGGCCGGTCCTTCTACATAACCAACGGGCGGTTTCATCCGGTCTTCCCAGTCCATGTTCCAGGCCGGCCACTGCTGGGGTTTTTCATAGTGGAAAGAAAGACGGGCCGGAGAAGACAGTAGCTCCCGCTTGCTCTTTTTATCGAATATACTGGAAACATCACCATCCCGATTGATCTTAACCAGATATCGGCTGTTTTCCAGAGTACCGGTTGTGACCTTTAGTCCAGTCGGCAGACGACAGGGCTCTTCCGACGGTCTGACCTCATAGACGCTAAAGCCCAGAGAAGGCACCCTGGCCAGAAAAGCCAGTTTGACTTTTTTTCCTGAAACCTCGAGCATCTGAGAAGGGGTCTCCTGACCGTCGGGTCCGAAAACTCTCACCGCTTCAAACGAGACGGGCATTTCCACCTCTGCTTCGACAATGTCTTCCCGGTCAAATACCAGCGAGTTGTAAACTACAACCGGCAGTCCGCTAACCTTTGTATCCATTGCCCTGATTACTGCTCCCACCGAATCCTTTAAGAGGCTGCTAAATTGGTTGGCGGCCAGAATTTCATCGTTCCAGGAAAACTCATAGGCCCTGGGAATGCTGGTTCCCGGCAGAATATCATGAAATTGAGCTCCCAGCACCAGGCGCCAGGCTTCGTTAAACTTCTCTTTGTTGTAAACTGTTCCGCCGAGCCAGTCAGCCACCACGGCTGCGGCTTCTGACGAATAGCCCAGAAATTCATTCTTACGATTCCAGCGTTTCATGGCCGCCTGGGAAGTGATAGAACCAGCTGAATGGTTGGTCAGCAGAAATTCTCCGGTGTAAGCTGGCAGTCTTTTTTTCTGCATCTCGGTAAGACTCAGGAAAAATTCATCGGCTCTGGATGAGACCACCTTGAACTCTGACTGCTGGCTGCTTTTCAGGCTCAGCTGCAGATTCCTCACAGAATCTTCATCAGGAGCTCCTCCGACATCACCTGTACCGTAGTACATATAATCTGCATAGATTCCATACTTTTGCCCGTTTTCCAGAACTCTTTTTATCCATTTCTCATCCCGCGTCAGGTCGCCGGTGATTTTGCTGACGTAATCACCAGGATTAAGGGCTGCTACCACTCCCTGGCCATCTGGCCCATACCAGATCCCGACATTAAAAGGTACGCCAACGGCTGAACCCCAGGTAAGTTTTTGAGTGGAAAATCCTTTCAGTCCACAGTGAGCCAGAATTGAGGGCAGAGAGGCCGGAAAACCAAAACAATCCGGCAGCATATACTCCCGGCTGCTGAACCCAAACTCTTTCTTAAAATACTCAGTGCCGTAAAGTATCTGCCTGATAATAGATTCAAAGGAAGGAGCCAGGACATCACTTTCTTCCATAGAAGAACCTGATGGGAACCAGCGCCCTCTGGCCACATACTCCTTCATCTTTTCGTATTCCTTCGGGTAATACTCCTTCATCATCCGGTAGCGATTGGCCCCACTGAAATTGAAGACATAGCCAGGATACTTTTCAAACAGATTAAAATTATCAACCAGAGTCCGCCAGAGGTATTCTTTTATGGTTTTCTGGTAATCCCAGCGCCACTGGGTATCAAGATGGGCATAACCCACCGTGAACAGAACTTTTTCCCGACTTAAATTGCGCTGGCCCTGGGCCGAAGATAAAACCTGATTAAAACAAAAAAGGCTCAGGATAATAAAAATAGTTAGAAAAACATTTCTCCACCGGCTATAGATTCTTTTTTCCATCTTCAACCTCTTTCTGTTAAGATATCTGAAAAATGGGTAAAATAATTAATTCACAAAAAAAATGAGGTGTCAACTCTCAGAGAACTTCTGGTTTTCATCTTGAAAATTAATAGCTTGCCCGCAAATAACTCCCAGCGAAAGGCCAAACCCGGGAATTAAAAAATGGTCCGCGTCAGAAGAAAAACCTGAACTATCCGGTCTTATAGGACTTGACCCTATTTTCGATTGTCTCTTAAAGCGAATTACTGTTCTGCAGGGTTCCGGGTGCTAAAAATCGCTCCGGTCATTAGTCACAGGCTCAGCGCCGAATAGCCACAGCCAGACCCTATCTTCTCTTTTAAACCGAGAATCCTTAAGGCTTTTTATCTCTCCAAAAAGTTAGACCGCAGCCTTGCTGTCAGATTTCAGTCGTAATATTCAAGGCCCAGATGGGTAATCAGCTCTTCGCCCTTCATGTGGCGCAAGGTGTTTTTAAGCTTCATCAGCTGGATGAACAGATCATGCTCTGGATATAGCTCGGGGGCACACATCGGTGTTTTAAAGTAGAAGGACAGCCATTCCTGAATACCTCTAAAGCCGGCTCTTTGAGCCAGGTCAGTAAAAAGCACCAGGTCCAGAACAATAGGAGCCGCCAGGATGCTATCCCGGCAGAGAAAGTCTATTTTAATCTGCATCGGATAGCCCAGCCAGCCAAAAATGTCAATGTTGTCCCATCCCTCTTTATTGTCACCACGGGGCGGATAATAGTTAATCCTCACCTTGTGGTAAAACTGACCATAGAGCTCGGGGTAAATTTCCGGTTGTAAAATGTATTCCAGTGCGCCCAGCTTACTCTCCTCTTTAGTCTTGAAAGATTCCGGGTCATCCAGGACCTCACCGTCCCGGTTTCCGAGAATGTTGGTTGAAAACCAGCCGTGTAAGCCGAGCAATCTGGCCTTAAGACCGGGAGCCACTATGGTCTTCATCAGGGTTTGGCCGGTCTTAAAATCCTTACCGGCAATGGGTACATTGTGACTCTTGGCCAGCTCAACCATGGCCGGAATGTCAACTGTCAGATTGGGAGCACCGTTAATAAAAGGAACTCCTGATTTTATGGCTGCATAAGCGTAAATCATACTCGGAGCGATGGCCGGGTGATTTTCTTTCATGGCCTTTTCCAGGGAATCAACGGTTTGATGAACAGCCTCGGGTTTGAGGTAAATTTCAGTGCTGGCACACCAGATCATTACCATCCGTTCCAGAGAATTCTCTTCTTTGAATTTTCTGATATCGTCCATCAGCTGAAGGGCCAGGTCGTATTTGGTGGAACCAGTCTTTTTGTTCGGTCCGTCAAGCTTCTTTACATAGTTTCGGTCAAAAACCGCCGGCAGGGGTTTGAGGCTTTCGAGCTCGTCTTTAATCGGGTCCAGGTGTCTCTGCTTTAAAACTCCGGCCTTAAGGGCGGCCTCATAAGCATTGTCGGGAAAAATGTCCCAGGCCGCAAAGACCAGGTCCTCAAGCTCAGCCAGCTCCACAAAATCTTTAATCCGGGGAATCCTTTTTTCGGTTCTTTTGCCCAGCCTTATCGTCCCCATCTGGGTTAAAGAGCCGAAGGGTTTACCCAGTCCCTTCCTGACCAGAAGTACCCCGGCAATAAAAGTAGTGGCCACGGCTCCCAGACCGGGTATCAAAACACCAAGTTTTCCCTGAGGTTTTTTAATTTCTATTGATGGCTTCATGGATTGCTCCTTATTGGAGATTATAATTGGTTTAATAACTTGATTAAGTAAAATAATTATCATAAGGTGGTTCATTATTCAAGACAACTGAAGGTCTTTTCTTCAATCGGACAGCTGTAAAAGCCGCTGGACCTACGGTCCGTTAAAGTCCAAATAACATTTGATTTCCCGATGATAAAAATCTATAATTTACGGGCAATGTATACTTACGAAAACAAGGGCTTCCGTTTCCTTCCAAAAAAATTGATCATCTTGACCCTTGATGTTTTTGACCGTTTGTCACTGGTTTTGGTCCGGGCCCGCATCCATCCTAACCTTCTAAGCTTGCTGGGTCTGGTAGCAGGTTTCCTGGTCGGGCTTTTCTTTGCTCTGAGGAAGCCAGGTCTGGCCCTGATTTTCCTCATCATCTGCGGAATGATGGACATTCTCGACGGAAAAGTGGCCGTCAACGGAAATAAAAAATCGGCCTTTGGGGCAGTTTTCGATTCCAGCCTTGACCGCTATTCTGAATTTGCCATTTATCTCGGCCTTGGTTTTTACTACGGCTACCACTGGATGCTACTGGTTCTGGCCATAGCTTTTTTTGGCTCCTCCATGGTAAGTTACACCAAAGCCCGAGCCGAAAGTCTGGGGATAAAATGCCAGCTGGGAATTATGCAGAGAGCTGAAAGAATGGTTCTACTGATGCTCGGAACTCTGGCAGGAATTATTTTTAACCGCTTTGACCAAATCATAGCTGCCGTTATCATCCTGATCGCCGTCGCCTCTCACCTTACTACCTGGCAGAGAATAATTTATGTTCACCAGGAAGAAAAAAAGAAAGCCCCAAACTAAAGCCCTGAATTGAAACTGCAATATCTTCGAAAAGTGGGTCAGGCCTTTTCCCGAATCTTTTTATCCTGATTCAAGGCTTTTTTCTTTTTTTCCCGAACCCAGCCCGGTTTTTCCACCTGACGGGCTCTGGCGATAGCCAGAGACTCTGGACTGATGTCCTGAGTTATGGTTGAGCCGGCAGCTACATATGCGCCTCTACCGACCCTGACCGGAGCTACCAGCTCCGTGCCTGAACCGATAAAAGCTTCTTTTTCTATGTAGGTGTGGTGCTTTTTTTCTCCATCATAGTTGCAGGTGATTGTTCCAGCCCCCACGTTGACTTTTTCCTCAACCGTGGCATCACCAAGATAACTGAGATGCATAGCTTTGGAGCCCTCACCAAATTCAGTTTTCTTCATTTCCACAAAATTCCCTACTCGACTACCCCGCCGCAACCAGGTCTCGGGACGAAGTCTGGTAAACGGCCCCACCTGAACCTCATCCTCAATCCGGCAGTTCTCAACCACAGTCGCTCCAAAGATTTTAACCCGGTCACCTATCTGACTGTTTATCAGGTGGCAATGGGGGTAAAGCAGACAATCCTTCCCTATAGTGGTTGCTCCTTCAATTATCACAAAAGGATAGACTGTTGTCCCCGGACCGATTTCCACCTCGGGGTCCAGCCAGACTGAATCCGGAGAAAGAAAGAACACCCCTCTGGACTCCAGCTCTTCTATCTTGAATTTCCTTATCCAGTCAGCTGCCCGAGAAAAATCACCCAGCTGCCTTAACTGTAGGAACTGAGTTTTTTCCTGCTCGGTCATCCAGAAAAAGCCAACCCGGCGTTCCCGGGACCAGACCGCCTCCACCAGTGAAACTACATCAAGTTCTCCCGTGGGTTTAAAGGGGCGAGCTTTGCTCAGCCAGGATTTCTGGTCGGGAATCTTCAGCACGGCCAGGCCAGGATAGACAAAGTAATCTTCAGAAGATTTCTGATTCCGGCGTCTGACTCTCTCAGCCAGCAAAGTCAGGTCATTTTCCCATCTGAGATGAGTATCAAGAACCTTTTTTAATAATCCAGGACCGCTCGGGAAGAAATCCTGGGAAATCAGGACAAGATGCGTTATACCTCGGAATGTTTGGACCTGAGTTTCCGCCATAACTTTTAAAATACTGTTCAGTGAAGCTTTTTTTAATTTCTCAGGTAGTTTGACAAGGCTCTTTTTCTTAACCTCTAACGAGTCCAGACCCAGATAACCCAAGCCGGCTGGCTTCAGCGTGAGCGCTACTTTCATAAGATGGTTGAAAAGAGATTTTTCAGAAACTATGGAGGGCAGGTTCTTCCTCTGGTCTTTAACTGAGGTAACCCGGCTGATAATAACCAGAGTCCTGCTTTTCATGAAAGCTTAACCAGAATCTTAAACCTTTTATCTTCCCAGAGGGGCTCAAAATCAGGCTCGTTCTGAGCCAGAATGGCCAGAGTTTTATCTTTCTGGACGGCTTTTTTCAGGGCTTCCAGAGCTTCTTCCTGCTGGCCATTCTGGAGATAAGCCGTAGCCATAAGGAAATAAATGCGTCCTTCCTCTCTCTTGAATTCCAGGGCTTTCTCCAGCAGTTTCAAGGCTCCAGCTGAATCTCCTTGATTAATCTTCATCTGAGCGTAAAATAGATAATCGTCCAGGGTGCGCAGGTTGAAAGATTCCTTTTTGGGGCCTCTCTGACAGATAGTCAGGTAGACCCTGGCCCGGTCCACAAGCTCATGTTCTTCAGGATATTTTTCCATCAGGGCTTCAAAAGAAGCCTGAGCCTTTTCATAATCTCCTTTGCGGAAATCTTTTATTCCCTGGCTGTAGAGGCTTAAAGCCTTCTGATAATCGTCCTTTTTCTTCAGTTCGCTCACTAGTCTCTCCTCAATTACCTAACCTTATTAAGTTTTTGCTATTTTACAACATAGAATCTGGTTTGACAAGTAAACGGAAAAACCCCAGAAAAGCCGCGGGTAGATGCGAAAAACCTTTTTTTATGTTAAAATCTCGGTGTGAAAGAACTGCTGGCAGACATAGTAAAAAAGCTTTATGACCAGAAAATAACCCCGGAACAAGCTCTCCAGCAACTTCAAGATTTCCCCTACCAGGAGCTTAGCTTCGCCAAAGTTGACCATGCCCGCGAGCTCCGTAAGGGTTCCCCGGAAATAATCTTTGGGCAGGGTAAAACCCCGGACCAGCTTATCAAAATTGGCCGGGCCATTGTTAAAAAAGGCAGCAACCTTCTCATAACCAGATTAAGCTCCGAAAGCTATCGTCGGATAAAAAAACACCTTCCCGGAGCTACTTACCACGAGGCAGCCAGGTGTCTCACTCTGCTCAAAAACAAGCCCGAAGCAGGCAAAGGCAAAATTGCCGTAATTTCCGCCGGTACTTCAGATATGCCGGTAGCCGAAGAAGCAGTCTTGACCTGTGAATTTTTCGGTAATGAGGTTGACCGGATTTATGATGTGGGGGTGGCTGGACTTCATCGCCTGCTCGGCCATTATGACCGGATAAAGCAGGCTAGAGTTCTGATAGTAGTGGCTGGAATGGAAGGAGCTCTTCCCAGCGTAGTAGCTGGTCTTTTCAGGGCTCCTATCATCGCTGTGCCCACCAGCGTAGGCTATGGGGCTAACTTCCAGGGGCTCTCTGCTCTTTTAGCCATGCTCAATTCCTGTCCGGGTGGGGTAGCAGTGGTCAACATCGACAACGGCTTTGGAGCTGGCTACCTGGCCAGCCTGATAAATCATCTATGATTTTTCTGGCTGAAAAAAATAGTTTTTTTTGGGTTGATTGCTTGACAACCATTAACCTCAAACTTATTTTATATGAGTAAAAAAACCAATATTTAATCTAATGGAGATTACTGAAAAGATTAAAGAGGCCGCTTCCATTGTCGAGATTGCCTCTGAGTACACTACCCTTAAGAAGCGGGGCCGAAAGTGGGTAGGGCTCTGCCCATTCCATTCTGAAAAAGACCCATCCTTCACCGTAGACGAAGAAAAGCAGCTTTTTCACTGCTTTGGATGCGGTATAGGTGGGGACCTGTTCTCACTGGTTATGGAAAAAGAAAACCTGACCTTTCCGGAAGCGGTTAAGTACCTGGCCGAAAAATACCGGATTCCACTTCCTGAAAGTCGCCAGTCTCAAAAAGAAGCCCGACTCGAAGAAAAAATCTTTGAAATCAACGAAAGAGCTCTTAATTACTTCAGGGACAACCTTTTTAAGACTCAGGAAGGTAAGAAAGCCCTGGAATACTTAAAGAGCCGTCAGTTCAATGAAGATATCATCAAAAAGCTAAAGATGGGCTATGCTCTAAATTCCTGGGATTCTCTTTTCCAGACTTTCAAGAAACATTATAGCCCTCAGGATCTGGAAAAAGCCGGACTGATTATACCCGGTCAAAAGCCTGGAGAATATCGGGACCGTTTTCGGGGACGGATAATTTTCCCCATTTTTACCATTACTGGAAGAGTGGTTGCTTTTGGCGGCCGGACGATTTTTGAAGCCCAGCCCAAGTATCTTAATTCCCCTGAAACTATGACCTTTACCAAAGGAAGCCTTCTTTATGGAATAAACTTCACCCGGGAAAACCTCAAAAAAGCCGGTGAGGCCATTCTGGTAGAAGGCTATGCCGATTTTGCCTCCCTTTTTCAAGCCGGCATCCAGAATGTGGTTGCCTCCATGGGTACCAGCCTGACTCCGCCTCAGGTTTCCCAGCTTCTTCGCTATGTTCCCAGAATAATAATAAATTATGATGGAGATGAGGCCGGTCTTAATGCTGCTCTTCGGGCAATTCCCATCTGCCTGGAGAAAGGACTTCAGGTAAAAATTCTGATTCTGCCCGAAAAGCTTGACCCGGATGCTTTTATCAAAAAGTACGGGCCTGAAAAGTACCTTAGCCTGGTGCGGCGCAGTTACGATGGCTTTCGCTTCCTTATGACTCATTACGCTAAGGGAGTTAATTTGAACATACCTGAAGAAAAAAGCCGGGTCGCCAGGCTGGTGCTTCAGGAAGTTTTTCGCCTGCCTGACCCCATTGTGCGAAACGAATATCTTCAGCAGGTTTCGGAGTTCTTCAAAATAAATGAAGAACTGCTCCGGCAAATGATTGAATCCCGGGGCAAATCAGGTCCAGCAGGCAGCCGGGAACCAGGAGATATTTTCCTGCCGGCCGAGAAAAGGCTTCTTCAGCTTCTGCTCAATCAACCCGAGGTAAGTCATTTAATCCTTGATGAGCTGGAACTGAATTGTTTTGAAGGTCTGGCCAGTCAGCCCATCATCAACTACCTGATAACTTCTCACCGCCAGGGGAGAAGCTGGGATTATTCCAGCCTTCAACAGGCTATAGAGCCAGCTCTTTCAAGGCCCCTCAGCCGGATTCTCCAGGAAGACCTGCCAGCTGGCTCGATTGGCGAAGCCCTTGATTGCCTGAACACCCTGAGGAAATTGGCTCTGCAGAAAAAGCTAAAGGAAATTCAGAAAGAAATTGCTCTGACCGAGAAAAAAGGCGACCGGGAAAAGTTAATGAATCTTCTCTACCAGAAGCACGAAATCACCAGGCAAATTCTGATGCTCTGAAATAAATTGATCATAAAAAAAAGAGTCTTAATCAATAAGGAGGCCGCCAGTGCCGTCTGATGAAAAGTACCAGAAAGAAGAAATCCTTCAGCTGATATCCAAGGGGAAGCGCCAGGGCTTTCTTTCCTGGGACGAAATTGACCAGACGCTGGGAGACGATTTTGGAGCCGAAGATGATTTTGACGATTTCCTCAATTCTATGGGCAGTTATGGCATTAAGATTCTTGATTCCCAGCAGCGAGAAATTCTGCCATATCCTCCGAAAAAAGTTTCTGTTTGCACCCACGGTCTGGAGAGAACCACCGACCCAGTTAAACTTTACCTCAGAGAGATGGGAAACATTCCTCTTCTTACCCGCGAAGGAGAAATCGCCATTGCCAGGGAAATTGAAAGAGGTGAAAAAGCCATTATCAAAGCTCTGTCCAAAACCAGAGTGGTTCTCAATAACATTCTGGAGATAGAGGAAAAAATCAAAAACAATCCGGAAACTATCCAGGAATTTTTCGATTTTAATGACGAAGAACTGGCTGACGAACGTCTGTTAGAAAAGCAACAGGAGCTTCTGGCCAAAATTAAAACCATTAAAGACCTGTCTAGAAAAATAGATGCTCTCCCTCGCCTGAAAAAATTCAACTTTGCCCGGGGCCGAATTATAGTCAAACTAAGCCGGTTAATAAGAGAAATGAACCTGCAGGGCGGTCTGAGAGAAGTGGTTATAGAACAGTTAAAAGACCGCCTCAGAGAAATAAACGAGCTGGAATACCGTCGCGAGGAACTGCATAATCTTCTTAACCGGAAAAACCAGAAAGTCAGGAAATCTGCTAAGCCAAAAAAGGCAACCGCACCCCTCAGGAAGGACCGAAAATCTATTGAGAAGGAAATTAAACAAATCAACCAGGAAATCAAAAAAATAGAAAAGGAAATCGGTCTTGACTCTTCATCTCTAAAGAAAGCTGTTCGGACCATTTTGATGGGCAAGAGTACCAGCGAGCAGGCAAAAAAACAGCTGGTCGAAGCTAATCTCCGCCTGGTGGTTTCCATAGCCAAGAAATACAGCAACCGTGGTCTGCAGTTTCTGGACCTCATCCAGGAAGGAAACATGGGCCTGATGAAGGCTGTGGATAAGTTTGAATACCGCCGCGGTTATAAGTTTTCCACTTACGCCACCTGGTGGATAAGGCAGGCTATCACCAGAGCTATTGCTGATCAAGCCCGAACCATCAGAATACCGGTTCACATGATTGAAACTATCAACAAACTGGTTCGGGTTTCCCGCCAGTTAGTACAGGAACTTGGGCGGGAGCCCACCTGTGAAGAAATTGCCAGAAAAATGGATATGCCAGTCAGTAAAGTCCGCAAAATCATAAAGATAGCCCAGGAACCAATTTCTCTGGAAACGCCAATAGGTGAAGAGGAAGACAGCCATCTGGGCGACTTCATTGAAGATAAAGTTCTTCCCTCACCCCCAGAAGCTGTCATTCACCAGAGTTTAAGAGAACATATTGAAGAAGCTTTAAAAACCCTAACCGATCGGGAGGCCAGAGTGTTGAAGATGAGGTTCGGGCTGGGAGACGGGAATGAGCATACTCTGGAAGAGGTCGGCCAGCAGTTCAAAGTAACCAGAGAGAGAATCCGGCAGATAGAAGCCAAAGCCCTGCGTAAACTGAAACATCCCACCAGAAGCAAGAAACTCAGGTCCTTCACCAACCACTTTTAAGCCCAGAGCTGGTCATTGGCTGATACATAGTATCCAGTTTGTGGGAAGAGCTTAAAGTACAGGTCAGTTAATTTTTCCAGCTGCATTACCGGAAACAAGGCTACTAAC
>Ga0209017_10000391_pt1 | contig 44113 bp, 29 predicted proteins | sample YNPBryunderm2012_FD_185812 | JGI IMG/M metagenome (GOLD analysis project Ga0209017, IMG submission 185812) | Anoxygenic and chlorotrophic microbial mat microbial communities from Yellowstone National Park, USA - YNP Bryant MS undermat 2012... ...
TGGCGAGGATCAACTCCCGGTGAGGATCGCATGGCAACCGGTCGGCTATTGTGGCTGGTTTTGATGGGGCTGTTGTTGACTGCGTCGCTGGCTGGCCTGGCAGCAGGGCCACCGGCACACCAAAGTGCTGCGGATGGAAAAGAAGCGGACAATCCGCACTTGCACGGCCCACAGCCCAAGCAGATCGCTCCGCCGGCGCCGCAGGAAATCCGCTCGGCCATCCAGCGCGGCGTAGATTTTTTGCTAAAGCGGCAGAATCCTAACGGCTCTTGGGGTTCACCCTACACTTTGCGGCCTGTAGAAGTGTTCGCCCCTGTGCCCGGCGCTCATCATGCCTTCCGGGCAGGAACCACAGGGTTGTGTGTGGCGGCCTTGTTCGAGGCTGGCCCCGGACGGGCCGACGTGGCTAGCGCACTGGACCGGGCAGAAGCGTGGATGCTTCGGGAACTGCCAAGTCTGCGCCGCGCAACTCCCGACGCGATCTACAACAACTGGGGCCATGCCTACTCCATCCAGGCGCTGGTGCGACTGCTTTCGCGCCCGGGGTTGGACGAGGCCCGCAAGGAAAAACTGCGCCAACTGGTCCGCCAGCAGATCGAAATGCTCCAGCGCTACGAGTTTCTGGACGGCGGCTGGGCCTATTACGATTTTGCCGCTCACACCCAAAAACCCAGCGGCTCGACGATCAGCTTCGTCACCGCCACGGTGCTGGTGGCCTTGCACGAGGCCAAGAAGGCCGGTTTCGACATCCCGGAGCCGATCGTCCAGCGTGGCACTGCTTCGATCCTTCGCCAGCGCAAGCCGGACTTCAGCTACCTGTACGGCGAGTATCTGAAGTACGCGCCAATGCACCCGGTCAATCGCCCTGCCGGCAGTCTGGGCCGCTCGCAGGTGTGCAATCTGGCGATGCGCCTCTGGGGCGACAGCGAGGTTACCGACGAGGTGGTACGGTTGTGGCTGGACCGCCTGTTCGCGCGGAACCTGTGGCTGGATATGGGACGCAAGCGGCCTATTCCCCACGAGTCGCACTTTGCCATAGCGGGCTACTTTTTCTACTACGGACACTACTATGCGGCGCGGTGCATCGAGCTGCTGCCGCCGGAGCAGCGCACGGCGTACCAGAGTCACTTGGCGCACGTGCTGTTGCGTCTCCAGGAGAAGGACGGTTCGTGGTGGGACTTCCCACTATACGACTACCACCAGCAATACGGAACCGCCTTCGCGCTGATGTCGCTGGTGCGGTGTCTTTCCGCCGGCGCTGCCGAGAAGCCGTAAGGTGTGGACAACGGCAGGTGTGAACAGCGGTCGCTTATGCCTCACGCGGCCAATCACAAGTCACTTTCACTTGGAAGAATGTTATTTCAGCGCGCGGGGCTTATAGATTCTTATGCCGCATCATGTGTGAACTCTGCGCGCGTCGTCGGGCCATCTGGAGGGCCACACTCCGTCGTGGCCGCATTTGGCTGGTTGCACGGCCATTCCCAAAAACGCAACGGACGCGACCGCAGCGCGTCCCTCCAACACTATTTGGTTGCGGCCGAAGGCCGCGTTAGGTAGAACATGACATTGCAGCGCGTGGGGAGTGTAGTATTTCCCGCGTGGCTATTGCACTTGTCCCTGGCGCACTCGGGTTGCCATTTCATGGAAGCGAGCGGCCTCTTCTTCAGCGCCGCGGTGCCGGTGCATGGTGGCCAGATTGTTGTATGGCACGGCAAGGGCGTTCTCGCTGAGGGTTCCTTCCTGCACGGCCTGTTCCATTAGTTTCACGCCGCGCTCGGTAAGGGCCAGGGCTTTGTCGCGCTGACCGGTCTCCCAGTAGGAGACCCCCATGCTGACGAACGTCTCGCCGTGCCGGCCCAGGTCGGCGGCCGCCTCGCGGGGAAGCGGTTTTTCCAGCAGCGGAATGGCTTTCTCGAACCAGGAAATCGCCGCCCGATGATTGTTGTCGCGGATGGCGTAGATCGCTCCCAGCCGGAAGTACAACCTGCCGAGCAGATAACTGGTCGTGGGCGACTGTTTCTGCTTGTCGCCTTCCTCCAGATGCTCGATGGCCCATTCTCCGTACTTCAGCGCCGTGTCGTGATCGCCGCGAAGCTGATACACCTGCAAGGCGTCGTACAGCGCCATGCCCAGGTCCCAGCGGAGCTGGGCCTTGCGGATGGGGTCTTGCGCCGAGTTGATCAGCTCTTCGCCGGTGCGGATGGCCTGTTTGGTCCAGTCGCTCGGGTCGATGGCGCCCCGCAAGCCCACGCACGCCGCCAGCGCGCGGGTAGCCACGCGAAAGCGGTATTCGGGGCTGCCTTGCTCGGTTTTGATCAGGTTCTCGGCCAGTGCAGCCGCTCGTGAAAGCCAGCGGTTGACCGCCGTTTCCTTGTCCTTCCAGTCGCCCCAGGCGATGTCGTGGGCGGCACCCAAGTGGGCGTCTAGCAGCACCTCCTTGGCAGTCTGCCGTATCGCCGGATGCCGGTCGTTGGCCACTGTGTCGGCCGTCTTTATTGCCTCCATGTGGTAACGGATAGCCTGCCGGTAATCCGGATTCGGACCGGATGCCAACAGATCGCCGATCAGGCACTGGGCCCTGGCCTGAATGTGCGCGCGGTTTTTTGCTATCGAAATCGCCTGCTGGGCTTCTGCAATGGCTTCTTTAAGACGGCCCACCTGGCCGAGGATTTGCGCCTTGGTAACGCGATAGCGCGGGTTGTCAGGCTCGAAACGCACTGCATCCGAAACCGCTGTCAGTGCGCTGTCGTACTGGCCCGTGGCCGCCAGCACGCGCCCGTAAAGCCACAAAGCCCGTGGGTTGCGGGGCTGAAGTTTCAAAGCCTGCTCCAGGTCCAACAAACTCGCCCGGCAATGAGTGTCCAGGTGCGTCTCCGCCCGAAGCACAAATGGTTCTGCGTTGATCGGCTCCAAAATTATCTGAGCCACTTTCATCGACGGCTTGCCTGCGTCCTCGGAGGGAGCGAACGCGAACAGTACGCCGCGCTCCGGATAGGCCTGGCCGAGCACTTCGCCCAGTTCGTTGGAGACCAGCACCGGGCGGATCGTGTTCAGCTCGAGCTGCTTGGCCACTGCGGAGACCGGAAATGCCTGCGCCAGATGGATGACGATCGCCACCACTTTGCCGTCGATGGCATTAAGCTCGACCTGCTCGAACGGCTCGATGCTGTACAACTGTACGAGCATTCCCCCGCGCTTGCTGATTTCTTTGGGAGCCCCCCAGAACTTCTCCACCTCGGCCAGCGGCGTAACACCTGGCGTGACTCCCTTGAAGCTGGCGGCTTCGATGGCGGCGGGGCCAGATTGGGTGGGGTCGGGTATGGGCTGGAGTTCTTCATCGTCCTCGTTGCCTCCCGAACGGACTCCAGGAATCCCCGCGTGGTCTTCTGCTGCCGAACCTCTTGCGGCGGGAGTGGGACTTTCGGCAGTGGCAGCGCCGCGTGCCGCCTCTCTTGCGGCCGCGGGCGCGTTCCCGAGTGGCATCGTAGCCTGATCGCGCGCGGGCACGTCTTTCGGCCGGACTGCGGGTGTTGGCTGCGGCTCACCAGCAAAAACGGCAAACGTCGCGCCGTCCTCGGCAGCCGCCAACCTGGCTGCCTCGGCCGCCTGGGCCCGCGCCGGCGAAAGCAACTGGCTGGTCGGGCGCACGGGCTTCTGACCCACATCGGGCTGCCGGCTTGTAGTCTGCTGGGCAGCCTGAAGGGGAGATTGCGCCCAGGGCAGCGCCCCAGGCGCGTTCTGGTGCGCATCAACCTGGCTTTCTGCCGCGGCAGCCATCAGCGCAAACAGTATGGCAGCGGCGATCGATTGCCAGAGTCTTGCTACTATGCGATGCATCGCTGGTTCCTCCTTGAACCTCGTCTGGGGCGGGGGCGAAAACCCCGCCCGATCAAGACGACCGCAATGTGCCTTTCAGCAAAGGCCAGCCGGTGTACCCTGCCAAATTGGTGGAATAATACCACCTAATATTCCACACAATGGTGGCATAGTCTACCATTGCTGCTCCGGACAGTCCATAGCGGAATTTCCATGCCAATCTGCTACTCTTCCTGACTGGGCTGTCAAGCCCATAGGCAATTACGAAGATGGTTTGTGATGAGCCTGTAAGCCGTACAAATCGATGACAATACGCCTCATGTGGGTGTTTTATACTACCCAGATTTAGCGCTAGTTACCACCATATTATTCCGATGTATCACCTCCTGGTAGGGTGAGTATCCCAGTGCTTCGGCGATCCGGTTGGAGTGCAAACCTTTGATTCGGGCGGTCTCCTCGTGGTCGTAATTGACCAGTCCGCGGGCGATTTCACGTCCTGCGGTGTCGTAGACTGATACAACGTCGCCTTTGCGAAAGCGGCCTTCGACGGCCACTATGCCGGCCGGCAACAGACTGCGTCCCAGCACTTCCACCGCCCGGGTAGCCCCATCGTCGATTATCAACTTCCCCTTTGGCGCTGCGGTGAAGCCGATCCAGCGTTTTCGGGCGGCCACTGCACGTCCTTGGGCCAGGAACAAAGTTCCCACTAGTTCGCCGCCGATAATCCGCAGCAGGACATTGGGGGTTTTTCCGCGGGCGATGATCACATTTCCGCCGGCGGCAGTGGCCATTCGCGCCGCTTCCAGCTTGCTGGCCATTCCGCCTTTGCTCAGGCCGGTGGCACGGTCGCGCACCAGGTCGAAAACCGAGCGATCCAGTTTGGCCACGGTGGGAATTACCCGGCTTTCGGGCTGTTGCGGATCGCCGTTGTACAGCCCTTCCACATCCGACAGCAGCACCAGCAGCGGGGCGCGAATAAGATTTGTGACCATTGCCGCCAGGCGATCGTTGTCGCCGAATGTGGTTTGCAGTTCTTCCACGGCTACGGTGTCGTTTTCGTTGATGATGGGAACGGCACCCAGTTCCAGCAGCGTAAGCAAGGTGTTGCGGGCGTTCAAATAGCGGGTGCGATGGTTCAAATCATCGGCCGTCAGCAGTATCTGTGCTGCGTGGTGACCGCGGCTGGACAACTCCCGTTCGTAGGCCTCGACAAGCAAACTCTGCCCGATGGCTGCTACTGCCTGTAGGTGGGCCAAGTCGGTCGGACGCTTGGTCAATCCCAACCTGCCCATGCCGGATGCCACAGCCCCCGAGCTGACCAGCACCACTTTGCGTCCGGTGGAAATGATGCCGTGCATCTGGTCGGCAAGGTTGGCAATTTGCGACTGGTCAAGCCGACCGGCCGCATCGGTCAGCACCCGGGTGCCCACCTTCACCACTATCGTGGTAGCCTCAGCCGCGATCTCTTGGCGTAACAAGTCGACTGACATGGCAATATCGAATTATGCAGCCACTATGCCACTGTCTCGGGAAAATCGTACTCGGTAAATAGCAATTTCTTGGTTGCGGTTTCGGCCACTCGGGCAGTGCAGAACACGTGGACTATTATGGTGCTTCGTGCACGCACGCCATCCGGCGATCTGGGTGCTGCTTCATGCCCGCACGCCGTCTGGCGATCTGGAGGGCCACGCTCCGTCGTGGCCGTCTTCGGCGATAGTGATTCGACGGCCAGCGGCGGAAGCGCACCGGACGCAGTCGCAGCGCGCTGCTCGAACACCGCCATTTGGTTGCGGAGGTTGACGTAACGCGCGTTAGCTAAAGCAGCCAATATACCTGCATCCAGTATATTCGCAATTGCGGCACGGCAAAGTTGCCGACGGCGGTTCTTGCCGACCGGCAAGTCGCAGCCGGCGGCTTGGAACCGTGTTGCATCTGTTCGCGCGCCGCTGATTGTGAGCGGTCGGCAAAAGTCATACAATAGATGTATGTGGGGACCGCGAACCGGACGCACGGTATTGGTTCATACGATGTAATACCGAGCAGTGATTGCCGCAGTGTCAAGACCTAGCAGATCGAGCTTCGGAGCACCGCAGCTCCGCGGCACAGTGCTGCAAGGCTCCCGGTAACCGCTTGGCCGTTTGTTCCGCAGCGGCTTCGGACTGCTGTCCCAGCCGGTAGTCAGCGGTACATCTGTGTGCGTCCGGACGATCTACGAGTACCAGTGAGGTATCGGAAAGCCCATGGATGAACTGCGAGAAGAGTGTGGCGTAGCCGCTATTTACCACCTTCCCGGCAACCCTAGCCGGTTGTGTCCCACTCAAGGTCCCGATGAAGTCTCACGGCTCATGCCGCGCATGCTGCTGGACGTGCAGAACCGGGGTCAACTGTCGGCGGGGATGACCACGTACAATCCCGAGCGGAACCAGCTCATCGACACCTATAAGGCATTGGGCACAGTCAGCGAGGTATTCCGCCTGAACCACGGAGGGAAGTTCGAAAGCCTGATGCGGGAGTACGCGGGCCGGGCGGCCATCGGGCACGTCCGCTACGCCACCTGCGGCACCGACCAGCGGAGCTACGCCCAGCCGTTCGAGCGACATCACATCCGCAAACACAAGTGGTTCAGCTTCGCATTCAATGGCCAATTGGCCAACTACATGCAACTGCGCGAGGAACTGCTCAGCGACGAAAACATCTATCTGGCGCGGGATACCGACACCGAAATCTTCATGCAGCAAATAAGCCAAGCCCTGTCGCCCAATACTCCCGTGCCGCTGGTGGAGGTCTTTCGCCAACTGGCCGCCAAGTTCGACGGTGCATACTGCCTGGTCTTCCTCGATGCCCTGGGGCAAATGGCCGTGGTCCGCGACCCGTTGGGAATCAAACCGCTGAGTTACGCCGTGGAAGACGGGTTGTTCGCCGCTGCCAGCGAAAGCGTAGCCCTGTTGAACCTGGGGTTTTCCGCCGAGAGCATCAAGCCGGCGCCGCCCGGCCATGCGATTGTCATCTCCGGCGGCCGTTTGCAAGTGGAGCAGTTTGCCGACTCTCCGCGCCATGCCCATTGCTTTTTCGAGTGGATATATTTCGCCAATGTGGCCAGCACGCTCGACGGCCGCGGCGTGTATCTGGCCCGCAAAGCACTGGGCGAAGAGCTTGCCCGGCTGGAGACCCTGCCGCTGGACGACAGCACGATAGTCGTCCCCGTGCCCGACACCAGCAAAGCAGCCGCCGACGCCATGGCATACAAGCTGCGGGTGCCGTGCGTGGAGGGGCTGATCCGCAACCGTTACACCGGGCGGACGTTCATCGAGGGCAAGGACGATCGCCGCCGCAAGGCGGAGATCAAATACACCCCGCTGCGCGAAGTACTGGAAGGAAAGCGCGTTCTGCTGGTGGAAGACTCCATCGTGCGATCGACCACCATGAAGGTGCTGCTGGAGCGGATACGCCGGCTGGGAAATCCGCGGGAGATTCACGTGCGGGTGGCCTGCCCGCCTATAATCTCGCCGTGCTTCTATGGCATCGACATGTCCACCGTGACCGAACTGTTCGCGCCACCGTTCTTGCAGGGCGGCCCGTTGACCCCGCAAATCGAAGCCCAGATGGCCCGCCAGCTCGGCGCCGATTCGCTGCGTTATTTGCCGGTGGATTCGGTGGCTCGGGCGATTGGCTTGCCGGCCGAACGTTTGTGCCAGGCTTGCATCACGGGGGTGTATCCTACGCCGTGCGGAGCGCAACTGGCGGAGCTAGCCCAGGAAAACTATCGGCGGCGGATTGAGCGACGCACTTACGAGACTGCGGCCCATGCTGGGCCACAGTGCCAGCGATCGGCCCCACCGACAGACGGTGCAGCCCCTGCCGCAACCCGCAAGCAACCGGTCTGAGCCGGCTGCAAACGAAGCCGGTTTCAACTTGGCTTTGCAGTTCACCCTGCGGTCGTGCCGAATCGCCTCGGACGGAGGCAGATTGTTGGAGCAGTTCAGGTTGGCTGCAAGCCGCCAAATCGCCGTTGTCGAGCGGCGTAAGCACGGATGGCCGCGTGCAACTGCGCTTCGTCGAAATCGGGCCAGCACAGGTCGGTGACCCACATTTCAGCATAGCTGATCTGCCACAACAGAAAATTGCTCACCCGCAATTCGCCAGCGGTGCGAATCAGCAAGTCGGGATCGGGCATTCCGGCCGTGTACAGATTTTGCGAAATGGTCTGTTCGTCGATCGACTGCGGGTCCAACTGGCCGCACTTGACTTGTTGGGCGATCCGGCGCACGGCGTCGACCAGCTCTGCACGACCTCCGTAGTTTATTGCCAGACACAACACCAGGCCGGTGTTATTGCGGCTTATCGCCACGGTCTGATCGGTTTCGCGCAGTACCTGTTCGGGCAGTGCTTCCCGCCGCCCAATGACCCGCACGCGAATGTTGTGTTCCATCACCCGTTGCCGCTGCTCGATCATGTACTGCTGCAACATCTGCAACAGGAAGTCGAGTTCTTCGCGGGGGCGTTTCCAGTTCTCGCTCGAAAGGCAGTACAAGGTGAGTTGTTCGATGCCCAACCGGGCGCACTCTTCGGTAATGCGGCGGACGCTCTCGGCGCCGCGCCGATGGCCTTCGATCCGCGGCAGACCGCGCTGTTGCGCCCACCGACCATTGCCGTCCATGATCACGGCGATATGGCGGGGCAACTTCTCTGGCGGAATGCCGAGAAGCTCACGGGCCTGTGCTGCGATGGTTTCGGGCATCGGATAACCGAAAAGCGCTCCTGCCGGCGGCCAGCGATCAGCGCCGGTCTGACACAAAAGCTGCCGGCCGGCGATCGGTGCCGGTCTCACACAAAAATGGTCTCCTCTCGGTCCGGCCCCACGGAGACCAACTCCACCGGTCTACCCAACAATTGGCTGATGCGTTCCAGATAGCGTCGGGCGTTGGGGGGCAGATCGGCCAGCCGGCGGACGTGACGGATGTCTTCCTGCCAGCCGGGAAGCGTCTCGTACACTGGCGTTACGCGGCGGAGATCATCCATCTGGCTGGGGAAATTGATCGTTCGCCGACCGTCCAACTCGTAAGCAACGCATATCTTCAGCTCCGGCAGTTCGCTGAGCACGTCCAGCAGCATAACGGCCAGGGAATCCACACCGCTGAGCCGGGCGGTGTAGCGTGCGGCCACGGCGTCGAACCAGCCGCAGCGCCGAGGCCGCCGGGTGACGGTGCCGTATTCGTTGCCCCGATCGCGGATGTGCTGCCCGATCTGGTTATCTTGCTCGGTGGGAAACGGGCCGCCGCCGACTCGCGTATTGTATGCTTTGACGATTCCCAGCACCTTGGTAACATACCGGCCCGGCACGCCCGAACCAGCCGACACGCCTACTCCCGAGCTATTGCTGCTGGTCACATAGGGAAACGTCCCGTGATCGATGTCCAGCAAAGCCCCTTGGGCCCCCTCGAACAACAGCCTTTTGCCGGCTTCCACCGAGTCGAGCAGATAGGTGGTGCTGTCGCCGACGAACTCGGCCAGGCGCTCCGCGTACTGGCTGTACTCGGCGAAGATTGCCGCCGGGTCCAGCGAGATTTGAGTCTCGCCGTCCATGCTTTGCAGGATGCGCTGTTTGATGCGGGCGATCTGCTCGATGCGTTCCCGCAACCCCGGCCGATACAGATCACCCAAGCGAATGGCGTGTGCCCGGCCCACCTTGTCGCGGTAACAGGGGCCGATGCCGCGCTGCGTGGTGCCGATGGCTTCGCCGCCGCATTGCCGGTCCAGCAGCCTGTCTTCCTCGATGTGCCAGGGAAAGATGACGTGCGCCCGGTCGCTGACCAGCAGATTCTTGCCCACCTGGATGCCGCGCTGGCGCAGATCGTCGATTTCGCGCAGCAGAGTTGCCGGATTGATGACTACTCCGTTGGCGATCACGCATTGTACACCGGGGCGAAAGATGCCGCTGGGAACCAGCGAAAGCTTGAACTTCTGCCCGCCGGTCACCACCGTGTGCCCTGCATTCGACCCGCCCTGATAGCGGACTACGATGTCGAAATTCTCGGTCAGCAGATCGACGATCTTCCCCTTGGCCTCGTCGCCCCACTGCAAGCCCACAATGCAAGTTACAGGCACCGCAATCGCCCTCACCGCGTAATTGCACAACGGTTTTCTCACTCTCCAAATAGGCCAATTTACTAAAACGGCAATCCCTCAGTCAAGCGGCGCTAAGTTGTCGCTGCGGCCTGAACGGACGCCCGCTTTGACGGCCGCGCAATGTGGCAGCCTATCGGCCGAGGTGTCGCACATCGACTGGCCGGCAAAAAAACAGGATCAAAACAACAATCCCCTCCGATTGTGCAACAACCGTAATTGACGTAGCATAATGCCGTGCCCGGCGACCGGACGATGTTGCTGGTTGGCGATGTTGCTGGTCCGGGGCTGGCCTTGACCTAGCTCGGCAACATCGGCCGAAGAGGATTGCGCCGGTTTGGCAGCGCCGAGCACTGTCAGCTTCATCACGCCGGTGTGGCCAGGAGGACATCGCGCAAATGCAAAGGCGGATCGGGTTTATCGGGGCAGGGCAAATGGCCGTCGCACTTGCCGGAGGGTTCATCCGCGCCGGCCTGGCTTCGCCACAGTCCATACTAGCTTCCGACATCCTGCCCACCGCCCGCCAGCGCTTCGCCAAGTCGACCGGCGCCGCCACGACCGACGACAACCTGCAAGTTGTGCAACAAAGCGATGTGGTCTGGCTGGCAGTCAAGCCGCAGCAGATGGCCGAAGTGTGCCGCCAGTTGCACGGCCAGATCACGCCGCAGAAACTCGTGGTTTCGATCGCCGCGGGCGTCAGCCTCGAGCGTCTGACCGCCTGGCTGGGCAACGACGTGCGCCTGGTGCGCGTAATGCCCAACACGCCGTGCCTTGTCGGCCAGGGCGCCAGCGCCTACGCGCTGGGGGCACGGGCGACGTCGGACGACGCGGAACTGGTTCAGTCGTTGTTGTCGGCCGTGGGCGTCGCTTGCCAGGTGGATGAAACTCTGCTGGATGCGGTCACCGGACTGTCCGGTTCCGGCCCGGCCTTTGTGTACGTGCTGATAGAGGCGCTTAGCGACGCGGGTGTTCGCGTGGGACTGCCGCGCGCCCTGGCCAGCAAACTGGCCGTGCAGACGGTTCGCGGGTCGGCCGAAATGGTGCTGGCCACCGGCGAGCACCCGGCCGTGCTGAAAGATCGCGTGGCAAGCCCCGGCGGAACGACTATTGCCGGTCTGGCTGCCCTGGAGGCAGGCGGACTGCGCGCGGCAGTCATGGCGGCAGTCGAGGCGGCCACTAGCCGTTCGGTGGAACTGGGAAAACAGCAGCTTTGAAGCAGCACCGCCGGCAGCAGGAGGAAAATGCGATGTCGATGTTCGAAGACCGTCGGTATCGCTGGCGGGAAACGTACCTGGTGCTGTTTCGCTCCAGCCGCCGCCCGAAACTCAAGAAGGTTCAAGAGACCCTCTCGGCGATAAACAAGAATTACCAGTTGCTGAACCTCAGCGCCGACAAGCAGGGACGGCTGGAATCGATGTCACTGATCTCGCCCGACGATTTCGCGGCCATGGACATCTGCTACGTCTCGGGCGCGGAAGTGCTCGAGCAGGCGGCCTCGCTGGCGCAAGACTTGCGTCCTGCCGCCATCGAGGCGAACCTGGAAGACCATCTGGAGCGGCTGGTGCAATGCGACGCCCGCTTCGACGTGCTCCACTTCGAGCAGTTGCCCGATCCGCCGGAAGACGCAGACGAGGAAGAGCTGCTCGACCCCAGTGCTTTGCTGCTGGTGCTGGGCGCACTGGCCAGATTGACCGACGGCATTGCCGTCGATCCGCAAAGCGGCACGATACTGAATGAGCAGTAGTCGGCTGGCGGGTCGTTGCAGCGGGGCGGTAAAGTACGGTTTGAGTAGCTTTCATACAGGGGATGCCATGCTTGCCAAGGACATCAAGACCGGTCACATCGTCAGCTACGATGGTGCGCCGTGCCTGATCGAGACCGTCAGCGTGCAAGCGCCGTCGGCGCGCGGCGCGGCGACATTGTACAAATTCCGCGCCAGGAACCTTATCACCAGGCAGAAGGTGGATATAACGCTGCGGGGCAACGAATCGCTGGAGGAAGCCGACTTCCAGCGTCGGCCGGTCAAGTACATGTATGCCGACACCACCCACCTGCACTTCCTCGACCAGAACGATTACAACCAGTACTCGCTCCCCCGCGAAGACGTGGAAGAACAGGCCCGGTATCTGACCGAGGAAACCGAAGGGCTACAGGCGCTGATTTACAACGACCAGTGCGTGGGGATACAGTTGCCGGTGGCGGTGGTACTGCGGATCGTCCGTTGCGATCCGGCGATCAAGGGGGCGTCGGCAACCGGGCGGGGCAAACCGGCCACGCTGGAGACCGGTCTGGTGGTGCAAGTGCCCGAGTACATGACCGAAGGCGAGCGGATCAAGGTCGATACCCGCACCGGCGAGTTTCTTTCGCGGGCGTGATCGTGCGCCCGGGTGCAGGCAGGATTGACAGGACACTCGGCAGCGCGGTCGACGCCAGCATGGATCGGCGGCCGCCAGCGGTTGTTATCGGGACGGCGGCGGTTGCGATTCGAGCGGCGACAACGGCGTTGGTCGCCGGGTGCTCTATTCGGCAGTAGCGCCGGGCTGCTACAATTCTGTGCTCGGTTCGGCCATCCAAAGCAGGGCGAGAATATGCGACGGTTCGAGTGTGTGGCGATAATCGGCGTGGGACTGATCGGTGGCTCGGTAGGGCTTGCCCTGCGACAACGTAACCTGGCCCAAAAAGTCGTGGGCATCGGCCGACGCCATTCCAGTCTGCGCATCGCCCGGCGGGTCGGCGCTGTGACCACCACCACGGTCGATATCGCCCGCGGCGTCGCCGATGCCGAACTGGTCGTCGTTTGCACTCCGGTAGGGCAGATCGTCGAGCACGTGCGCGAGGCGGCCGCACACTGTCCGGAAGGCACACTGATTACCGACGCCGGCAGCACCAAGAAGCAGATCGTCGATCAACTGGATGGCAGCCTGCCGCGGGGTTGCCGTTTCTTGGGCAGCCATCCGCTGGCCGGCAGCGAAAAATCTGGCCCGGCCCACGCCGCAGCCGATCTGTTCGAAGGTCGGGTGGCGATCATCACGCCTACGGCGAACACCCGGGCCGAGGATTTCGACCTCATCGAGCAGTTCTGGGAAGCGCTTGGCTCGGTGGTGATATCTCTCAGCGCCGAGGAGCACGATCGGGCGTTGGCCCTGACCAGCCACCTGCCGCACGTGGTGGCGGCGGCACTGGCGCTGAGCGTCCCGGAAAAGCTGTTCCGCCTGTGCGGCGCCGGCCTGCTCGACACCACCCGCCTGGCCGCCGGCGATCCGCTGTTGTGGCAGCAAATCCTCCTGTACAACCGCGATTTCATGCTCTCGGCCCTGGAACAATTGGGCGAAAAGCTGCACAGTTTCCGGGAAGCGATCCGGCACTGCGACGCCGAAAAACTACTGCACTTGCTGGCGCAAGCCAAGAGAACACGCGATGCTTTGGGAAGTTGACATCTATCCGGCGCCGGGACAGTTGGACATCGCCGCCAGGCAAGCGGCCGCCGCCGCTGCCGCGATGGGGCTGGCCGAGGACTTGTCGGCTGCCGCGGCACGGGGGTTTCTTATCCAGGGAGATTTGAGTCGTCGGCAGATTCAACTGCTGGCCGACGAGCTGCTTTCCGACCCGGTGGTAGAGCGGGCCGTAGTCGCTCCGGTGGGCGATGAAGTTCTGGCGGAACTGCCTGCCGGCATGTCGTGGATGATCCACGTGCTGCCCAAGCCCGGCGTGATGGACCCGGTGGCGCAAAGCGCCCTGGGCGCCATCGGCGATTTCGGCATGAAGGCCCAGGCCGTTCGTACGCTGAAGAAATATTTCGTCGGCGGCATAGGCGAAGACAAACTGGCCGCGCTGTGCTGGAAGGTGCTAGCCAACGAGGCCGTGGAGCAGGTGGTTATCGGCCCACTACGCATGGAGCGACTGGAACTCGGGGCGCCGTATACGTTCAAGCTGGTGACGGTTCCCATCCGCCAGATGGACGACGCGGAACTGGAACGCCTCAGCCGCGAAGGACAATTGTTCCTGTCGCTGGCCGAAATGCAGACTATCCGCGAGTACTTCCGGGGCTTGGAACGCGATCCGACCGACGTGGAACTGGAATCGCTCGCCCAGACCTGGAGCGAACACTGTAGCCACAAGACGCTCACCGGGCAGATCAACTACCGCGATCCGCAGCGCCAGCGGCAATTCAGCAACATGTTGCGGGAGACGATTTTCGCGGCCACCAACGAAGTCCGCCGTCGCTTGGGCCAGGACGACTGGTGCGTGAGCGTCTTCGAGGACAATGCCGGGGTGGTTCGCTTCGACGAACAGTTCAACGTGGTCTTCAAAGTCGAGACCCACAATCACCCCTCGGCACTGGAGCCATACGGCGGGGCGAACACGGGCATCGGCGGTGTGATTCGCGACCCGATGGGCACCGGTCTGGGGGCCAAGCCGATCTGCAACACCGACGTGTTCTGCTTCGCACCGCCCGATACGCCGCTGGAGAGCCTGCCACCCGGCGTGCTGCACCCCAGGCGGATAATGCAAGGCGTAGTGGCCGGGGTGCGCGACTATGGCAACCGGATGGGCATTCCCACCGTCAACGGGGCGGTGTACTTCGACCCGCGCTATCTTGGCAATCCCTTGGTCTACTGCGGCAACATCGGACTGATCCCACGCAACAAGTCGTTCAAACAGCCCCGGCCGGGCGACCTGATCGTGGCCATCGGCGGACGCACCGGACGCGACGGAATCCATGGTGCCACGTTCAGCTCGGCCGAGCTTACCAGCCAGAGCGAGACCGTCTCCGGCGGCGCTGTCCAGATCGGCAATGCCATCACCGAAAAGATGCTGCTGGATGTGCTGCTGGCCGCCAGAGACCGGGGACTGTACAACGCGGTGACAGACTGCGGCGCAGGGGGCTTTTCCAGCGCGGTGGGCGAAATGGGCGAGCACATCGGCGCCGAGGTCTGGCTGGAACGTGCCCCGCTGAAGTACGAAGGCCTTTCCTACACCGAAATCTGGATCTCCGAATCGCAAGAGCGCATGGTGCTGGCCGTGCCGCCGGAGAAATGGGAAGAACTGTTCCAGTTGTGCCGCTCCGAGGACGTGGAGGCCACAGTAATCGGACAGTTCGTGCCCACCGGCCGTCTGGTGCTGAAATATCACGGCCACCAGGTGGCCGACCTGGCGATGGACTTCCTCCATGACGGACAGCCCAAGGTGGTGCGCGAAGCAGTCTATACGCCCGTGCCGACGACGCCCCTGCGGCGGGTGGATGGTGCAGACGCCAGCCACATCGAGCCATCCGATTACGCCGCCGTTTTGCTGCGGATTCTCGGTTCGCTGAATGTGTGCAGCAAGCACTGGATCATCCGGCAGTATGACCACGAAGTTCAAGGCGGCAGCGTTATCAAACCGCTGGTCGGCCTGTGCAACGATGGCCCCAGCGATGCGGCGGTGTTGCGCCCGCGGCTGGACTCGCGACGCGGTCTGGTGGTGGCCTGCGGCATGAATCCCTGCTACGGCGATCTGGACACCTACTGGATGGCGGCCAGCGCAATCGACGAGGCAGTGCGCAACTGCGTGGCTGTCGGGGCCGATCCGAAGCGAATCGCTCTGCTGGATAACTTCTGCTGGGGCGCCACCGACCGGCCCGAGACGCTTGGCTCGCTGGTCCGCGCCGCCCTGGCTTGTCACGATGTGGCAGTGGCGTTGGGAACTCCCTTCATCAGCGGCAAGGACAGCCTGAACAACGAGTTCCGGCCGGCCGGCGCACAGCAGCCTATCTCCATTCCGCCGTCGCTGCTCATCAGCGCACTGGGCCAGGTGGAAGATGTATCCCGGTGCGTTTCCATGGACTTGAAAGAGCCGGGCAACCTGGTTTACATCGTCGGCACCACTCGCGACGAACTGGGTGGCTCGCATTACGCGCTAGTGAACCGGATGACCGGCGGGCAGGTTCCTACGCTCGATCCCCAGGCGGCCAGACGCACCTTCGCTGCCATGCACGGGGCGATAGCGGCCGGCCTGGTACGTGCCTGCCACGATCTGAGCGAAGGCGGACTGGCAGTGGCAGCCGCGGAAATGTCGCTGGCCGGCAGACTAGGTCTTAGGCTGGAACTGGACGGCGTGCCGCACGGGCAAGCGCAATCCGTCACCGGCGAAACGCAACATTCCAGCGACATGCAGCAACAGCTCGCAGATGCACAACAGCTTGGCGACACGCAACAGCCGGCTCAGCCCCTGCCGCCGGAAGCCGATATCGCCACGGTGTTGCTGTTCTCGGAATCCAATACCCGATTCCTCTGCGAAGTCCGCCCCGCCGATGCCGCCGCTTTCCAGCAGATACTGGATGGCGTGGCGCTGGCGTGCATCGGCCAGGTAACTGCTCCGCCATTGTTCGAGGTTTACTATCGCGGAAAGCCGCTGATCAGACTAGAGGTTGACGAACTGATAAAGGCCTGGCAGTCGCCTTTGGACTGGTGATGGTAATGACCGTCGAACATGACGGCACAACATTGTGGCAAACAGATGGCGGCTGGCGCAAGGCCGATCGAATCGGAAGCTAATCGTCAAGCACGAATACAGGCATGGGAAACATAGACATCAGGCATACATACACTGGCAGAGACAGCCATCGCATATTCCCCTGACGCACAAAATGGCTCAACCAGGCGTATTAGTGTTGCGTGCCCCAGGCACCAATTGCGACCAGGAAACAGCCTATGCCTTCCAGTTGGCTGGGGCGCGGGCTGAGATACTGCACATCAATCGCTTGTTGGAAACGCCTGCACTGCTGGAACGCTTCCAGATACTGTGCATTCCTGGGGGGTTCAGTTATGGCGACGACCTGGGCGCAGGCCGCATCCTGGGAAGCCTGATCCGGCATCACCTGGCCGAACAAATCGCCCGCTTCAAAGCCGACGGCAAGCTGATCCTGGGAATCTGCAACGGGTTCCAGGTGCTGTTGAAGTCGGATGTGTTGCTCGACTGGGAGCCGGGCGTGGGGCCGAAGGCCACGCTTACGTACAACGATTCGGGCCGGTACGAGGACCGCTGGGTGCGTCTGCGGGTCGAAGGCAACAAGTGCGTGTTCCTCGCAGGCATCGAAACCATGTACCTGCCCGTGGCCCACGCCGAAGGCAAGTTTGTCGCCCGGTCGCAACAGGTCTTCCAGCAGTTGCAAGCCGCCGGTCAACTGGTATTGCGTTACGCGCCGCTTGATGGCAGCGACCCGCCCGATCCGACCGCCGTGCTCCCTTTTCCGGATAATCCCAATGGTTCGATGGGAAACGTGGCCGGCGTGTGCGATGCAACCGGCCGCGTGCTGGGACTGATGCCGCATCCGGAACGGCACATCGATCGGACGCACCATCCCCAATGGACCCGGGGGCTAGCCGGGCAGACCGGTGATGGAATGCAATTGTTCCTCAATGCAGTGAAGTATTTCTCCTGACCGACTGGCGCTCCAGATGGCACGGTCTGGGCAAGTAATGTGCTTGTCTGCTGCACGCTGCAATCGCGTATGTAGAACGTCGTCCCGGTTCCGCCGGTGGGCGGCTTGTGCCCAAAGCGGCTCGCGGCCGCAACCAAATAGTGTTGGAGGGACGCGCTGCGGTCGCGTCCGTTAGCACTGGGAACACGGCCACGACTGAGCGTGGCCCTCCAAACCTTTCGGAAACATGCGCGCAAAACGCGCGCATGTTCCGGCATAAGGGACTAAGGCCCTCATTTGCGGCTTTCCGGCGCCAGTTGTTCGACCAGACCGGCGATGAACTTCGCCAGCCGGTCGGATGCCACTACCGCACGCTGATGGAGCTGCCACATATCCTTTGCGCTGCCCGGACGGTTCAGCAGTGTGCTCAAGGCGGCTCCCAGTCGGGCTGCGCCGCTGCGCTGGTGGAGCAGCCGTTCCACGTCGGCCGGAAGTGGATCGTCAACTGTATCGGTCACGGCGCGCACTCCGAGGAAGTGCACATCGTGGCGGCGACACACTTCGGCCACTGCAAAACTCTCCATATCGACGGCAGCAGCCTGGAAGCGCTCGGCAAGCTGGCGTTTTTCTTCCGGGCGGCGCACCACGCGGTCGACCGTCAACAGCCGGCCGGCGTGTACTCCCGATGACTCGCCCAGCGCTGCATGGTCCAGGCCGATGTCCACGTCGATCTGCTGACCAGACGCATCGACAACCTGTTCGACAATCAGCAGATCGCCGCGCCGGAGCTTGGGGTCCAGCCCGCCGGCAAAACCGGCCGAAATGACCCACAACGGCCTGTGCCCGGCGATCAGGGCTTCGGTTACTTTCGCGGCGCGGGCCTTGCCGGGACCCGAGCATGCCACCAGCACCCGCCGGCCTTTCAGGCCCCCTTCTCGCAGTGCGAAGCCGTAACCGCGGATAGTCACCACGCCAGAAAGCATGTCCTCCAGCCCACCTGCTTCCAGTCCCAGCGCGAAAACTACGCCCACATGCGCGCGGTCGATCGAAGGCTCACTCTCGCCGGCTGTGTCGGCGCGCTGAGATTGATTCGGCTGTGACTGGTCGGGTTGCGACTGGCACGACGATTGCTCAGTGCCGCGCTGGGCGGCTGCTTGCATCAAAGCCTCTTGCAACCGCCGACGCACAGCCGCTTCCAGCCAACTTTGCAACAGATAGCGAATGACCATTGCTTACCGATCATACAATGTTAGCCGCCGCCGTCCCGTGGCCAATGTAGCACAATCCTCACGCGACCTTCGGCCGCAACCAAATGGCAGCGACGCGCTGCGGTCGCCTCCGTTAGCACTGGACACACGGCCACGACGGAGCGTGGCCCTCCAGATCACCCGAAAACATGCGCGCAAGACGCGCGCATGTGCCGCGATAAGGGACTAAGTGTGATACTCTGCTTTCCCCATCCTAGCGCCGCCTGCGGCCGTCAGTTTTTGCAACTTGGGACATAGCCAAACAACGTTAGCCTCTAACTGCTCGATTTCCACCTTGAAAGCGTTCCACCCCAGTGGGCAAACACCATCGTCGCCACGGCTGCGGCCAGTAGCAGTAACACGGCGGGTTCTGGCACGGGCGTCCACACCAGCCGAATCGCTTGTGTGTGGCCGTCAACACCTTCCAGGGCAAAGCTGCCCAGCGGTCCGCAGTAGCCGGTTACTGTGTAGTCGCCTGCTGTTGTCAATTCGCTGAAGCCAGTGATGATGCTCCAGGTGTGCGGCTGCGCCCAGAATGGCACTTGCTGCGGTGTGGCCTCGGGGGCCAGCTCCAGCTCTAAGCGCAACTGCCCCAGGGTCAGTCTTCCGCCGCCAAGTTGAACTTGGTCGAACAGTGTGCCCGGCGCTAGTAGGGTTTGGTCGTCGGCAAGTCCTGCCAGTTGCCAGCGCAACGTGCCGCCCAGTTGTAAATCTCCGCTAATGACCAGCACACCGACGCTACTGCCCGGTTCCAGAACCGCACCATCTTCTACCACCACCTGGCTGCCGGCGAGCGTGCCGCCTCCGCGCAGGGTGGCTCCGCTGGCAACCGTTACCAGGCGAGACTCCAGCACCCCTTCCACCGCCAGTGTTCCCTGCTGGACCGTCACTGTTCCCCGGTGATTACCGCCCGCGCCCAGCAGCACGGTGCCCGGGCCGGTCTTGGTCAGGGGGCCTTTTCCCTCCAGCGGGCCGAACAGTTGCACATCACCTTCGCCGCCAACGCTGAGTGGATTGATGTGCATGTCCACTTGCGAGTGGATTTCGAGCAGTTTTCCTGCGGCTACCTGCCACTGCTGCGGCGCGCCGACCACAAGCGGCGTGCGGATGGTCACGTTTTCGCCTGCGGTGATCCCGCCTGCGGTGACTATCAACGAGCCGCCTTCAAGGGTGTAAGCGGCACCGGCTTCGAACACCACTGCGTGTGCGCTTAGCCCCGATTCCAGGGCCACGACGTGCCGGCCGCCGGACAACTTGAAAACCGCCGCGTCTTCGCCGTTCCGCCAGGTTTGCTGGGCAGCGCCATCGGCCGACCAGCACGGTACACCAGTCGACCACAACCCGTTGCCGCCCTGAAAGCCCGACTCAGCAGATACATCCCAGACCACTGTCCGAAGCGGCGCCGTGTAGAACACGCTCCCGGTGATTGCGCTGTACATGGTGCTTACCGAAAAGGGCACCTGCCGCCAGTCGTCGCCTTCGCGCCACGAGTTCTTGACGATCCAGTAACCACCGCCGGGCACGGCCGAGTCGTCGCAATAGCCCACTATTACCACGGCGTGCAAGCTGCGCCGCGGCCCAGGGTCGGGCCACCAGTTGTCGTCCACGCTGATGACTGTCGTCAGCGGTCCGTGCTCCTTGAGCAACTGCTTGATCTGCGCAGTGGGCAGAAAGATGTTATTGCGATGGCCAGTGATACGTACCATGCGCGAGCGCCAATCGGGCCGCAGCGGATAGTCCTCCTCGCGGACCACGCCGTTGGCGGCGATCCAGTCCAGGGCGTCGCTGGGCCAGCCCCCATCGCGGCCGCCGCCGTGACCGCCTTCGATCAGTTGCAGCTCGCTGAGGTCCAAGGCGAAGCTAGGATCGTTGCGGGTGATCTTGTACTTGGCCTCCAGCGCCCCGATGGCCGCGTACGCCCAGCATGCCTGATCGATCTGCCTGCGCGTGGGAGTCGTGAAATCACGACCGTCGATGTTGCGCCAATCGAACACTTCCGCCCTGCTGACTGGCACCGACAACAGCCAAACCAGAAGGATAACGCCGCTGGCAATCGCCACCGCGTAACGACGCTGCAAAGTTAGTGCGTAAAGCTGCCGCCAACTTCGGCCAAAAAAGCCCAAAGGGTAGTGCCATTGTCCACACGCGGGAACAATGAAGCCAGCAGCAAACAACCGTGCAGAATAGCAGGTCATGCATTCATTGTAGCAGAAAAGGCCCTCTTTCTGCCCGGTTGAGGCGCTTCGGTTCCGTCCGGCAGTTGCTTGGGAGGTTTTTGGCGGTCTGGGCGCTGGGCCGATGGGCCGCTTCGCATACGGGCATCCGGGCATCGCCGCCGTTGTTGCGCTAGGGCGCGGCGGTTATACTCGTGGCCGTTTGGCGCGTTGTTTGTCGATTTCGGGCGAGCTAATCAAGCGGGCAATTTACTGATCGAAAGGACCAACCGTGAGAATTGCTCCTTCCGCTCTGCTGCTTGCATCGGGAAAGATACTGCTGGTGTGCTCGGCGGTTATTGCAGGAAACTTCGCGGCTCTGGCAGCGGCCGAGCCGCCGATCGCCTTGCACCCGCAGAACCCGCACTACCTGCTGTGGCGGGGAAAGCCGACGGTGCTTATCACCTCGGGAGAGCATTACGGTGCGGTGTTGAACCTGGATTTCGATTACATCAAGTATCTCGACGAGCTGAAGGCCTGCGGTTTGAACCAGACGCGCACTTTTTCTGGCGTGTACTGCGAGCACGAAAAGTCGTTCAAGATCACGGGCAATCCGCTGGCCCCGGCCCCTGGAAGGCTGATCTCCCCCTTCGCCCGCAGCGACCAGCCCGGCTATGCACGCGGCGGCAACAAGTTCGATTTGACCAAATGGGACGAGGCGTACTTCAAACGGCTGAAGGATTTCGTAGCTCAGGCCGGCAAACGGGGCGTGGTGGTCGAGTTGGTGCTGTTCTGCCCGTTCTACGACGATTCGCTTTGGGAGATCAGCCCCATGAATGCCCGCAACAACATCAACGGCATCGGCACCATGCCTCGCACCGAGGTCTATACGCTGAAGCATCCGCAGATGCTGGCAGTGCACGAGGCGGTCACGCGCAAAATCGTCTCTGAATTGCGCGATTTCGACAACCTGTATTACGAAGTGTGCAACGAACCGTACTTCGGCGGAGTAACCCAGCAGTGGCAGGATCGGATCATCGCCACGATCGTCGAGACGGAGAAGGACTTTCCCCACAAGCACCTGATCGCCCAGAACATCGCCAACCGCAGCAAGAAGATCGTCGATCCGAATCCGGCCGTGTCGATATTCAATTTCCACTATGCCGTCCCGCCGGTGGCCGTGGAAGAGAATTATCACCTGAACAAGGTCATCGGCGACGACGAGACCGGCTTTCGCGGCAGCGCCGACGTGACCTATCGGAGCGAGGGTTGGGATTTCATAATCGCCGGCGGGGCGATCTACAGCAACCTGGATTACTCCTTCACGCCTCAGCATCCCGACGGCACGGCCGTGCCCAACGCCCCCGGCGGCGGCGGCCGTACGCTGCGTCGCCAGTTGAAAATACTGAAGGATTTCATAGAGGGCTTCGACTTCGTTCGTATGCGTCCGGCCAACGAGGTGCTCCGCGGAAAACTCCCGGGTAAAGTCACTGCCCGAGTGCTGGCCGAGCCGGGCAAGCAGTATGCCATCTATGTCCTCGGCGACGGCCTGGAAAAGCTCCAGCTTGACCTTCCCGCCGGCCGCTACCGTGCCCAGTGGGTAAACACCAAGACCGGGGCGGTGGATAAGGAAGAATCGTTCGAGCATCCCGGCGGAGCGAAAGAACTGCCGGCGCCAAAATACACCGAGGATGTTGCATTGCGTATTGTGACACGGTGAACGTTGCTGATAACGACGCAGCGATTGGCGGTTCTGCCCGGGCAGTTTTGGCCGGGCAGCCGAAAATCGCCGAGTGCTTCAATGACATTTCGCGTTGGGCTTGGTAACACAGTCAGTGGATCTGCCCGGCGGCTGTGCGACCTGCCGGGCCGTTGCGCTCTACGATGGAAAAGGCTCATCAATGTGTGAACTGTTAGGTCTGTGCTTTAATCAGCCGGTTCGTCCCGAAGTATCGTTCCGCGGCTTCCGCCGTCGCGCGCAAGACAACCCGGATGGTTGGGGAATCGCCCGATTCGAAGGCCCGGCTTGCCAGGTCTTCAAAGAGCCTCTCCAGGCCGACAAGAGCGCACTGGCCGAGTTCCTGTGCGATTGCGAGCTTTTGAAAAGTACCATTTTCGTGGCCCACGTGCGCGACGCGAGCGTGGGCAGGCCTGCGCTGAAGAACACTCACCCGTTCGTCCGCGTCTTCCGGCGAAGGGAAGTGGTGCTGGCCCACAACGGTACGTTGGAGCTGGAAGCGGAAATGCTGAAGCAATATCGCCCGGTCGGCGACACCGACTCCGAGATGCTGCTTTGCCTGTTGCTTGGCGAGATGTCGCAGCGCTGCATCCGCTTCGACGCCTACCGGGCGATCGAGCAACTCTTGCAGCAGTACAACCACCACGGAACTATGAACGTGCTGTTTTCCGAGGGCGAGCATCTTTACGCTTACACCGAGAGGACGGCGTATCAGCCAGAGAAGGGCAACGGCGCTGCCCGCCTGCGCAATGGCCTTTTCGTGGTCCGGCGGCGATCGCCCTTCGGCAAAGTACGCCTGGAAGATGAAGACTGGCGAATCGATCTGGACGAGGAGAAAGACCAGGAGCAAACAGGCGTGGTGATCGCTACTCGCCCATTAACTAGCGGGGAAGGGGAAAACTGGGAGAGACTTTCCCCCGGAACACTGACGGTCTTCAAACAGGGGCGACAGGTGTATCCGCCCGTAACGCAAGCATGACGGCCTACGAGGGCTACAGCACGCGGCAGTTCCCGGGTGTCTGCATCGGTGTTTGTACAAATGCTGCCACTGCCGCGGGAATATTCCTTCGCGGGCAGGAAGCACACACCGACAACTTGCGTCAATCGATTCCCGTGCTTGGGTAGCTGGCTGGCACCTCGGCCTCCAGCACCGGCGCGACCGCTGTGGGCCTCTCCTCATCTTCTATTGGCGGCAGCCGGCGGACCTGGCAAACCGACGCATCGGTCGGTCCCGTTTCTTTGGTCACAGGCACAAGCGATCCAGGCTGCCGCACGGGCTGGATCGGCACTGGGTCGGATGCTTCCTGCGGCGTGCGACCGAAGCCAACAACAACGGCCGGCAACGGTATTCCGCTGGCTTTGGCGGACGACTGTCCCGCCTGCTGCGACGCAGGCAGTGTAGCCCCGGCTTGCTGACTGTCAGAGGGCAACCATCGCAGCGGCCCGCCGCGAGTCTCATGCCGCGCCGTCGCGCCGCCAGTCGCGGGGGCGTCCGGTTTGATCGGGCAGCATCCACCCTTGCAAGCACCGCCAGTCGCAACCGTAGCGGCTTGTTCCATGAATGGCTCGGGCGGATAGCGGCGCTCTGCGAATTGTCCCGGAGCGCTAGTTGCGGATTGCTCGCTGGGCACGGCAACATCGGATTGGCTCTCGCCCGAAAGCGGCGGGGCTGCCGGCATCGGCTGCGTCGAAATATCCGATGACTGCGCTGAACTATTCGATGACAAAGCCAACGCCGGCGCCGGTGCCTGCTTGGCGCTGGGCTGCTCGGCACGTGCGTGCGACTGGCGAGTATCAGGCTCTCTGGAGGAAACGGTCAGGTTCTCGGCTTTCGGGCGCGCGGCCACATCGGCCACAGTCGGCGAAACGGCCGGTCGTTGCCCGCGGTCCTCAGGCGCAAGCATCTCCGGGGCAAGCATCTTCCAGACGGCCGGATAACTGGCAATGTTCCACCAAAGCGCTGCCGTGGCCAGCGCCAGACACAACAAGCTCGCTGCTATCCGCGGCATAACTAGTCCTCGCAGGGGTGGTGCTTCACCGCGCCGAAGTTGTGCGGCCCGGCGAGCCCCCGCCGACACCATCACGGCGTCCCCAACGTTCCGGGCGTTGTTCCCAGCGTGCCGGACGGTGGACTCAAAATGCAGTCAACGTACCGGATGTGCTACTGAACGTGCCGGACGTTGCCCAGCTCCACAACAAACAATACACCGGGCCGTTGCCAATGCAATCAGCAAGCTGCCGTGAAGCTGGAAAGTCTCGGCAAGACGAATCCGCAGGCAGCGATTGCGAAAACTCTGCCTGGCAGACGCGCAGGAAAAACGGCGCAAAGTTTTCCGAAGCCGCTCAACGTGACGCCGCGCATCGACAACCGCAAACACCGGCAGGTCCGCTGCACCGCACCAGTGGCACATCGCACCCGGACCGGCAAGAGCAAACGGAACACAATGGCGTCATTGGCTATCTTCGCGGACGCTGAACTCCAGCTTCCAGCGACCGGGAATCCTTGTGCCAACGCACCACAGTTCCAGCACGCCCAGTTCGGTCAGTCGGGTGTGGAAGCGAACCGGCACGCACGGTTCGTCGATCGATTCGTCGGCCGGCAGCAGGGCTTCTAGCGAGTCGGTCTCCTCAAGCTCATCAGGAGACCAATAACTCAACAGATCGCCGGGCCGGTCCTGCTTGCGCACCGAAGAACTGAAGAAGCGGAAACACGCCGGCTCGCCGACCACTAGCCCGATCTCATCCGAAGGCACATCGGTTTCGGTACCTTCTTCCATGCCGATCGGCGCCACGCACAACGCCCGCAACGGACGCTGCGCCCCTGGCACGGCAAGCGCGGCGGTTTCGATGCCCACGTAGTATGCCCGGGCGGTGCCGCCGCGGATGCGGACTCCGCCGCGCTGTTTGCTCCAGGCGTAGTAGGCGGCGCCGCGGGCGACGGCGTGATCCAGGTCCATCGAGCCTTCCAGCACCCGCGGGGCTGCGCGCTGGCCGAACCATGCTCCCATGACCTCTAGCAGCCGCTGGCGGAGCACTTCGGCTTTGAACACTCCGCCGTTAAATAGTACGTGCGTGGGACGCACCGGCTGGCTCGCTTGGCCTGTCTCGCCTTCGCCCGACTGCTGACTGCCATGTGCCTGCAAGAAGGCTGCCAGATGCCGGGTGACGGCCGTATCGGTCTCGAAGGGCAGACCGATTTCCTGGAAGCCGGAGACCCGGCGGCGAGCCGGTCGATCGGTCACCCGGCAATGTGGAAAGAAGCCTTCCAGCAGCAACTGTTCCAAGCTGTGTCGGTCGATTTCCACCGACACCGTGCCGCCCACCACCCGCTTGCCCCGCCCCAGTATCGACACCGGGAACGTCTCCGGTTTGTCCTGTCCGGGGGCAAGCAGCGCCTCCTTGGCGTTGCGGCAGGAGTGCCACAGGGCCACCGACTGCCAGGGATCGAGGTTGATGCCTTTTTCGGCAAACCGTGCGGCGACGAAGTGAGCCAGCGCCAGGTCCATGTTGTCGCCGCCGACCAAAAGGTGATTGCCGACAGCCATCCGCCGCAGCACAAGTTCGCCCTCTTCCTCGGCCACGGCTACCAGCGTCAGGTCGGTAGTGCCGCCGCCGACGTCGCAAACCAGCAGCACGTCGCCCAGTTTCAGCACGCGCCGCCAGCGCTGGCCGGACTCGGCCAGCCACGAGTAAACAGCCGCCTGCGGTTCTTCCAGCAGCAACAGGTCCTGGGGCAGTCCGGCCGCCAGTGCAGCCTCGCGCGTCAGTTCGCGGGCGCTGGCGTCGAACGAAGCCGGCACGGTCAACACTACGTGTTGCTGGGCGATTGGAGCGTCGGGAAAGGCGTGCTCCCAGGCTGCTGCCAGGTGCTCCAAATACCGCTGGGAAGCAGTCACCGGCGAGACCTTGGCGACCTCGGCCGGCGCGTTCCACGGCAAAATCGGCTGCCGCCGATCTACGCGGCTGTGGCACAACCACGATTTGGCCGCTCCCACGGTTCGCTGCGGGGCTTCTGCCGCCTGGCGTCGAGCGAACTCGCCGACGACGTAATCACGCCCCCTGGCCCAAGGCAAATCCATAACGCCCCCGGTACACTCGTGCGGGGGTGCGAGGTACAGGAACGAGGGCAAAGTGGTGCGGGATTCGATGACGCCCGGAGCGACCAGTTGCGGGATGCCGAGCACCGACAACTGCGGCTCTTCGGCTTCCAAAGGCGCGTACGCCAGGACGCTGTTTGTGGTGCCCAAGTCGATGCCGATGACGTAGTTGGCGCTCATTGTGCGCTTCGACTCCTTATGCGCTTATGGCCGTGTTTAGCTGGCGGGCGGCCGATGCAAGCAGTGACGATTTACCGAGCGACTGCCCTATCAAGCAGCAGGACGGTCAGGCTCCTTGCCCTCGGCCGACCACGCTTGGCGCTGAAGCGACTGCTTTGCATTTGTGGCTGACCGAAAACGCTGCCCCATCTGGCGCCCCGCAGCAGAGCGACCGGAGCCTACTGGATTTCCACTTCGATAGGGGCCACGACGCGGGCGGCACCGGCTCCGCCGGTCCACACCGGCAATTCGCATCGCGTGGCCTCCCAACCCGGATGCACCACCCGACCCCGAAACGGCGGCGAGCCATCCACCCTGCCGCTCAGATGAAAGCAGGCGGGATCGAACCCGGCGGGGACTTCGATCATCTCGCCTTCCGCTTGCGAACAAAGCGGGCGCAAGGCGAACAGGCGCTCTAGCAGCTTGCCGCACTGGCGATGCATATCCCGCACCGCCGCCCCGATCTGCGCGTCGGTGTATCCGCCGAGGTCCTCTTGGATGAAATCTACGAACCGGGCCTCGCGCTGCAAAGCGGCAAGCAAAGTGATGGCCTCGCTACGTACGGGTTTGGTGTCGCGCACGGGGGCCGCGGCCGGTTTAGGTTTTTCCAATTTGGGCACAGTCTGGCCCGCCGCAGGCGAAGGCAACGACAGAACCTCGTCAAGGCGGCGGGCGACTTCGCCTTTGAAAAGCACCAGGAAAAACAGCCGTATCGCCAGCCAAATCCGTCTCATGCAACAACCCCGATACCACTGCGCTGACCAGTAGGCCGGTAGCTGCCATTTGCCACCGCACCACTGCCAGCCGTGATCGCTGGAACGAAAACATGTATCAAACCACACACCTGGCAAATGTGCAACCGGCCCAGGGAAACGCAATAGCCCTGACCGGCATCAACAACTCCCGGGCTGTCGGTTGCGCGCGGCCTGGAGCCTGCCGGGAACTTCGCGCGGGAAAGGAACGCGCACACAAAAACGGTGCGTTCCCACCTGGTCGCTTGTCGCGCGGCGATATCAGATCGCCGCTCTTCGACGAACCGACTATTCGATGAATCGCCGCAGCAGGATGCAGTTCTCCACGTTCAGATCCTGTCCGCGCTGGAATCCCACCGGAATGCTGCGGTCGATGATGTAGAAGGCCCGGTATCGCTGTACCTCGCCGGTGTCGATTCCCAATTCCGGTCCCAGTTCGTAACCGCCGGGCAGATTGGGATTGGGCCTGACCTCGAAGTAGCCGATGGTGATCCAAATGGCATAGACGTTCGACTGCGTGGTGACCAGGTTTCCCAGACGTGTCAACAGCCGATAGTGGAAATACGGATTCCGGTCGGTGTTGTCTGCCGGGTTGGTAGATTGCCAGCGGAACAGCGGCCGGCTGGGATCATCTGGATCGCTGCGCAACAGGGTGTGGTCGATTTCCCTAGGCGGCCCGAATCCGGGAAGCCCCAATTCCCCGCCAGCAAACGAGCGGAACGGTCGGGTAAAACAAGTTGGCGCGTCGGCGTTGATCTCCAGTATCCGCCCACCGATGCCATACCCGCGGCGGCTGCGGACGAACTTGGACCACAGCCCAGGCACCGCCAGCCGCTGATCGTGCCAGTTCATCAGTCCCATAAACACGTCTTCGCTGAAGATGGTGTTCAGGTTGATGCGTCCCGGCTCGCGGTAGCGGGGAATCTTGTTCGCCGGGGGATGGAAGCGGTGATCGCCGCCGCTGGCTGCCTGGGGATGCACCTGCACCTCGCAACCGACGAACAGCGACTGTACTCCCACGTAATTGAAGATCCGATGCCATTGCGGGGAAGTCGACGCCCCCGACGGCCCTGAAAAGAAGAAGTTCAGCAAATGAGGGAATGGGACGTTTTCTGGCGCGGCAGGGTCGTAGGGATTCGGGGACACATTTCCTTTGAGGAAACTGTAATACACGTGGGAACTCTGCTCCCTGCGTCCCAGCAGCTTCGATGACGACAAGGCAGGCACCAATAGCAGTTCCAGCTCGCTGACGAACGGCCGGTTATTCCACGTCAACCACGGGAAGGGCACCATCGGGTAACCGCGATATAAATCACTGGGGCTTGCAATCGGGGGGCCGAACGGCTTGTTCAAGTAGCCCAGCGTGTGCTCGAAAGGTTCGTCGAAATGGTGTTCGGGAACGGCGCCACCACCAGGCGAAAAAGCATTATTCTTGAACGTCGGTTCCTGGACCCACAAGTTGTTCGCATTTGGGTAGACGCGCTGTTCCGCTTCGCCCCGTTGCCGTGTCTCGAAGAACAGCGGCTGCGACTTGGGGTAGTCGCTCGGTGTGTGCACGCCGTTGAAGGCCGTCAAATCAACCGGCAGGGAATCCACCGTGCGATAAGGGTTATAAACGGGGTGATACTCGGCCATCGGGTTGGCCAGCCGTTGCAAGTGCAGAATGCGGAACCGCGCCGTGGTCCCTGTGCGGTTTATCGCCGGCAAGTCATCGGCATCCTCCTTGCGCATCTTTTCGCTGTCCAATGGCTCATCGTAAGGAGTGGGATAGCCCTCGCCCTCCTTGTACGGCTGGCCCTCCGGATCGTTCTCCGGATAGCCATCTTTTGGTTCGGAGATGTTCAGCCGCCGGGGCCGGTTGATCACCATCGCCACGGCCGGTTGCACCGGCGCCGGCGGCGGATCGGCCCCGCCGATGACCTTGTTGTTGAGGACTTCCACCTGTTGTACATCGGGATTGGGGTTCGGCGAGAGCACGATCTGCCGCGTCTGTTTGAGGTTCTTGTCCACCCGCTCGCCGATGTACGTCTGCTGCGGACCGGCGGCCGCCGTCGTATCCCCTGGACCTACCACGCAGTAACGGCCGGGCAGTATCGGAGCAACGTTGGAGGCCATCGGTCCGGATGGATAGAAGGTTCCCGGTCCGGTAGCCAGCCCGGCGGGCGGCGTCGTCATATCGGCGAAGTATATCGTGCGGTCAATATCTGGCCGCTGGACGGGATCGTCGGGATCGGGTTGTTCCTCGTCGCCGCCGGCCCGGACCACGATCACCCGCCACACCGGCGCCCCGCCTGGCGCACGCCGGTTGAGCTGCACACCCTGACGCCCGATCGCCCCGGAGTACAACTCCCCCTGCGGCGGCGTAAACAGGCTTTGCGGGTTGAACAGCTCGAAGAACAACGCGCCCTGCGGACGCAACCGCTGGTCGAAGTCTTCGTCAGGCTCCTCGGCATTAGGGTCTTTGGCCTTGGTGAACTTCTTGCTCGGATCGGTATCCAGGTCTTCGGTGCGGCGGTCGTGCCAGGCTATCGCCTCGGTTAGCAGCAACTCCGGCCGCTCGCAGCCATACACCACATGAACCTGGTCGGCCGGATTGGGATTCCAACCCGAAGGGGTGAAAGGATTGACCACGTAAGCGAAGCGGGTCATTATCGAGTCGCGGTCGCAAAAGTCCACCACGTTGACCGCCCACTGGGCGATCATCCGGCAGGTCTGCTCGCGGCCGCCGGTCTTGCTGTCCAGATGGTCCAGATCGGCCAGCAACAGCATCAGCACGTACAAATAGCGTGCCTGGAGTTCCTGTGGCGTGTACGGGGGCGTGCGGCCCTGCTCGAGCGGTTGCCCTGGCCGTCCGTTGTTGAAGTGGTCCATCGGCACAGTCACCGTTGTGGTGGGAGTGCCGTACAAGGCGATCTGCTCGCCCGGCCCCTCGTTGTCCACCACTCCGTCGCCGTTGTCGTCGCGGCCGTTGCCTAGCGCTCGGTTCAAATCGAGCTTGCCACCGGCCAGCACCTCCGGCGGCAGCAGTTGCGGCCAGACAGCCGGAGGCGCGCCTCGGGCCAACAGCAAGTCGGTAACGTGGAAGGAACGTCTGGCTGGCAGCGCGCTACGCAGACGCGGCGGCATTGCCGGCGCCGGCAAAGGTATCGACCAGCTATCAGTAGTCACCTGATGCCTTCGGGGAACCAGCAACGAGTACCCCATCTGCTCGCCCGGCGGCACGTACAAAGTCAGATTGTACAGCCGACTGGCCAGCGTGGGTGCATCTTTATCGAAGGGCCGGAAGATGCGTTCTATTTCCGCGGGGCTGAAGGGGTTGTCGATGATCGAGGCCATCAGGCTTTCCAGTCCGCGCGGCGCGTTGCGCGACAGGTCGATCTGGTATGGGTTGTCCATTATCGGGAAGGGCAGACCGCCAAGCCGCATGTTCAAGTCCACAAACAACGGATGTCCTGCAATGTCCAGTCCCACTGCTCCGGAACCGAGCAGGTCGGGCGGCCAGGCGAAGCTATCCAGCCGGTACTGCGGCGCCCCGGCCAGCGCGGCCAGGAACCCCCAATAATTGCCACAATACTGGAAAAACTTGTTGTAGAACAAAGGGTGTACCATCCCTGGGATTCCTGGGCGCGGATTGCCGCCGTCGGCTGCATATCGCCCTGGATAGCGCCCGTCGCCGACCAACAGGAAGCGGTAACGGTCCAGCAGCGTGTTTCCCGGATTGCCCGGCTCGACGAAAAGCGGCGCAAGGTTTATCTCCGGCGGCCCGTAGCCCTGCCCACGTTGTAACGGCGCCTCTGGCAAGCCACCGGCGAACGCCACGCCCAGTTTGGCCACATCGGGCGGCAGTTCGGCGGCAGGCGCAGGCGTGGACCTGTAATACTCGGCAAGTGTTTGAGTCAGCGTGCCGTGGGCGTTTACGTTCAGCCGGCCGTCCAGGTCCACGATCAGTGCCGCCACCAGCGGTTTATACTGGCGGCCATCAGGCGCAGTGTGCACCGGCAGCCCGAAGTCGATCCACACGCTGTCCGGCAGGCCGTCGCCGTCGTTATCCACATCCCAAGGGCCGTCCGCAGGGTTGAATCGCGGGTTGCTGCCGGTGAACGCCGGATGATCGTATGGCATCGGACGGAGTATCACCCGACGCATCAGATTCGGGTTGGCGCCGCCGGCCTGTTTGACCCAGTAGCGCACCAGTTCCGGCCGATGGAACGAGGGGATGATTCCCTCGCCCGGAATGACGGCCGCCAGTGCCATGTGCTGGTGATCGACGGCGGTGTAATCGGTATTGGCCCCGCCGGGAGGATTACGGTTGGCCGGCGCATTGGGCAGCAAGGCCAGCGGCCGTCCTGTGTCGGGATCTGCGGCGTCCAGCCGTCCGGTAGCCGGGTTGTAGCCGAAACCCATCCCGGAGAACGGCGCACCATTGATCACGCACCAGTCGCCGTCGCGGGGAAAGCCGCTTTCGAACGCCAGCGCCTGCAACTTGCCCGCGCTGCTGACGCCCACGATGTGGGTGCTCTGGCCGGCGGCTGGGCCGGTAACCATGGTCAGCACCCGGCCGGTCAGACGGAACGGCGGATGCGAGGTAGGATTGTTGAACTCGAATATCTGTCCGCCCAGCACCACGCCGCTGATGGTGCCTTCCCACTCGTAAGGCCCATACAGAGTTTCCAGCAGGCTGTGGGCGCCGACGGTAGAAGCGACGTTCAATGGATTCGGGCCGCGCAGGATTTGCAGCAGGGCTTGATGAGCGGTTTTCTGCGGGGAATCAGCGAACTGGTCGATACGTTGCACTACCCGCGAAGCACGTTGAGCCTGGCCGGTAAGCACCACGAACGTCACCGCTACCAGCGCGAACATCGCCAGCAGCCCAAGGATCACCAGCAGCAGCACTCCGCGCCGCCCGAGCAGACGGCCTTTGCGGGTTTTGAACTTCATGATACGGGCCTCGCTTTCTGAAGTATCTCAAGCCGACGCAACCTTGCCTGCTGCGTATCCCGGGCTGGCCCTATCCCCGGGTTGCCCTGCCCGGCGAACCCCTACTTCGGTCTACGGCCGCAACCAAATGGAGGGACGCGCTCCGTCGCGTCCGTTGCCACTTCGGCCGTGGTCTTCCGATCACCACAGCTAGTGCGGCCACGACGGAGCGTGGCCCTCGAACTGCCCCTGCAATACACGCAAAACACACACAAGTTCCGCCGTAAGGGACTAACCATGCAGTTCCGCAGCGGCTCGATGTTGCCCTTGCCCTGTGTTGTTTCCGCTTCCGCGAAATGTTCTTGCTGACCGCAGCGAAAAGTGTGCTTATCGCTTGTTCCACACGGGGTTGAAACCATCCAATTCCACTGTGGTGGTGTACACGCCGATTACGCTGTCGATGATCACGCACAACGGCGTGGGGCACAGCGCGGCGCTCCAGTCCGGACCGGCCAGCGTGAGCAAGTTGGTCGGATTCTCGCCTGCCGCCACCACCCGGTACCACTTGCACTGTTTCAGCGGGTGCCCGACCGGCGAAAGATGGTCGTACAGCAGAACCCACTCGTTTTCCCTGACAAACACCCGCTTGCTCAACTGGACGCTCCCACCGCCAATGGCGATCCCGCCGCCGGCAGCGTCGATGAACTGCGCCTGCACGGCAACTTCGCCCGGGCGGTAATCGAAGACCCCCGGGGTGCTTTCCCTAGGGGGGGTAACGTCGAAGTTCCGCTTGTAGCAGATAGCTACCGAGACTGTGTATTGCGACTTCCAATGGACGGGGACTGCCGCTTCGGCCGGTGAGGGACAGACGGTAAGCAGCCAGGAAAAGTTCCCTGTGGGAATGATCTCGGAAGCGCCGGGTACCAGCAGGTTGTTCTGAAAGGGAACTTCAGGGCGGAAGAGTCGGTCTTCGGGCACACGAAAATCGAAGTCCTCCCGACAGCAGCAGACTTGCCGCGCCAAGTCCGCGTTAGTACCTATCCAGCCGAGAGTCAGCCGGGCGATGGGACTGCCCGTACCACCCAACGGTGTATTGCCCAGCCCTCGGGCCACACCCAGCGGATCGATAGCAAACGGCGGCAAGGTGGTATTGGTAGTGGGATTGGGCACCCCAGGCTGCCAGGTAGTGTAATCCAACATGCGCCGCACCTGGACTGAGCGCATTATGGCCCGGCCGGCCGAACCCGACCGGTCGTACTTGCCGGTCTCGACCATCGCCAGCCGACCGACAGGGATCAACGCTGCCATTCCCAGCAGTCCCACGGCCAGCACAAATACGGAAATAAGCACTTCCATCAGGCTGACGCCGCCGCGCGTGTGTTGGCGACGGCGCATTCTGCCGCACCGGCTTGTTAATCCCGCAAGTGCAGCGCCAAATGTGATGCTGGCTGTATGAAGCATGGTCTAGCGTCCCCCGAGACTATCGGCTTTTCGGGCGAACTCTCGGGACTGGAACACGTCGGCGCCCGCGGCCACCGGGTGCGTGGTCACCAGGCCAGTCTGGGCGTTGACGGTCACCCACAGATTGTTGCGGTCCTGCCAGTTGTCCAGTCCGTCGGCTGCGCTGCCGGCGGGCACACGTTCCCTGGCGCCTATCAGCAGGTAGACCGGCTGTGTGGGCGAGACAACAGTGTTCTCGTAATAAATCCGTTCCAAAGACCCCTTGGGCGAGAACACCAGTACGATCGGCTGCGTGCCGGCGCCCAGCGAGACCTGCTGCCCGGCATTCTCCCAACCTGAAAACTGCAAGTCGATCACCGCCCCGGCCGGAAGCTGCAACGGGGCCCCATGGGACTTCAGTGGTTTGCGCATGATCTTGTAGGGCATGGGCATCGAGGCCGTAGGACTCCAAGGCACGATCTGTCCGTTGCTGATATCCAGCCGCAGCGTCAATTGGGTGTCGGCGACGGTGACAATCGTGTACCAGGGGCCTTGATTGTTAAGTTGGATCAGGTCGCCTGGGCTGACCAGGCGAGTATTGATCGCCGGGGACAAGTTCGCCCGCAATACAACTTCGCGGCCAAGCTGCATGCTTGTAAGTTGGACGGTGGCTACGGCATCGACCGACTCGCCGCCGTACGGCGCAGGCACCGCCACATGGTCCATTACCATGCTGCACTGTGGCAGGTTGGCCATGCGCTGGATCATCACTCCGCAGGGCCGCCCGGTTTCCAACGCGTGGTTTCGCGCCCCACCCAGGTAAACATTCAGTGCCCGGGCGGCCTCGCGCACACGGCGCTGATTGGCCGAGGACTGTATCGCGGGCACCGCGATGCCCATCAGCAACACGATCACGCCGATGACCACCAGCAATTCCACAAGCGTCATGCCCGCGCGACGGCGCAGTACAATCGCAGGCGCAGTAGCGGGCACAATAGATCGCCATTGGCGCAAGTACTTGGCATTACACACTGTGTCGGCGTGCAAGTTCCCGAGGGGCGAGACTCGCGCACGTGCGGAGCCCTCTGGCCTCGTCGAAGCCGTGCGACATGACGCGGGACCCGAAGTCCAGAGCTGAGGTTCTGGGCCGTGGGGCGCCGTCGTTGCCGGGCTGTTGTGTTGCCGACTGTTGCGTGGCATACTACCGCGCCTCGATACGATGGTTGTGGATGTTGTCGCGGTGGGTATTGGCGTATCCATCCTCTACCACCGGAACGCCTATCCTGTTGCCGGCATAGGGATTTCCCTGATACACGTAACCCTGCATCACTTCCAATCCTGCGCGCTTGTCGCGCCCGGCGGAATAGATCAGCGGTACCAGCTTGTAAGCATTGGGTTCGATTCCCATTGGATCCAGCGGATCGTGGTCGTTGACCGGGTCGCCGGTCTGGATCTGCGACTCGGGCGTGAAACCAGGCGCCCAGCGGAAAAACATGATCGGCGTTCCCCAGCCGTCGACGAACACCTGGTAGCCGTCTTCGGTGGTGCCGATTTCGCTATGGCTGAACTGCTCGCGTGCCTCGGGCGTTCCCAAAGTGACGATAAGGAACAGCATCTTGGCGGTCAGATACTTCTGTGCCACCGGCTGGCTCCCTACCCGCTGGCGGTACAGTATCGAAAGCGCCGGCCGCTGCACGGCGAACTGACGACCTGCTACCGTGATGGGCACCGGATCGTTCATTATGTCTTCCAGCCGGTCGGGCATTTCCATGCGCATCAGGTCGCGGATGGCGTGCAGCCGCACTCGCGCCGCGTCGCGTGGCGAAAGGCCCGACAGATCCAACGGCACCCTGCGGGTCTGGTACGATTCGTACCTTTCCATGATGATCCGGTGCAGCTTGGCGATGGTGGCTTTGGTGGCCGAGGCGCGGGCTTCCTCGCGAGCCATATTCAGTGCACCGAGCACCATTCCGGCCAGGATCACGATCACCGTGACCGAAATCAGCAGCTCCACCAGGGTGAAACCGCCGGCGCAGTGCAAACGATATCGGGCACTGTTGCCGATGAAGTACATGTCTGGCCTCCCCTGTGTTGCCCAGCGATGCAGCATCCTCCGGTGCCACCGATCGCCGCCTGCCTCTTATGGCATATTCTGTTCCAGGGTACGTCCGCCGCTGAAGTTGGTGATGTCGTCGTACTGGGCCGGGTTGTAGTCGTCGCCGGTGGGAAAGCGAATTCCCGGCTGGGGCGACTGCCCGTTCCAGTATTTCCCGTCCAAGCCGGGCGAAAGAATTTGAAAAGTCTTCGGATTGACGAACCCGCCTGCCACGGCGTCCTGGTACGGCCTGATAGTGGCTCCTCCACCACTCCACTGCCCTACATACTGGTTGTTGGGCCTGGCGCGGAAATAGATGTAAGGATCGCTTTGCAGATTTCCGTTGGGCGGCAGGTAGCGGAATAGCGCACCGGCGGCCTGCACGCGCCGTTTGTCGAAGTCGAAGAATGGACCGATACGGCCCGTAATGGTCGCAGTCTCCAGCGGGTTGCGTTGATCGGGGCTGAAGCCGATGAAGTTCCCCTGGGTGTCGCGCATCCCTCCCAGCCAGAAGCACAAAGCGGTGCTGGGATCGATTGCCGGCGGTGTGAGGTTGACCGCGTAGGGGAAAGCCTTGGCCAGGTGCATTTTGGTCAGCGTGGAGTCGGTGCCATCGGGCGGATAGTCGCCGAACTTTTCCTTGTAAGCATGCAGCGCCTTTTCAAGGTTGTTGATTTCGGCGGCGACTACCGCACGTTTGGCCGCCCGGTTGACCACGATGGCCGCCCCGGTGATCAAACCGGCCAGAATGCCGATGATCACTACCACGACCAGCATTTCCACCAGCGTAAAGCCCTTGTGGGGCCTCGGTCGGTTGCACATTTTCGGCGCTCCTGCTGCGTGCTAGGAAAGTTTCTGGATCAGGGCGATAAGCGGCATGAACAAAGCGATAACGATGAAACCGACGATGCCGCCCAACATGATGATCAATATGGGTTCCATCAGCCGGGTGAGGCTTTCGGTGAGCACGGCGACTTCTTCGTCGTAGTTGTCGGCGATCTTGTAGAGCATGGTATCCAGTTCGCCGGTCTCCTCGCCCACGTCGACCATGTTGATTACCATTTCATCCAGCACGCTGTCGTTCATCCGCATCAGGTAGATCAGTGCGCCGACTACCGGCGGCATGCACAACCAGAAGAACAGGGCCACTGGATGGAACGACAGCTTGGCATTCTCCCGCAACGGCGCGGCGATGGCCTCTCCTTCGCGTATCGCCTCGTACACCTTCTGATACAATTGCTCGAAGACTGCGTTGCCCGAGGTGTCGCGGGCGATGTGGATTGCTTCCAGGATGGGCACACCGCTGGCCACCAGAGTGCCCAGGGTGCGCATAGTGCGAGCGACGATGTTTTTCTCGATCAACTGGCCGAAGATGGGAATCTTCAGTATGTACATGTCCCATCCCATCCGACCGTAAGAGAACTTCCGCACCAGCTTGATGAACAGCCAGATCGAGACAGGCACAATGGGAATAAGCATCCACCATCTGCCGATAAGGTTCGAGACGCTGATCAGCGCTTCGGTGATTGGCGGCAGCTTGGCGTCGAAATCTCTGAAGATCTTGATGAACTGAGGCACGATCTTCAGCATGATGAACACGAGAATGCCCACCGCGAAGGTGATCACGGCCGCCGGGTAAACCATGGCCCCTTTCACCTTGCGGCGCAGCGACTGGGAACGTTCCTGGAAATCGGCCAGACGCTTCAGTATGGCTTCCAGTGCCCCGCCAGCCTCGCCGGCCTTGATCATGTTCACGTACAGCCGGTCGAATGCACGCGGCGACTTGGACATCGCCTCGGAAAGCGTAGCCCCGCTTTCGATCTCCTCGCACACGTCGATCAGGCAGTTTTTGAAGGTGCCGGGTTTGGTCTGGGCCTCCAGGATCTTCAGGCTTCGCAGCACCGGCAGGCCGGCGTCCTGGAGGATGGCCAACTGCCGCGTGAATGTGGTCAAGGTCTTCTGGCTCACCGGCCCGATGGCGAAGGTCTTGCCCTTCTTCTTGGCCGCTTTCCGGTCGGTGCTGATCTTGCGCGCTTTCTTCTCCGTCAGCTTGGTGACGAAGTAGCCCATTTGCCGGATAGTCGCCTGGGCTTCTTCCTGGTTGGGCGCCTCGATGACGTCCCGAATCTCCTGCCCCGTGGCATCCATCGCCTCGTATTGATAGATCGGCATGGTTCGGCACTCCTGGCGATCGGGAAGCTGCACGCATGGGACTGGCCGCCCGCGCTTGGTGGCTTGCCCCAGCGGGCAGTTTCTTTCCCTGATGGATGTACGTCTGACCTGCTATGCTCTTGTACCTTGCGATGTACCTTGCGAAACAAGCGCTTTGTGCGGGCTGTTGTCCCCAGATCCGCTGTGGCCCGTGCGGCAACTTTCCGCTGACCGTTGCCGACTGGCCGGGTTACACTCCCCAAAGTGCCATCGCGCTGCCAGCCACGCCGTACGTCCACACACTGCGGCGACACGCACAGAATCAACCAGCGGGCAGTCGCAGCGCGCTACACCTCGAGGACTGTTTCGCGGATCACCTCTTCGACAGTGGTTATCCCGCTATATACCTTCTGCAATCCCGATGCCCGCAAGGGGATCATCCCGGTTTGCATGGCCACGTCGCGTATCTTTTCGGTGGAGGCGCCGGAGTTGATCAACTCGCGCAGACGGTCGGTGATGGGCATAAACTCGAACAAGCCAGTCCGGCCCTTGAAACCTGTGTTGTTGCAGGCCGGGCAACCCCGGCCCTTGAAGAACTTCTTGCCGATGACGTCCTCCGGCGTCAGATCGAGCTGGGCCAGCGTTTCCGTGCTCGGTTGTGTCGGTTCCCGGCACTCGCGACAAATCTTCCGCACCAGCCGCTGAGCCAGTACGGCCTCGAGCGTGGCGGTGATCAAAAACGGCGGAATGCCCATATCGCGCAGCCGCGTAACCGTGCTGGGCGCGTCGTTGGTGTGCAGGGTGCTGAACACCAGGTGGCCGGTCAGCGAGGCCTGCACGGCGATCTCGGCGGTCTCCAAGTCGCGGATCTCGCCCACCAGGATGATATCCGGGTCCTGCCGCAGGATCGACCGCAGGCAATGGGCGAAAGTGTTGCCGATGGCCGGGTCGATGGGAATCTGCACGATGCCGTCGATCTCGTACTCCACCGGGTCCTCGGTGGTAATCAGCTTGTCTTCGATGACGTTCAGCTCGTTCAGCGCACCGTAGAGCGTTGTGGTCTTCCCGGAACCCGTGGGCCCGGTCACCAGCACGATCCCGTTGGGCTTGCGGATCACCTCGCGGAAGGCCGCCAAGGTATTCGGCTCCATGCCGATGGCGTCCAGGTCCAGCATCACCACCGAACGGTCGAGGATGCGCATCACCACGCTTTCGCCGAACATGGTGGGCAGCACGCTGACGCGCAGGTCCACCGGGTGGCCGCCCACGGTCAAGCGGATGCGGCCGTCTTGCGGCAGCCGCCGCTCGGCGATGTCCAAGTTGGCCATCACTTTGATACGAGTAGTGATGGCGAAGGCCAGGTGGCGGGGCGGCGGCACCATTTCGTACAGCACGCCGTCGGAACGGATGCGGATCTTGAACTCGTTCTCGAACGGTTCGAAATGCAAGTCGCTGGCGTGATCCTTGATGGCGATCAGCAGCACCATGTTCAGCAGTTTGCGGACCGGGGCGCTGTCGGCCAGAGTCTCGATGCTCGTCAGGTCGATGGCACCCGATTGCTCCAGCTTCTTGGCCGCCCGCAATAGTTCCTCGTCCTGCTCCATGCCGGCGATAAGGGTTTCCACGCTCTCCCCGCCAGCCGAGTAATAGCGGTCCAGGGCCTTAAGGATTTCCTTCTCCGTGGCCACCATCGCCTTGATCTCATAGCCCAGGAAGGTGCGCAGCTCGTCGATGATCGACAGCTTCTGCGGATCGCACATGGCGATCGTCAGCACGTTGTCCTGGAAAGAGATGGGAATGATGCGGTACAACTGGGCCATGGCCTCGGTGACATGGCGCAACACGTCGGCGGGAATTACCATATCGCTGAGCGTGATGACCTGCATTCCCATCTGCTCGGCCAGGGCCTGCGCCAATTGCTCGTCGGTGATCAGGCCCATGCTCATGGCGATCTGGCCGAGCATCTCCCCGGGACGCTGCTGCTGCTCCTCCAGCAGCATCTGAAGATGGTTTTCGGTGATGAAGCCCAAGTCCACCAGAATCTGTCCAAGACGCCTGATTGCCATCGCCGTTTTCCCCCCAACTTAGCTTCTGCTGTTCCAGATGTGGACAGGATCAGTCGGCTGGCAGAAGCTGTGTACCTGCTGCACTGATGCCTCCACTATTGCACCACCCATTGTATTGACCCAACTTGTTGCGCCGACCTTACTTGCCTGGCGCGAGAAGTCCGTCATGCCTCCTGTTTCTCCAGCCGGGCCCGGGGCTGATCTTCATCGTCGAAGATGCCGCGTTCGGCCCGGGCTATCTTGGCCGCCAGTTCATCAGGATTATTCGCTTTCTGCAAAGCGTCGCGCTTTTCCACCAGCCCGTCGCGCCACAAACGGAATAGATGATCATCCAAAAGTTGCATCCCCAGTTTGGCGCTGGTTTGAATGATCGAGTTTATCCGGTAAGTCTTGGCCTCGCGGATCAAGTTGGAAATGGCCGGAGTGACCACCAGCATTTCGTAAGCGGCCACGCGGCCGCCGCCGATTCTCGGCAGCAACGTCTGCGATAGCACGCCGATTACCGCCACCGACAACTGCGTGCGGATCTGCTCCTGCTGACTCACCGGAAATACGTCGATGATCCGGTTGATCGTCCCCTGCGCCCCGGTGGTGTGCAACGTGCCGAAAACGATGTGGCCCGTTTCTGCGGCGGTGATGGCCGTCTCGATGGTTTCCAAATCGCGCATTTCGCCGACCATTATCACATCCGGGTCTTGACGCAGACCGCGGCGAATGGCCTCGGCGAAACTGGGCACATCGACGCCCAACTCGCGCTGGGCGATGGTCGATTTCTTGTGCTTGTGATAGAACTCGATCGGGTCCTCGATGGTGATAATGTGATGATCGAAGTTCTCGTTGATGTAGTCGATCATCGCTGCCAGCGTGGTGGTCTTGCCCGAGCCGGTCGGCCCGGTAACGAGTATCAGTCCCCGGGGCCGTTCGCACAGCTTGGCCAACACAGGCGGAGTCCCCAACTCTTCGAAGGACATCAGTTTATTGGGAATCTGCCGCATGGCCAGCGCGACGTAACCGCGCTCCTTGAACACGCTCACGCGGAAGCGGGCCTGGTCGCCAAAGGCGAAGGCGAAGTCGGCTCCGCCAACCTCCTGTAGCTCCTGCTGGCACCGCTCCGGAGTGACGGCTTTCATCAATGCCACGGTGTCTTCCGGCTCCAGCACCTTGGTCTCCAGCCGTTTCAGACGACCGTCGACGCGAATTACTGGCGGTTGTCCAACGGTCAAATGCAAGTCGCTAGCCTTGCGGTTGACGACAGTTTGCAACAGCTTGTCGATAAGAATAGTAGCCATTACAGTATCAAGTACCTCTTAACGGGGTCAAAAGATAAAAGATACGTGGGTGCCGGAACCGCTCAGCGGCGCGGGGGAAAAGCCGACCAGCTCTGTTCCGAAAAGCCGCGCCGCCACAAGATTATTGGCGTCACACACATCGCACGCAAGCAACCAGCTCATTTTTCGCTGCCAGCCCCTCCGATGTCCGACCGCAAATAAACACAGTGGTTTCGTCGATTGCTGCGTGCCGCCGGGTGCCGGATAACGCCTCGCGCGCTGACGGGCGAAACTTTCGCTCCCATTCCCGGTCGTCACGGCGGACTATGCCCGGGGCTATTCCGACTCCGAGCGCTTGGCAACCCGGAATACCTCTTCCAAAGTGGTTATACCGCGTAATACTTTTTCGATGCCGTCCTGGTACAAGGTCTTCATGCCTTCGGCGATCGCCGTTCGACGGATCTCCTCCGTTGGCGCTGAATGGAACGTCAATTCCCGTAGTTTCGACGACATTATCATAAGCTCGAAGATACCCAAACGGCCGCGGAATCCGCTGCCTTGGCAACTGCTGCAACCCCGGCCTTTGGTGAAATTGGCCCTGGCGACCTGATCCGGGGTCAGACCAGCGGCCTCGATCAAAGCGTCGCTGGGGGTGTACGGCATCTTGCATTTCTGGCAAACCACGCGCACCAACCGCTGCGCCATCACCGCGATGACGCTGCTTGCCACCAAATAGGCGGGCACTCCCATGTCTATCAAACGTGTAATGGCACTGGGCGCATCGTTCGTATGTAGTGTACTGAAAACCAAGTGTCCAGTCAAAGAAGCCTGAATTCCCATCTGCGCGGTCTCGAGGTCACGCATCTCGCCGACCAAAATGATGTTCGGCGCTTGTCGCAACATCGCCCGGATCACCCTGGCAAAATCCAAACCAATGTCATGGCGAATCTCCACCTGGTTGACGCCAGGCAGGTAGTATTCCACCGGGTCTTCAGCGGTGATGATCTTGCGGTCAGGCGTGTTAAGCTCGTTCAGTGCAGCGTAAAGAGAAGTGGTTTTGCCTGAACCGGTCGGGCCAGTCACCAGGATGATGCCGTTGGGGCGCTGAATCAACTGTTTGATTCGCAGATAATCCTCTTCCGAGAATCCCAACTGCCGCAGACCGACCTTGATACTGTCTTTGTCGAGAATACGCATCACGACCGACTGGCCATGCACAGACGGGATCACGCTCACGCGCAAGTCCAGTTCCTTTTCGCCAACTGTCACCTTTATGCGTCCGTCTTGCGGACGCCGGCGCTCCGCAATGTCCAGTTTAGCGAGAATCTTAATGCGCGATAGAATTGCACCCAGCAGTCTTTTTGGCGGGCTGTCGCGCTCCACGAGCAGGCCGTCGATTCGGTAGCGAACACGAACGCGGTCCTCGAACGGTTCGATGTGGATATCCGAGGCCCTCAGTTGTACGGCCTCGGCGATAATCAGATGCACCAGCTTGACGATCGGGGCGCTTGCTTCGTCCAAGTCGTCCTGCGCGGCGGCGGTCTCGGCTTCGGTCTCGGTGAAGTCGATCGCCGTATCGGTGAACTCCTGCAACATCGAATCGGCACTTTCGCCCACCGTCTGGCCATAATACCGGTTGATCGCCTCGGTGATCGCCTCCTTAGGCGCCAAAACGGGGGTGATCCGCCGGTTGAGAATGAACCGGAGCTTGTCTAGCGTCTCGTAGTCCAACGGATCATGTACGGCTACCGTCAGTTCGCCATCCGCTTCCGAAAGCGGCAGTATTACGTTTTCCCTGGCCACCGACTCGGGCACAAGCTCTACCACCGAAGGTGGGATCACCACCTCGGCCAGGTTGACGTACTCCAGACCGTGCTGCTCTGCCAAGGCGCGGGCGATGTCTTCGCCGCTTGCGTACCCTAGTTTCGCCAGGGCATCGTGGAGTTTGATATCCTGGGCATTCGCCAGTTGCTTTGCTTCGGCCAGTTGATCGGGACTGATAACGCCTTGGCGAATCAGTATCTCCGTCCAATCCCCTTTGCGTTTGGCCATGACAAGCTCCAGTAATGGGCGCAGCGGGGAACAAGAGCCGAACAGTTCGACGTGCCCGAAGCGCGTCGCCCCGCCCTATGGGTAATCAAGAGAACAGAAGCACCCCTCTATTTCTCTTAGACTACTGCTGGTCGTGGCTATTGTCAATGTTCTGGCTGAATGATTGATATTGGTGGCCGGGAGTCGGCCCGATACAATACGCCGCTATTATCCGTACCAGGCGAAACGCCAGCCAGTCTGCCCTGGTCGGCAATTTGTCGGCCGGCTGGGGGCTGGGATTCGACATAAACAAAGCCGGCTGTGACTGTCAGGAAGTCCGGCAGTTGCGAGGAAAGCCATGAGCGCGCAGTGGATGCCCAAGCAGGACCGCTCGCCGGTCGTCCGGACCCTGGAATGGCTCACCGATTTGGTTACTCGATTTCCTGTGGCCACGCTGGTGCTAGCCGGGTTGACCGCTCTGGCATCGATCGCCCTGACAGTCGGCAAGCTACAGTTCCGTACTAGCCGCGCCGAGTTGCTCAACCCCAAAAGCGACTTCAACCGCCGGTGGATAGAGTACACAAAACACTTCGGCGAC
>Ga0209017_10000392_pt1 | contig 44048 bp, 33 predicted proteins | sample YNPBryunderm2012_FD_185812 | JGI IMG/M metagenome (GOLD analysis project Ga0209017, IMG submission 185812) | Anoxygenic and chlorotrophic microbial mat microbial communities from Yellowstone National Park, USA - YNP Bryant MS undermat 2012... ...
AGGCTGGTGCTGGGTTTCAGGAGCTCTGGTGCTGACCTCATTGATGTTTGTCCTGTTCGCTCTGGTTTTCGGGCAGGAGAAGACAGAAAAGCCTGTTCTTCACGGCAAACACTGGATAGCCATAACCGGAAAGCCGATGGCCTCCACGGCCGGAGCCATGATGTATATGAAAGGTGGAAATGCAGTTGATGCTGCCTGCGCCATGCTGGCTGCCGTCTGCACTATGCACGATGTGCTGAGCTGGGGCGGTGAGACTCAGGGCTTGATTTACAACCCGAAGACCAAAAAGGTCATAGCCGTAAACGGACTCGGCGTGGCTCCGACCGGGGCTACTCCTGAATTTTATAAAAGCAAAGGGTATAAGTACCCGCCCGCTGATGGTCCGCTTTCAGCCATCACTCCAGGTACTCCTGGGGCTTTAATCGTCATGCTGGCGGAGTTTGGCCGGTTGCGGCTTAAAGATGTTCTGGAGCCAGCCATCCAGATGGCCGAAGGCTACCCGATGGAAAAGGAAACCTCGGACCGGATTGAGCGGGAAAAAGCCAAGCTAAAACAGTGGCCGTATTCACGGGCGCTTTTCCTGACCCATCCCGGCGAAGAAAAAGAAGCCCCGCAACCGGGTGAAGTTTTCCGGCAACCCGACCTGGCTGCCACTCTGCGGAAGCTGGTGGAAGCTGAGGAGCAGGCGCTTCGAGCGGGCAAAAACCGCAAAGAAGCCATTTATGCCGCCTACGACCGTTTCTACCGCGGTGATATAGCCCATGATTTTGTAGCCGCCTCACAGGAAGCAGGCGCCCTCATCACGCTTGAGGACCTGGCGCGCTGGAAAGTTATCCTGGAAGAACCGGTCATGACCACCTACCGGGGTATTGAAGTCTACAAGCTCAACACCTGGGTGCAGGGACCGGTCATGCTCCAAGCTCTTAACATGCTGGAAAATTTTGACCTCAAGGCCATGGGTTACAACAGCGCCCAATACATCCACACTCTTTACCAGGTGATGAACCTGGCTTTTGCTGACCGCGATTTTTACTACGGTGACCCGTACTTTCCGCCCGAAGAACCGATAAAAGGCTTGCTCTCCAAAGAATATGCTCGCGACAGAATCAAGCTCATCAACTGGGAAGCTAACGACCCGGATGTTAAGCCCGGCGACCCTTATCCTTATGAGGGCAAAACCAACCCCTTCAAGCACTATTTAGAAAAATGGAGCAACAAAAACTGGACGGTCAAGGAAGAAGATGTGGCCCGTTTAGAGCGAAACTTTTTCCAGGGAACGACTTCCATTGAAGCTGCGGATGAAGAAGGTTGGGTGGTCTCACTCACTCCGAGCGGCGCTTGGATACCCTGTGTCATCGCCGGCAAAACAGGGATTGCTCTCAGCCAGAGAGCCCAGAGTTTTGTTCTGGAGGAAGCCGATAATCCGTTTAACGTCATAGCACCCGGTAAAAGACCGCGGGCCACTCTAACTCCTGGGCTGGCCATGAAGGACAGAAAGCCGTTTCTTTCGTTTGCGGTGCAGGGCGGCGACACCCAGGACCAGAACCTGTTGCAGTTTTTCTTAAACGTGGTGGAGTTCGGGATGAATGTGCAGCAGGCCTGCGAGGCGGCCAACATCACCAGCTACCAGATGAGAAATTCATTCGATAACCATGATTGCTCGCCCGGAAAGCTGGAGCTAAACGAGAAGACGCCACCTGAAGTGCGAGAGCAGCTCAAGCGGATGGGCTACCGTCTTTCCTTCAAAAAGTACACTTCCGGTCCCATCAACGCCATCTACTTTGACCACAAGCACGGCACTTTCTGGGGCGGCTCCAGCAACTACGGCGACGACTACGGTGTGGTCTGGTAAGCAATACCCCGTAGTGGGCTAAGCGCCAACTGGAAAATGCCATCAGGTATGAACGGCAACTCGGGCTGGACATGTTGAAGACTTTAGTTAATTACGATTGACTCTTTATCTGACTGTGTTCTTTTCGTTTTCCTAAAGATTTTAAGTTAGGCAATTCAATTTTTCGGTTGAAACGACTCAAAGCCATGGGATACAATTGAAAAAAGGTTGTGGCGAAAGCCTGGGTTTACCAAGGAGGGCAAGATGGCGAGAAGAACTTTTAGCGAAGCCTCCAGATCTGGTTTTATTGTCATTGGACTTTTGTCTCTGGTGTTTCTAAGTGAGCTGCTTTCCGGGCAGTCGAAGGAAAGCCGATATCTTCCAGGTCAGGAATTGGTTCGGGTTAAAATTGGCTCAGGTCCGGATGAGCTCGGCGTCATCACACCAGAAGAGGCTAACCCGGAAGGTCCGATGAGTTTTGTGGTCGGGTCTGGCGGTGAAATCTATATTCTGGACCAGATTAATGCCAGGATTCAGGTTTTTAAAGAGAGGCGACTTATTAAAACCATAAAGATTCCTGATGAAGTATTTTCAGACCTTGAGCTTCTGCCAGGTGGTTTGATAGCTCTTCTGGACAGTGTGGTTAAAAAAGCTGTTTTTATCATAGATGAGAAGGGAAATCCTCTGCAGACAATCTCTCTTCTCCAAAAAGAGATATCCACACCCGAAGCAGTGATCGGATTGTACTATCGCAGTCTGGGAAACTGGCCCGGGCTCTGGGCTCAGGCCGATAATACCTCAATCCTGATTGCTGATTCCTATGGTAAACCTGTTTCTCAGCCCAGGGTGCTACCAGGTCTTCTGACCCCGAACGGGCAGCGACTGCTGAAACTGGAGATGGAAGACGAAAAGCTGGCTATAATTTCCAGGTCGGATGAAACCTTAAAGAACTGGACCCGATATAAGGTCAATCTGGAACTGCCGCTCGGTCAGGTTTTTGGCCTCTGGGAAGACCTCCGAGGCCGTCTCTTTCTGGCGGTTAATCTTTTCGACGAGAAAAAAGAAGTCAATCAAACTATAGTACTTAATTCCAGAGGAAAAGAATTGGCCCGGATAGAAATGTTTGTCTCCACCCATCCTGGTGAGGTTTATTTCCCGGTTAGAGTGACGCCCGAGGGCCAGGTTTATCAGCTGGCGATTGAAGAAAAAGAGGTGGTTATAAGACGATATTCATTGCACTAATGAGCAGATAAAATCCTGCCATCATCCTTCAAAAAAAGACTGACAAAGCTACTCTCTGAAGTCTCATTCCCATCAGGAGCATTTGTTCCAGCCGCAATTGGGACAGATGGGGCATTTTTCATCGGGGAGGCTGGCTCCACAAACCGGGCAGATATCCCGCAGAAGGTCGCGGTTGTTTTCCTTAACTTCACCCAGGTGGCGTTCGAGCACCTTAGCCACGGCGTCGGGAATGGATTGCACCAGTCCGCCTTCGGTAAAAACGGGCTCACTGCCACCTATGCCTTTAAGCTGCAGAATGACTTCCCTTGGGTCAACCCCGCTTCTCAAAGCCAGGGAGATTAAGCGGCCTATAGCCTCGGCGTCAGCCATTGTGGAATAGCCGCTTTTCCCGATGGAAGTGAAAACTTCAAAAGGTTTGTCGTTCAGGAAGGTAATGGTAACGTAAAGATTGCCGAGACCGGTTTTAATCTTATCAGTTATGGAAGGCAGGCTGATGGGCCTTTCTCGCGGGATTAGTTTGGGCTTGGCGGCCGCAGCCGCATAAAGCACCTGCTCGGCTTTACTTCCATCGCGGTAAACTGTGATTCCCTTGGTTCCAAGTTCATAAGCCAGGAGAAAAGCTTTCTCCACATCTTCCAGGGAAGCTTTGTTGGGCAGGTTTATGGTTTTAGAGACTGAATTGTCTATGTACTTCTGGAACGCAGCCTGCATGCGGATATGGCCTTCGTAGGGAATTTCGTGGGCAGTGACAAAGTAATCAGGGAGCGGTTCATCGGGATGTTCTTTTCTCCAGGCTTCATAAAGAGGATGAACATCACGCAGTTCACCATCTAGAATTTTGCTGACGAATTCAAAGGCAAAAATTGGTTCAATTGAGCTTGAACAACCAGCGATGCGGGAAATGGTTCCTGTGGGAGCGATGGTTAAGACGGTGGCATTGCGGCGTTTTTTGCCTTTAAATATTGATTTGCCTATGTTAGGGAAGCTGCCTTTTAGCTGGCCCAGCTTTTCGCTCTGCTGGTCAGCTTTTTCTCTCATAAAAGAAGCCAGTTTTTCGGCGAATTCCAGGGCTTCGGGCGAGTCATAGCGTAATTTTTTCTTAATCAGCAGGTCGGCCCAGCCCATAACTCCTAGACCGATGCGCCGGTTGGCCCTGGTCATTTCAGCAATCTGGGGCAGGGGATATTTGTTGACGTCAATCACATCGTCCAGGAAACGGATGGCCAGTTCTATCATTTCGGCGAATCTTTCCCAGTCGAGTTCATCTGGTTTGCTTGGGTCATAAAAGTTAGAGACGTTGATTGAACCCAGATTGCAAGATTCGTAGGGATGCAGCGGTTGTTCACCGCAGGGATTGGTGGCCGTGATGGGCCCGAGTTCGCGCGTCGGGTTGAGCTGGTTGATGCGGTCTATGAAAATCAAACCCGGATCACCTGAAGCCCAAGCTGATTCCACGATCAGCTTAAAGATATCGCGGGCTTTCTTTCGGGCAGTCTTTTTTTTAAGGTATGGATTGTAGAGCCAGTAATAACCATCATGACGAAGAGCCTGCATGAATTCATCAGTGATGGCCACGGAGATGTTGAAATTGTTAAGTGTTTTTCCGTCGCGCTTCATGGTGATGAATTCTTCAATGTCAGGATGGTCAACGCGCAGGATACCGATGTTGGCCCCACGGCGGGTGCCCCCCTGTTTGACAGCTTCAGTGGCGGCGTCTATGACTTTTAAAAAAGAAACGGGACCCGAGGCCACTCCCTGAGTTTTGCGGACAAAGCTGCCTTTAGGGCGGAGCTGGCTGAAATCAAAGCCGGTGCCCCCTCCTTCTTTGTGAACCAGGGCTGCGTTTTTGACCGCATCAAAGATTGATTCCATGGAATCTTCAATCGGCAGGACAAAACAGGCCGAAAGGCACATATCCCGTCCGGCCCCTGTCAGGGTGGGGCTGTTGGGCAAGAAATCACGGTTCATCATGGCCTGGAAAAACTTTTCAGCCCATTTTCGACGCTCGGCCGGTGATTTTTCAGCTGAAGCGATATAATCAGCTACCCGGCGGAAGAGGTCAGACGGCTTTTTATCTATTAGTTCCCCATTTTCGTTTTTCATAAAATAACGAGTCTTTAAGATTTTGATGGCATTAGGGGAAAAACCTTCGTCTTTCACTGATACCATTTTTCCCTCCTTAGTAATTTTAGCCCTTTGGTCGGCCGGGTTTATCTTTTTCCCACAGCTTTTAATTTGCTGTCGATGGTGGCTTCTTTATCAAGCCTGTGGTCCACTCTAAGGTCAAGGTGAATCCGGCGGGCTCCCATTTCTGTTAAAAGGTGGTCACAGGCTTCAACCAGCTTTAGGATAGAGGCCAGGTCCGGAGCTTCTATGGTGGTGGACATGGCTCCGGTCTCAGAGCGTAGCCCGGAGCTTTCTATTAGCTTAATAACTTCCTTTACATAGCGGCTAACTGAGGGGCCTTCAGAAGTGGGGAAAATTGAAAATTCGGCGATAACCATGGTTAATTCTCCCATGCTGGATTTTTGTGGCGAACAAAAACATTATAGACCAGAAGGAAGAAATTTGAAGAGTAACTGACCAAAAATTCATGGTTTGGCTGGATATTTTATTAAAAATAAACAAGATAATAAGAAAAAACATTCTCTTCCCTGAGACCGACTCACCTTTGAATACTGCTGAACTGGTTTGCCAGAGGTAAGATAAAATGTTAATTTATCTTAAATCTGCTGGCTTCAAGCCCGAAATGAGCTAAGACCATAATGCAGTTAACGGCTGAAAGAAAATTTATCCTGCTGGCTTCAACTCTGACCTCTTTTCTTACACCATTCATGGGCTCATCCATCAACGTGGCTTTGCCCGACATTGCCCGGACCTTTAAGTTGAGTGCTGTGACTCTGGGCTGGACGGTAACGGCCTATCTTCTGACCACCGCAGTCTTCCTGGTTCCAGCAGGCAAGCTGGCTGACCTGATAGGACGGAGAAAGATTTTCATCACCGGTATTTTGACTTTTCTTACTGGTACTCTGCTCAGCGGACTGGCTTTTTCTGGGGCTTCACTGATCGTTTTCCGGCTTATTCAGGGCCTTGGGGGAGCTATGATTTTTTCCACCGGCCTGGCGCTGCTGACCTCTTATTTTCCGTCGGAGAACAGAGGGCAGGTTCTGGGTATCAGCACGGCGGCTACCTACACCGGCCTTTCACTGGGTCCGGTGGTGGGCGGTTTTCTGGTCCAGCAGTTTGGCTGGCGGAGTGTTTTTCTGGTGGCTCTGGTTCCCGGGATAGCTGCCTTTTTCTTTGTCTCCAGGGCATATAAGGATGACACCAGGAAAAGCCCGGGGGCAACCTCCGGTTTTGACCTGATAGGGTCGGCTATCTACGGGACCGCTTTGGTTTGTTTTATGCTGGGTTTTTCCAAATTGCCAGAGGCTTTTGGTTTTATTCTGGTGGCAGCCGGACTGACTTTTCTGCTATTGTTTTTCTTTTTTGAAAGCCATCAGGTCAACCCGGTTTTTGAAATCGGATTGTTCAGGAAAAATCGGGTTTTCGCCTTTTCCAGCCTGGCCGCTTTGATAAATTATAGCTCTACCTTTGCAGCAGGATATTTGCTAAGCCTTTATCTTCAGTACCTTCATGGACTTTCAGCAAGAAAAGCCGGTCTTATTCTGGTAACTCAACCTCTTATTCAAGCCATCGCCTCACCTGTAACCGGCAAAGCCTCAGACCGGATTGAACCAGGAATTTTAGCTTCGACCGGAATGGGGATAACGGTGGTCGGGCTGGTGATACTGTCTTTTATAAGTCCACAGACACAGCTGTCTTGGATAGTTATCGGGCTGGTTTTCCTGGGGATCGGGTTTGGGCTGTTCTCCTCGCCTAATACCAACGCCATTATGGGCTCTGTAGATTCCATAAATTATGGAGTGGCTTCAGCTACCCTGGCTACCATGAGGATAGTGGGCCAGATGTTAAGTCTTGGTCTGACCATGATGATTATCTCGGTGGTCATGGGTAATGTCCGGATAGTGCCGGAAAACTACCCGCTGTTCCTTAAGAGCCTTCGCCTGAGCTTTGCGGTCTTTGCCGGCCTGAACTTCCTGGGTATCTTCGCCTCCTTAGCCAGGAAAAAGAAGGGTACCCTGAATATTTCCAAGTTATAGGCTCATTCCAAAGAAGCTCCCTGAAGACCTGCTCAATATTTTAACACCAGAAAATTTCAAATTACTGCATCTGATAATCCATGATAAACTGAATAAACATAAATGAATACAGATAGCTATTTCTCGCTCTGGTACATAATCCGGCCTCCGACTACTGTCAGAACAGATTCTGTTTTATGAATCTCACTGGCTGGAATTTCGAAAAGGTTTTGGTTGAGAAGAATAAGATCAGCCAGCTTGCCAGGTTGTATCGAGCCGCGAAAGTTTTCTTCGTTGACTGCATAAGCCCCGCCCAGGGTGTAGGCGTGGATGATTTCTTCCAGGCTGAGTTTTTCCTTCGGCACCCAGCCGCCTTTCGGAAAACCTTCAAGGCTCTGACGGGTTAAAGCTACCTGAACGCCAGGCCAGGGGTTTAGGGTTACCACGGGCCAGTCACTGCCGAAGGCCAGGTGGCCGCCGGCTCTGAGCACTGATTTCCAGGGGAAGGCTCGCTGCTCTCTTTCCGGTCCGACGTTTTTTATCCAGGCGGCCATCCAGACAGGGTCTGGGTCGGCATGAAGAGGTTGAAAACTGGCAATGATACCCGGGTGGTTAAATCGAGGGAAATCGGCCGAAGCTACGCATTCAACATGCTCAATCTTATGCCTGAGCTCCGGGTAACCGCTTTCCTTAAGAGCTTTCTCGTAGGCCTCAAGACTCAGGCGAATGGCTTTGTCACCAATGGCATGGGTTGAAACTTGAATGCCGCGACGACTGAATTCCAGGACAGCTTTGAGATAATCCTCAGGTTTCCAGAATAGCTGGCCCAGATTATCTTTTTGCCCTTCATAAGGTTCAAGCATGGCCCCGGTGCCAGAGTCTATAACCCCATCGAGCATCAGTTTGACGCCACGCACTGCCAGCCAGCGGTCATTGTATTTGGCGCTGGCTTCAGAATAAGCCTGAAAATCCTTCTCTGTTGGGCCAGGCTCACCCACCCCCATGGCCACCACCAGGCGGATGGTCTGCTTTCCATCCTGGCGGAGGCGTTCAAAAAGCTCTAGTTCCTCAAACTCCCCGCCAAGACCATGGGCGGCTGTGACTCCCCATCTTACAGCTTCCTGCATTCCGGTCAGCAGAGCTTGATATTTTTCTTCTTTAGTAGGCGGAGGGATGAGGCGACTGACCAGACGGGTAGCTCCTTCCAGCAGGGCACCGGTGGGTTCTCCTTGCTCATCGCGAATTATTTTTCCATCCGGCGGGTCTGGAGTGGTCCTGTTTATCCCGGCCAGAACCAGGGCTTGGCTGTTCACCCAGGAAGTATGGCCGTCGGCGCAGCGCATGATGGCCGGCTGGTCGGGCACCACTTCATCCAGGAATTTTTTGTGCGGCATGTTGCCGGGGAATGCCGGATACATCCAACCGCGGCCCTGAATCCACTTTAAGTCCGGATTTTCAGCCACGAAGCGGCGGATCCTTTCTTGAATTTCTGACAGGCTGCGGCTGCCAGACAGGTCCACAAAATTTAGGTTCAAGGAGCCGCTCACGAAATGAACATGGCTGTCCTGGAAACCTGGAAGAAGGAGACGTTCTTGGGCATCAATCAGCTGGGTTTCAGAGCCCACGTAGCGACGAGCTTTTTTAGTTGAACCGACAAAGACAATATGCTCTCCTTTAACAGCCACGGCTTCGGCCCAGGGTTGAGCGGGATTAACTGTATAAACTTTAGCGTTGATGATGAGGAGGTCAGCCGGCTCAGGCTTTCTGGTGCAGGCCACCGGAAAAAAGGCCCCTGCGATTAAAATTATGACCAGGACAATGGGTAGATACCTTAGCCTGGTTCTGGAAAAAACGGGATTAAAGTTTTTAATCAGCATCTTCTCCTCTCCTGAATTTGAAAAATTGCCAGATGCGAGTTTTTTGGTAAAAAACATTACCACTATCTTATCACAGTTCTGGTTTTAAAGTTATTGGCCTGTTTGTCCTGAGGCGTTTAGCCAGTAAAAGGAATTTATCGGGAATAAGGAAAGTTAAAACCGATGGATTTCTTAACGTTGGCTTAAATTCTTATAGCTAAATTTGAGAAATCCGAAAACGTTCTGCGGGCTCCAGTTTTTGCTCTGCATTCTGGATTGACCGGTTTTGATAAATAGGATAAGCTGGATTATGAAGGAGGAGAGAGATGAAAAAATCCGGTCTAAAACGACGTGATTTCCTTAGAACAGGGCTGGCCGGCCTGGTGGCCACTGGAGCCACACCCTGGCTTTTCTCTGGAGACCAGAAAAAAGCCAAAGAAAGCCAGTCAAAAAACCAGACCAAACCGCAGCCCGACCGGGAACCCCAACCACCGGGCGGTCGTCGCGAGGGTTTTATCTACAGGACGCTCGGGAAAACTGGCATAGTCCTTCCTGTGGTTTCCATGGGTGTGATGAATGCCGATAATCCAGAGCTGGTGCGAGCAGCCCTTGACTCGGGGTTAGTTCATCTGGATACTGCCCACGGTTACCAGCGGGGCCGTAACGAAGAAATGATCGGTCAGGTCATCAAAGGTCGGCCGCGGGAAAGTTTTTTCATTGCCACCAAGGTCAGAGAAGGGGAAAAGTTTTTTGAGCAGTTAGATCTGAGTCTGCAACGTCTTGGACTGGATTACGTTGATATCCTGTATGTTCACAACCTAAGCAGCCGCGAGCGGGTTCTGGCTCAGGAAAATCTGGAAGCCATAACCCGAGCTAAAAAAGAAGGGAAAACCAGGTTTATTGGCATTTCCACTCATTCTAATGAACCTGAAGTGATAAGAGCCATGATAGAAGCTAAAGTTTTCGATGTGGTCCTTACTGCCTATAATTTCAGAAAAGATTATTTAAAAGACCTGGATGCAGCCATTAGCGAAGCGGTTGCAGCCGGCCTCGGGGTTATTGCCATGAAGACCATGGCCGGAGCTTTCTGGGATAAACAGAGAACCCAACCCATCAATACCAAAGCCGCCCTGAAATGGGCATTAAACAACACCAGCATCGCTACAGCCATCCCCGGTATGACTACCTTTGACCAGCTCAAGAGCAACCTGGAAGTGGTCAAAGACCTGAAACTGACCCCGGAGGAGCTATACGACCTAAAGATGGGTGAAGGCCAGGTCCTGGCCGGTCTGTATTGCCAGGCGTGCGAGCGCTGTCTTCCACAGTGTTCCAGGGCTCTACCCATTCCTGATATGATGAGAGCCTATATGTATGCCTATGGTTATCGTAATCTGACTGAAGCCCATGAGCTGGTCAGCTCGCTCAACCTGCCCGACAATCCCTGTGCCGGGTGCGAAGCCTGTTCGGTCCGCTGTGCCCTGAAGTTTAATGTCCGCGAGCGATTAATTGACATTAACAGGCTTAAAGCTCTGCCGGCAGAATTTTTGGCCTGAAAAAAGATGGCTAATCCCGGTTGAAGGCTTGAAAAAAACTACTGGATAGTCTTCAGATTAGAAGGCGGTTAAAAATATATTTTTAAGATATTTTCCACTTAAGAGAAGTGATCCGGGCTTTAAGTTTAATTTAATTCTTGGCTCGAAAGTCACATACCTATTGTTACTGATTGATTAATCTGAAAGTTTTTAATAGCAAAAATTTTATCGACACTTTCTTTCCTTCAAATTAGCTTCAAAACATGTTGAGCCAGGAAGAATTTTACTGGCTGAGGTCCCAGGAGATGGACTGTATTTTGAGCTACCGTTTGGGGTAGGAGCGGTTTTTCGGGTCTGGTATTTTAGTAGCAGAAAAAGTAAGATTTAGTCTGATTATCAATTTAATGTTTCCTAAGCTCCGGTATTTCTGGTAAGACTGATAATCGGAAATTTTGATAAAGAAAAACAGTGATGAAAGGAGAATTCTGATGAAGTTAGCCAGAAAAACTTCGGTCAGGTTTTTTTTACCAATTTTTTTAATTATTGGCCTCAATTTGCTGGCCAGCGGGCAGAGTTTGTTCACTCCTTCTCTTCCGAGCGGGCTGAAAGTTAAACCAGTTTACCGGTTTTTCCAGATAGTACCAAAGATTGTTCCGGCTGATAAAGAAACTACCATCAGAATCATCTCCAGCTATGAGGATTTTCCCAAGCCAGGCCATTCCTACAGAGTAATTTATTCTCCGGTTGGCCGCTATGCAGTTAAAAGTGGCTGGGTCAAGGCTGAGCCAGAGCCTATCAATCCGCGGCATAATGTTTTTGAAATTAGAAAGTTTTTTGAAGGGGAACAGGAGCACATCTTCAGGATTGAAGAAATTACGCCCGATGATAAGGTTAGAACCATAGGAACCTTTCATGTTTATTCCTTAAATCCAGATTTGTTTGCCCTGAGGCCTTATAAAGGTGATTTCCATATGCACAGCTTCCGTTCCGACGGCCGAGAGTCACCGGCTTATGTGGCTGGAGCCTGCCGGCGGGCAGGGCTGGATTTTATGGCTCTTACAGACCATCGTAGCTATGGAGCTTCTCTGGAAGCCATAGATAAGTTTAGGAATCTGCCGGTTGACCTGAAGATATATCCCGGAGAAGAAGTGCATCCACCAGATAATCCAGTCCATATCGTCAGCTTTGGCGCAAGAGAAGGAATAACCGAACTTTACCGTCCGGATGACACTTCTTACCGGAAAGAAGTTCAAGCTATTATGAACAAACTGGGGAAAATGCCAGCGGGTGTTGACCGTTTTCAATATGCCAGCACCCTGTGGGCTTTTCAGAAGATAAGAGAGCGAGGCGGTTTAGCCATCTTCGCTCATCCCTACTGGAGGCCTGGCAATGCTAACTACATTTCCTATGCTCTGGTTGACCACATTTTTGAAACCAGAATATTCGATGCGGTGGAGCTAATCAGTGGTTTTGAATGGGCGGAGCTTCATGAGGTTGACGTTAATAATCTGCAGCTGGCCCGTTACCTGGAAGCCAGATCCAGAGGCTACCGGATTCCTGTGGTGGGAATAAGCGACAGCCACGGGAGTGAATACTATGATACTTTTGGACGCTATTACACCATCTGTTTTGCTGCTTCAACTGAACTGACCGATCTGATTAAAGCCATCAAGGAAGAGATGTCAGTGGCTGTGGAAACACCAGCTGGAGCCCTGCCCAGGGCTTACGGGCCTTTCCGCCTGGTAAATTATGCTCATTTTTTATTGCGACATGTTCTGCCCCTTCATGATGAAATGTGTTTTGAAGAGGGGAGGCTGATGATTGAGTGGGCCGGTGGCCGCACAGAAGTACTGGAGAGGCTCAAGCTTCTTCAGGGGCAGGTTAAGAGGTACTACGACCTGATCTGGGCCAGGGAGAATTGAAAAATAAAAAATTAATACTCAGCAACGAAAAGTAGACCCTCCAGTAACCGACCATGAATAAATTATTTTAGTGCCAATACTTTCTCAGCGGTCACTTTAGTTCTGAGGTTTTAAGATGTTCTGGCTTTTAAGGTAAGCAATTATCTTTTAATCCCGCTCGTCTTTTCAGGGTTCAAGGTAGGCTGAAACTATCCGGACAGAGCCCTTAAGAAAATCACAGGGTTTTGTGTTAGGGAAATGAGGAACAGCAAGCCAGAATAGGCCAGAAGTTTTCTGGATGATTGTAGCTTCATTAAAGTATCTGTTTGAAAAGATGTCTTTTAATTCAGGGGGCGAATAAGCCTCAAGCTTTTTTCTATGGCCACAGCATTTCCCCGGGAGTCCTGATAATTAAGCCTGGGTTTAGTGATTCCCCTGGCGGCCAGGCAAAAGTGGTCTATCATCCGCAGAAACTGGTCGGCGGGTTCAAATTTTATCAGCTCGGTTTTCTGTCCTCTGGTCAGCTGGATTTCGGTTTCAAAATTTTTAGCCGAAAAAGCCAGGCCCAGGTAAATCCGACCTTCGGTACCTGAAATCTCCAGGCTGCTCTGGAATTCGAGTTCAAAGCTGCAGGTGAGAAGTGCCTGGCGGTGCCCAGAGAAAAGGCAGAGAAGTGAGGTGGTCAAGTCCACGCCTGTCGTTTCATCAAGATGGGCCCGGGCAATGATTTCATCAGGTTCAGCCTGAAAAACCAGACGGGCAGCATTGATGGTATAGCAGCCGACGTCGTAAAGAGCGCCACCACCCATCTCTGGAAACCAGCGGTAGTTGTTGCGGTCGCGGTCAAAGATGAAAGTAAAAGCCGAGCGCAAAAGGCGCGGCTCTCCGATGACTCCAGCCCTGAGGAGCTCTTCAGTCCGAACCAGCTGAGGATGAAATCTGTACATAAAGGCTTCCATCAGCAATCTTTTATTTTTTTCAGCTTCGGCAAACATCTCCTCGACTTCAGCTGCGGTTAGAGCCAGCGGTTTTTCACAAAGGACATGTTTTCCTGAACGAAGAGCCTCAATGGAATAAGGATGGTGGAGATGATTGGGCAGGGGATTGTAGACAGCTTCGATTTCCGGGTCAGAGAGGAGTTCTTCATAGGAACCGTAGGCTTTCTTGAAACCGAATTTTTCGGCCCAGAGTCTGGCTTTCTCCGGATGGCGAGAAGCAAGGCCCAGGAGCTCAGCCTGGTCAGATTTCAGGATGGCCGGAATGAAAGCTTTCTCGGCAATGGCCGCACAGCCGAGTATTCCCCACTTGAGTTTTTCAACTCTGTTCATTTTCCTAACCATAGACCAGGAATCGCCAAATTACCTTATGTTTTCTCATTACCTGGTTTACTTCTTCAAGTCACAAATTAATGGCAGCAGTGTAGTTTTCCAGCCTTTTGGCCACCTGGCAGCGTAAAAAATGGAAAAATAATCTGTCTCCTTTTGTTTTTAATATTGTTTCATTTTTTTCAAAAAGGCTGGGTCTACATCGCAGCCCAGACCAGGTTCTTCAGGCAGGTAAATAGTGCCTTTTTCAATCTTAATCCCGCCGATAATCGGGTCGACCTGGTGCTCGGAATTGCCATCCAGGTCGGCAAACACTATGTTCTTCTGGCTTGCTACTAAATGAGCTGCAGCCGTCAATCCCAGCCTGGTTTCCAGCATACAGCCGACCATGCATTTGAGGTTGGCCGCTGCGGCCACGTGAGCAATCTTAAGCGAGTTGTGTAGCCCGCCTGCTTTCATCAGTTTGATGTTGAAATAATCGCAGGCCTCTTCTTTAATCAATTTGATGGCATCAGCCGGGCTGAAAAGAGATTCGTCGGCCATGATGGGCACCGGAGATTGGGTTCTAACCTGTTTAAGCCCGTAGATGTCCGAATCTTTAACCGGCTGTTCGCAAAATTCTATTTTATAAGGCTCCATCCTCTTTAAAACCCAGATGGCCTGAGGTACGGTCCAGCCCTGGTTGGCATCCAGCCTCAGTTTGACTTCCGGTCCGATGGCTTCACGCACGGCCGCTACCCGGATGAGGTCCTTTTCCGGGTCCTCGCCAACTTTGATTTTTATCTGACGGTAACCCAGAGCCAGGCTCTTTTTAACACTGGCCACCATTTTTTCCGGGGTGTTTAATCCGGTGGTCAGATCAGTCTCAAAGCTGGAGCGATAGCCGCCGAAAAGTTTGTAAAGAGGTAACCCGGCTGCTTTCCCTAGCAGGTCGTAAAGAGCCATGTCATAAGCGGCTACGGCGCTGGGGTTGGAGTGAACGATGTTGCCGAAGCTATCGACCAGAGCTTCTATGCGGAGAGGGTCTTTGTCCAGCAGAATTTCTCTGATGGCTCTGGCGGCGGCGATATTACTTTCCTGAGTTTCACCGGTTATCGGCAGAAAAGGACAGGCTTCGCCGATTCCATACAGTCCGCTGTCAGTTAAAACTCTTACCAGCACACCATTAACTGCAGCCATCGTGCCTATGGCAATCCGGAACGGCTCGTGAAGCGGGATATCGAAGTTATAAATTTCAATTTTTTTAATATTCATCTGTTTTGCTTCTTTTTTGGCTGCGGCCAGTTTTGGAGAAGCCCAGCCGAGCTTTTCAGATACAGCCGCGGTCGCCATTCCAAGGCCAAAATATTTTAAGAATTGCTGCCGGCTGATTTTCATTCTACCCTCCTGAGTTGACCGATAAATTTTACTGTTCTTTACGTTATGATTTTATTCAAAAAAATCGTTTTACTCAATCAAAAATTATCAGTTAGCTGCCGGAGTTAAGTTTTGACATTGAAGTTTTTAGAATTTTATCAAAATCCTGGTTCCGGTGACGACATCAGCCATTACTTTAGCATTAACGCGATTTTTCGGGGAAACAGCCTCCACGGTCAGATTGGTCTGGGATGGAAGCCCTCTGGAGGTCAGGGATAAAGGTGAAAGAGAAATTGATATTCACCCGCTTTCCCAGTTTGAACTGCTCAGCATAACCGCGGGGTAGCGGAAGACAAAGGAAGCGGTCATCCACTGGCATCTGGATGAAGACTACCTGACTACTACCCGACATTTTCATAAGATTACCCTAAAACCTGAACCGGGAGAACATCTTCTGGTGTTGGTGGACAATGAAGGGAAAAGGCTGACCAGAAAATTCCGGGTTATCGGTAAGACAGGTCACAGTAAGAGCGCGGTGGATGTGTCCCATAAACATTAATCCTTCAAAGTTAAAGGACTGCTCTTCTATCAATTATCAATTAACTTAAAACCTTTCCTGACCTTCTGGTTCAGCAAGGCTGTTGGCTGTTTTGGTCCGGGTCAGTCATCAAGGAGGATGGTTGATTGAGATTTGGCTGAATTCAGGAGTTTCCTTAAAGTTCTTTTTATGAGAGAAAAGAACCTCAGAAGAAAATAGTTCCTTCAGGCCAAAAATTTGTTAGAATTTAATTCTGCAAACCCGATTGATTGAAAAAAGATTCAGGAAAATTAAATGAACGGAATTCCAGAAAAAATGAGTTCTTTTAAGAAATGGCTGATAGCGGGGAGGCCCTGGGCTCTGCCGGCTTCAGCCATTCCGGTGCTTTTCGGAAGTTCACTGGCGGCCACAGTTGGCTGGGTAAAGTTAGAGGTGGGTTTGTTGCTGCTGACCCTTCTGGCGATGGCTCTTCTTCATACTGCGGCCAATATGTTCTCGGATGTTGTGGACTGGAAACGGGGGCTGGATCGAGTAGCCACGCCTTCGAGCGGAGCCATAGTCCGCGGCTTGCTGCGCGAGCAGCAGGTTCTGGCCGGCTCTCTGCTGCTTTTTGTAGCTGGCATAGTTCTGGGCCTGGTTCTGTTTTATCTTCGGGGAATACTTATTTTATATATAGGAATTATAGGAATTGTCCTGGGGGCAGCCTATCCCTGGCTTAAAGCGGTGGCTTTGGGCGACCTGGTAGTCTTTATAAATTTTGGATTGCTGGGTTCACTCGGGGCCTGGGTGGTCCAGACCGGACAGTTTTCCTGGCTGCCGGTGCTGTGGGCGGTGCCTCAGGGAATGTTGGTGGTGGCAATTCTTCAGGCCAATAACTGGAGAGATATGCGAAGTGACCGGGCAAGAAACGTGATAACTTTTGCCGCTCTTTGTGGTGACCGCAGCTCAAAGTTCTATTATGGAATGATGATTTTTGGCTCCTTAGGCTTGATGATAGGCTTCGTTCTGGTGCCCCGAATTTTTAAGCTGGATTTTCCCGCTTTACCTTTAACTGTATTGCTGGTGGTCATGGCCTTGCCCGCAGCCTTAAAGCTCTGGAGCCGGGCCAGAAAATACCATCAGCCGGAAGCAAATCTCGAATTTCTGGCTCTGGATGGAGCTACAGCTAATTATAATTTAATCTTCGGACTGCTGGCTGTAGCTGGCCTGTGGCTGGCCTGGTTATTAAAAATATTATGAGGGAGCTAAGGTTCTTTTTCTTCTGTGGCAACCACAAAATAATTCTGAAAATTGGAAGAAATCTTTCGAACTGAAGAAGTGAGCTGTGATGAGCGATAGACTTTACTGGTTGACTCTTATTTCGGGTGCTGGCTTCTGGCTGGTGTTTTCAGGTCAGGTTCTTCCTCAAGTTGATTTCTGGACCCTTTTTTCGGTCTGGCTCTTGAGCTGCTTGCTGGCTGGTTTGTCGACAGACCGGCTTTTCAGCCGTTTGGTTTACGGAGATTTCAGAGAAAATCCCGGGAAGTTTATCCTGGTGGGGATGGGTTCGGCGGTTCTTCTTTATTTTGTTTTCTGGCTCGGCCACCTTGTTCTTTCGGCTTTTCTGGCTGACTACTCATTTAGCCTGAGTTCAATCTACAGCCTGAAATCTGGTCAGAATCCCTGGCGGATTGGAATTTTTCTAACTTTAATCATCGGACCGGGCGAGGAGCTCTGGTGGCGGGGTTTTCTGCAGAGACACTGGACATCCAGGCTCGGCTCCTGGCCGGCAATGGGACTGGTGGCGGCTCTTTATACAGCGGTACATCTATCCACCAAAAATCCGGTCTTGCTGCTGGCAGCCCTGGTATCCGGGCTCTGGTGGGGATATCAATACCTGAGGTTTAAGTCCCTCCTGGCCAATGTGGTCAGCCATGTGTTATGGGACCTGATGGTTTTTATCTTTTTCCCTTTTAGTTGAAGGCTCCGGGAGAAAAAGCTTCTCCAGCTCGTTTTTTAATCTCCGGTCCTGATGATATCCCTTTCCCTTAAGTTTTATAGCCTTTTGGATTTTTATTTTTTCTGTCTTTTTTGAAAAGATTGAGTTTTAGCGGCCGGAGGAGTCTGGCAGGCGATTCTCTCGCCCTGAGATTATCCAGCTCCTGGCCTGGAGATTTACTCAGAAGATGTCCTGAGAAATTTATGGGTAGCGTTTTCAGGTTAAGACTGTCAGATAGACCTCTTATTTCCTTCAGTGTTCAGATGACCAATGTCATTGAAGTTATTTCTACAACCGTAGCAGGATGATTTAAAAAGACTTTTTTCCAACCTGGGCACCAGTCTTTCAACCTGTCCACCGCTCATAACAGGTTAGCTCACTCAACTCTTTTCGTTTTTTAGGTGATGGGCTATCAGCCGGATAACCGAGGGGGGTGAAAGCCACCGGCTCAACGTTCTCTGGTAGGTTAAGAACTTCCCGGGCAGCTTCTGGGTCAAAGGCCGCAATCCAGCACGTTCCCAGACCTTCGCTGGCGGCAGCCAGAATCAGGTGGTCCATAGCGATAGTGGCATCAACTTCAGAGTAGTTTTTACCATCACGGCGTTTCCAGCCGGCTTCAGGAAGGGCTATAACTCCGATAACGAGCGGAGCCTGAACAAACCATTCCTTCCCATATAGCCGGCGGAGTTCAGCTTCTCGTCCTCTGGTGTGGATGATGATTATCTTGAAAGGCTGCCGGTTAGCTGCAGTCGGGGCCAGGCGGGCAGCTTCCAGGATGCGATTTAATTTATCCTCGGGTACCGGGTCGGGCCGGTAAGCTCTAACGCTGTAGCGCGTTTTGATAACTTCGTAAAATTCCATTTAAGCCTCCTCCTTCCTGGGTCTAATCGTTTATTGAGTATCATTTTAACACAAATATTAATATGATAGTTTCTCACCCTCAGGCAGATGAGATTGATGGTTTTCCTTCCCTTCCGGCTGTCCTGCCTCTTCCTGAATCATCTCAATTTTAGTTTAGAGGCTGTAGACTCCAGGTTTCTTGGCAAATAGTCGAGTTGAGGCTACGTCGGAAAGGCCGCAAACGAACCGGGTCAGTCTTTCTATTCCGAAACCGAATCCGGCTGAAGGATAAAGACCGCGGGCTGCAAATTTCAGATAAAGTTCATAAGCTTCTAAACGGATACCTTTTTTCTGGATTCTTTCTTTGATTCTCCCGTACTGGTATTCTCTTTCTCCACCCGAAAGGGCTTCTCCAAAGCCTTCCGGATAAATAAGATCCATATCAACCAGCACTCCGGGTCTGTCAGGGTCTTCCCGGTCGTAGAATTCTCTTACATCAAGAGGAAAATCTATCAGCCAGACTGGCTGGGTCGAATCTCTGGAGAGAGCCAGTTCGAAGTTTTCTCCATAATAAGAGATGGCTTCCTGGTAAGTAAGCCGGGGAAAAGGAGAATTGAACTCAGGAAGCTGACGGCCGAAAAATCTTAGCTCTTCCTGGCAGGTTTCTTTTATCCGGGCCATCAGGTAAGAAAAAAGACGTTCGCCCAGGCCGAGGATTTCTTCCCTTGAGGCTTCTCTTACTTCAAGGTCCAGCTGAACAAACTCTATCAAATGGCGTCCGGTGTTTTTCCTTTCAGCCGGTTCAATTCGAACATTAGGCGAAAGGCAGAAGATTTTGGGAAAAGTATGCAGAGCGATTTGTTTATGGAAAATCATGCTTTTGGTAATCTGATACTTAAAACCGTAGCATTCAATTTCTCCTCTAACCCTGTAATCGGTTAGGGGGTCGGTGATTGGAGAAATAACCACCGGCAGGATTTCAGTAAAGCCCTCCTTGGTCAGAAAATCCCTGGCTGCCTGGATGATTTTAGCCTGGACGCCCACTGCCAGTTTGATTTTTTCTGATTTTAAGTCCTGAAGATATTGTTCAAGATCCAGCATTTTTTCCTCCAGAAATCTAAAGTTAATTTTTTAAGAGCAAAAAAGTTCAGGCAGAAGATAGAAGTTTAATCAGACTCGCAGATACGTCCCCTTAAAAGGGGACGTTATTGCAGGAATTATTATTAAGGAAGGAAATTAAAGAAAAAGTTCCGTGAGAAAGGCTAAAAGATGAGAAGAATACTTTCAGCCAAATAAACTGCTGACTCTCAACCTTTCTCATTGTGCTTAAAATTTAGTTCAATTATTAACAACTGTCAAGCATTCAAAGCTTTTGGGTTAAAGTTTTATTTTTGGGGCGTCCGAATTTAAGACATAAACAAAATCTGGTTTAATTCAGGCGTCTCTAACTGGACAGTCCGCCTTTTGTTATCCTTCTGAGTAAAAGAAAGGTGGTATAAATTCTGGTTTATAAAGTGTTGAAAGTAGCGTACATCTTAGGGGTAAGCCTTATAACCGGGTTACTGTCAGCTGGTAATTTATTATCTAATTGAGTAAAATAAAAAATCAATTAGCGGAAAAGCTCTAATAATTAAAGATGAAAATAGCTGGGTAGAAAGTTAAACTGAATTGTTAAGCTGCTTAAGATATAAGATAAAAGAAGAAATTTTTATGAAAGAAAGTTTTTTAATTTTTTGAAAGGGACCAAAATACTGAGATGACTGAAAGACTGTATTTTTCAGGTAATTATCAGATTCTTAGCTTTGATGTCGATTTTAAGGGGCGAGCCCATCTTCGAGCTCTGATGAATTATCTGCAGGATGCAGCCCGGGGGCATTCTATCCGAGAGGGATTTTCTGTTTTTGACCTCTTCAAGAAGGGAATCACCTGGGTTGTCTCTCGCTACCATCTCAGGGTCAGCCGGTATCCTGAGCTTGGCGAAAAGGTTCTGGTTAAAACCTGGGCTTCAGCCAAAAACGGTTATTATGCTCTCCGTGATTTTGAAGTTTATGATGAAAAAGGAAATAAAATTTTATCAGCTACCAGTTCCTGGATGATTATCGAGCTGAACACCAGACGCCCGGTTAAAGTGGAAAATCTGTTTCCAGATGAATTAGTGCTCCCCCGGCGAGCCCTTGAAGATGATTTTCCATCCCTGCCGATCGTTGAGACTCTTGATTATAAAGTTGATTTTCGAGCTCTTTTTGAGGACCTGGATTTCAACCGCCATGTCAACAACGTTGTCTATTCCTGCTGGGCAGTGGAAGCTATGCCTCAGGAGGTTCTTTTTTCAAGCCGGCCTGTTGAGCTGGAAATTAACTACCGGTCGGAAGTTTTTTATGGGGACCAGATTGAAGTAATAACCCAGAAACCTGGTACCCAGAATGACTTCTGGATTCAGCAGATATTTAACCTTACCACTGGCAAGGAAGTGGCCAGGGTTCGCTCTCGCTGGGAACGCTATGAATGCGGGGAAAGGATTCCGGACTTTGATTAAAAAGAATAGTGCTGTTGGGTGAATAAATAAAAAGGAGATCCATCACCAGAAGTACCGGGAAATAATTTTCTGATTGGGTCGAGAAAAAAGGCCCTGATAATTCTCCTCAAAATAAAAAGATGTCTCTTTGCCTTTAATCGTAGTAAACTATCAGAGGTTAGCAAAGGCCTGAGAGGTTAAGACTGTGAAGAGAATTAGTAGCAAAGTAAGAAGAAAAATAGAACCAGAAAGATACCAGCAGTCTGGTCAGTGGGGGCTGGTGCTGATGGGCGGTGGGGCCCGGGCTCTGGCCCATATTGGAGTGCTTGAGGCCCTGCTGGAAAATGACCTGGTTCCGCCAATCATTACCGGCACTTCCATGGGAGCAGTCATAGGCGGACTTTTTGCTGCCGGTTATCTTCCAAGAGAGCTGGAAGAGCTCGGTCGGGAGTTAAGCTACAACCGGCTGATGAGGCTGAAAAAAACCAGGATTCCCATCCCGGATAAACTTGTAGATTGGCTTTTTCTCGAATCCTACCAGAGGAAATTACTGCGGCGGGTGGGCCTGGAAAAGCATGATTTTCTGGAGAAGATGCTTAAAGACCTGGTGGGAGAGTTATTGATTGAAGACCTTGCCATCCGGTTCGGTTGTAATGCTGTGGACCTGGTCAGCGGTCAGGAGGTGAATTTTACCAGCGGACCTCTCTATCAGGCTCTCAGAGCCAGCATCGCTTTCCCTCTGATTATCGAGCCAGCTCGTTTTTCGGGAAAACTTCTGGTTGATGGTGGTTTGCTGAATAACTGCCCAGTAAGACTGGCCAGGGAGCTGGGGGCTAAAAAAGTTCTGGTACCTGATGTCCACCGGCCTTTAAAGCGCCTCACAGCCCGTCGCTTCGACTCAGCCCTTTCGCTGGTCAACCGGCTGGTTCAGGTTGTTCTGGCAGATTCAACAGACGGGAAATTACCTGAAGCCGACCTGGTAATCAGGATAAACACCAGAGTGGAAACCTTTGATTTCACCAGAATAAGGCAAACGATAAACCTGGGCAGGAAAATTACTCTGGAAAATCTCAAAGCTATTAGAAAAATGGTCTCGGCCTGAAACTGAAGCCGGGAGATTGAACTGGAAGCCAGCAGAGTCAATTCGATGAGAGAAAAGATTCAGCCAGAAAAATATTGAGCTTAAAAACGGCAACGGTTTAGAAAAGAAAAGGGTTTATTATGTATGAGAATTGAAGGTTGGTAGAGAAATCAGAGAGCTTTATGATTGAGCTGCTGATAACGGAGACCAGTTGATAGATATTGAAAGAATAAACCCATTTCAGACTCAAAAATAAGCTCTTTTAAGCAGCGGGAAAATGGTATAATTAAATCCAGCGAGCTGACCTGGGTTCTATCAGATTTGAGATTAATTAAGCGGTCAGGCTGCCGGAGAGAGTCAGCTTCCTGCTGATTGGTCTTCTGGTATGAGGCTGGCTCTGATTAGCCACATCAGGAGTTTGACAGATGAGTAGAAGTTCTAAAAAAACCTGGATTATAAGCTTTTTAAGCTTAGCCCTGCTGATTTTTCTGTTTGGAATTAATTTGGACCAAAAACTTTATTCCACCCCCCAGAAGAAACCTTCAGTCCGTCAGCAGGTTAAAAAAGAAAAGCCCCCGGTCCTTCCAGAAAGATATCGGAAATGGCTGGAGGAAGAGGTGGTGTATATAATTACCCCGGTAGAAAAGGAAATTTTCCTTAAGCTGAATAATGACCGGGAAAGGGAGTTGTTCATAGAGGCCTTCTGGAAACACCGGGACCCTGTTCCAGAGACCGAAGAAAACGAATTCAAAGTAGAGCATTACCGGAGGATTGAGTACGCCAATAAGTATTTTGGTCGGGAGACGACTAAACCCGGCTGGAAGACTGACCGCGGTCGGGTCTATATCATCCTGGGCCCGCCAAATGACATTCAACGCTTTGATAGCAAATCAGAAATCTACAACTGCGAAATCTGGTTCTATCAGGGTAAAACTGACCTGGGTTTGCCAGCCGGTTTTAACCTCCTGTTCTTTCAGGAGCGAGGCAGCGGGGAAATGCGTCTTTACAGTCCTACCAACGACGGCCCCATGGCTCTGATGACCGGTTACTGGGGTGACCCGGCTGATTATATGAGCGCTTACAACAAGCTCAGAGAAATTGAACCGATTCTGGCTAACGTTTCCCTGTCATTCATCCCTGGTGAAGAAAATCCATATCTGGGCCGTCCTTCACTGTCTTCTGACCTGCTTGTTCGTCAGATTGAGCAGACTCCGCAGAGAATGATCGAAGACAAATACGCCCGGAAGTTTTTTGAATACAAAGACATCGTAGAGGTTGAATACAGCGCCAATTATATTGACAGCGATTATCTGGTTAAGATTTTTAAGAGCCCGGCTGGGTTCTACCTGGTTCATTATTCTATTGAGCCCAAAAAACTCTCGGTCAATCAGTATGAAAACAGATTTTTAGCCAACCTTAAAGTTAATGGCACATTGACTACTCTGGACGGCCGGATAGTCTATCAGTTTGAGAAAACTTATCCGGTGCAGATGAACGAGGCTCAGATGAGAGAGCGGATGAACCTGCCCTTTGCCATTTATGATGTTTTTCCCTGTTTACCTGGTGAATACAAGCTTTCGGTGTTAGTTAAGAATGAAGCTTCCAAAGAATTTACCAGCCTGGAACAAACCATAAGAATCCCAGGAAAGCCTGGAGTGGAGATGTCCTCTCCGGTTCTGGCTTATCAGGTTACACCAGTGGAATCAACTGGGGGTAGGGTTAAAGCTTTTCTAGTCGGAGGCAATCAGCTTTACGTTCAGGCCGGCAGGACTTTTACTGCCAGAGATAATCTGGCGGTCATCCTGCAACTTTACGGATTAAGTCCTTCCCAGATAAATCGTGGTAGTCTCCGATTTCAGTTCATCAAAGAAACAGAGATTTTCAGAGAAAATATGGTCAAGCTTTCAGAAATTCTGACACTTCCTGATGTGATTCAGGTTTTCCCATTGAGGGATTTTCCGCCAGCTAATTATGAGCTTCAGGTTTCGCTGTTTATAGATGGAAAAGAGGAAATTACCACCAAAGAGCAGTTCGCCGTAACTTACCTGGAAGTTTTACCTCGACCCTGGGTGCTTTCCAGAGTTTTACCGTCAGTTGAGGATCCCTATTATGGACAGATTATAGGCACTCAGCTCTATAACTTAAGACGTCTGAGTGAGGCCCGGTCAGTTCTGGAGAATACGCTGGCTAAAGCACCTCAAAGTGAAGAGTTGAGAAAACAACTGGCCCAGGTGTATTTAGAGGCTGGCGACTACCAGAAAGCTATAAGTCTGATTGAAGGTTTGGTTGCTTCAGAGACTAAGGTAAGTTATGAGACTTATCTTACTGCCGGCCGGGCACTTTATCACCTCGGGCAATATGAAAAGGCCATAGGAGTTCTGGACCGGGCGGTTAACCACTACGGGACCAACATCACTATTCTTAACCTGATCGGTGATTGCTACCTCGGACTGGGAAAAAAAGAAGAGGCGGTAGCGGTCTGGCAGAAATCCCTGGAACTGATGGCAGACCAGCCGGAAATCAGGAAAAAAATACAGTCGGTAAAAAAATAGACGTTCTGAAACGCTGATAGGTGAAAAGTTGCTGGGAATCACCATATTTAAGTTTCAGGGTGTTTTTACGCCAGCCAAGCAGGTAAATTTTGGTTTAAAACTGAACAATTATCCTTGACAGCCTATCTGATATGTGATATATCAGAAATAGGCTGATGAAAGGCTTTATTTTTGATATCAAGCATTTTGCCATCCATGATGGGCCTGGCATCAGAGTGAATGTCTTCTTAAAAGGATGTCCCCTGCACTGTCTCTGGTGTCACAACCCGGAGGGGGTTTCCTTCAAGCCTGAATTAATGCTTATGCCCAACCGCTGCGCCCGCTGCGGAGATTGTATCAGGGCCTGCCGGCACGGTGCCCTTTCTCAAAAGGCTGACGGCCTGGTAGTAGCTGACCGGGAAAAGTGTGTGCTCTGCGGAGATTGTGTTATGGCCTGCTCCCGGCAAGCCATTGAGATTGCAGGTCGGGAGTGGTCAGTAGAAGAGGTGGTTGCAGAGGTAGAAAAGGACAGGATATTCTTTGAGCAGTCAGGCGGTGGGGTTACTCTGACCGGCGGTGAGCCGATGGCCCAGCCTCAATTCGTCGAATCTCTTCTTGAAGCTTTCAGGCAGAGGGGATTGCATACTGCTCTGGACACATCAGGTTACGGGCCAGAGGAAATCTTGCTCCGACTTACTGATATGGCCGACCTTATTCTTTTTGACCTCAAAATCATGGATGATAAAAAGCATAAAGAATATACCGGCGTTTCCAACAGGTTTATTCTGAGCAACTTAAAGGCACTGGATAATCTGGGAAAGCCGGTCTGGATTCGCTGGCCGCTCATTCCTGGAGTAAATGATGATGAGGCTAATCTGGCTTCCATGGTCGATTTTTTGCTGGGGCTTAAATCGGTCCAGATGATAAACGTTCTGCCATACCATAAAGGTGGTGTGGAGAAATTCCGTCGCCTGGGCCGGGAGAAAGAATTTGCTATTTTTGACCCGCCTGATCCTGAAAAGGTGGACAAGGCGGTTGATTATTTCAAGAAAAAAGGATTCAAGGTAAAAAGGGGAGGCTGAAGGTGAACGAAAGAATAAAAAAATTAAGAGAACAGTCGCTAAACACCAGGCCGAGCATCTCTTCGGAAAGAGCCAGGATTGTGACTGAAGCCTATCGCAGCCCTGAGGTACAGAGGGCTTCTGTTCCTGTTCAGAGGGCCCTCGTTTTTAAGGCTTTGATGGAGAAAAAAGCCATATTCATAGATGAAGGCGAGCTTATTGTGGGTGAGCGGGGACCGGCCCACAAAGCTACTCCAACCTATCCTGAGGTCTGCTGCCACAGCCTGGAGGACCTGGAGACCTTAAATTCCAGGCCCAAAACCAGCTATGCGGTTGACGAGGAAACCTTAAAGCTTTACCACGATGAGGTCATACCTTTCTGGCGTGGCCGCTCAATGCGAGAGAGAATTTTTTCCGAGATGACCCCGGAGTGGAAGGCAGCCTATGAAGCAGGTATTTTCACCGAGTTTATGGAGCAAAGAGCTCCGGGTCATACCGTTCTCGGCGATAAAATATATCACCGGGGCTTACTGGACATTATCAAGGAGATCAAAGAAGCGCAGGCCCGGCTCGATTTCTTCAACGACCCCGAGGCTCTGGATAAGCAGGAAGAACTAAAGGCCATGGCCATATGTGCTGAGGCTCTTATTACCTATGCTCGCCGTCATGCCGAACTGGCCAGGCAGATGGCTGCGGTGGAAAAAGAACCGCAGCGAAAAAGAGAACTGGAAAAAATTGCTGAAATCTGCGACTGGGTTCCAGCCAGAGCCCCGCGGGATTTCTGGGAAGCCCTCCAGTATTACTGGTTTGTTCATGTTGGAGTGACTACCGAATTCAACACCTGGGACTCTTTTAACCCGGGACGTCTGGACCAGCATCTTTATCCTTTTTATAAGAAAGGTCTGGAAGAAGGGACCTTGACCCGGGATCAGGCCAAAGAGCTGCTTGAAGCCCTGTGGGTAAAGTTCAACAACCAGCCAGCGCCGCCCAAGGTTGGAGTGACGGCGGAGGAAAGCGGCACCTACACCGATTTTGCCCTGATTAACGTCGGTGGTCTGAAGCCGGATGGCCGGGATGGAGTTAATGAGCTTTCCTACTTGATTCTGGATGTGATTGAGGAAATGAGATTGCTGCAGCCGAGCTCTATGGTCCAGGTCAGTGCCAAAAACCCCGATGCCCTGTTGCTACGAGCCCTGAAGATAATCCGCACCGGGTTTGGGCAACCGTCAATTTTCAACACTGAGGCTATCGTTCAGGAACTGGTAAGGCAGGGTAAGACGGTAGAAGATGCCAGAAAGGGTGGAGCCAGCGGCTGTGTGGAAGCCGGGGCTTTTGGGACAGAAGCTTACATTCTGACTGGTTATTTCAATATCCCCAAAGTGTTTGAAATCACTCTGAACAATGGACTGGACCCTCGCACCGGGAAAAAAATCGGGTTGGAAACCGGCGACCCAAGAAATTTCCAGACTTTTGACCAGCTGATGCAGGCTTTTGAGAAGCAGATGCGGTATTTTATTGACATAAAGATTCGGGGCAACAACGTCATTGAGAAACTGTATGCTACCTATCTGCCGGCCCCCTTCCTGTCGCTTTTTATTGATGACTGCATCACCCGGGGAAAAGATTACCACAGCGGCGGAGCCCGTTATAATTCCCGCTACATCCAGGGGGTGGGAATGGGCTCAATTACTGATATTCTGAGTTCTATAAAGTACAACGTTTACGACCAGAAAATAGTCTCCATGGATGAGCTGCTCAGGGCTCTCAGCCGCAACTTTGAAGGCTATGAGCGACTGAGAGACCGATTTATTAATAAAACCCCGAAGTACGGAAACGACGACGACTATGCCGACGAGCTAGCCCGTCTGGTTTTTGAAATGTACTTCGGGATGGTAGACGGTCGGCCGACCGTCTACGGTGGGACTTACCGGATTAACCTGCTACCGACTACTGTGCATGTTTACTTTGGCAAATTGACCGGGGCCACAGCCGACGGCCGGCTGGCAGGAGAACCTCTGTCAGAAGGAATTTCTCCGGTTCAAGGTATGGATAGAAAAGGGCCGACAGCCGTTATCAAGTCAGTAGGGAAACTGGACCACATCCGAACTGGCGGGACGCTTCTCAATCAGAAATTCACCCCTCAGCTCCTGGCAGAAGATGAAGGCCTGGTTAAGCTTAAGGACCTAATCAGGGCCTATTTTAAGCTTATGGGTCATCACATTCAGTTTAATGTGGTCACAGCCGAAACTCTGCGCGATGCCCAGAAACATCCGGAAAAATACCGTGACCTGATTGTCCGGGTGGCCGGTTACAGCGACTATTTCGTAGACTGCGCTAAAGAGCTGCAGGACGAAATTATACGCCGTACCGAACACCAGGGCTTTTAGGTTCCCTGGCGGATGTAAGTAGAATCTAATGAGTAACAGGATTGTGGGGCAATTCCGGCTACGCAGCGAGCAGGAATTTTCTTATTAATTTAATTTCTTATTCATTAAACTACAGGGCATTCCATTCCCATTACCAGTTAATAAACCTGGTGGTTAGGCCTCGATTGGGTCCATGGAGAATTATAATTATCAATTATCATCAGAAATAATTAGTCTCCAAAACATTTTTATCCCAGGAATCCACTAGATTTTTGCTTTTTAATGCCGGTGGAGAAAAATCTCTTTATGGCAAATTGTATCCCTATTTTTTGGATTATATTTCGGAGAGATTTTGGTTGCTCGACCCTGCTCTTAAACTTCTTTTTAACTCAAAATGGAAGAATTCAGGGCAGGGTTGGGTGCCTGACAAAGTGGCAGTTCAGTTTTACCGCTTTTCCCTGGTTTGTTCGGTGGTCGCCGGTCTCGAGGCAATTGTATTGGAATTATGGGAAATCAGCTGAAGACTGGAAATGCAGTATGAACAACAAGAAGATCTGGGAAAAAATAAATTTCTGGTAGGACAGTTTAAGCCTTTAGATTAAAATTTAAGAAGGAAAAAACCGAAAGGAGGCTCAGATGATAACACCGGAAATAATCCAGAAGGCGGTAACCTGGTTAATCGCTACTGGCCTCAAGCTTCTACTAATTATCGGCGCGATTCTGCTCCTTCTGAGAGTCTGCCGGGTTTTGAGCCGGCGACTGGAGAAAGTTTTCCTCAAGGGGCGGGAGGATGAAGAATCGCTGAAAAGAGCCCGAACTCTGTCCAACCTGATTAATCAATTTCTGAGGGTCGTAGTCCTGGTCATCGCCGTAATAACCATACTGGGGGCTCTGGATATTCAGATCGCTCCCATCCTGGCCACGGCCGGAGTGGCCGGTCTGGCTGTGGGCTTTGCCGCTCAATCACTGATCAAGGATGTCATCAACGGCTTTTTCATCATCCTCTGGGATCAGATTAGGGTGGGTGATATAGTCAGAATAGCCGGACGGAGTGGAGCGGTCGAGGAGGTAACTCTTAAGATGACCGTACTCAGAGATTTTGATGGCAGTGTCCATTACATTCCTAACGGTTTAATCGATGTAGTTACCAATATGACCAGGGATTTCAGTCGCTTTGTTTTTGATATCGGGGTGAGCTACTTTGAGGATGTTGATCAGGTAATGGAAGTGATTAAGAGAGTTGACGAGGAATTGAGGGCAGAACCGAAATGGGCCGAGTTAATCATGGCTCCGCTTGAGGTCCTTGGCCTGGACCGGTTTGAAAACTCTGCAGTGGTTATCCGGGCCCGGACAACTACCAGGCCGGGGCAACAATGGCAGGTCGCCCGGGAATTCAATCGCCGCCTTAAGATTGCCTTTGAACGCGAGGGAATTTCCATACCTTTCCCGCATCTTACCATGTTTATTGGGCAGGATAAGGCCGGGAAATCGGCCCCACTATCCATCAGGATTGAAAATCCCAACCAGACCGGGAATTAAATCAGGGGAAGTCCTATGAATTACAGGCTCTACCTGGAACCGGAGATAAAAAAGCTGGTCAATTTACAGGCAGCCATTGAAGCGGTGGAGAGTTCTTTTGCCGCTTACAGTTCGGGCCAGGCCGTGCTGCCCGGGGTCATCAACCTGGACCTACCGGAATTCCAGGGCGAGGTTCACATTAAAGCTGCCTATATTAAAGGCGAAGAGTATTATGTTATTAAAGTAGCTTCAGGTTTTTACCAGAATCCCGGGCTGGGCCTGCCAGTGGGCAACGGATTGGTGCTGGTTTTCCTGGCTAAAACGGGAGAACTGGTCGCCATACTTCTTGATAATGGTTACCTGACCGAGCTGCGGACGGCCGCAGCCGGAGCGGTAGCCGCTAAGTACCTGTCTAAGGAAAAAATTGAGAAGGTGGCGGTCGTTGGCTCTGGTGTTCAGGCCAGATTTCAGCTCCAGGCTCTGGCCGAAGTCAGAAATTTCAAGGAAGTTTCCGTCTGGAGCCGTAACCCGGAAAATGTCAGAAAGTACATTGAAGACATGAAAAATGCTTTTCCGTCGGTGGAATTCAAGCCGGCTGCTTCGGCCGAAGAAGCAATAAAAGAGGCTGACCTGGTAATCACCGCCACTCCGAGCCGGCGACCGATTGTTCGGGCAGAATGGCTTAAACCTGGAGTGCATATCACGGCTATGGGTTCAGACGGCCCGGGAAAACAGGAGCTTTTCCCTGAAGTTCTGGCCAGGGCTGACCGCCTTTTCTGTGATTCACTGGCTCAGTGTAAACGCCTGGGGGAAGTACACCATGCTTTAGAAGCTGGTCTGATTGAGGAGAGTAAAATCAGCGGAGAAATCGGCGAAATTATCCTTGGGCTAAAGCCAGGTCGGCAATCAGATGGGGAAATTTCCGTGGCTGACCTGACTGGTCTCGGGGTTCAGGATGCGGTCGTGGCCGGCCTTTTCCTCTGCCTGGCTGAACAGGCTGGTTTTTAAGTTTGCTTACCTTATTTACCAGCCGACATGCCGGTATCTTAGTTGAGGTCTTTGATAATTTTACTTTTACTGATTTTCCAGGGAATAACAGGCTCAAAAATAAAAGCTTAAATTTTAATTCTTTTCCCCGAAAGTTCTTAAAATGATTTTTAAGATTTTACTTATGTCCCAGATTTAAAAAGAATTTCCACGACTTCCTGGTTTATATGGCTGGCTTTTTTTCAGGTAAAATATAAATTAATGACAAGATTGAGAATTATTTAACTAACAATCGTAAGATTTCATGGAGGAGCAAAATGAAAGCCACTGCCATCTGGCAAAAAAATTTTCAATTTGTTGTTTCCAACAATCGCGGTCATCAAGTAGTTGTTGACCTCCCCCAAGCTAAAAACGGGGATGATAGCGGTCCGACTGCTTTTGAACTTTCTCTTATGGCTCTGGCTGGTTGTTTTTCAACCATTTTTGTCCTGGTAGCCAGTAAGCTGCGGGTTAAGATTGACTCTTTGAAGGTTGATTGTGAAGGCCAGACTACTGATGATGGAATGCAGTTCACCAGCATAACCACCACGGTTGAGGTTTCCTCTCCTGAAGAGGAAGCTACTCTCAAGAAGATTCTGGAAAAGACTGAAGATATCTGTCCGGTGGGAACGATTTTTAACCGGGCTCAGATTCCTAACACCACGGTTTTGGTAAAAAGGTAAAATTCGAAGGAAAAAGCCCGGTTAATTCACTTAATCCGGCTTTCACCGGTTGCTTAAACAGAGCGTTCCTGAGAATATTGGGTCGTTGACGTTGGTCTGTTTTATCTTATAAACTTACATTATCCAGTCCAAATTGGACATTTTGGGTTTCAGGCTGGCCATCAAGAAAATGGGTTAATGTCATTCTGCCGGTAAGGTTAATTGATTATATGTTTTATTAAAAAAAAGATGAGGGAGGTTATAATGACCAATAATTGGTTTCAGCGCCAGTTGACTTCACTTCTTTATCTCATCCTGATCGTTTTCTGCCTGTCTACCGGACTGGCAGCCGATGAAGGAATGTATCCTCTGAGTGAAATTCCCAGGCTAAATCTCCAGGAGAAAGGGCTGAAGATAGACCCGGCTTTGATTTTTGATCCGTCCAGGCAGAGCCTCCTTTTTGCTGTGGTTCAGATGGGAGCCACCGGCTCTTTTATCTCTGAGGAGGGCTTAATCATCACCAATCATCATGTGGCTTTTGGAGCAATCCAGGCTGTCAGCACTCCAGAAAAAGATTATCTTAAAAACGGTTTTCTGGCCCGGTCCAGAGCCGAAGAAATCCCGGCTCCGGGCCGAACCGCCCGCATTACTGAATCGTTTCGCGATGTCTCAGCCGAGGTCTTGAGTGCGGTCAAAAAAAATATGGGCTATGCTGACCGGACCAGGGCCATAGAGCAGCAGATTAAAAAAATTGTAGCCGAAGCCGAGAAAGCTAACCCCGGCAAACGGGCCGAAGTGGCTGAGATGTTTCCAGGTAAATCCTACTGGTTATTTATTTATACCGACCTTAAAGACCTGCGTCTGGTCTATGTCCCGCCTCTGGCAATCGGGAATTTTGGCGGTGAGGATGATAACTGGATGTGGCCCCGCCATACTGGAGACTTCACTTTAATGAGGGCTTACGTTGCTCCAGATGGCTCGCCGGCAGAGTACAGTCCAAAGAATGTGCCCTTCAAACCGAAAACTCATTTGAAAGTCAATCCAGCCGGGGCTAAAGAAGGAGATTTCGTCTTTCTTCTTGGCTATCCGGCACGAACCTTCCGCCATCTCCCGGCCAGCTACCTTGCCTTCGAACAGAACATCAGAATGCCGGCGGTAGCGGACTGGTATGAGTGGCAGATAAACCTCATGTCTGAAATGAGCACGGCGGGCCGCGAAGTTGCCCTCAAACATGATGCCAGGATTAAGAGCCTGGCCAACACCATGAAAAATTACCGCGGCAAGTTAGCGGGTTTAAGAAAGCTGAATTACCTTGCCATGAAGCGGCAGGAAGAAAATGCTTTGCAGGAATTTATCCAGTCTGATCCGAAGCGTAGGGCTGCTTACGGCCAGGTTCTTCCTGCTCTGGAGAAGATTTACGGAGAGCTAACTCTGGAATATCCCCGGACCTCAGTGCTGGAAAATCTTAGGCGTTCAGTTCTTCTTTTTCAAAATGCCATAACGGTCGTGGAGGCAGCTTACGAAAGGCAAAAGCCAGACCTTGAAAGAAGTGTAGCCTACATGGACAGAAATTTCCTACAGACCCGGCAAAGGATAGCTCTGACCTTACGAACAAGCTTTTATCTCCCGACCGATATAGCCGTCTTCAAACAACTTCTGAAGAAAGCCCTGGCCTTGCCTGCCCACCAAAAAATTGAAGCCCTCAACCAGCTATTTCCTGAAGGCGGCAATCTGGATGAAGCGGTAGGAAATCTTTTTAAGGCAAGCCGAATGTCTGAGCCGGAATTCATCAATAATCTCTGGAGTGCAAAGCCTGAAGAGTTAAAGCAGATTGATGACCCTCTGCTTAAGCTGGCGCTGTCTTTGTATCCTGAGTACCGGAAGCTTGAAGAACTCAACAAAGTCCGCAAGGGTCAGCTGGATGAACTTCAGGCCAGACTGGTAGATGTTCGGCAGGAGTTTCTTGGGAGGCAGTTTATTCCCGATGCCAATGGAACCCTGCGGCTGACCTATGGAAGAGTTGAAGGTTATGAGCCACGGGATGCAGTCTATTATAAACCCTTTACGACCATCCAGGGTATAATGGAAAAAACAACTGGAGCCGAGCCCTTTAATGCCCCTGAAGCTCTGCTTCAGCTCATCAGCCAGAAAAACTATGGTCGGTTCAGTCACCCGGAGCTTGATACTGTTCCAGTCTGCCTGCTTTACAGCACAGATACAACCGGCGGGAATTCAGGAAGCCCGGTGATTAATGCCGACGGTCAGTTAGTCGGGGTGAACTTTGACCGCACCTGGGAAGCCACCATCAACGATTTTGTCTGGAGCCGACGCTTCAGCCGTTCCATCGGGGTTGACATCAGGTATATCCTCTGGATCCTTAAAGAACTGGCCGGAGCTGATTATCTCCTGCAGGAGATAGGCGTGAAGTGAAACTATAATGGCTTAGTTTTGATGACCCTGTTTTCGGTAGACAGGAATTTGCTTAATAGAGCAATGTGTCTTAAAACATAAATGGGAGGGCAAAGATGAGAAGAAGTATGTTTGCCGGTTTGATAAGCTTTTTGCTGGTAAGCAGCCTGCTATTTTTTTCTTCTTTGAGTTTGGCAGTGAGCAGGCAGGAAGAGGAAGTCAACAAATTGCCCATTTCCTGGGAGAACTGGCGGACTGCAAAAGCTCAAGCCGAGAAGTATGCTCAGGAAGGCGATTACACCAGAGCCCTGCAGTATTATCTGGAATACATCAGGCAGGCTGAGGGGCTGGACCGAATGGATATAGTGGCCTGGGGCAAGAACAACGCCGCTTACATGATCATCAAGCAGCACAAACAGGACTCGACTACTGACTTGGTGCCAGCTAAAAAACTGCTGGAAGAGGGACTGGCGATATCGGAAGCCACCGAAGACTGTAAACTTAAACTCCAGAGCAACCTGGAGTACGTGAAGATGTTTATCAGGGACTAAGAAAATAAATTCAAAAATATTTAAGATTATATAGTGGGAGATAAAATAAAAAAATAAGATTATCTGCCGCTAATTGATTTTTTTAGAAGAGAACCTTTTCTTTAGGGGGTGATTTTAAAGCCAAATTTTTTCTTGACCTTTCAGCTCAGTTTGGTTTTTAATAAAATTATTCGGTGAAATTCATTGCTTTATGAGCAGATTGAAGGAAGTATTTATTTTTGTGGTGGGGACCACGCCTCAGGTCATCACTGAAACCATATATTCTCTTGCCCTTTCCAGGCCGCCTATTTACGCGGATGAAATTTACGTGGTTACTACCAAGCTGGGCAAAAAAACTCTAATTGAAAACCTAATACAGAGGAACATCCTGAATGACTTAATCTCCGAGTATAACTTACCTGAAATTAGGCTGGACGAGGGAAATATTTTGATACCAGAAGGCAGAGATAATCAGCTCGTGGAAGATATTTGTTCTTACGAAGATAACGAAGCTCTTGGTGATTTAATTACTTCTTTGGTTAGAGAGAAAGCTAAAGATGATGGCATTCGCCTCCATTGCTCCATCGCCGGTGGCCGCAAGACCATGAGCTTTTACCTTGGAGCCGCTCTTCAATTATTCGGGCGTCCATGGGATAGGCTCTATCATGTTATTGTGACGCCAGAATTTGAGTCTCAGCCAGATTTTTATTATAAGCCCAAAATAGACAGAGATATTATTCTTAAAACTAAAGATGGCCAGCAAATAGTGCTCAATACCAGTCAAGCCAAAATAATGCTGGCTGATTTGCCGTTTATCAGGCTGGGACAAAAGCTAAATTTAAAAGGGAAATCTTTCAGGGAATTAGTTAGTGAAGGACAAAAAGAAATAGACCTTTCTGCCCTGCAACCAGACGTCTCGGTCGAACTTTCTCATCGACTTGTTCAGGTTGATAGTAAAACAATTATCCTTCCTCCTCATCTGCTATTTATTTATACAGTTTTTTTAAGACAGAAAACTGATTTTTGCCCCTATCCCCATAAAGACTACTGCTTTGATTGTAAGGATTGTTACCAAGAGCTTAGTCTTCTGTTTGCCCCAGAGCAGTTAGAACGCCATGCCTCAGACTACGCCAGGATTTTTGGTGACAAACCATTAAAGTGGGAATTGTTTCTCAGAAAATGGAAAAACGGGATTCCGGTTGAAGTCTGCCGCCAGTACCTCAGTAAGCTTAACCGGGCTCTAAAGGAGGAGCTAAGTAATGATAGGTTCTGCTCGTTTATCTCAATTAATTCCATAAAGATATATGCCAGCAGCCGCTATGGACTGCAGCTGGAAAAAAGCAAGATAACGATAAAATGAAAAAGGAAACGTTTCGGAAACGTTTCTTTTGTTGAAATTACGGAAATTATGGCTAAAACTTAAGTATAGAGGTAATAAAAAATGATGGGCAAAATAACTGATTACCAGGCAATAATCTTAGCCGGCTTATTACATGATATCGGGAAATTCTACCAGAGGTCAGGTGCCAAATTTGACCATACCAACCAGACCGACCAGCATGATTATACGAATTTTTCCAGAAAAAACAGAGACGGCCATTATTCTCATCTTCACGGGGCTTTCACCACTAAATTTTTCAGAGAAAACCTCGACCAGTACGACGAAGTGGGCGTAATTGCTGCCCTTCATCATGTTCCAGAACAGGGTAATAACGAAAGACAGAAATTTTTAGCCAGATTGATTGCTCTGGCTGACAGGATGTCCTCCGGTGAAAGGCAGGAACGAGAAGAAGAGGAAGAGTCTGGCCGTCCTAAAGAAGAACCTCTTACTTCCATATTTTCTCAGCTGGAGTTAGAGGATTCTGATATAGAGAGAGAAAAAAAGAGTCGGCCTGCCTATTACATACCACTATCACCACTCCAGGAGAGCCTGGCTAAGTTGTTTCCTGTTGAGGATAAGAAAAATGCTTTTCACAATTTAACAGGTGAGGATGCCTACAAAAAAATGTGGGGAGAGTTTCTTGGCGACTTAAAGAAGCTGAATTCTGAAGACTACGATTTATTTCTAGCTCAGATTTATCACCTCTTGCTGAAATATACTCTAAGCATTCCTTCTGCTGTTTACAGAGATAGGCCCGATATTTCTCTTTTTCACCATTTAAAAACCACAGCGGCCCTGGCTGGTTGCCTTTATAAGCTTAGCGAAGAGGAAGTAGATGGATTTGGAGAAAAGGTCAACCGCATTCTTGCTGAAATAAAAACTATCGGCCAGGAAGCTAAAAATGAGGCTTCTGGCATAAAAGATGATAAAGAAGATAAAGACCTGGACCGCCAGGATTTCCTTCTGGTCGGGGGCGATATTTCCGGAATACAGGACTTCATTTATCAGGTCACCTCAGAAAAAGCTTTGAAAGGTCTCAGAGCCCGGTCCTTTTATCTGCAATTGCTTTCTGAAATAGTAGCCAGAAAGGTTCTCGGCGAATTTGATATGAAAGAGGTTAACCTGCTCTATTGTGGAGGCGGCAACTTTTACCTGCTTCTGCCTAACCTGAAAGTAGCGGTCTCCAAGCTGAATTCTATCCAAAGCGAACTGGATGAAGTATTAATAAGGGCCCATAAAGGTAAAATTGCTACTATCTTGAGCTGGGTGCCTGTAAGCTACCGGGACTTTTTCCAGAATTTTGCTGCTCTTTGGGAAAAATTAGGCAAAGAATTATCTACCAGCAAGAAGCGCAAATTTTCTGCCCTGATTACTTCGGGCGGCCGTGAGCATTTTAAGAATTTTGTTTTGGGTCCTTTTGACCAGGGTGGAGAGACAAAAGGCTGTAATATCTGCGGTGAAGAAATAGAACAATCCAGGGATATCTGTTCACTTTGCGAAAGTTTGATTTCCTTTTCCGAGGATTTAGTCCGAGCCAGGGCGATTTCCATCGTACCAGAGACGAGAAAAACCCTTCCAGATAAAGATCTCAGGTGGCCCGACGTGTTTCAGGCCCTTGGTTTTAAATGTGAATTTTTATTTTCTGTTGATGGAAAAAATGGCCAGGGCAAAATTATCATAAATTCCACTGATTTTGCCGGTAGATTTGAAGGCTTCACCTTTATGGCCAAAAAAGTTCCAGCGCTTAACGGCCAGACTTTAACCTTGGAAGATATTGCAGAAAAGGCTTCTGGGATAAAAAAATGGGGTGTTTTAAGAGCTGATGTGGATAATCTGGGTAAACTTTTCCAGCAAGGCCTCGGAAAAAATAAGACTATTTCTCGCATCAGCATGCTGAGTTCTATGCTGTCCCTGTATTTTAGTGCCCGAATCAGTCAGCTGCAGAAATGGACAGCAGATTCCAGTGGAAACGAGGGTTTAGCTGATTTTGTGTATGTTGCTTACTCTGGTGGTGATGACCTGTTCCTGATAGGTCCATGGTCAGTCCTACCTGACTTGGCTAAGGCGATTTATGATGATTTTAGAAAATTTACCTGTGAAAGATTAACACTCTCAACCGGAATCTTTTTTGCTCCGGGTAAGAAATTTCCTATTTATCAGGCAGCTAAGATGGCAGGTGAAGCTGAAAATAAAGCTAAAGATGACGGAAGAAACAGGTTAAATTTGTTCGGGGAATCAATGGCCTGGGAGTGTTTTCCCAAGGTTAAAGAGATTATTGAGCTGGTTACATCACTGGTAGATGAAAACAATGGCAGAGGCGTCCCACGCTCCTTGCTTGGAATTTTGTATAACATATATCAGGAAAAGGAAAAAAAGAAAAAACAAGAAATTTCAATGGAAAGAGTTTGGCGCCTGCACTATAGCTTAAAAAAATTAATGCGTAAGCTTGATGAAAAAACCCAGGCTGATATTCAAAAGCTTTTTGAGTTGATTATTACCGATTATGAATATGAAGTTTATCCCTATCTTAATATTGCCACACGTGTGGCAGATTATTTAACTCGAAAATAAAAAGGAGGAGAGATATGAATTATCAGGGTAATCAGAGAAATTTTAACCCCAGAGATGACCAGGGTGTAAAGGTTGACGAGAACAGGATTAAAAAAATCCTTGCTGGAGATGCTAAAGAACTCAATCAATATGCCGATTCTCTGGGTAATTGGTATGTCCAAGGGAGAGAAGGTGAGAAATTGACTACTTCTCAGATACGCAATGTCCTGGATGAAATTCAGAAGATGAAAGATTACGATGAATACAGGTTGCAAATGCTCAGACCCAAGTTAGCATACGCTGCTGGTAGACATAAAGGAAAAGTTAAGGAATTTCGTGATTTAATGGAAGTTCTGATAAAAAACACCAACAAGGCGAATTTTTCTAATTTCAAGAATTTCGTTGAAGCCATCGTGGCTTACCATAAATTTTATGGTGGCAAATAATTAATCAAGAATAAAAAGGAGGATACCATGAATCATAGCCTTATAGGAAAAGTAATCATCAAAGGGCAAATTGAGGTAAAAACCGGGATGAGAATTGGAGGGGCCAGCGAGGGGCTTAAAATAGGAGGCTTGGACCTCAACGTTATTACTGACCCTGAAGGGAAACCATACATCCCGGGTTCATCTCTCAAAGGAAAACTCAGGTCACTTTTAGAAAAAAAAGAAGCGGCTAATAAACCGGACTTCTGGAACGTTAAAGACGGCAAGGGAAATTTATCCGGCCATAAATGCAAAAGTAATGAACAATATACCAGATGTCCGGTCTGCCGCATTTGGGGAATAGCTGTATCTGATAAAATCACTGTTCCAACCCCAACCCGGCTTTTGGTCAGCGATTCTTATCTTGATGAAGAAAGTATCACTAAGGAAATGAAAGACAACCTGGAACTGGAATATACCGAGGTTAAATATGAAACAGCTATCAACCGTTTAACTGGAACGGCTTTACTTGGGAGCCTTCGTCAGGTAGAGCGTGTGCCGGCTGGAGCTCGCTTTAAAGATATGGAATTAATTTATAACGTTTTTGATGACCAGGACAAGGAATTTTTAAAACAGGTATTTATTGCTATGGAACTCCTGGAACATGATTATCTTGGTGGCATGGGGTCGCGTGGCTACGGTCGGGTAGCTTTCAATAATATTGAGGTCTTCTGGAACAAAAGAGAAGATTATGAAAATGGGAAGATAGCTCTTATTCCAGAAAGGGCGATTAATAAAGATTTGGGGACCACCCCTGCTGAAATTGTCCAGAAATTTGAAGAACTTAAGAAAAGGCTTGCTGGCTAACCATGGAATACCTAAGAATAAAATTAAAACCAAAAAGCTTCCTTCATCTGGGTGAAAGGGAAGGCTGGCTTGAAGGAAGCAAGATTCATATTCCTTCTGACACCCTTTTTTCCGCCCTCTGCCATTGTCATTTGCTTCTCTACGGCGAAGTAGATACTTTTATTCAGGCCTTTAAGTCTGACCCGCCTTTTCTTTTGAGCTCTGCCTTTCCTTTCTGGGATGATGATTATTATTTCCCTCTCCCCAAAAACCAGTTAACCAAAGAGAAAGAGCTGAAGAAAATAAAGTTTGTTAATTTGAACTTGTTGACAAGACTTCTGAGCGGCGACAGCCTTGACGACCTTAAAGAAGAAATTGAAACTGATCAGAGCCTTGATTGTCTGCCGAGGCTGAATATGAGCAAAGAGATAAAAGTAAGACTTGTCCCCTGGCAAATTGAGGATGTACCGCGTGTTTCTTTGAGCCGTTTTAACAACCATCCGGGAGAAAATTATTTCCATTTTGGCCAGGTCCATTTCACGGAGAACGCCGGTTTGTTTGTCCTCGTCAGGTTTAAGGATAAATCCTGGGAGCCGAAGGTCAGGGCCTTGTTTAATCTGTTGGCAGATGAGGGAGTTGGGGGAGACCGGACAGCAGGAAAAGGACTTTTCTATGCTCCTGAATTTGATTATCTCTCTATGCCTGATACTGACGGAGCTAATGGTGTATATGCCGCTTCTACCTATTTTCCAGCTGAAGATGAGCTTGAGGCTCTGGCCAGAGGCTATTACGAGCTGGAGTTAAGGAAAGGTTATATTTTTTCTCCTGCTAACAAGTCCTATCGGCGCCGTTCCCTTCGTCTTTTTTCTGAAGGTTCGGTCTTGCCAGCTGTCTCTCTCAAAGGCACTCTGGTGGAAATAACTCCTCAGATTTTTAAAGCCCATCCCGTCTACCGCTATGGTTTTCTGTTTTCAATTCCCTGCAAACTGGAGGAACCATGAGAGTCAAAGTTAAAGTAATTACTCCAGTCCACATTGGTTCAGGTCAATCTATTTCTCCATCGGGCTATTTTATAGACCGGGAAAAAGGATATTTAAATTTTCTAAACCTGGATTCCCTTTTTCGGGACTCGGCATTTAACCGGTATCGGGAAGAATTCATCAAAAAAGCAGCCATTGCCAGGTATATAGGTGAGATAATTCAGGACCATAATTTGCTAAAAAAACATATTCTTTACTCCATACCAGCTTCTTCTGAGGTCAGGAGCGGAAATCCTATAGAAATTAAATTGTTTATTAAAAGCGCCGGCCGCCCATATCTCCCAGGCAGTTCTTTAAAAGGTGCTATTCTGACTGCTTTAATTTATTATGCACTTAAAGAATTATCTACTACAGGACAAAAAGGAAAAATAGAAAGATTGCTCATTAACGGAAGCGGAAGGAAGGAACAAAGTGCCAATAATGAACTTTTAGACCTTGCTTACAATTTCCTTAATAAAGAAAAACAGCCAACATCAAGTAAGTACGGAAAATTTGAAGATAATTCATATTATTCTAGTGAGGAACAGGGAGCCAGGTTTTTGCACCTGCTGGATGTAAGTGACAGCTCTTATTTGAAAGCGCAGAATTCTCTAATGGTTGAGAAATGCCAGGTAGAAGGTTCTAAACGAGGCGGTCAGATTCCGGTGCTTTTTGAAACCTTAAAAGAAGGAGTTGAGACAGAATTTGAAATTAAAAATAAAAGCTGTAAGCTTGAGGAAGAACAGATTTTGCAAATCTGCCATGATTTTTACCAGAAGGTGGCTGCCAAAGATGGAGTAAAAATAGATGCTGCCCCGTTTCTTTTAAGGATAGGTCAGGGGGCCACGGCCTTTGGTACCTCTCTATTAATTCTGGCTCAGGAGCTGAAAATAGAAAAAGATTACAGAGTAAAGCCTCCGAGAACCAGGAAAAGACTTGTTGAAGGGCAATTTAAAAAAGCACTGGGCTTTGTTCAACTGGCCGTGGCCAAATGAATTAAGCCAGAATTCAAAGTGCTATCCTAAATTATCAAAAGGAGTCTTATGTATGGAGAATTCAACTAAAACAAAAGTATTAATCAGCTTTTTAGGCACAGGAAATTATCAAAAAGTCAAATACCAGCTCAACGGTCAGACCTATGAAAGCGATTTATCTATACTCCCCATAAACAGTTATTTTAAGCCGGATAAAATTTATATCATTGGTACCAAGGATTCCCGCTGGGAATTGGTGGCCAATCTTAATTACGAGCGCCTGGAAATACCAGCCGGAAAGTCCGCCGATGAATTCTGGCAGATGTTTGACTTATTTCGGAAAAATATAACTGTTGGTGAATCTGAAGTTGCCTTTGACATAACTCATTGCTTTCGTTCTATTCCCTTTTTTGTGGTTATTTTCATCCAGTTCATCAAATTTATGGAAAAATCTACTGAAGTCAGCCATATCTTTTACGGCATTCTTGACCAAAAGACTAATGAGAGCCAGATTATTGACCTGCGTCCGGTGTTAGACCTTCTGGATTGGATGGAAGCCATTGCCTCCTTAAAAAAGTATGGAGACCTGGATGATTTGTGTCTGTTGGTAGAAAAAACTGAAAAACAGATAAGAAAGCAGGGTGTTAAGCAGCTGAAGCTAGCCAATCTTAAAAAAGAATTAAAGCAATTAACGGATATCACCAAAATGACCTATGTCCCACAACTCGGAGAAATATCCGAAGTATTAAAGCAACTGCTTGATGATGAAATCTTGCTTGAGGAAACGAAAATCTATTTAAGACCACTTAGTCTTCTTTTACCTGAAATTAAAGAGATGATTGGCCGGTTTGAGAAACAGACTGAATGGGAAGCTCAGTTGGAAGCTGCTAAATGGTACCTGGAAAACAAAAAGCCAAGTCAAGCCCTGCTGGTCTTAAGAGAAGCCATTGTTACCTATGTTTGTTTAGCTTCTGGTATTGACCATTATGAAAGAAAAAATCGTGAAGAAGTAGAAAAAGAATTAAGTGAGGCTGTGAAAAACAAGTCTCAGGCCGCATTGCACAAGTTATGGGATAAAGTTACCCAGCTGAGAAACAGAGTGGCCCATGCTTTGATGAAAAGAAGGGAAGATATTGACCCCGAAAAGTCTATAAGAAGGGTGAAGGAGCTTATCGAAGAAGCAGAAAATGTTATGAAGGAGAGGAAAAATGGAAGTAGAGATTGACGTTTCTACCCTATTTAATAATACCGCTAAAATAAGCGAACTCAACAAATATTTAGACACAGTAGCCAGGCTGGCTGGAGAAGGGAACGTGGTCATTATCCATGGTGCTGGGCCTATTTGGCTGTATTTAAAAATTGCTCATCTCCTTCATGGCAAAGCCCGCAAGCTTATCTATCGTTCGCCAGTTACCGGTGATCTCATTATTTTTGACCACGACCCATTCTGAGTGTTAATATTAAAATAAACTTACCCATGAGAATTAAGTATCAAACGCTGGATTTTACTATACGAGCTCTGGAGCCTATTCGTCTGCCGCCTTATAAAGGTTCGGCTTTTAGGGGTGGATTTGGAAATGCCTTTAAAAGGGTAGTTTGTGTATTCCGGAAAAAAGATTGTCGGGATTGCCCGATTATTCAAGAATGTGCCTATGCCTATATTTTTGAAACGCCAGCTCCTCAGGACTCAGCTGTTTTCAACATGGATAAGTACGAAACAATTCCCCATCCCTTTATCATTGAACCGCCGGAGGAGAAGCGTCAGGACTATGAACCGGGCTCCGAAATATCTTTTGCCCTGGTGCTGATTGGTAAAGCTGTGGATTATCTTCCTTACTTTATCATGGCCTTTGAATACCTTGGTGAGCTGGGTATTGGGCAGGGACGCGGCAAGTATGAGCTAACCAGGGTGGGAATAGAGGGAAAGCAAATTTACGAGGGAAAAAGCCGGGTGTTAAAAACAGATCTTTATAAATTTCTTGATGTCCCTGAGAACTTTTTCCAGGCAGAAGAATTTCCTGCTGATTCTGAAAGAGAAATTGTGCTTAATTTGGTTACACCCGTCCGAGTTAAGTACCAGAGAGAATTTGTTTCCAGACTAGATTTTCATATCTTAGTGACCAATTTACTCAGGCGTTTGGCTCTTCTTAATTATTTTCATGGAGAAAAAAGAAAAGCTGAGTGGGACCATAAAAAGATAATTGAGAAGGCCATGGAAGTCAGGCTGGAGAGACATGAAGCAACCTGGGTGGACTGGGAAAGGTATTCAAACCGGCAGAAGGTTAGAATGAAACTTGGCGGGTTAGCCGGGAGAATTATTTATAAAGGGCAGTTATCTGAGTTTTTACCTTTATTAAAAGCGGGAGAAGTTTTCCACGTCGGAAAAGGGACCTCTTTTGGCTTGGGTAAATATAGGATTATTCAGAATTATTGAAAAATGCGCCTTGTCCAGGGCTTTAATATGGCAAAAAAAGAAACGTTTCCGAAATGTTTCTTCGTTAACTTGGTGGGAGATGAAAAATCTTGCCAAGGGGCTTTGTATTATGTTGAAAATAAAGGAGTTATAAGGGCTCGCGGTAGGAATAGGACCTCTGAATAAGAAGGGATTGCGAC
>Ga0209017_10000394_pt1 | contig 43790 bp, 45 predicted proteins | sample YNPBryunderm2012_FD_185812 | JGI IMG/M metagenome (GOLD analysis project Ga0209017, IMG submission 185812) | Anoxygenic and chlorotrophic microbial mat microbial communities from Yellowstone National Park, USA - YNP Bryant MS undermat 2012... ...
AGCTTCTTCGAGCGAAGCGTAGCCGGCTGTCATCTGCTCGGGCGTGCCATCGAAGACGATGCGGCCCCGGTCAATGAAAAGGATGCGGTCGGCCATCGCTTCCACCTCCTGGAGAATGTGCGTGGAGAGGAGGATGGTTTTGGTGCGTCCCAGTTCGCGGATGGTTTGTCGAACCTCGCGCACCTGGTTGGGGTCCAGCCCGCTGGTGGGCTCGTCCATGATCAGCACATCCGGCTCGTGCAGCAGCACCTGGGCCATGCCCACCCTCTGGCGGTAGCCGCGCGAAAGTTTGCGGATGCTCTTTTCCAGCACGGGCGCTAGCCCGCACAACGCCGTCACCGCCTCGATGCGGTCGCGCAGTCGCGCGCCGGAGAGTCCGCGAGCCCGTCCGAAGAATTTGAGCAGCTCGAGCGGCGTCATCTCCGGATAGAGCGGGCCGTTTTCCGGCAGGTATCCCAGGCGTTCGGCGGCGGCGATCCGGTTGCCGTTGACGTCCAGGCCGGCAATCCGCGCCTGGCCCGCGCTGGGCGCCAGGTAGCCGGTCAGGATTTTCATGGTCGTGGACTTGCCCGCGCCGTTCGGGCCCAGGAACGCCGCCACCTGTCCCTGCGGGACGGAGAACGTCACGTCCCGGATGGCGGCGAAATCGCCGTAAAACTTGCTGAGGCCGATGGCCTCGATCATCAGCGGCGCCGTAGCCTGGCTCATGGTTGACGGTTGCGAAGCGAAGAGGCTCTGAAGGTGCGGGAATTCAATATGAATATTTAGCATCCCCGCCCGCCGCCTGGCAAACCGCGCCGTCGGGCGCCCGGTTGCTATGCCGGCAGCGAGATGCGCGCCGCCGGATGGCTAGCCGCCTTGTTTTCCTGCCTGGCGCCGGCGGCGGACCCGCTCCACCAGGCATTCCGCGAGCCGCCCCGCGAATACTCGATGGAACCTCTCTGGTCCTGGAACAGCACGCTCGAGCCCGGGCGCCTGCGCCGGCAGATAGACCAGATGCTGGACAAAGGTATCTACGGCGCCTACCTGCATGTGCGGGCCGGCCTCGACGAGAGCCGGACGCCGTATTTCTCGGACGGGTTCTGGGAAGCGGTGCGCGTCAGCGTGGACTACGGAGCCCGGCGCGGCTTTCGCACCTGGATTTATGACGAGGACAAGTGGCCGAGCGGGGCCGCGGGCGGGCGGACGATCGCCGCCGATCCCGCGCGCTTCCGGGCCATGGGATTGCAACACCGCGTTCAGAGCGCGCAAGGGCCGGCCCGCACGCCGGTGCGTTTTCCCGACGCTGTGTTCGTCGTCGCCGCGCGCCAGGCCGCTCCCGGCCGCATCGCCGCCGATACCCTGACCGACCTGACCGAGCTCAACCGCAGCGGCGCAAGCTGGGACGTGCCCGAAGGTACCTGGCTCATCTCGATTTTCGAACCCGTCCGCGGCCGCGAGGACCTGCCCAACTACCTCAACCCGGAGATGGTGGCCGAGTTCATTCGCAATACCTACGAGCAGTACGCCGCCCGCTTCCGGTCCCATTTCGGCAAGACCATACCCGGCTCGTTTTTCGACGAGATCTTCAACCTCCCACTGGCCTGGGACCCCCTGCTCGAGCAGCGCTTCCGCGAACGCAAGGGTTACGAGTTGCGCAAGGTCCTGCCCCTGCTCTTTCTGGACGGCGGCCCGGAGACCATCAAGATTCGCTGCGACTATTTCGAGGAATTCACGCGCCTGTACGAGGAGGCATGGTTCCGGCAGCTTTCCTCCTGGTGCGAGCGGCATAACCTGAAACTCACCGGACACACCAACGAGGGACTTTATAACATCCGGGATCAGGGCGATTTCTTCCGCACCTGGCGCCATCCCCAGATTCCCGGCACCGACAACGAGGACTTCCGCTACACCTTCCCGCGCGTGATCGGCTCGTGGAAGCCCAAGCAACTCAGTTCCGTCGCCCACGTCTACGACAGGCCGCGGGCCATGGTCGAGGCGCTGGGCGGAGCGGGCTGGGCCATTACTCTGGACGAAGCCCGCTACGGCGTGAACATGCTGGCGGTTTACGGACTGAATTACTTCATTTTTCATTTGTTCCACTATGCACTGGATACGCCGCTCAGCATGGACGACTGGCCCAATTCCTGGTTTTACGAAAATCCTTACTGGAAATATTTCAAGAAACTGGCGGACTACATCCGTCGCATTTCGTATCTGACGAGCCGGGGCCGTCACGTGGCCGACATCGCCGTGCTTTACCCCGTAGAGGAGGTCTGGAGCCTCGGCATGAAGAATCCGCCCCCGGGCCAGCCGCCGGTGGTCGAGTTGGTAGACCGGCTGGTGCGCGAGCCGCTGGATTGCGACCTGGTGGATACCGACAGCATGATCCGCGCCGAGGCGCAGCCGGACGGACGCGCTCGCATCGGGACCGAATCCTACCGCGCACTGATCCTGCCGCGCGCAGAAACGGTGTCGCTGGCCGCGTACCGCAGGATTGCGGAGCTGGCGGCAGCGGGGCTGAAGGTGTATGCGCTCGGGGCGCCGCCGCGTCACTCGGCCGAAAACGGCGGCGACGACCCCGAGGTGATCCGTATTTCCCATAAGCTGTTCCCCGGCGGCCATCGCGTCTTCGCCCGGGACGATGAGATCGTGCGCCGGCTTCGGGAGCAGTTCCAGCCCGACGTGGAGGTTCTCGAGGGCCCGCGCGGGGTCTTGCGTTACCTGCACCGTTCCGTGGACGGGCGCGAGGTTTATTTTCTGGTCAACTCCGAGCGTCAGACCGCGAAGTGGCGATTGCGTTTTCGCGCTCACGGTCCGGCGCAAAAGTGGGATCCGGAGACGGGCGCGGCCACGGCTCTCGAGGTCCGTAACGGCGCGCTGGAAGTGGAATTCCTGCCCTGGCAGGCTTACTTCGTCGTCTTCGGTGCGCGGGATCAGGCCAAACCACAGCCGACCGGCGTGAGCGCAGGAGCGTTCGAGCTTCAGGGACCCTGGACCATCCAGCTTTGCCCTACGGAGCTCGACTACGCCTGGAAGCCCGATCCGGGGCCGACGCGGGTCGAGGTCCCCGTCGCCGATTTTCGGTTCGAACGCACGGGACGCCAGGCGCCGTGGCGACGTCTGAAGATTCACGACTCGCTGAATTCCCAGCGCGGAGCGGCGCGTTATCTTTCTTCCTGGGATGCATGGTGGATCACGCGCTACGTCTACCAGCGCCACTTCGGCGAGTTCGGCGGGTCGCATTTGCGATTCCACAAGCAGCTCGACCTGGCGTTCGATCCCGTGTCCGCGCGCCTCGACGTTGTGGCTGACGGCCGCTTCGAACTGGAAGTCAACGGCGTCCCTGCCGGCTCGGGCGAGGCCCTGGCGGTGCGACGCTTCTCCTCTCTGCCTTTGCGTCGCGGGCGCAACACGCTGGCGATCGAAGTGCGCGGCGAAGGCTACGTGCTGGCGCAGGGCGAAGCCTGTTCTGCGCGTGGCGCATGCGTCGGCATCGAGACCGACGGCGACTGGCAGGTGAACGCTCCCGGCGAGGATCCTCGCGCCGCTTACCCGTTCGCTTATCCGCCGTTCGGCAAATGGGGCGAGCCGGCCTCACCCGAATCCGAACCTGCGCTGCCGGCGGCGGTCTGGTACCGCGTGCGCATCCCGCCGGGATCGCGCAGCCTGGAGCTGCCCCGGGTGCAGGGCGACTACGAGCTCTTCGCGGACCAGCAGTCGTTGCCTCGTGTTTCTCCGGGGCCGGTGTCGCTTCCGCCGGGCTCGCGCGAGCTGCGCTTGCGAGTCCGGCTCGCTGACCCGGGCGATGGCCTGCTCGCGCCTCTGGTTTTCCACGCCGGACCAGCGCCTGGAAATCTCGGCGACTGGCAGGATCTTGGGCTCGACTGGTATTCGGGACGCATGATTTACCGGACGCGCTTCCGCCTGCCCGAACAGTACTCGAACGCGCGCCTCACGCTCGACCTGGGCGAGCTGCGTTACACCGGCGAAGTGTGGTTGAACGGCAAGCTGGTGGAGACCTTCGCCTGGCCTCCTTATCGGGCCGAGATCACGCGCGCGGCGCGCCGCGGCGAAAACGAGCTGGTAGTCGTCGTCGCCAATCTTCTGGCCAACCAGATGCGCTGGAATATCTTCGATTCCGCAATTGCGAACCGCATCAGCCGCTGGTGGCACGATGGCAACATTCTGCGCGAGGTCGAGAAACTGCGATCAGGGTTGATGGGGCCTGTGCGAATCGAGGCCGTCCGCTGAAGGGCGACGCAGCCGGAGGGCGGCCCGTCGCTTCCAGGCGCGCGCGTGGAGCCCCAGGTTGCCCGCGCAGACAGTCACGGTCAAGGCGATCAGCCAGGACTGGGGCACGTCGGGGTAGACGATCCTGTCGAGGTAGTGAAGCAGGAAACCTGTTTCGTAAGGCGTCCGGCCGGCGCGGCGCATGAAATATTGCTCGGCCAGCGTGAGCGGGCAGGGCCACGGTCCGATTTGAATCACCAGGGCGTAAGCGAGCGAAGCCAGGTGCAGGCGCGCGACGGCGCGATGACGCTGAACGAACACGCCACCCAGCGCAACCCAGGCGATGAACGCCAGGTGCAGCAGAAACGCCGCCGCCGCGAGCGCTTCGAAAATCGCCGTCGGCATCCCTGCGCGATCATAGCATTATGGCCCACCTGCTCCGGCTGGCTCATGACTGGCGCATGGAAATCGAGGGCGGCGTTCCCGCCGAGCTGATTCGTGACTACCTGCGCCCCGCCGTTCGCGCCGTGCCGGCGGCCATGGCGGCTCGCACCAAGATCCGGCTCATCCGCGTCTGTCCCACGCTGGATCCACCCGAGGCCAGCTCGCGGTGGCGACGAAGCTTCGAGGCGGCAGACATCTGGCTGGCGGCCGACGCCGACCCGCACGACGTCGCCATGGAGCTGCTGATCTGCGTGGGCCAGATCCTGTGGGAAGAGTTGACCGGCGAAGAGCGAAACCAGTGGCTTGACCGCCTGCGGCGCGAAATCGAGGCAGGCGTCACCGGCGAGATTGACGAGCCGGCGCTGGAGGCCAAAGCGCGGCTGCTCGCTACCGCTGCCGCGGCACGCAGTCTGCGCCGCCTGGAAGCCTACGCGCGCGCCGCATTCGGCTCGACGGCGGCCGAATACGTGCATTGCCTCTGGCACGATGTGACCTTGCGCTCGGGCCCCGAGCACCTTCCTGCCCCGTGGTTCCGCGCGCGCCTCGAACTGCTCCGGCGGTGGTTCCCGCCCAATCCCGGGTATCGCCTGTTCGCCGCAACCGCTCAGCGAGGCACGGGAAGCGAAGGGGCTTCCGAGGCCAGCCCGGCGTAGGTTTCCTTGACGCGAATCACCTTGTTGCCTTCGAACGTCACGAAGACGATGCGTCCCGGGGGCTCGCCGTAGATCCAATCTTCGAGTTCACGCCCGTCCACTGTCTCGCGCACCTTGCGGACCGGGCGCCCCAGCGCCAGCAGGACTTGATCGCGGTCCATGCCCTCCACAGCGCGCTTTTCCTGGATCGCCTGGCGAACGGGCGGCGGCAGGGTTTCCACGTATTGCTCGGTCGCAGAGCGCTTCTCGAAATCGAGCAAGGGCGCGAGCAGCTTTTTCACCTCAGCGGCTTTCAGGGGCGGCAGACGCCGGTTGAACAGGAGCGCGATCGAGGTTCCGCCGGGCGCCACCGTGTAAGGCCCGCCGGCCAGCGGCACCGTGCGCGTGCCCATCCCGCCGGTGACCTGGATACGCTCGTACCATTTGCGCCCTCCCCGGAATCCGCCGTTGATTTCGAACACGATGCGGTCGTCCTCCAGGGAGACCTTGGTGATCTGCACCAGGTCGCCGGCGCGCGCCGCTGGGCCGTGCTCGCGTGCCAGCGCCTGCCACTCCGCCTTGTCGTAGGAGCCTTTGACGTCCACGCTGAGCGCTTTCTTGGAGCGAGGCAGCAGGATTTTCGCCGTCGCGTACTCGGCCGTCAGCCCGCGGATCAGCTCGATGCGCTCCTCGGGCGTCAACGGCCGCGGCTTCTCTTGCGCCACCGCCACCAGCGCCGCCGCTGCAACCAGCCACCATGCCTGCCGGTGCATTTACGCCTCCTCCCGGGCCCGCAACAGGAACGCCGCCTGCCGTCGCAGGGGCATTCGTGGCAGCAGCACCAGCAGCAACAGCAGGATGGCGCTCGTCAGAATGCTGCCTTCCAGCCCGTACTCGCCCCCGCTCCACAGCGGCCCGGCTTTCCAGCGCACCGTGTAGCCCGTCAAGTTCATTGTAAACCCGCTCAACGGCACTCCGGCCAGCGGCAGCGCCAGGTTCCATCCGGCGTGCAAGCCGATCGGCAGCCAGAGATCCCCGCTGCGCCAGAAGGCGTAGCCCAGCAGAACGCCCCAGCCGAAGGTGTTTACGATCCCCAGCAGGTTGATGTCCGGGTTGCCGGTGTGCGCCACGGCGAACAGCAGGCTCACGGGCAAAATCGCGGCCCAGGGCCCCAGCCCGGCGACGAGGATCTGGAATCCGTAACCGTGAAAGAGGATCTCCTCGCCGGCGGCGCCGACAAACAGGAGCGCGCTCACGAACAAGACCGCCGACCAATCCGTCGGGCCCTCCCCGGCGGCAACGATCTCGGCCGCAGGCGAGATCACCGCACCCGTCAGCAGCAACAGCGCTGAGCCCGCGCCTGCGGCCAGCCCGATCCCAAGGTTTCGCCGCGTCTGCGCGCTCCATGGCAATCCCGCCAGGGCAAGCCCCGCGCCCTCGTAGATCCGCATGAGCAAAGCGTTGACCGCGATGGCCGTCAGAAAAACGGCCAGCACGCTGGTCAGCAACAGATTGCCCGACAGCCAGTAAAGCAATGTGCCGAGCAGCCGCAGGCCCGCCACGCTGAACACCGTGAACACGGCCAGCCGGACGATCAGCCGCCGCGCTTTCTCGCCCGCTCTCATGGACCCGACCAATATAGCCAAGCCGCCCAGCCGCCGGTTGTAGGATGGGGTAGATGCCGGCGCGACGGATCCTCCAGTTGGGCGACCCCATGCTGCGCGAAGTCTCCCGGCCTGTGGAGACGCCTGCGCATGCTCTCCTCATTCTGCGCGATCTCCGCGCGACCCTGCATGAATTCCGCCGCACCCACGGCTTCGGGCGCGGGATTTCCGCCGTGCAGATCGGCGAGCCGGTGCGGGTGATCTACCTCGAGTTCGAGGGCACGCCGTATTCGCTGATCAACCCCGAGTGGGAGTTCCTCAGCGAAGAAAAGTTCCGGCTCTGGGACGACTGCTTCTCGTTTCCCGATCTGCTGGTGTACCTGGAGCGCTCGCGCCGCGTTCGCCTGCGCTACCTGGATCCCGCAGGTCAACTGCAAAGCCTGGAAGCCGAAGGATCGCTGGCCGAGCTGCTCCAGCATGAGATGGATCACCTGGAAGGGATCCTCGCCGTGGACCGCGCCCTGGACCGGAACAGCCTGGCGACGCGCAGCGAGTACGAACGGCGCTACCGCGGACAACCGACAGGTGTAGAATGTAGGCCATGAAAATCACGCGCCGTTACGCCATATTGACGGCTTCGTTGGCTGTGTTGTTGCTCGGCGGCTTTCAAACTGCGAAACGGGCTGCCGCCCCGGCGGGCGATCCCTTGATCGAAGGCTTCCGGAAGACCACCGTGGCCTCGGTTGCCGATGCGGTGGATCAGATCGTCGGCCGGCGGGGTTTCATGTCGCACGACGTGAAGCCGCGGGTGCCAGGGGCTTTTGTGGGACGCGCCACCACCGCTCTGCTCCGGCCCGCCCCGCCCGAGAAAGCCACCCCTACGCTGAGCGCGAAGCATTCCATCGAGATGATTGACAACGCGCAGCCCGGCCAGGTGGGCGTCATCGTCGTGGAAGGGACTTTGGACGTGGCCGGAATGGGCGGATTGATGGGCACGACCGCGAAGGCCCGTGGCATGGCCGGCATGGTGGTGGACGGCAGCGTGCGCGACATCGCCGAGCTGCGCGCCCTGGAGCTGCCGGTCTACGCGCGCGGGGTCGTTCCGTCCACCAGCGTGGGCCGGTACGCCAGCGTGGCGCGCGACATTCCGGTGACGTGCGCGGGCGTCACGGTGCGGCCCGGCGACATCATCGTGGCGGGCGAGGACGGCGTGGTCGTGGTCCCTGCCGACAAGGCCGAGCAGGTCCTCAAACGGGCTCAGGAAATTGACGCCCGGGAGACCAAGATGGTCCCCTTAATCAAGCAGTACAAGTCGCTGCAAAAAGTGGTGGAAATGTTTAACCGGATCTAAGCGTCCTTTCCGGCGGGGCTCAGCCCCTTGGTTTTCTAAAGTCTGGCTGCGCCCCGCCGATCAAGGGGGTGTATGCAGGAGCGCCGCGCGGAACCGCGCATGCTGTGCGCCGACCTGATTCGTGTGCACTGGACGGATGAATCGGGCCGGCAGCGTGAAGCGGTAGCCAACCTGGAAGACATCTCCCACTCGGGAGCTTGCCTCCAACTGGATGCCCCCGTCGCCGAAGACACCCTTCTCCGGCTGGAACATCCCAAGATGGATTTGTTTGGACGGGTCCGCTACTGCGTCTTCCGCGACACCGGGTATTTCGTGGGCATCAAGTTCGAACCGGGCTACGCCTGGTCGCAGCGTCGCTTCCGGCCGAAGCACCTGCTCGATCCGCGCCGCCTTTTCGCCCCCAAGACTTCGGCCTCGCCTCCCCGGCCCAACGGTTCGGCGCGCGAGCGCACGCACTGAGGCCAACGGCCGGCCTCGCAGCTCCGCGGCGGCTGTCTCCGCCTTTCAATAAGCCAGCAGCCAGCGGGCTTTTTCCAGAACCCGCGCCGCGTTGGGTAGGAAGGCTTCTTCCAGAGTGGGGCTGAAGGGCACCGGGGTATCGGGCGCCGCCATCCGCACCACCGGCGCGTCGAGGCAGTCGAAGGCCTTTTCGGCGATGCGCGCGGCGATTTCGCCGCCCACGCCTCCTGTCAGCGTGGCCTCGTGGAGCACGAGGGCGCGCGAGGTCTTGCGGACGCTGGCCAGGATGGTCTCTTCGTCCAGGGGCAGCAACGTGCGGACATCCACGATCTCAACCGAGACGCCTTCCTTGTCCAGCGTCTCGGCCACTTCCTGCGCGACCCACACCATCGCCCCATAGGTGATGATCGAAAGGTCGCCTCCCTGGCGAACCACGGCCGCCGGGCCGAGGGGCACCGTGTAGTCGCCTTCGGGGATGTCCTGCTTGATGCGGCGGTAGAGACCTTTGTGCTCGAAGTAAATGACCGGGTCGTTGTCGCGGATCGAGGACTTGATGAGGCCCTTGGCGTCGTACGGCGTGGCCGGCATCACGACTTTCAGGCCGGGCGTGTGCACGAACCAGGCCTCGTTGCACTGGGAGTGAAACGGCCCGCCGTGAACGCCGCCGCCGCACGGGGCTCGCACCACCATCGGCACCGCGGCGCCCCAGCGGTACCGGCATTTGGCCGCGAAGTTGACGATCTGGTCGAAGGCGCAGGAAAGAAAATCGGCGAACTGCATTTCGGCGATGGGCCGCAGGCCCATGAGGGCGGCGCCGATGGCGGCGCCGGCAATCGCCGCCTCGGCCAGCGGGGTGTCAACGACGCGCCGGGCGCCGAAGCGCTCCAGCATGCCCTTGCTGATCTTGAAGGGGCCGCCGTAGACGGCCACGTCCTCGCCCAGCAGGAACACGTCGGGATCGCGCTCCATCTCTTCCCAGATGCCCTGGCGGATGGCTTCCAGATAGGTGACGAGCATGGCTCAGCTCGCTTCGTAGACGTTGGCGGTCAGCTCGGCAGGATCCGGGAAAGGACTGTTTTCGGCCCACGCGATGGCCTCGTCAATCTGCTGCCGCAGCGAAGCATACAGGGCGTCCAGGTCGCGGCGATCCGCCCAGCCGCGCTCCAGCATCAGGCTCTCCATGCGCAGGATCGGGTCTTTGGCCGCCCACTCCTCGAACAGCTCCTTGGGCACGTATTCGGCGGCGTCGTGGGCCGAGTGGCCGGACATGCGGAAGGTCTTGCACTCGATCAGGTAGGGACCCAGGCCGCCACGCGCGTGCTCGGCTGCCCGCCTGGCAGCGTGGTAGACGGCGAAGGCGTCATTGCCGTCCACGATTTCCGCCGGGATGCCGTAAGCCGGGCCGCGATCGGCCACGTGGGCGCACGCCATCTGCAACGGGAGCGGCGTCGAATACGCGTACTGGTTGTTGTTGCAGACAAGCACCAGCGGGAGTTTCTGCACGGCGGCGAAGTTGACCCCTTCATGGAAATCGCCCCGACTGGTGGCGCCGTCGCCGAAAAATACGTAGGCGATGTTGCGCGAGCCGCGGTATTTGAGGGCGAGCGCGGCGCCGGCCGCCACCGGAAGCGAGGCGCCAATCGAGCTGATGATGGCCACCAGGCGGCGCTTCATGTCGCCCATGTGCATGTTGCCGTCCCTGCCGCGGGTCAGGCCGCCCACCCGTCCCATATACTGGGCGAACACCTCCCGCGGGTGCACGCCGCGGATGAAATACAGGGCCAGGTCACGGTGACAGGGGAAGAGCACGTCTTCGGGTTCGGCTGTGAGTCCGGCGCCCACCGAAATGGCTTCCTGACCGCGGCCCGAATACACACCGCCCACGACCTTGCCTTGGCGGTACAACTTGCGTTCGATGCGGTCCTCGACCTCGCGCATCAGGAACATGTAGTGCAGGCAACGCCACGCAAGGTCGGCTTCCGGGTCGGTCCCTGGAGTTTCAGGCGGGGCGGGCAAAGGCGCAGTTTTCACGGCGGCCATCGGCGCTCTCCATCGCAGGGATTTACCAGCCCAAAGCCTGTAGTATACGCTATCGCGCCGGCGTCCTTGGCAAGCGGGCGTTCTTCAGAAGGGCAGGTCGCGGCGAGGCGGTCCCAGAAGCGAGCCGCGGAGAAAATGATAGGGGTTGACGGGGTTGCCTGCGATGCGGACTTCGTAATGCAGGTGCGGCGCCGTCACACGTCCGGAAGTTCCGACTCCGCCGATGATTTCGCCGCGGCGGACTTCCTGACCTGGGATCACCGAGATCCGCGACAGGTGCGCGTACCAGGTTTGCATCCCGTGGCCGTGATCCACGACGACGAGCCGCCCGTAGCCGCTCAGGTAACCTGCCTGGACGACCACGCCGTCGGCCGTCACGCGCACAGGCGATCCGTAGGGCGCCGTAATGTCCACGCCCCGGTGGAAGCTGCCCTCACCCGAGAACGGGTCTATGCGCATGCCGAACGATCCTTGCAGTCGGCCTTCCACCGGCCAGAGGTCGGGCCGTGCATTGGCGTGTCGTCGGGGACTGAGATGGCGGAAACGCGAGAAAGTCGCGCTGCGAAGGAAACTGTACTCTTGGAGCGTTTCGTGGAAGGTGGGGATCAGGCGGCCTTCACCCGAGATGTCCGCCGGGCCTTCCAGCTTCTCCTTGATGCCGTAGGCCACCGAGACCTGGGTGGCGAAAAGCTGGAGGGTGGCCAGTTGGTCCTGGGTCTGGTGCGCTTCCCTGGCCAGATGTTCGTAACGGGTCCGCAGGGCCTGAACTTCCTCGCGCAGCGAGTTGTAGCCGGCTACCTTCCAGGCCATGCGCACGTAGCTGGACACGAAGCCGAACATCGAGACGCAGCCCAGCAAGGCGAAGCCGAGGATCAGGTAAACCACACGTTGGGGAACCTGAAACCTGCGGAGCCTGCCGTGGAGCGAATGGGCCAGGATGACGACGAAGTACGGCTGTTGCATGGAGTCTGCTCGTTACCGGTGCGGGCCGTACGCGGAGGCACTCCACCCGCCGTTGATTAACCCTTCCGTCAACTGCCCGAAGGCGAAGTTCGAAATGTACCAATTCCGGAGGGTCCCTGTCAAGGGCAAATTTGCGGGGTTTCCCTGCCCGCCGGTGTGTTCTCCCGCAGGCGCGTGATGCCCCACGGGTACCCCGGCATTCACCCTCTCGGCCTGGGTTGACGCCGTCCTGGCCCGGGCCCGGATTCAGCCCGACCTTCAGGCCGCGCCGCGGCGCAAAGCGCCAGGTGCACACTCGCCTGTTTGCGGCAATCCCCTCTCAAAACTCGATCGCGATCATCTGATGCCCGAGGAGTTTGGGGAGAGTGAAGGCAACATAGGGGCCCTCTTGCCGGAACGCAAGCGGTTGGCCCTCCGGCGCCGTGCGCACCTGTTTCACCGGCTTGGCCGTGCGCACCCGCAGGCGAACGTCGAAAATCGGGATCACATCCTCGATGACGTCGAAAGCGACGCCCCGGCGTTCCGGGATGTAGTGCAGCAGGTGGAGCACCCAACGGTTCTCGGCCTCCTGCCGGTTCAGCGTCACGATGGTGGAGGAAGGCGCCCCGAGTTCTACCAGCGGCTCCGGCAACAGGCGGCGGATTGCGTTCATTACCAGACGCTTCACCCACAGCGGCGCGTTGGTGTGATACTGCGTGAACACGGGATGCATGAAGTAAATGGCGCGCCCGTTTTGGAGAACGGCCGGGTAGCCGGGCTTGCCCGTTGAGGGCGTGTGACGGTGCGAAAAGAACCGATCCCAGGTGCGGTTGAAATAGGGCACGTTGGCGTAAAGGAGCACGGACGTGCCCGGCAGCGCCTCCACCTGTTTGCCTCTGAGGTACATCACCAGCTCGGTCTGCGGCAAACCGGCCCCAAGAGGTCCTTTCACGTCGAGGAAATCGGGGCTGAACGGCGCGTCGCCTTTGTAGCGCAGGCCCAGCGAGGAAAGCGCAAAGCGGTCCCCTTCGGGCGTCAGCCCGGAGGCGAAGGAGGCGAGCAGAGAGCCGCCGGCGGCCACGAAGTTATCGATCCTCCTGGCGAGGGCGGCGTCGGCCGGGATGTGGTCCGGAAGCACAAGCAGTTTGTAGCCCGAAAAGTCGCTCTGCGAATCAATCATGTCGAACTGGCAGGCGGCTTCGGTGAGCAGGCGGACGGCCCCGAAGCTGGCCTCGGGGACCCTGCGCGCGCCTACCTGCCCGAGCCCGAGGAATTCTTCCGGCGAAAAGACGCCGATTTCCGAGACCGCGGTCGCATTGCGGCACCACGGCTCTTTCTTCTCCACCTCGCGGTAGACCGAAGCGATCAGATCGTAGGTGGCCGGGTCCATCTTTCCCGTGGGGTGCAACTGGTCTCCGATGGAGCACTTGGCGCCCATGGCCAGCATCTGAAAACACTCGAACTGCAACGCCGCCGGGTTCTTCAGCGAATGAAAGTCGCCCCAGGAAGTGTGGAACTTCCCCGTCATGCCAAGCGTGTCGAGTCCCAGCGTCCGGGTGTAGCGCGCTTTCAGCGGGAAGTCCAGGTAGCCCCAGCCGCCGCTGGGAAGCGACTCCAGTTCCCAGTGCGTGAAGGCGCCCATCATGACGCGGTGGCCGGGCCCGACATGGCCCGCGTTGTAAAAGATGGTGGCCTTGGGGTGGTAGCGGCGCACGAGCGCCGAGAGTTCAGCCTGCCAGTTGAGCATCGTCTCGCGGGCGAAGCGCGCGCGGTCCGCCGGTTTGCTGGGGTCGAGGTTACGCTTGCGCATCAACTCCCTGCAATGGAAGCAGGCGCACGGCGGGTCGTGGACGATGTCGAAGAAAAACCCGTCCACCGGGAACATCTCGCAGATTTCCTTCACGTGGGCCTCGATGAACTGCCGGTATGGCGAGTTGTAGCAGAGGCGCCGGTAGAAACCCGGCTCGAAAATGGGGGTGCCGACCGGCGCGCCTTTCTCGTCCACCACCAGCCAGTCGGGGCGGCGCTGAGCCGTGTAATGGTCCCACTGAATCGTCGTGTAAACAGGCACGCGAATGCCGTGCTTGTGGCAGACTTCGATTTGCTCCTTCAAAAGGTTGCGCTTCAGGTGCGGGTGGCGCCGCTCGGGGTTGAGTTTCGTGTCGTAGTAAATCCAGCCGTGATGGCAGCGCGCGAAACAGGTGACCGAGTTCACGGCGGCCCGCTTCAGCGTGCTGACGAACTCTTCCGGATCGAACTGCGCGCCGATGTCTTCGACGTGCTCGCTGGTGTGGAAGTCCAGATGAATCTGGCGGAAAGGCAAGGGCACTGGCGTGGCGGCGGCTCGGGCGGCAACAAAGGGCCTTGCGACGAACACAGCCGCCGCAGGGCTCAGGAGAAATTCGCGTCGGTCCATGGTCGTTGTGCTCCTCGGATGAGCCATCCGTTTCATTCTATGTGCGCAGCAAGCGTCAGACCAACCTCACGATTTGGGTCATCCCGAAGTCACCGAGGTGAGGATGATCGGGCCGAGAGAAAAACGAAATTGGAGCAGGCGGTCGCCCGTTCTTTCGGCCGGGCGGGGAGTTGGGCCGCGCCGCGGCTTCACGCGCCGGCTGCGTGCGGAGCAGGTCCCGGCGTCGTCCTCGGAGGGGCAGGAAGCTTCTCACGCGCCGGCTGCGTGCGGAGCAGGTCCCGCTGAAGGTGACCGATGAACGGGACCGCAGCCAGGTGGGCGGCTGCAACCGGACTTCGTGGCGCACTGCGGCCCTTTCACCGCCGGCAGTTACCTGTGGACGCTGTGCACCCGGGTTGGCCGCCTGACCTTGCGCCCCTCGCGGGTTGGCTGAGCCCGGAAGCCAGCCCGGGGAAACCACGTTCGAAAGGTTGGGCGCACACCCATCCGCTCCCCCAAGCTGCCCTATCGTGCGCTGAAAACCCCCAGGGTGGCGCCGGCCTCCCTAAAGTTTTCCGCGCCTCGCCCGATGAATGGGGAGGAGCCAGCCGTGCCGGAGCCGGTTGCCGAGAGCGCGCTCAAGGATCTTCCCTCCCTGTCGAGGATTCCCGCCTTCCCACCCATCGTCATGCGGGTCTTCGACCTGTTGACCAGTGAAGACGTCGAGGTGCGCAAGCTGGTGGAAATCCTCACCGCCGACCCGGCTTTCTCGGCCCAGATCCTGCGGCTGGCCAATTCGCCGGTCTTCGGCTTTCACTCGCGCATCGAGAGCCTTCAGCATGCCCTTGTGATCCTCGGGCTGCGCCGGGTCCGCAGCCTGGCGATGACCGTCGCCACCGCCAATTACATGCAGGCAGCTCTCAAGGTCCAGGAGCTGTACCGCTGCTGGCGGCACACCCTGGCCTGCGCCCTTGTCAGTGAAGAGTTGGCCCGCCTGTGTGGGCAACCCGAGGACGCGGCTTATACGGCCGGCCTTCTCCATGACGTGGGCCGGCTCGGCCTGCTGGTCGCCCACCCCACCGAATACGCGCAACTGTTGCGGAACGCTTCCCAATCCGGGCTGGACACGCTGGATCTCGAGCGGAAGCTGTTCGGCGCCGACCACTGCGAGATTGGCCGGATGCTGGCTGAGCGCTGGAACCTGCCCGAAGACATACGCCTGGCAGCCGGACGCCACCACGACCAGCCTGGCGGGCCGGTGGACGATGTCACCGGTGTGGTTTATCTGGGTTGCCAGCTCGCCGACTCGCTCGGCTTTTGGGTCACTCCCCCCTTGAAGCCCCGGTCTCTGGAAGAGATTCGCGACCTGGTACCCGAAGACGTCCGCGGTCGCTTCCACCTCGATTCGGAGCAGCTCAGGGCCGCCATCGAGCGGCGGATCCGTTCGCACGAAGTGGTGGCTGTCCCCGGCGCTCCCGCCGAGGCCTCCGAGGAACCTGCAGAACGGCACGAGGGGGAGGCGGAAGAAGGCGGCGACCCGCGCCAGGTCATCGCGGCCGCAGCCCCTGCCCGCTCCCTGTGGCGCGATCTCACGGTGGTGGTCCTCACCGGCTTGATCTTCTCGGCGGTCTTTATCCTCACGTTCTACCTGCTCAACCGCTGAGAGGGCGCCAGCCGCGCTTGATCCGCACCCAAAGCCCGCAGTGCGGCGCGGACGACCGGATCCCGGGCCAGCTCCACCTGATCCCCCTTGTCCACCCCGAGCGCCTGGTTCAAAATCTCCGTCTTGAGTCGCGTGGCGATCCACTCGCGCTCGCGCGACCACTCGGCCACCGACGGCTGGATGTTGCGCTGGGCCAGGTAGCCTTGAAACTCGTCCAGCAACGCGGGCGTCACCTGGAAATCTTCGTTGACCGTGTGGCGCCGGATGTATTCTGTGGCGAACGAAGTAAACGAGCCTCTGGCCTCGACCACGGCCCGGAAGGGGGTGAGCGGTTCCGGGTATACGATTCGATCGGGCTGGATGCCGCCCGCCCGTTCGCCCGCGGTCTCCGCCAGCGGCGTTCCCGGCAGCGGTCGCTGGATGGAACGGCCCTTCGGCGTGTAGTAGTAGGCCGTCGTCAACGCCAGCCCGGTGTTGTCGGAAAGCGGGTACACGGTTTCCACCAGACCCTTGCCGAAGCTGGGCTCGCCCACGATGACGGCGCGCCCGTGGTCTTGCAAGGCGCCGGCGACAATTTCAGCCGCGGAAGCGCTGCGCCCATTGATCAGCACGGCCAGCGGAAACGTGTAGGGATGGCTTTTCTCAGGGACTTTTTCTTCCCGCGGTCCCACCGCTCGGCCCCGCGCCGTCAGCATACGCGCACCCGGCGGCAGAAACAGCGAGGCTGTCTCCAGCGCCGCACTCAGAATTCCCCCGGGATTGTTCCTGAGATCCAGCACCAGGCCGTCGAGCGCGCGCCCGCCCAGCCGTTCGATGGCATCCCGCACTTGCTCGCCCGTTTGCAGGTCGAAGCTGGATACCCGGAGGTAACCCACGCCGGGGGCGATCAGGAAGGCCCTCTCCACGCTGGGGGATTGCATTTCTTCCGGCGTCAGGGTGAGTGTGAGCAGGCCGGTTGAGCCGGGCCGGCGCACCTCCAGTTTCGCCGGGCGCTGCCGCGACTCGCCGAGCAGGGCAATGAGCTGATCGGTATCCAGCCGGTCGAGCGAGATGTCGTTGATGGCGACGATTTCGTCCCCGGGGACAATGCCGGCGCGAGCCGACGGGGTGCCCGGCAACGCCTGCAAGACGATGACGCGGCCGGGCAGAACCGAAACGATGGTGCCGAAGCCTTTCCGGGTCGAGCGCTCCAACTCCTTGAGTTGTTCGAACTGTTCCGGATCGAAGAAGACCGAGTGCGGGTCCAGCCGGCGCAGCATGCCTGGAATCGCGCCCCCGTAGATGGCTTTGTCCGGATGCACCCGCTCCGCCGCGGTTGTCTCCACCAACGCGTAGACCTTCATGAACTGCCGCAGCGCGGCCGGCAGATCGCCGCTCTCTTGCGGCTGGTCGGCGGCGAGGGCGGCCAGCAGAACCAGGGACCAAGCGCCGGGCATCCTGTTTCCATTATCAGGGCGCAGGCCGCTCAAAGCGATGCGACCCCGTGCTCAGGCGCCGCAGCACTTCTTGTACTTCTTGCCGCTGCCGCAGGGACAGGGCTCGTTGCGTCCCACCTTCTCGGCGCGGACTGGTCCAGTGCCCTCCATGAGGTCTTCGGGATCGTCCTCTTCTTCGAGCTCGTCAAAGACGGGCGCCCGGCCGGCGGCCAGGAACCTGTCGTCCAGAACCGCGGTGACGATCCCGGCCTCATTGTCCGAGAGGCCGCCCGCGGCCTCCTCGATCCTGCGCAACGCGCGGCGGGCTCCGGAACGCGAAAGTTCCATCGGGACGAGGGCTGCATAGGCGGCCAGGGCCTCTTCTCGCAACGGGGAGGAAAACAGCTTCGACAGCCGGTTCAACTCTCCGCGCAGGCCCAATGCGCCCACGCCCAGCACGGCTTGCCGGCGGATCTCGAGGTCAGGGTCCTCGAGATTCTCGATCATGAACCGGGCGAAGCCAGGGTTACCCGCAAGTCGCATAGCCTCCATGGCCACGGCCCGCGTCTCGAGATTGTCGTAAAAGTCCAGAATCCAGCGGCGGATCAGGGGATCGTCGTCGCGCCGCGCCAGCCCGAGCAGGATCAGCCGGCGCTCGGCGAGCGGGACAGCGGGATCTCCGAGCCTCCCCAGCATCTGCTCGCGCCAGGGCTCGTCGGATTCGGTCAGCACCAAGGCGCGCCAGCAGGCGCCGCGGACCTCGGGGTCCTCGTCCTGCGTCGCCAGCTCGTAGAGCCGATCCTTTGCCTGTGAAGCCTGCCGGCCACGCATGCCCAGGTGGTTGGCCGCGCCGAGGCGCCAACGGGCCACCGGGCTGTCCAGCAGCGCGATCAGGTCCTCGACGGGCAGGTGCTCGAAATCCGGGTCAGCCTCTTCCGGGTAGCAGGCCCAGATATCGAACGGCTCGGGGGGCTCGGGCTCGCGCGGTTGGTCCAGACGTTCGATGATCTCACGAATCTCCCGGCGTTCCAGCTCGCCGGCCGCGCGCTCCAGAGCCTTCTCGAGGTAGGGCTTGCCGGCGGGATCCCCGTAAAGGCTGAGGGCGAGGCTGCCCAGCACGGGGTCTTCTTCGAGCTCTTCAACCAGCGCTTGGAGAATGCGTGGATCGCGCACGCCGAGCGTGGCCAGCAGGTCGTTCAATTCGAAGGGATTCGCCAGCTTCTTGCGCAGCTCGAGCAGGGGCTCCAGCGCGGGCGCACCGACGATGCGGAAGGCGTCCCCCAGCTCGTCGGGCCACTCCTGGTCGCCATAGCGTTCCGCCAGCTCCACCAGCACGGGCAACATGGCGGGTGAGGCGAGGTAGCGGGCAATGCGGACGACGTCCTCCTGGAGATCGAAGATGGAGTCGTGGTCTTCGCGCAGGAAGGTCAGCAAATCCGGCGCGCAGGATTCGCCGCGATCCAGGATGGCCCGCAGCCAGCGCTGATCCAGCGGAATCCGTCCCCGCGCCGCCTCGCGCAGAAGCTCCCGAACAGATGCCCGGGCGTATTGATCGGGACGGAGCAGCATCAGTAAGTGGCTCGCCCGCCGCTGGCGTCGTAGACCTGCCCGGTGACGAACGAGCAGTCGGGACTGGCCAGGAAATGGACCACGGCCGCGATTTCCTCGGGCGTTCCCGTTCGTCGCATGGGGATGCGGGACGTCATGTACTCGATCTGGGCGGGCGTCAGTTGCTCGAGGATGGGCGTGCGCACCACGGCGGGCGTCACCGCATTGACGCAGATGCCGTCCAGCGCCACTTCTTTCGCCAGCGCCTTGGTGAAGCCGATCACGCCGGCTTTGCTGGCCGAGTAGGCGGTCATATTGGGATTGCCTTCCTTGCCCGCGATGGAAGCGATGTTGACGATGCGGCCGTAGCGGCGCTCGCGCATGTGGGGGATGACGGCGCGGCAGCAATGGAAGACGCCGGTCAGGTTGATCGCCATCACGCGCTGCCAGTCCTCGTCGGTTTGCTCCCACAAGGGCACGGCGCGGCCGGCGATGCCTGCGTTGTTCACCAGGATGTCCAGCCTGCCGGTACGCTCCAGGACCTCGGCTACGGCGGCCTTTACCGATCCGTAGTGGGTGACGTCCAGGAACACGGCCAGGGCTTGAGGACCGGCTTGGACATTGATCGAGGCCGCGATCAGCCGGGCTCCCTCCAGATCCACGTCCGACACCGCCACGTGCGCTCCGGCCGCCGCCAGCCGCCGCGCGATCGCTTCGCCGATGCCGCGGGCCGCGCCCGTCACCAGGGCGGTTTGCCCGCTCAAATCGAAGAATTTCATCCTGCCGCTCCGCAGGCCTCCAGGCCGCTATTCTTCCTGGAGCACCTGCACCGTGATCTCGACGGTCACCTCGCGATGCAGGCGGATGGGGACCTTGTACTCGCCGAGCTGCTTGATGGGATGCTCGAGCTGGATCTTGCGCCGGTCAATCTGGAAGTTCTGTTGGGCCAGAGCCTGGGCGATATGCAACGCCGTGACCGAGCCGAACAACTGATCGTGCTCGCCCGCCTTTTCCCGCAGGGTCACGGTGACGGCAGCCAGCATGCGGGCCAGCTCCTCGGCCTCGGCTTTCTCGCGCGCCTCCCGGCGCAGCGCCGCCAGCCGCTCCTGCTCGATGATTTTCTTGTTGGCCTCGGTGGCGGGCACGGCCAGCTTGCGCGGCAACAGGTAGTTGCGCGCGTACCCGTCCGCCACGTTGACGATCTGGCCTCGCGTTCCCAGCTTTTCGATGTCCTGTCGGAGAATGACTTCCATGGTCGCCTCCCGCTTCAGCGCGTGGTGAAGGGCAGCAGGGCGATGTTGCGCGCCTGCTTGATGGCGTTGCTCAGGCGCCGCTGATGGGGCGAGCAGACCCCGGAGAGCCGTCGCGGGATGATGCGACCGCGCTCGGTGATGAAGGCGCTGAGCAACTTGACATCCTTGTAGTCGATATCGTCAATTTTCTCCACGCAGAACCGGCAGACCTTCTTGCGCCGGAAAAACTGGCGCCGGGTCACTACCGCCTTGTCGGTTCCCGTGGTCTGCTGCGATGCGCTGATCGGCTTGCCTCCTTTGGTTTCCGCCATGGCTCACTCCTGGGCGACGGGTTCGCCGGGAATCGCCGCCGGCTCGGCTGCGGGCTTCTGGCGCGCCCTCTGCTCCCTCTGCCGCTTGCGTTTCTCCAGCCATTTCAGTTTCTGGTCAATCCGCACGGTGAGGTATTTCATGACCAGATCGGAGACCCGGAAGCGGCGCTCGATTTCCTTGACCACGTCGGGCTTCGAGCTGTATTGCAGCAGCACGTAGAAACCTTCGTGTCGCTTTTCCACCCGGTAGGCCAGCTTGCGAATCCCCCACTTGTCCAGTTTTTCGACCTTGCCGCCGGCGCTCGTGATCACGCCCGTAATCTGTTCCAGAAACGAGTCAATCTCGGGCTCGGCCGCGTCCGGCCGCACAATGAACAGTTGCTCGTAAATCCTCATTCTTCCTCTTCCCGTTCACCGAAGGCGCGACGATTGAACCTCGTCATGGCCTTTTCGACGCCCTCGGAAATGATGGCCACGACCGCCTGGGCCGCGTAGTCCAGGAAGTCTGGCAGTTGCTCGCGTTGCCGCCGCCCCATGGGCGACAGCAGAAACTCCGGGTCGGCCCGGGTGTCCCCGCCGGGATCAATCCCCAGCCGCACGCGGATGAAATCTTCGCTCTGCAAAGCCTCGATGACGGACTCCATGCCATGGTGGCCGCCGGCCGAGCCCCGCCTGCGGATGCGCAGCGCCCCCCAGGGCAGATCGTGATCGTCGTAAATCACGATCAGCTCGGCGGGCCTGAAGCCCCCGCGCTGCATCAAGTCCCGCACCGCTTCGCCGCTCAGATTCATGTACGTCAGCGGCTTGGCCAGCATTACCGGCGTCTCCGCGATGCGCCCCTGGCCCACCAGCGAGCGCGCCAAAGGCTGGTTGACTGCGACGCCGCAGCTTGCTGCCAGCCTGTCCACCACCATGAACCCCATGTTGTGCGGCGACAGCTCATAACGGCGACCCGGATTGCCCAGGCCCACGATGAGGAACCGTTCGGGCCTTCGGGCTGCGCCTGCCGGGCTCGCCTCGCTCATGCCGCCGCCGGGCTCAGGCCATTGTCGCCTAGCCCTCTTCTTCCGCTTCCTTCTTGCCCTTCCGGATCACTTCCGGCTCGGTCGTCGCCGCCTGGGCCGCCTCCTCCGGAGCGGTTGTGACCGCGCCCCGCAGCGCGATGACGTGCGCAATCACGGCGTCCGGAGAGCTCACCAGGCGCATGGACCCGGTCATCGGGATGTCGCCCGCCCGGATGTTCTGTCCGATCCACAGCGGCGTCACGTCCACCGTGAAGTGCTCGGGGATCTCGTCGGGCAAGCACTCGATCTCGATCTCGCGCGTGACGATCTCCAGCAACCCGCCTTGCTGTTTGACTCCCCGCGCATCGCCCTGGGTGACGACCGGCACCGAGACGCGGATCCTCCGCGTGGGATCAATGCGCTTGAGGTCCACGTGCAGGAGTTTGTCGGTGACCGGGTGGTACTGCCAGTCCACGATCATGGCGGGCGTGGTCTCGCCCTCGCAGACCTTGAGCTGGAAGATGGTATTGTGCCCGCTGGGGCTGTGCAGGATGCGCGTGATGACGCCCGGATCCACCGTCAGGGCCACCGGGTCCTTGTACGAGCCGTACAGCACCGCCGGAATGCGGCCGCGCTGGCGCAGCCGCCGCGCCTGGTTCTTGCCGCGCGCGGTGCGAATTTCCGCTTCGACCGTGATATCTCTCCTCATGGCTTCTCCTCGGCGACGGGCACAAGTCCGATTCGCGCCCGCAGGCGCGGTCGTGGGTTGTGGCCCCGCCGCAGCGGCCGGTGTCCGGCCGGTCAAACGAACAACGTGCTGATGCTGGTCTCCTCGTGGATGGAACGGATGGCCCGGGCCAGCAGGGGCGCCACCGACAGCACCCGGAATTTCGGGCACTCCAGCGCCGCTCCCGGCAACGGAATCGAGTTCGTCAGAATCACCTCTTCCAGAGGCGACTTCGCGATCAGCTCCACCGCGTCGCCCGAGAGCACGCCATGGGTGGCGCAGGCTCGCACGCTGCGGGCTCCGCGCGCCAGCAGCGCCCTGGCTCCCTTGACCAGCGTGCCACCCGTGTCAATCAGATCATCCACCATCAAACAATCCCGGCCTTCGACCTCCCCGACCACATGCATCACTTCCGCCACGTTCGGCTCCACCCGCCGCTTGTCAATGATCGCCAGCGGGGCATCGAGCCGGCGAGCGTAAGCGCGAGCGCGTTCCGCGCCCCCGGCATCCGGCGAAACCACCACGGTCTGCGGCGTCCGCACCGACTTCAGATACTCGATGGTGACCGGCGTGGCGAACAAGTGATCCACGGGGATATCGAAGAAACCCTGGATCTGCGCCGCATGCAGGTCCAGCGCCAGGATCCGGTTCGCCCCGGCCCGTTCCAGCAAACTCGCAATCAGCTTGGCCGAAATGGGCACCCGGGGTTTGTCCTTGCGGTCCTGGCGGGCGTAACCATAATAGGGTAACACTGCCGTGATGCGGTCTGCTGAGGCCCTCTTGAGGGCGTCAATCATCAGCAGCAGCTCCATCAGGTGGCGGTCCACGGGTTTGCAGGTCGGCTGCACCACGAAAGCGTCCGCCCCGCGGACGTTCTCCTTGATCTGAATGTAGATTTCCCCGTCGGCGAAGGGCTTGATCTCGGCATTTCCCAGCGGGCAACCCAGGTGCTGGCAGATTTCCTTCGCCAGATCCGGATTGGCGCTGCCTGTGAAAACCTTGATGTCGTTCATCTGCTGTACCGGCTTTGCGGCGGCCACTGCCGCCCAGCGAGGATGTGACGCGCCAGCCAGCGCCGCCACCAGCTTTGGTAGCGGGCGCGGCTGACCAGGAAAGTCACCAGAGCCCGGTCCCTGAAGACGCGGCCTGCCTGCTCGGCCCGCCGGCGTGTGGAGAACAAACCCAGCACCGTCGAACCGCTCCCCGTCATCAGGGCTGCCTGGGCTCCACAGGCTTCCAGATCGCGCTTGATCCGGGCCACTTCAGGGTAACGGCGAAAAACCACCGGCTCGAAGTCGTTCGAGCCCGCTTGGGGACTTTGCTCGACGCCCAGGGTCTGGCTCCACAGTGAGGATTGGAAACTATTAATGATACGGTCACCGTCGCGGCCTGTCAATGTGCTGCCCAACTGCGCGTATGCTTCGCGTGTGGAGATGCGCACCGGCGGGATCACCAGCAGAGCCCAGCCCCCCGGGCCTTCGGGCAGCGGATAAACCTCGCTGCCCCGACCGATGCCCAGCGCCCGGCCACCCCAGAGGAAAAAAGGCACGTCGCTGCCCACTTGCGCCGCCAGCTCCAGGAGTTCCGGCGCCGGCAGGCACAGGCCCGCCAGCACGGGAAGCGCCAGCAGCACGGCCGCGGCATCGCTCGAGCCGCCGCCCAAACCCGCTCCCATCGGAATGTTCTTTCGCAGTCGGATTCGCACTTGGCCGCGCAGCCGCGCTCGCTCGATGAGTAGCGCTGCGGCGCGCTCGACCAGGTTGTCCTCGATGACGGGTTCGCTTTCCACAACCAGGCGGCTGGCCCGCGCCGGACGGTAGCTCAGCTCCAGGGTGTCCGCCAGCGAAATGGTTTGATAGACGGTGCGCAGCTCGTGGTAGCCGTCCGGGCGCCGGCCCGCCACGCGCAGCTCCAGGTTCACCTTGGCCAGCGCGCGCACCCGGGCCTTGCGCTCTTCCGCCGTCATTGTTCGTACTGCAACAGCGAGTAGACCGGATACGCCGCCAACTTGCTCCGCCCGCCCAAAAAGCTCAGCTCGATCACGAAGCCGATACCCACCACGTTGCCGCCCAGCTTCTCCACCAGGCGGGCTACAGCCTGCGCGGTTCCGCCCGTGGCCAAAACGTCGTCTACGATCAGCACCCGCGCGCCGGGGGCAATGGCGTCACGGTGAATCTCCAGACTGTCCGTGCCGTACTCCAGGGCGTACTCGATGCGCTCGGTGGCGGCAGGCAGCTTGTGGGGTTTCCGCACCGGCACAAAACCCGCGCCCAGCGCGTACGCCACCGCGGGCGCGAAAATGAAGCCGCGAGCTTCGATGCCCACCACCACGTCGGGCCGCGCGGCGCGCCCGTGGTCGGCCAGAGCTTCGATCGCCGTGCGCAGACCTTCGGCGTTCTTGAGCAGCGTGGTGATGTCGTAGAAAAGAATGCCCGGCTTGGGAAAATCGGGAACCTGCCGGATGAGTGCTTTCAGTTGTTCCACCTTCACGCGCGTTCCTCAGAAGTACTCGATGCGAAAGTCGGTGTAATGGAGCAAAGGCGCCTCGCTGCGCTCGACCCGGCGGACCCAAGCCAGACGCGGCCCCCGCCACAGGCGGCCCTCCAGCTCATCTAGCACCTCTGCCGGTCCGATCGCGTACACTTCGACCCGCCCGTCGGCCAGATTGCGGGTATAACCGGCCAGGCCGAGCTCGCGCGCGGCGTCCTCGACGAAGTAGCGAAAACCCACGCCTTGCACTCGCCCCTCGACGAAGTACCGCCGGGCGATCAGGTCTTGCGACTTGCGACGGCTGCCCACCGTCCATCTATGCTAACGCGCGCCGCGGCCGCCGCGTATCCCCGGGCTTTGCATTCCCGCCCCGAGTTGCGGTTTCATAGAACCCATGAGAACCGTCGCCCTCATCAGTCTGTTTGCGGCGCTCTCCGTCCCGGGCGCTGACCGGCGCTTCTTTGTTTACCTGGGGACGTATACCACGGGCAAGAGCGCCGGCAAGGGCATTTATGTGGCTCGCTTCGACGCCGGCGCCGGGGAACTGTCCGAAGCCGAACTGGCGGCCGAGATTGCCAACCCTTCCTTCCTGGCGCTTCATCCCTCGCGGCCCTTGCTTTACGCCGTGGGCGAGACCGGCGGGCCGCAGGGCGGCACGGTCAGCGCCTTTGCGATTGACCGCGGCAGCGGGCGACTCAACTTGCTCAACCAGGCCCCTTCACGCGGCGGGGGGCCCTGCCACGTGGTGGTGGACAGGACGGGACGCTACGTGCTCGTGGTCAACTACGGCACGGGCAGCGCCGCCGCCCTGGCGATTCGGGACGACGGCAGCCTCGGCGACTCCACCGCTTTCATCCAGCACTCGGGTTCCAGCGTGAATCCCAAGCGCCAGCAGGGACCGCACGCCCATTCGGTCAATCTCTCGCCCGACAACCGCTTCGCTATCGTCGCCGACCTCGGCCTCGATCAGGTTCTCGTCTACCGTTTCGACGACGCCGCCGGTTCGTTGCAGCGCAACGATCCGCCCTTCGCTCGCGTGGCCCCGGGCGCCGGCCCGCGCCACTTCGCCTTCCACCCCTCGGGCCGGTTCGCTTACGTGATCAACGAGCTCGCCTCCACGGTGACGGCGTTCCGCTGGGATGCCCGCCGCGGCGTGCTCTCCGAGATCCAGACGATCTCGACCCTGCCCAAGGAGTTTTCCGGGGAGAATTACACCGCCGAAGTCGTGGTGCACCCCGACGGGCGCTTCCTTTACGGCTCCAACCGCGGCCACGACAGCATCGCCGTGTTCTCGATTGACCGTCAGGGCAAGCTGACGTTCGTCGAGACGACGCCCACGCAGGGCAGTTTCCCGCGCAACTTTGCGCTCGACCCGACGGGCCGGTGGCTGCTGGCCGCCAACCAGCGTTCCGACAACGTGGTCCTGTTTCGTGTGGATCCCAAAACCGGCCGCCTGAGCCCGGCCAACCGCACGATCCGCGTAGGCTCACCCGTTTGCGTCCGCTTTCTGGCGGCGGATTGAAGCCGCGCCGGCGCGCGCTACAATCCGGGTATGGCGTTCCCTGTGCATCGCATGCGGCGGCTGCGCGCCCGCGAGCCGTTGCGTCGCCTGGTCCGCGAAACCCGCCTCGAACCTTCGCAGCTCATCCTGCCCCTGTTCGTGTGTCCCGGCGAGGGAGTTCGCCGCGAGATTGCGGCCATGCCGGGCAACTGCCAGCTCTCGGTGGACGAGCTGGTCAAGGAGTGCGCCGAAGCCTCCCGTCTGGGTCTCGGAGGCGTGATCCTGTTCGGCATCCCGGAAAGCAAGGATGAACGGGCGTCCGGCGCTTACGCCGAAGACGGCATCGTGCAGCGCGCCGTGCGCGCCATCAAGCGCGAGCTGCCCGAACTGGTGGTCATCACCGACGTCTGCAACTGCGAGTACACCAGCCACGGCCACTGCGGCAAGGTGGTCGGAGGCGACGTGGACAACGACTCCACGCTGGAATGGCTGGCGGCCACCGCCGTCTCCCACGCTCGCGCGGGCGCCGACATCGTGGCGCCTTCGGACATGATGGACGGCCGCGTGGCGGCGATTCGTCGCGCCCTCGATGCGGCCGGCTTCACCCAAACGCCCATCCTCTCCTACGCCGCCAAGTACGCTTCCGTCTTTTACGGGCCGTTCCGCGAGGCGGCCGAGTCGGCGCCCCGCTTCGGGGACCGGCGCAGCTACCAGATGGATCCTCCCAACGCGCGGGAGGCCATGCGGGAAATCGAGCTGGATATCGAGGAAGGCGCGGACGTCATCATGGTGAAGCCCGCGCTGCCTTACCTGGACATCATCCGCATGGCGCGGGAGCGCTTCGATGTGCCCCTGGCGGCCTATCAGGTCTCGGGCGAATTCAGCATGATCGTGGCCGCGGCGCGCAACGGCTGGATAGACGGCGAGCGGGCCATGATGGAGACGCTCGTCGCCATCCGCCGCGCGGGCGCCGACCTGATCCTCACCTACTTCGCCAAAGACGCGGCCCGCCTGCTGGCCTGAGCCGGGATCAGGCGCTCAGAACCTTGACCGCCTTGCGCAGAGCGGCCGGCGCCACCGAGATCAGGGCGCCGAAGCGGCCGCCGCCTCCGGTGACGGCGTGCGCGGTCGTTACGTTGACGCCCGCGCCGGCCAGCTTTTCCATCACCTCGGCGAGCGCGCCCGGGCGGTCTTCGCCCGTCACCAGCAGCGCCTTTTGCTTCTTGCCCAGCGTCAGCCCGATCTTTCGGGCCACCGGGCCGAGAGCGGGCGCCTTTTCCTCGACCGCGATGATGATTTCCGCCTTCCGCGCTTTGGGATAGCCCAAGAAGGCCATCAGATTGATTCCGGCCTCCTTGAAGGCGTTGAGCACGCGCGCGCCTTCGCCGGGTTTGTCGGCGATCATCCCCACGTAGTAAACCACCGGTGTCACTTCCGCCATTGCCATGTCCTCCTTTTGACCGGAGCCGCTGTGGCGCGGCCCCGGCTCGGATGCAGGCGCTTGCGCGCCGCCCGTCGCCGGCCGCCCGGAGGCCGCCGGCAAAACATGAAACATGAAAACGATGACTTGTTTTACTCCCTACGCTACACCGAGCGCCCCGCGCCTGTCAACGGTTTTTTGCACTTGCCCATTTCCCGCGCGGGCGCAGTGCGAACCACCCGGGCTGAGGTGCTTCACTCACCGGACGCGGCGGCGATAGCGGCGGAAGCCCCAAAACCGCCGCCGCGCGCCCCGAAGACCTCGAGAGCTTGCTCGAGCAGGCCGGGGCCTGCCGGCTCCGGTTCAACGCCGTGCGGGAAAACTCAGCCGGGGACTCCGGCGCTCCCGTCCCGCTCCGTGCCGAGCGAGCGCCTCGCGTTCATGCCGGGGCGTACGCTTTGCTTCGCTCGAATCCTTGCAAACTGCCGCCTCACGTGGCAGCCCACCCTCCGGGCTCATTCCATAATGGGCCGTGCAAGCAAGAGCTCGACTCGTGGCGCGGGCGAGCGATGGAGATACAAGAATGGAACACGCCCTTGCGCATCCGCGCCAAGGGGCGCGCTGGGGCTGGCGGGGAGATCGGACGCCGCCGTTACGGGAACGCGATCAGAATCGTGCAGGGCGAGACAGCTCAACCGACGCTCGCCCCGACTCGCAGCACGCTCGATGTGCAGCCATTCCACCAGGAACGTCCCGGCGGGCAGGCAGACCAATTTGCTTACCTGAGTTCGAGCCGACGGCTGATCCATTCCCGGATCGCTGGTTCGGGGAAGCGACATTGCTCTCCCGCTTTCAAGGCGCGAATCTCGCCCAGGGCCGCCCACAGCCTGAGAGTGCAAGTCGGGATCCGCAACCGCCGGCTCAGCCCCTGGGCGGTAAGCAGCCTCGGAGCACGCCCCGTGGTCCCGGCCTGCTGGCCACCCGCGCCGAAGGCTTTCGCGGTACGGAGTGGCCTGGTGGTCCGCCCCGAGGATGCGTTACCGGCATTTATGTGTGGGGCCCCGCGGGGGCGAAGCTCCCTCGCTTGACGCGGCGCGCGCCGGCACGTTACAAGGGTGAGCGGGTTATGGCCGCGCGCAATCGCATCGAAGTTCTGATTCGGGCGTTCCGGGTGTTGGAGGCGATGGCTCGCGGAGCCGCCGAGCTGCGCGAGATCGCCGCGCAGAGCGGAACCGGCAAGAGCACGGCTTTCCGGATCCTCTATACCCTCAAGGAGCTCGGTTACGTGGAACAGGCGACGCCGGCTGCGCCCTACGCCCTGTCCTGGAAAATGACCGCGCTCGCCATGCGCGGCATGGGCGATCGCGTGCTGGCGCAGGCCGCAAGGCCGCACCTGGTGCGTTTGCGCGACCAGTTGCAGGAATCGGCGTGGTTGGCCGAGCTGCGTCGCGATGGCGTGGTGCTCACCGAGGGAGTCCAGGCGCTGCACAAGCTACGGTTGTCGCTCGATCTGGGCGATGCCTGTCCCTTGCATGCGACGGCGGTGGGCAAGGCCGTAGCCGCCTTCCTGCCCGAGGCCGCACGCAGGCGTCTGCTGGGCAAAGCGCCGTGGGCGCGCTACACGCGGCGGACCATCACCAACAGCACCGTCCTCGAGGCGGAGCTGGAGCGCGTGCGCCGCGACGGCTACGCGGTCAACGACGAGGAGACCGTGGAGGGCGCTTTTCTGGCGGGGGCGCCGGTGTTCGACGCCGAGGGCCGGGTGTGCGGCGCCATAAGCGTCAGTGCGCCCACCGCGCGCTGCGGGGCGGCCAGGCGCCGGGCGATGATCGAAGCCGTGCGGAAGGCTGCCGCCGAACTGAGTCAGGACCTGGCCGCGCTGGGCTACGTCTCTCCCTATTCGGTGGGCGGCGCGTGACGGTTTTCCGCCACCTGCCGGTTTCTTGACGGCGGGCGCGCCGACAACGCCTGCCAGTCGAGTGGCTTAGGGCTGGCAAGCCTCGTGCAGGGGGCATGGGCGGGATGCTGGACGCGATTGCCGGCGCTTTGCAACGTTACATGGACTTGCTGGCCGTCCGCCAGAAGCTGGTGGCGTCGAACCTGGCCAACGCCGCCACTCCGGGCTACCGCACGCTCGATCTCGACTTCCAACGCGAATTCCGCAGCTTGCTGCCGGAGCCGGCTGCACGCCCGGTCGAGGTGACCGGCCTGCCGGTGAAAAACGACGGCAACAACGTCAGCGTGGACCGGGAGGCGCGGCTGCTGGCCGAGAACGCGCTGCGGTTCAACCTGGCTGCGAACCTGCTGCGGTCCAACGTGCGGATGGTGCGGGCGGCCGTTCAGGGAGGCAAGCAGACATGAGCCTGTTCGCGGCTTTGTCGGTGAGCGCATCGGGACTGGCGGCGCAGCGCACGCGCGCCGAGCTGCTGGCGGAAAACCTGGCCAACGCGGAGACCACGCGCACGCCGGCCGGGGGGCCCTATCGGCGCAAGGATGCGGTTTTCGCCGCCGAACCCGTCAGTTCGGCGTTCTCCCAGGCCCTCCAGGCCGAGCTGAACGGGACCCTGACCGGAGTCCGGGTCATCGAGATCGTCGAGGATCGGCGAGAGCCTGAGAAACGCTACCTGCCAGGCCATCCGGACGCGGATGCCGATGGCTACGTGGCCTTCCCCCGGATCAATCCCGCCGAGGACATGGTGGATCTGCTGGGCGCAGTCCGGGGCTACCAGGCCAACCTGGCCGCCGTGTCCGCGATCAAGGACATGATCCACCGCTCGATCGAGCTGCTGAGGTAAGGCCATGCCGGCGCCTGTGGGATGGGCGAGTTCGGTGCCGGCGCCGGCCGGCCCCGGCGGCGCGGCGCCGGTCGAGAAGGCGGACTTCGCGGGCGTCCTCCGACAAGCCATCGAGCGCGTGGAAGGGCTGCGCCGCGAGGCGGACGCCAGCGTAATGAAGCTGCTGGCGGGAGAGAACGAGGAGGTCCATCAGACCGTGCTGGCGGTGCAGAAGGCGGAGCTGGCCTTCGAGCTGTTTGTGGAGATCCGTAACAAGGTGGTGCAGGCCTATCAGGAAATCATGCGGATGCCGATATAGGGGCAGGGGACCGGCCGGGTCCTGGGCGCGGTCTGACGGTTGCCCGGCGAGGGCGCCGCGGCGGGCGCGCAGGGGCGGCGAGGGCGTCCCCGGTGCCGTGAGGCATGAACCAGATTCGCAAGCTTCTGGCCACTCTTTCGCTGCGGCAGAAAATCAGCCTGCTGGTGGCCGCGGTCGCGGTGGGCGGGTCGCTGCTGGCCTTCGCGCAATGGCGGCGGGAGCGGGACTACCGTCCCCTCTATACGGGCCTGGCGCCGGAGGACGCCGGGGCGGTCATCGAGAAGCTGCGCAACGCGGGGGTGGAATACCGGCTCGCCGAAGGCGGCGCTTCCGTGTTGGTGCCCTCGGCGCGGGTGGCCGAGCTGCGCTTGCAGATGGCGGCGGCGGGGTTGCCGCGCAGCGGCCGCATCGGGTTCGAACTGTTCGATCGGACCAACTTCGGCGCCAGCGATTTCACCGAACAGGTCAACTACCGGAGGGCGCTGGAAGGGGAGCTGGAGCGCTCGGTGATGGCGCTGGCCGAGGTCGAGCATGCGCGCGTCCACGTGACATTTCCCAAGGATTCTGTTTTTCTGGAGGCGCGCCAGCCGGCCAAGGCCAGCGTGCTGGTCCGCTTGCGCCACGGCATGCGTTTGCCGCCCTCCAGCGTTCAGGCCATCTGCTACCTGGTCGCCAGCGCCGTCGAAGGCCTCCATCCCGAGGCCGTGGCCGTGCTGGACATGCGCGGCAATCTGCTCAACCGGGCGCGGCCCCAACCGCAGGGTGAGGACTCTTCGGAAGTCGCGCTGGAGCTGCGGCAGCGGCTGGAGAAAGACCTGCTGGCCAAGATCCACGCCACGCTGGAGCCGCTGTTGGGTCCGGAGCGCTTCCGCGCCGGCGTCTCGGTGGAATGCGATCTGACCAGCGGCGAGCAGAGCGAAGAAATCTTCGATCCGGCGCGTTCGGTCATGGTCAGTTCGCAGAAGACCGAGGACATCAGCGGAACGAACCTCGCCTCGGGAGTTCCCGGCACGGCCTCCAACCTTCCCCGGCCCACCTCCCGTCCCGGCGCTGCCGGGGTAGGCATGACGCGACGCAGCGAGAGCATCGCCTACCAGGCCACGCGCACCGTGCGACGCACCAAGCTGCCGCAGGGAACGGTCAAACGGATTTCAATCGCCGTCCTGCTCGATCAGAACGTGCGCTGGGAGGGGAGCGGCCCGCAGGCCAAACGCATTCTGGAGCCGCCGGCGCCCGAGCGTATCAAAGCCATCCGCGATCTGGTGGCGGCCGCCACCGGCTTCAGCGCCGAGCGTGGCGATCAGTTGATCGTCGAGAGTCTGCCGTTCGAAACCACGTTGAATCTTCCGCCGCCGGAAGCGCTGTCCCCGGCCCCGGCGCCGCCATCGCCGTGGCCGCCCTGGCTGGACGAACTCCTCAAGAAGAACCCGGTTGTGGCGGCAGCCGCGGCGGCCGCCCTATTGCTGTTGCTGATCGTGCCGCTGTGGCTTCTGCGCCGGCGCAGACGGGGGCGCGCGCGGGTCACGATGACGCCGGAATTGCCGCCCGGCGCGCCCCAGCCCTCCCTGGAAGCCCCGGCAACGTCGGCCGCCGAGGATCTGCAAGCCCGCCTGGCCGAGCAGGCGGCCCGTCAGCAACAACTGGAGGCTGAGGCGCTGAACGCCTTGAAGCTGCCGCCCGTGACGACCAAGAAAACCGAAGTGCTGACCAGGCACCTGGCCGATACCGTGAAGAAAAATCCCGCCTCGGCCGCCCAGATTCTGAGGAGCTGGCTTTATGAAAGGGAAAAATAAGGGCGCCGGTCCCGGACGCGCCAAACAGGAGCCCGAGCCATGATCCTCAACGCCGCGCAAAACGAACCCATGCCGGGCATCCGCAAGGCCGCCATCCTGCTGGTCTCGCTCGGCGAGCAGACCAGCGCCGAAATCCTGAAGCATTTCGACGAGGAGGAAGTGCAGGCCATCGGACGGGAGGTGGCGCGCATGGGATCGGTGAGCGCCGAGCAGGCCGAAAGCGTGCTGGAAGAGTTCTACCAGATGACCCTGGCCCATGACTTCATGCTCAAAGGGGGTCTGGAGTACGCGCGCAAGCTGCTGATCAACGCTTTCGGTCCCGAGCAGGCCAAGAAAATCCTGGACCGCGTGGTCAAGGCGCTAGGCAGCGAGATAGCCAGCTTCGACGCCTTGCAGAAGGCCGATCCGCAGCAGTTGGCCAAGTTCATCCACAGCGAGCATCCCCAGACCATCGCCCTGATCCTCTCCCACCTGACGCCTTCGCAGGCGGCGGCGCTGCTGGTTTCGCTGCCGCCGGAGTTGCGCGCCGACGTGGCCTTGCGCATGGCCAACCTGGACCAGATTTCGCCCGAGATCATCGGCAAGATCGCCGGCATCATCGGCCAGAAGCTCAAGGCTCTGGGCGAGATGAGCCGGGAATCCTACGGCGGCGTGCGCGCGGTGGCCGAGATGTTCAACCGTCTGGATTCGGTCACCAGCAAGGAGATCCTGGACAAGATCGAGCAGCAGGAGCCCAATCTGGCCGAGACCATCCGCCACCTGATGTTCGTCTTCGAAGACATGCTGCTGATTGACGCCAACGGCATCAAGGAGGTGCTGGCGCGGGTGGATCGCAAGCTGCTCACGCTGGCGCTGAAGGGGACGAGCGAGGAATTGAAAAAACATTTCATGCAGAATATGTCGAAGCGAGGGGCGGAGATGCTGCTCGAGGACATGGAGGCGCTGGGCCCGGTCAAGATCAAGGAGGTCGAGGCGGCGCAGCAGCAGATCATCGCCATCGTGCGGCAACTGGAGGCCGAGGGCGTCATCAGCCTGAAGGGCGCGGTGGGCGAGCAGTACGTGGTCTGAGACCGGGCGGGAGGAAGCGAGGCAGGAGGCGGGCTTGGGGTCGAAGGTCATTCGGGGCGAGGCGGCGCAGGCGGTCGAGCCCGCCCGCTGGCCTCTGGTGCAGGCGGGCGCGCCCAAGCCGTGCGCCGACGCCGACTCCGGGCCGAAGCTGCGGGCGCTGGAGGCGCGGCTGGCCGAACTCGAGCGTGAGATCACCGCCCGCGAGCAGCAAGCCTTCGAGGCCGGCTACCGCAAAGGCGCCGCGGAAGGACATCAGCAGGCCGCCGCGCAACTGAAGCCGCTGCTGGAAGGGCTGGGCCAGACGCTGCGCGACTGGCAGCAGTCGCGGCGGCGGCTGAGACGGGAGGCCGAGCAGGACCTGGTGCGACTGGCGATCGCCATCGCCCGGCGCATCCTGCATCGCGAGCTGAACGTGGACGCCGAAGCGCTGCTGGGCATCGTCAAGGCGGCGCTGGAGCGGCTGGAGGGCCGCGAGGTGGACCGGGTGCGCACGAACCCGGCCGATGCCGAGCTGATCCGGAGCTACTTCGAGCAGGCGGGAGTGCGGCAGGTCAGGATCATCGCGGACCCGCAGTTGGCGCGGGGCGCCCTGCTGCTGGAAACGGCGCAGGGGACGCTGGACGCCTCGGTGGAGACGCAGTTGGAGGAAATCCGATACGGCCTGCTGGACCGCCTGCGGGGGCCGGCATGAGCGACAAGCTGGATCTGAAGCGACACCAGCAGGCCCTGACGCGGCTGGATCCGTTCCGGTGGACCGGGACGGTCAGGGAGCTGGTCGGGCTGCTCATCGAATCGGAAGGGCCGGCGGCGGCCGTGGGCGATTTCTGTGAGATCCGGTGCGCGGACGGGCGACGGATTCGCAGCCAGGTCGTGGGGTTCCGCCAGGGTCGCGTGTTGTCGCTGCCCCTGGAGGAGACCGGCGGCTTGCAACTGGGCGATCCCATCGTGGCGCGCCGGGACGAGGCGCGCGTGGCGGTAGGTCAGGCTTTGCTCGGACGCGTGCTGGACGGCTTTGGCGCACCGATGGACGAGAAAGGCCCCATCGAAGCCGAGGACTACTACGAGCTGTACCGGCCGCCGCCCGGGCCGCTGGAGCGCGAGCCGATCCGCCAGCCGCTGGTCACCGGCATCCGCGTCATTGACAGCCTGCTTCCCTGCGGCAAGGGCCAGCGCATCGGCATCTTCGGGGGAAGCGGCGTGGGCAAGAGCGTGCTGCTGGGCTCGATGTCGCGCAACAGCTTCGCCGATGTGAGCGTGATCGCGCTGGTCGGCGAACGCAACCGCGAGGTGCGCTCCTTCATCGAGCAGGATCTGGGCGAAGAAGGCATGAAGCGCGCGGTGGTTGTGGTGGCCACCTCGGATCGCCCGGCGCCGCTGCGCGTGCGCGCCTGCTTCGTGGCGCTGGCGGTGGCGGAGTTTTTCCGCGACCGCGGGGCCGACGTGCTGCTGGTGATGGATTCGGTGACGCGCCTGGCCATGGCCCAGCGGGAGATCGGGCTGGCAGCCGGGGAACCGCCTAGCCAGAAGGGCTACACGCCTTCGGTTTTCAATTTGCTTCCGAAGGTTTTCGAGCGTGCGGGCAACTTCCGGCGCGGCTCGATCACGGGCTTCTTCACCGTGCTGGTGGAAGGCGACGATATGAACGAGCCGATCGCGGACGCCGTGCGCGCCATTCTGGACGGGCACATCGTACTGTCGCGCCGGCTGGCCGCGGCGGGACACTACCCGGCCATTGACGTGTTGAATTCGGTCAGCCGTCTGGGCCCGGAGATTACCCCGCCCGAGCACTGGCGCGCCGCACAGCGCATCCGCGAGGCGCTGGCTGCTTATCATCAAGCCGAGGATCTGATCAACCTCGGCGCCTACGTCAGCGGGGCCAACCCGCAACTGGACGCCGTGCTGCGCGCGCGGCCGCGGCTGCTGGATTTCCTGCGCCAGCCGGCGCAGCAAAAGTCCCCGCTGGAGGAAACGCGCGCCGCGCTGGAGGAGATCGTCGGGCTGCTGTGATGCGACCGCGTGCGCCGTCATGAAACGATTCGTCTTCGGGCTGGAATCGGTCCTGCGCTGGAGGCGCAGCCTGTTCGAGCAGCAGCAGAGCCGGCTGCGCGCGCTCGTCGCCGAGCGGGACGCCATCCGCCTGCGGCTGAGAGAGCTGGAGGAGTGGCGACGGCGGGCGGAACGGGCGGTTGTGGATGCTCCTGCGGTGACGGGCGGCGAGCTGGCGGCCCTGGAGTCCTACCGACGCCGCCTGCACGCGGAACGGGCGCGCAAGCAACAGGAGCTGGCCGATTGCGAGGCGCGCATCGAAGCGCAGCGGCAGCGCGTGGTGGAGGCGCGCCGGCGCGTCCGCCTGCTCGAGCGATTGAAAGAACGGCGCTACGCCGAGTGGGAGGCCGAAGCCCTTCGGGAACTGGAGACGCTGGCCGCGGAAAGCTACCTGGCGCGGTGGAAGCGCGGCTGATCGGGGCGGGAACAAAAGGCGGGCGCGGCGGCTCGAGGCGGCGGCGCTTCGGCGTGAAAGCGCGGCTGATCGGGGCGGGAACAAAAGCCCGCTGCGCTTCGTCTTTGCTTACAGATGAGCGGGACAGCATCGCTGTGGGAAGCCGTGTCCGTGGCCGCCGCCTCGCTGCGCTCGAACAAGCTGCGCAGTTTCCTGACTCTTCTCGGCATCATCCTGGCCACGACCACGCTCATCGCCGTCATGTCGGTCATCCACGGCATGGATGTCTACATCGCGGAGACGGTTTCCGACATGGGCGTGGACGGCTTTCGGGTGGACCGTTTCCCGGTCTCGGGCCAGTTCGATCCCAAGAAGTTCGTCGAGATGCTGCGCAAGAATCCGGAACTGAGTCCGGAGGAATTCGAATTCGTGCGCGCCGGCGCCTCGCTGGTGAGCGCGATGGGGATGCAGGCGAGCCGGCGCGCTTCGGTGGCCTGCGGCTCCGAGCAGATGGACGACGTGGTCCTGTCCGGGGTCAGCCCGAACATCGCCGTCATCACCAACACGCGCACGGAGCTGGGACGTTTTCTGGCGGACAGCGACGACCGGCGGCGGCTGCCGGTGACCTTCATCGGCAACGACATCAAGGAAAAATGCTTCCCTTCGACCGATCCCATCGGCAAGACGGTGCGGGTGGATGGTCGGCCTTTCGAGGTGATCGGGGTGGCGCGCGCCATGGGCAGCGTGTTCGGGCAGTCGCGCGACGCTTTCGCGATGATACCCATACAAACTTACTTCAAAATGTTCGGATCGCGCCGGGGGATTCGCTACGCCGCCAAGGCCATCGGTCCCGAATATCTCTACCAGGCGCAGGATGAGGTTCGCATGCTGATGCGCGCCTGGCGGCGCCTGCGTCCCGGCCAGGAGGACAACTTCGGCATCTTTTCTTCGGACACGCTGGTGGAGCGCTGGAACCAGCTCACCGGCGCCATCGCCGCCACGGCCATCGGGGTGGTTTCGGTGTTCATGGTGGTGGGCGGGGTGGTGATCATGAACATCATGATGGCGGTGGTGACCGAGCGCACGCACGAGATCGGCATCCGCAAGTCGGTCGGTGCGCGGCAGCGCGACATCATGAACCAGTTCCTGGTGGAATCGGCCATGCTGGCCGCGGCCGGGGGGCTGATCGGGGTCCTGCTGGCCTGGGTGGTTTCGCTGCTGGTGCGCCATCTGACGCCGGTGCCGAGCACGATCCCGGCCTATTCGGTCGTGCTAGGCGTGGGGCTTTCGGCCGGCGTGGGACTGTTTTTCGGCATGTACCCGGCCCGCACGGCCGCGCGGATGGATCCCATCGTCGCCCTTAGGTACGAGAAATGACGTGGGAAAGCCTGTACTCGGGCGCGGCCATGGCGCTGGCTACGATCCGCGCCCACAAGCTGCGCAGCTTCCTCACCGTGCTGGGCGTCATCATCGGCACGGCGGCCGTGATCGGCGTGGGCTCGATCATCACCGGACTGGACGGCGCGGTGAGCAACATTTTCCGCTCCATGGGGCCGGATACGATCCTGGTGTTCAAGTTCCGCATCGGCCCGCGCGTCGGCCGGCTGAGCGCGGAGGAGCGCAACCGCAAGCCGCTGACGCTGGAGAACGCGCGCGCCATCGCCGAACGCTGCCCCTCGGTCGAGCATGTCAGCCCGTACCTGCTCAGCCCCAACGTGTTCTCGCGCTTCGGTATGGATCGCGCCCGCTACAAGGGCGATGACATTTACAACTTCGAGCTGGGCGGCACCGAGGAGGCCTACGCCTTCGGCGGCACCGAGATGAAGTACGGGCGCTTTTTGTCGGCGATGGACAATCAGTACCGGCTGCCGGTCTGCGTCATCGGCGAGGACATCCAGAAGCAGTGGTTCGCCAACCTGGACCCGGTGGGCAAGTGGATCGAGGTGAACGGGCGGCGGCTGGAGATCATCGGCGTGATGAAGCGGCCGGCGACTTCGTTCCCCGGCGAGGAGGACCGCCGCATCCTGCTGCCCTACTTCACCATGCGCAAGATGTTCCCCAATGCGCAGGAGCACCTGCTGGTGGTGATCGCCAAAGAAGGTCGTCTGGCGCAGGCCCTGGACGAAGTGCGGCACGTGCTGCGCATCGAACGCCGCGTCCCTCACAACGCTCCCGACAACTTCGCCCTCTCCACGCCCGAGCAGATGCTGGAGGATTTCCGGCGCATCATGGCGGTGACGGCCATCGTGATGGTGGTGTTGAGTTCGATCGGCCTTTTGGTGGGCGGCATCGGCGTGATGAACATCATGCTGGTTTCGGTGACCGAGCGGACGCGCGAGATCGGGGTGCGCAAGGCGGTGGGCGCCCGCCGGGTCGACATCATCTGGCAGTTCCTGACCGAGGCCGTGGTGCTGACCTTTCTGGGCGGCCTGTTCGGAATGCTGCTGGGTTGGTTGATCTCCAAGGCCGCGGGATTGGTGTTCCCCAATCTGCCCACAGCGGTTCCTCTGTGGGCGGCGGCGGCAGGTGTGGCGGTTTCCGTGGGGGTGGGTTTGTTCTTCGGGATCTGGCCGGCGGCCAAGGCTGCGCGTCTGGATCCGGTGGAAGCGTTGCGCTACGAGTGAGCCGGGGCCTGCTGGCGTCCGCGGCCGCCGGCGCGCCTGCCGGCCGCGGGCGCAGGCCGCGGCGTGGCTTTCCGGGCGCGGTAGCTGCGCACCAGTTCCAGGAACACGCCCAGGTCGGCATCCAGATCGGTCGCGGTGCCGTCAAAGTAAAAGTTGCGAATGGGAATCCCGCCGAGATCACGGCTGAGCCGCGGATAAATCGCCTCCGAGACCACGCCGTTCATGCAGGTGAAAGGACTGATGTCCACGATGCCGTCCACCCCGCGTCGCGCCAGGCACACCGCCTTGCCGGCGTTGATGACCATCTCGCCGATGGCCCCGTGTTGCGGCAAGTACGGGCGCGCGGCTTCCAGGATTTCCTCGATGGAAGGTTCGCTGTAGCCGGCAAGATCGCCCGCGAAGGGCTGCAGCAGCTCGTGCTCGTCGCGTCGCTGGATCCACGCCCTGAGGCGAGCCGCCAGCGCCGCGAGTGAAAAGCCGCGCCCTGCCAGCTTCAGCAATCGCACCTGTTCGGCGTGGCTGTACCAGACCCACTCGGCGACGTCGGAGAGCCAGACCTCGGCGCCGTATTCTTCCATGCGCCGGATGAGATCGGCGTTGGAGAAGCTGTTCAGGCGGCAGAAAATTTCGCCCACCACGCCGATGAGCGGGGTCGCGGGATCGCAGCGCACGGGCAGAACGCGGAAGCGATCGCGGCAGCCGATGAGCGCCTGGCGCAGCGCGCGGATCTGGCGGCGCGGTTGCAGGGGGGCCGTCTCGATGGTGCGCGCAACCTGCTCGACGCATTCGTCGTAGAGTGCTTCAGCCGAGCCTTTCTGCACTTCGTACGGCCGGTGCTGGAGCAGGAGCTTGAGCAGGATGTCGGAGGCGATGACGGCCCGCCAGCCCGTGCGGTGCAGGTCCGGCGGCATCTGGTAGCCGTCGGCGCAACTGGGCGACATGACCCCGGTCTGCTCGAAGCCGTGCTCGCGCAGCACGCGACGCAGATGCAGGGCGTACTGGCCGAAGCGGCAGGGGCCGTCAGCGCCGGGCATGAACAGGACGGTTCGCGCCGGATCGGCCTTTCCCGCGAGCAGCACTTTCATGTAATCGCCGACGGTGATGCGCGCCGGGAAACATTCATCGCCGCCGGTGCACCGGCTGCCGATTTCCAGCGTGGCGGCGTCCGAAGGCGGCGTGACCTCGGCATCCAGCCCCACGGCGCGGAAGGCGGCGGCCATCAGCCGCGCTCCGCCGTCCACCATGGCGTGGATGTAGATCTTCTTGCCCTCGAGTGACCGAATCTCCCGTGCGTGCACGCTCGCCATCCCCGGTCGAATGTCAGGATAACGTGGAAAGCGTCTGGCGGGCAAAGCCCTGCGGACGCGAAGACTTGCCGCCGACGCAGACTGCGGCCGCGATTCGGCCGGCGGTCAGAAAGGCCCCAGGAACGGGATGTATTCGTAACGCCGGGGATCCAGACCGCGCCCTGCGAGCTGGCGGATGCACTCTTCCGCCGAGTCGCCGATGGCTTCGATGCGTCGCAGCGGCAACCGCTCCGGCGAGTAAATTTCCAGGGCGATCCACTTGCCGCGCAACGCCTCGGCTTCCGCGACGCGCAGGCTCTCGGGGGCCCGCCCGATCAGGCGGTCCAGATCCACGCGGGAGTTCGGCCCCATAAGGCTAACGATTGTATCGCACCCAAGGGGAGTGACCGGCCCGTCAGCGCCTCTTCAATTCTTCGATCAAGGCCGCCAAGCCCTGGCGCCGGTAAATCTCCGCCAGCCGTTGCTCTTCGGCGGAGGGCGGCAGCAGCCGCCGCCACCGCGGGTCCTCGAGCACGCTGCGGTCGGGGATCCAGATTTCGCCGTCGGCGAATTCGACCTGCGTGAGCACTCCGTTGATGCTTTCCAGCGCCAGGGGCTGGCCGCTGGCGGAGGAGAAGCGCAAGCTCGCCTCCTGAGAGGCCGTGCTGCCGGCGCCTGGCGGGAGCGGGCTGTCGGGCGTGGCCGGAATTGCCCCGGCCAGGTACTCGCGGCCGAACCGGTCCCGAAGCAGCCAGGCCACCTCGAAATACCGCACCGGGCGCGCTGAACGGTTCCGCACCTCGACGCGAGGCGTGTGCGCTTGAGATCCGCTGACCACGGCCTCCCCCCGCACCAGCTCCAGCGGGGCTCCAGGCAATTGAAGGCAGGCGAACTCGACGGATCGCCCCGAGGGCGCAACCGCGGTGACCCGGCCGCGGCTCACTTGCACATCCAGACGGGGCCGCTCGGCCAGGATTTCCAGCATCTGGCGTCGCAGGGTCTCGGCGCCGGCGGTTTCCAGCACCTGGCGATAGTATTGGCGATCGCGCCGCGCCTCCAGCTCCCACACGGTCATGAGGCGGCGCGAGTTCAGCCGGTTGGGACCGTAAAAGGAAAGGTCTTCAAAGAGCACGCCGTCCAGCTCGACTTCCACCAGCGGGCCGGCCGGGGCGCCGGGGCGGAGCAGGCGCAAATCAATTCGGACCGGAAATGTTTCGCCCGGCTTGACGTCCAGGCCGGGCACGCTGACCGAAGCCTTGCCCCCGGGCGTCATGGCCTGCGCCACCACCAGCAAGGTGACGCCGCGGATCGCCCGGGGCGCCAGATTCCGCAAAGTCAGCGCCGTGCGCAGGTCGAGCAGCAAGGCGCTGCCGCGCGCGCTCTGCTGGGACTCGCCCCAGTCGGCGGCCACCAGCGCCACGGGCGCGTCCTTGGGGAAATTCACCTTCAGCGAGCTGCCGGGACGCTGGGCCTCGGGTTGGGCCCAGGCGCGGATGGCCAGAAGCGCGAAGAGAGCGAGCTTACTCCGCGTAGACATGGCTGATCGTCACCATCCCGGTTTCTGCGTCCACGTAACGCACCCGCACGCCCTCGCCGCTGGCGAAGCGACCGACGTCGCTGGCATGCGGGTGCAGCAAGGTCAGCACCACGCCACCCTGCCGCAATTCCACGCCCGCAGCCGTGGCCGCCACCACGGGACCGCGCGGCGCGGCAGGTCGGCGCACCGGCGGATGCCAGATCTGGAGCACCCAGCCCGCCAGCAGGAGCAACAGCACGGGCAGCGCCAGTGCGGCAGGCCTCCAGCGCACGGACGCCGGGCGGGCAGACGCCACGCATTCGCCCGCCGCAAGCCCCAGCCGGATATTGGCTCTCATCTCGGCGGCAAGACGGCTCCAGTTGACCTCGGCCGGCAACTCGTCCTGCTGACGCAGCCACGCCCGCCAGCCGCGGAAGCTCTCGACTTGCGCGCGGCAGGACTCGCACCGCCGCAAGTGTCGGCTCAGCCGCCGGCGCCGCCACCACGCCAGCTCGCCACCGGCATACAGCGCCAGTTCCGTCTGCTGCGGATGCATCAGGCCCTCCTCTTGGCCAGGAACCTCCGGAATTTCACCCTGGCGTTGGCGATGTGCGAGCGCACGGTGGCCTTGGAACAATTCAGGCAGCGGGCCACCTCTTCGGCGGGAAGATCTTCCACGTCGCGAAGAAGCAGGGCCGCGCGCTCACGGGGCGTGAGGGTTTGCAGGGCTTCCTCCAGCCACTGCCGGCGTTCGGCTTCCAGCACCATCCGCTCGGGCGAATCCAGAGGGCTGACGAGCGGCTCGCCCGCCTCCTCCAGTTCGCACCAGTTCATTCGCCCGTGGCGGCGCAGGAAATCAATGGCGGTGTTGGTGGCGATGCGCGAGAGCCAGTGGGCCGCGCGCTCGGCGTCGCGCAGTTGTTCGCGCCGCTGCAACGCCTTGATGAACGTCTCCTGCGTGAGGTCCTGGGCGTCCGGCACGTTGCCCACCATGCGGTAGATGAGCAGGAAGATTCTCCGCAGGTTTTCGGCCACCAGGCGGTCTTCCCACTCCAGAGCGCCTTGCAACGTCGGCTCGAGAGCTTCGCCCATAGACGCCACTGCCGCCATCGCCTTGCGCCTTCCATCAGCTTTGACGCAGGACCGGGCGCAAACGTGCAGACGCGCGGGGACCGGGCCCGGTTGGGGCGGCGCTACTCCGATTATAAGCGCCGCGGCGGCCGGCGCCCAGCGGGCGCCAGGCCCGATGGCATAGAATTGGCGCAGGTGCCGGAGCCGCGAACATGAAACTGGCAGAACGCATGAGCCGCCTGGGTACGGAGACCGCCTTTGACGTGCTGGTGCGTGCCCGCGCGCTGGAGGCCCAGGGGCGCAAGGTGATTCATCTGGAGATCGGCGAGCCGGACTTCGCCACGCCGCGCCACATCATCGAAGCCGCCAAGAAGGCGCTGGATGAGGGCTGGACGCACTACGGCCCCGCTCAGGGCTTTCCCGATTTGCGCGAGGCCATCGCCGACTACGTCAGCCGCACGCGCAGCATCCGCGTGGGGCCTGACCACGTGGCGGTCGTGCCCGGCGGCAAGCCCATCCTCTTTTTCCCCATGCTGGCTTTGCTGGAGCCGGGCGACGAGGTCCTTTACCCCAACCCCGGCTTTCCCATATACGAATCCATGATCCGGTTTCTGGGCGCTGTGCCCGTACCGCTGCCGCTGATGGAGGAACGCGGGTTTGCGCTGGACCTGGACCTGCTGCGCGATCGGCTCAGCGAACGTACGCGCCTGCTCATCCTGAATTCGCCGCACAATCCCACGGGCGGCGTGCTTTCGCGCGCGGACGTGGAAGCGATCGCCGACATGGTGCGGGACCGCGACCTGATGGTCCTCTCCGACGAGATTTACTCCCGCATTTACTACGACGAGCCGCCGCTCTCCATCGCCAGCCTGCCCGGGATGCTCGAGAAGACGATCATTCTGGACGGATTTTCGAAAACCTACGCCATGACGGGCTGGCGCATCGGCTACGGCGTGATGCCCACCTGGCTGGTGGCGGCGGTGAACCGTCTGATGGTGAACTCGAACTCGTGCACGGCCAGCTTCACGCAGCGCGCCGCGCTGGCCGCGCTCACCGGCCCCCAGGACGATGCCGACCGGATGGTGGCCGAGTTTCGCCGGCGCCGCGATGCTTTCTGCGACGCGTTGAACGCGCTTCCGGGGTTGCGCTGCGCCCGGCCGCAGGGCGCCTTCTACGCGTTCCCGAACATCCGTGACACGGGTTTCTCCTCGGGCGAGCTGGCCGACCGGCTGCTGGAGGAAGCCGGCGTGGCCTGCCTCAGCGGAACCGCTTTCGGCGCCTTCGGTGAAGGTTACCTGCGCTTCAGCTACGCCAACTCGTACGAGAACCTGATGGAGGCCGTCGAGCGGATCGCTGCCTTCCTGGAGCGGGCGCGGCTGTCCCTGGCCGCCAAAGGCTGATTCCGAGAGCTCGTCACGCCCTGGCGCGCAACCGCCGCCCCAGCACCAACAGCGCTGTTCCCACCAGCAGGATGGCCGCCGGCTCGGG
>Ga0209017_10000395_pt1 | contig 43564 bp, 30 predicted proteins | sample YNPBryunderm2012_FD_185812 | JGI IMG/M metagenome (GOLD analysis project Ga0209017, IMG submission 185812) | Anoxygenic and chlorotrophic microbial mat microbial communities from Yellowstone National Park, USA - YNP Bryant MS undermat 2012... ...
CCAATCCCACGCCGTACATTCGGTTTGACGGGGGTGATCAGAAGTCGTTGCGGTTTTTGTTAGACGTAGGGAGTGCGACGCCGCAGCAGATGCCGCACCGAGCGGTGTTTTACTTAGGGACGGGAGCGTCGAACATTGTGGTGCGGAACTGTTTGCTGGAGAACTGGCCGCAGTCGTCGGCGTCGTACGCCAGTGATTTGCCGGTGGTGCGGTACATAGCGCCGAACTTTACGTTTGAGTCGGATGTGCGGCAGTTGCAGACGGGGCCGTCGAGTTATTCGGCGGGAGTTGTGCTGCGGTCGGTGGTGCCGTCGCAGGGCGGGGTGAACGCGTTTGGGTTGGACACGCTGACCAACGACAACAACGTGATCGAGGGGTGTGAGATCAGTGGTTTTGGGTATGGGGTAGTGGCGTTGGGCGTAGGTCCGTTGTTCTACAATGACATATCGTCGAGTCAGCCGAACCCGCGGTATCAGCGGTACTACAGCAAGGGGAACGTGATTCGGCGGAACGTGATCATGAGCGTAGGACGAGCGGGTGTGTACTGTGGGTACACGGAGGGGACGGTGATCGAGGGCAACCGTGTGCTCAACGTTGGAGTAGGCTCGACGGGAGTAGGAGGCCGAGATGCGGCCGGTGTGATGGTAGGGGGGAAGGCCCGACCGGGCGAGCAGGTGTACAACAACATTGGTGTGGTGATCCAGAACAACGAGGTGTCGCACATTAGTTCGGATGTGCAGTCGTGGGGGATATTGGTGGAGCAGACGCAGAACACGTTTGTGAACCCAGCAGGGGGGACGGTGACGTTTCCGGACGCAGCGGAGCGGACGGTGGTGCGTGGGAACATTGTGTGGTCGGTAACGCGGACGTCGGCAGCGGCGACGGCGGCGGGGATTCATCTGTGGACGCGGCGGTCGCCGAATGTGAGTGGGGTGATGCAGATGGTGACGCCGGCGGTGGCGAACTATCTGACACGGGGGGACCGTGTGTTGAACAACACGGTGATCATGAGTGGGGATAACGTCAGTGGCGGTGGGAGCATCGTTGGGATAGGGGTGCAGAACAGTCAGGCGCCGGAGGTGATCAACAACGCGATAGCGGTGACAGCGAGTGCGACGAGTGTGGACCGTCAAAGTGGTCATACGCTTGCGTGTTTGCTCTACCAGGGCATCAAGCCGACGGGAACGGCGGGGTTGAAGTCGAACACGAACGCGTACTGGTACCCGAACGGGGCGGTGATGGGTCGGTTCATCGAGGAGTTGCGAGATCCGTCGACGGGGGCGTTGGTGACGATTGACGTTGGCAATGAGTTAGACTATCGGACGTTGAGTCAGTGGAAGGCGTGGATGGGTCAGGATTTGAGCAGTGTGGTTGGGAACTTTACGAGCGACTACGTGCAGCGGAACACGACGCCGCCGACGCTGCGAGTGCGGACGAATCCGTTGCCGACGGGTTCGATTTTGGATCGTCGAGGGGAGCGTCTTGGCAGTGGGGAGGTGGACCTTGATGGTGATGGACGTGGGGTCAACGGAGCCAAGTACAGCATAGGAGCTGACGAGTTTCAAGGGAACTTGTACGTGAACGACTTGGAGGTGTTGGAGATATTAAGTCCGTCGGTGTATCGGTCGTCGGTAGGGATGTTCAGCGACGCTGAGTACGTGATGACTCGAGCGCCGGTGAACGTGGTGGTGCGGCTGCGGAACAACGGGTCGGCGACGCAGAGTGGGGTGCAGGTTCAGGGGGTGGTGGAGATGGAGCAAGCGCCGAACGTGTGGGTTCCGGTGGCGAGCATGAGTAAGGCGGTGCAGAACCTTCCGCCGGGCGGCCAGGTGGACATAACGTATGACTTCAACCTGAGTCCGCAGACGTACGCGGACATGGGGCAAGGAGCGCCGGCGCCGTACGGGGCGATGAGTCGGAACGTGACGCCGCGGTATCGGGTACGGTTCAGTGCGCCGATAGATGAGAACGTAGGGAACAACGTGGTGCAGAAGGAGTATCGGTTTTACCTGATGCGGTCGAGCAAGCGGATGCTGATCAGCACGGCGACGGCGACGGCGGATGCCGATAATCCGATGACGAGCGTCAATGACCGTGTTGGTCGGTTGAACTATGATTCGTTGGCGGCGGGCTTTGGGCGGTTGAACCTGCCGGTGGGGACGGTGGATGTGTTTGATCGGAGCGGTTGGGAGCCGCGCGCGGTCAACTACACGATGTACAAGCAGGTGTGGTGGGTAGAGGACCAGACGAAGCTGACGCGGCAGGAGCAGGAGGATTTGCGAGCGTTTGTGGTGGCGGGAGTAGCGACGGACAAGCGGAACCTTGTGGTGTCGAGCCAGGAGATTGTCAAGAGTGGGGTGTACGGGACAGGGGATGTGTTGTACGACAACTTTGTCAAGTACGTGTTGCGGATGGATCGGTCACCGCAGGCGTGGACGCCACGGAGCGGTGGGTACCACAACTATGAGGTGGAGGGCGTAATACTCAACCAGGGGGTACGGGAGCGAGTGCTTCGGACGCAGCATGTGTTGGATGGGGTTGACCCGCGACCTTCGTTGGTACGGGTGTACAGCGATGCGCAGACGGTAGGGAGTGCGTCGGTGGCGTACCGGTACGTGACGGTGGATGCGGGGTTGACCGACAACGTGATGGGCGTGGCGACGTCGCGGCTTGGAGCGAACGTGGTGGCGTTGGGCGTTGACTGGCGGCACTACGGGCAGCTTTCGGTGAACGGAGGTATGGAACGGGTGATACGGTCGGTGACGGAGTATTTGGAGCGGAACGGGGATGTGGTGTTGGGAGCAGGATTTGGGAACGTTGGGGTGGTACGGTACGGTGATGGGACGCGGGCACGCGTGTGGTGGGAGACGGTATCGGAGCGAGGGGTGACGCACTTTGTGGTGGAGCGTCGAGTAGTAGGAGAGGAGGGGTACGGCGTGGTAGCGCCGGCGGTGGTGGCGCAAGGGGAGAGCGTGGAGCGTCGGGAGTATGGGTATGAGGATCGTGTCGAGCGTGCAGTGAGCTACGAGTACCGTGTTGGGATGGTCAGGGGTGATGGGAGTGTGACGTGGAGCCGACCGGTGGTGTTGAGAGGTGAGGAGGAGAGCTTCAGTGTGACGGTGCGACCGCAGCCGGCGGAAGCGGAGGCGGTAGTGGAGATACGAGGAGGAGGACAGTACGAGGTGGAGGTAGTGGACGTGGTAGGACGGACAGTAGGTGTGAGTGTGAAGGCGATGCCAGGCGGGTACTGGTTGGATGTGAGCCGGTTGCCGGCGGGGGTGTATACGGTAGTAGTGCGTCAAGGGGAGATGGTGGTGCGACAGCCGCTGGCAGTGGTACGGTAAACGCACTGTCGGGTTGACGAAGACGGCGAGGGCACTGCTCACCTGCAGTGCCCTCGCTGCGTTGAAGGGGAAGCTGATACTCTCGAACGTGGTGGAGGAATTACGACGCGCTTGATGGTGAGCTACTCTGCTCGACGTTCTGGAGCAAATAGGCTTTGATGAAGTCGTCTAAGTCTCCATCCATGACGGCGTGGACGTCGGTTTTCTTGAGTTCGGTGCGATGGTCGTTGACCATCGTGTAGGGCTGGAAAATGTATGAGCGGATTTGACTTCCCCATTCGATTTTCTTTTTCTGATTCTCGAGTGCAGCCTGCTGTGCCATTCGCTGCTCTAACTCGCGTTGGTAAAGTTTCGCTTTTAACATACGGAGTGCACGCTGACGATTCTGGTGCTGCGAGCGCTCTTGTTGACAGCTAACGACGATTCCTGTTGGGATGTGGCGGAGTCTTACTGCGGTTTCCACTTTATTGACGTTCTGTCCCCCCTTACCTCCGGAGCGAAACGTTTCCATTTCGATGTCAGCAGGGTTGATGTCAATGGTAATCGTGTCGTCCACAAGCGGATAGACAAATACTGAGGCAAAGGATGTATGCCGGCGGGCGTTACTATCGAACGGCGAGATCCGTACCAGGCGATGGACTCCGCTCTCCCCTTTGAGGTAGCCATAAGCATAGAGACCCTCGATTTCTAACGTTGCAGACTTGATACCTGCAACTTCTCCTTCGACCATATCGGCAAGACTAACGCGATAGCCCTTTCGTTCTGCCCATCGTGTGTACATCCGCAGAAGCATTTCTGCCCAGTCCTGCGCTTCGGTACCTCCAGCTCCAGCGTTGATGTCCACGATCGCACCAAGGCGATCGCTCTCACCCGAGAGAAGCATTTCGAGCTCGATACGATCGAGCTTGAGCTTAAGTGCCGTCAGCTCCGAGTCGAGTTCAGCTTCGAGTGATTGGTCCTCTGCCTCGATTGCTAACTCAAGCAACGCTGCACAGTCGTCCACTCGCCGACGGAGTTCATCCCATCTGCGAATGGTCTCTTCCAATTCGGAGATGTGCCGCATGATAGATTGTGCCGAGGTCGGATCATCCCAAAATGATTCCTCTGTACTTCGAGCACGCAGCGTGGCGAGCTCCGCTTGCTTGGCGTTAACGTCAAAGAAACCTCCGAAGTTGCTCGATTCGATCGTTGCATGCGGTGAGACGTTCGTGTTGGAGCTCGAACATTAGAACGACCCGTGGTGGTGAATAACCTGCGGCAAAATTACGGTTCGGTAAACACCACAATGTAACTTTGCTCCTTAAGATGAAGCAACGCTGGTCTCTCCGAAAACATACGCCGCTTGTCGCCAGTAGTGTAACTGCCATTGCATGGATTGCAAGTGGTGCTCTTGCATTCTGGCTCGATACGCATGGGCACTTATGGGGTGTGTGGCTTGTGCTCGGTATTGCGCTGAGTGTAGGCATGCACATGGTTGCAGAGCGTTGGGTGAAAAGACATCTCCACGATCCTCTCGCAGAAATCGAAGCGACGCTCTCAGGGCTATCGCTGGGAATACGCCGAATGCTCGGGCACTATTCTGCTCGTGAACTCGATGATGTCGCGCGTGCGCTTGAACGCGTAGCTGACCGCATGACAACAATTGAAGAGTCAGTGGAGCATCTGCAGAAAGTGCGATCTCAGTTTTTGGCGAATGTTTCCCATGAGCTCCGGACGCCGCTGTTTGCTATGGGCGGTTATTTGGAGACGTTGCTCAATGGAGCATTGGAGGACCCATCGGTAGCGCGGACATTCCTCGAGAAAGCGTATGCAAATCTCGAGAGGCTATCGACGCTGCTTGCAGATTTGATCGAAATTGCCCGCATCGAGTCTGGCGAGATGCGTATGAGCTTTCGTTACTTTGACATCACCGATCTTGCTCGATCAGTGTTGCAGCAATTCGACCAACAAGCTCAACAGCAGCAAATACGGATCGAGCTTGTGGCACCAAGCGAACAACTTGTCTATGGTGACCGCGATCGGATCGGACAAGTTCTGGCGAACCTCATTTCGAATGCGATCAAATACAACGTACCAGGCGGTAATGTCAAGCTCACGGTCGAACGAGATGATGGACGAGTGCTCGTAAGTGTCGCTGACACTGGGATCGGCATTGCACCAGAGCATCAAGCGCGTGTGTTTGAGCGTTTCTACCGTACCGACGCAGCACGCTCGCGGTCAGTTGGAGGAAGCGGTCTTGGGTTGGCTATCGTCAAGCATATTCTCGAAGCACATCATGCACCATTCGAGCTGCACAGTGAAGTTGGTCATGGCACGACGATTCGCTTCTGGCTCAAATCTTAGCCACCAAATGAAGAGCGAGATAGATCCCGTGCTCCCATCATTCCTCTGCGCATTCGATAGCTCCGCACCATCACCCAGCCGATGAAAACAATCACTCCGATCACGATGAGCACAAAGAGCAATTTCGCCATCGAAAATGTTGGCGGATAGTACTCGACCGTTCCGTCCGGGCGTGGGACATAGTAGGGCTGCGTGTAGTAGAACGCAGGGTGAAACGGTGTAAACCAGAGCCAGGAGGTCTGCCCGAGCAGGTAGCCCATCAGCAAACCATCGCCGTAACCACCGTAGGAGTGGATGATAGCGTTCCGCTGGCCATCAGGTGTTGCGAGAGTCCTTACTTCTTGACGCCGAGGAATTCCATATGAGCGTCGGTAGCTTTCCGGTGTTGCAAGTGGGGTTCCAAGTGCCCGTGGGATCGCGCTACGCACAGGAGATGGCGCCGCCTGCGGAGATGAGGGTGGCACCACCGGTTGCTGGACTCGTGTACCGCCATACGAACGGGGTGCAGCGGAACGTGGAGCGCGGTAGGTCCGACTTCCTCCAAATGAACTCGAGGGCGAGGGACTACGTGGAACGTTGTAGCTGCGACTTGCTCCCCGTGAACCACCGAACGAGCTACTCTGACGCTGCGCATAGACATCGCTTGTTCCAAGCCACGTGAGTGCAGTGATAACTATGAACGTTCCAATCCACCGTGCAAGTAGAGCAAGCATCGTTCATCGTGAGGAATGTGCACGATCACGAGCGATTGACGTGCAAGGGTGCTATTTCTTGCCCTAAAACGATCACCGAGCGTTGGTTAGAATATTGGCTCGACGCTCAGCGTGCCATCGGCTTCGCGGAAGGTGATTTCCGCTCGAAACTCAGCTCGATCGAGCACGGTTGGCTGCTGACGACTGAAGAAGCGTTTCTTCGGTGGATCGTTACTGTCGGGCACGCTGATGTTGACAAACAGTTGCACAATCCCCTCGAGCGGTTCACCATTGAGATAGACGAGTGTGTGGTTGATGTCACCATCACTTTCGATGACAAGCAAACGCATCGAGCGTGCTTCCTCTTCAGTGAACGAGGGCGGCATCGTGCGGATCTGGTCGAGGTAGTCGGTGAATGGGTTTCGGGTGTAAAGTTGCCCATTGCTGCCGCGGTAGCTGATGAGGGCGTCGAAGGTACCATCCTCCGCTAAGTTGAGGAGCACCTGCCGCAAGCCTGCGAGTTGCTCACCATTGTGATAGACTGCTGTGTTTTCAAGTCGGCCATTGCTTTCGATGCCAAATGTTGCCATCGTTTCTCTCTAATCAGCGGACCAATAGGATCGTGCCGCAAAAGTATGCACTCGTTCCGCACAAGAGGCGGTAAGCATACAGGCCGCTCGGGAGAGTGCGTATATCCTGCAAGAGCGCTCCAGTGCTGACAGTACTGGTAGCTACAGGGATTCCCGTCAGTGTCCACAGTTCAAGAGTTGCGTCTGGAGCACTGGCGCATGGGCAGGTTACAACGAGTAAATCTCCATGTTGGTACGGAATGCAGTGCCCAGAATTGTCGTTTTGATGGATAGCACTTGGCGAAGTACCCACGCCACGGAGGATGATAATTCGTTCGGCAGGGGTAGCATTGGTTTGGAATCGAAGACGTGCCAGTCGCTCCCCCGATGAACGTGGGCGGAACTGCACAGGAAGTGTTTGCGAGCTATTGCTGGCAATCGAAAGTGGAAATGAAGCAGCGAGTGTGAACTCACCGGACGAAGCGGTGATTGGTTCTATCGTCGCATTTATGATTGTGAGCGATGATTGGCCGGGATTTGCGATGGTAAGTTCTCGACTCAACAGTGAATCTATCCGCACCGTGCCAAAGTCGAGCGTATCACTTGGTGTAGCACGAAAATCGGGACCCTGCTCGGTAAGAGAAATGCGAAGAGAGGCAATCGTTTGCCCAGCCATGGTGAGTGTCGCCGTCTGGCCACTTGTCATTCCAAAGGCGGCTGTGACGCTGCCCCCGTTGCCGGTAAGGACAGGCACCCACGTTCTGCCACTATCGTTTGAGCGGAGCACTTCACTCCCACTGCAAATGGCAAAGAGAACATTCGAGCGGAGCGGCGCATAGAGTACGCGGGGAGTTGGTGAGCTCATCGTTAATCCAACTGGTAACCATGTGATCCCTCCGTCAGTCGTGCGGTAGAGAGTCATCGTTAGCTGGCCGCTGCTGGGCTGCACCAGGCAATAACCGAGTGTGGAACTGGGAAAAGTCACCGAGACAATCGTCATGCCGGTGGAAACATCTGCAGCAACCCACGTTGCGCCTCGGTCAGTACTACGGAGGATCCGACCAGCGCTCGTCCCCACCCACACGGTATCGCCGAGCCAAGCTATTGCTGCGTGTGAAGTGCGCTCATTGCTCCGCGGTGGAGGCAATTGCTCGGCTGCAAACCATGTAGCACCACCGTCGCTTGTTCGACCCAGCCGCCATGCGCTCCCTGAAGGGTGACCGATACAGATGCCTCGAGTGGCATCGAAGAAGATGATACCCTGAACACTTGGTGTAATCGAGCTAACCGATTGCGACCGCCATGAGGTACCAGCGTCGGTGGTGCGATGAATTTGCCCTGCGCTCGTTCCTACGCAGACGACCGCATTCGATGCGATGCCGAGCGTAGTGAGGACGCCGCTCAGCGATGTGGTATCAATCACATTCCCAGACGAACGATAGACTACCGCTCGGCCAAGTGGCGACCGACCGACTGCCCAAATACCCGAAAGTCCACGCGTTGCAATCGCGGTGAAGTTGTACGGTAGTTTGGTTGCATATCGAGTGTACGTGTGCTGCGTCGGAAGCTGGATTGGTAGTTCCACGGTGGTGAATTCTGTGACGCTATCGGCAACGATCGTCATGCGCAGTTTGACGCTTCCATCGAAGAAGTACACAGGTTCGGTAAGCCGGATGGTCGTCGTAAGCGTGCGTTCTTCAAGTGTACCGAGAGCACTTGTCAGCAGTGTCGTCTCACCCAACGTTGCATTGGTCGGCGCTGCGAGCGTTATGCGCACCGTCGATGCAGGAGCAAGGAGGTTCCGTAACCGTAGCATGAGAACGTGCTGTTGGCTCGAAGTAATCGCACCAGTGCCGTCGACGGTTACTGCGACAAGTTGAACTCCAGGGAAGCGCATCCCACTTGAAAAGCTCCGATTTGCTGCAACTGCGCGGTACGCGTTGATGCGACCATAGTAGAGCGGGCGATTGCTTTGGCTGACGCCCGCAAGCGGATCGCATGAATAGCGCAGCTGCGCTGCAACTTGATCAAGCGTCCAATCCGGATGGAGACTTCGCACTAACGCTGCAACGCCACTTGCAAGCGGTGTGGCAAAAGAAGTGCCCTCGACGGTCGTATAGGTATTGTTGATGGATGTGGTACGAATGGCTGTACCTGGCGCAAATGCAGCGACGGCTGTGCCATAGTTCGAAAAACTCGCTGGAGCATCAGTCGTCGTACTGGCACCGACCGTGAACACACCAGAGTACGAAGCGGGATAGAGTGGCTGCCCATCGAGGTTCATTCCATCGTTGCCAGAGGCGACAACGATGAAGGAACCCAGAGCCCGCGCTTGATCAATGATTTGCTGCTCGAGCGGTGAACCGCCGGGTCCACCCCATGAGCAGTTGATGATCGTTGCACCAAGCCGTGCAGCGTAGAGGATAGCGTCGTATCCACGCAACACGCTGCCTGCCAGTGATGCATCATCCGAACCACATTTGATGGGAATGAAGCGCGTCATGAAGCCGGGTGATGCGATTCCACGACCGTTCTGGGTAACCGCTGCTGCTGCACCTGCTGTCTGGGTGCCATGCTGCATTTCCACTGGGATTGTCGAAGCGCGTACTTTGGGATCGTTGTCTTCTCGCACTATGCCGGTCAGGAACTCTGACCGTGTAACGTTACCGATGAAGTCCCACCCACGCCAATCGTCAATCTTTCCGTTGCCGTCGTCATCAATTCCGTTGGTGCGTTTATCGCGTCCTTGTGCATCACGACCTGACTCGCCAGGATTGATCCAGAGATTGCCCGCTAAATCTTCGTGTTCGTCGTCTGTCCCAGAATCAATGATGGCAATTGTGACCGATGGCGAGCCTGTGGTGATATCCCACGCAGCAGGAAGCTGCAGACGGCTCAATGCAACTTGTTGTCCGAACTGTGGGTCGTTCGGAACGAGCAATGATCGCCGAATGTAGAGCGGAGTGGCATACGCTACATCGGGGCTTTCCATAAGTGCAGCTGCAACATCGAAGGGGTCGAAGCCAGGGTCGTAGAATGCAATGAGAACGCACTCAAGACCAACACTGCGCGCTTGGACTATCGGTACTTCCGACGGAGGTAGGTATGGCTGCACGCTCCGCACACCAAAGTGTGAAAGAATGGTCCGGACGCTTGGTGGAGCAACGTTGAGCGTCGTCGGTGCAGTGCGACCGCGGAGCGCAATCGCAACTTTCCCAGGTTCGTACCACTCGGGAGAAACTCGCTCGATTCGCACCGTCACTGCTGGACGCTCGAAGGTTGCCGTGGTGATGGCATCGAGCCTTACACTGATAGAACCGCGTATGCGCCAGTCCCACTGGGTGGGTGTGGCCCAAAGTACCGTCGCACCGCACAAGATGAGCAAGACTCTCGAGACGATCATTCGAGCATTGGACACGTGGTTGGGTCAACAGCAAAACTACACATGCGATTTTCGGGCAGTATATTTGCACCGCTCCGTTAGAGGTGCTGTGTGCTATGCACACGGCTGAGAACATACTCTCAGTACCTGATCCGGGTAATGCCGGCGAAGGGAAACGGAGACAGCAGCCATCCCTGCTTGTCTTATCCCACCTCATGACGGGGCATCGCGAATTGTTCCACTTTTCTCGTGATGCTCTATGTTCAGGATGTTTTTCTCTGCAGCCTCGATTGTAGCTGCAAGTGCATGTGTCTATGCCCAGCCACCCGCACGTGATAGCCTCCCGCGCTCATATCAAGCACCCGCGGTGACGGTGACGACAACGCGAGCAATCGAGGGTCGCTCGCCGGTGACGTGGACTGAGCTCAGCCGCGCCGAGATCATTGAGCGGCATACAGCCTTCGATTTACCGTCTCTGCTTGCAGAACTACCCTCGACGATTTTTTACAGCGAAAACGGAAACGCTGTTGGATACTCCTACCTCAACATCCGCGGTTTCGACCAGCGACGCATTGCGGTGCTCATCAATGGCATTCCTCAGAACGACCCCGAGGATCACAACGTTTATTGGATTGACTTCCCTGATCTTGCTGCCAGCCTCGATGGCATTCAGGTGCAACGTGGTGCGGGGCTTGCGCACTATGGCTCGCCAGCAATCGGCGGCTCCGTTAATCTGATGACGGTCAATCCCTTGCGTGAGCAGTTCATTCGGTCGAGCGTACTGTTGGGAGTACAGGAATATCGCGCTGGTGGCAGGAGCCCAATTCCGCCGGACGTTACTGCGCCAGCAAATGACCTTGAACGCTACAGTCTCGAATTTTCCAGCGGCGTGATCGATCAGCACTACGGCGTATATGCACGGCTCTCACGGATTCGTTCGCGCGGTTACCGCGATTTGACGTGGAGCGATTTGCCGAGCTACTTCGTCAGTGTGGTACGCGCCGACGATCGTGCTTCGCATCAGATCAACATCTTCGGCGCCCCACTTGCTGATGGTCTCGGCTATACTGGACTGCCAAAACGTTATGTGACTGACCCCATCCTACGACGCCGTAACTACAGTGATTGGTCGTATGCACGCCAAGCGGATACGTTATCCTATGCAGTCTTACGCCGACCTCAAGAGTTGGAAAACTTCTCACAACCACACTATGAACTGCTCAGTGATGTCCGTCTCTCCGAGCAGTGGACGCTCAAGAACTCGCTGTTCTACTACACCGGCGATGGCTTTTTTGATTTCGACGCATCATGGGCTGATGCAGCAACGCTGCGGCTTATACGACCCTACACTCAGCTCGATTCAGCACCGAATCCAACCAACGCAATCATCCGTGCATTCGTCGGTAATCGGCACGGGGGATGGATCCCGCGTCTTGTATGGCAGCACGACGGCGGTGAGTTGCTCATCGGTGCCGAACTACGGTGGCATCGATCCGAGCACTGGGGGAAAATCCGATTTGCAGAACAGGTGCCGACGGAATTCGACCCCGACTACAAGTTCTACTCGTACGAAGGTGTCCGCGACATCTACTCGCTGTTCGCACGTGAGCAGTTCAACGTAACCAATGATGTGCTCATCAACGTCGAAGCGCAACTTGTCCGCACGCGCTATGCGATACGGAACGAACGCGCAGGTCTGATTTATACCAGCTACCTGACCACACGAGGTGATACAGTCAGCGGCAGTGGGACGATCTTTGACCTTTGGTATACGTTCGTCAACCCTCGAATCGGTGCACAGTGGACACTCTCGACCGAGCAGAGTGTCTATGCGACAGTTGCCTATACCAACCGTGAGCCACGTCGCAATAGCCTCTACCGAGCTTCAGAATCGTACGTTGGCTACCGACCTGCATTCACTGTGGATACAAGTGGTGGGGTACTCCGCTACGATTTCTCAAGACCGCTGGTAAAGCCAGAGCGACTGCTCGACGTCGAGATCGGATGGAAATGGCAGAGTAGTGAGCTCCAGGCGTCAGCGACGTTCTACTGGATGGAATTTTTCGATGAACTGGTTCGGAATGGCCAACGCGATATTTTCGGCGCACCGATCGAAGGGAACGCACCGCGGGCGCGTCACATCGGTCTTGAGGTGACAGCGAATTGGTCTGCACTGCGCTGGGCTGAGGGAGAATTGGTGCTCAGCGGGAACGCGACGCTGAGCCGTAACCGATTCATCGAATACACGTTCCAGTCACGAGGCGGTGCATTGGACCTTGCGGGAAATCCCGTTGCAGGCTTTCCAGAACTGCTTGCAAATGTGGCGCTGCAGCTACGCTGGCAACGACTTACCCTGCGGTGGGGAGCGCGATATGTCGGTGAACACTACACGGATAATTTTGGCTCGCGGCTTGGTGAATATCTTCAGCAGCTACCAAACGCGGTACGTTACAGGGATAACCGAGTTGACTCTTATGTTGTCGCGAATGCATCCCTAACCTACTCACTGCCCGCAATTGCGGGGTTGCGTGCGGCGCGAATGCGGCTGCAAGTCAACAATATGTTCAACAGCCTTTTTGCGTGGAGCGGCAACGGTGCAGAGTTCTTCCCGGCAGCAGAGCGACTGTGGCTAACGGGATTGGAAATCGAGCTCTAAAAGAGGAACAACCAGGTGCAGTGCACGTGGTAGGATAGCACACGCAAGCTCGAAAACGCTGCATACCGTGTAAATAATTGGTTGGGGCGCAGAGTGTGTGCTGTGCCCCAACGGCTTTTTGTCTTCGAAAAAAACGTCTCCGATTGGCATCGAGAACACTCAGGCACATTAGCTCGAAAACTTATTCTTTTCCATTGAAATCCTATTTGGGCGAGGTGTGGGGAAGTAGTCATCGGCGAACGGAGACAGCGCATGCTCTTACTGCGCGCTTCTTGCGTTCCTGCATACGAGTGGGTTGTGAAGTAGTTTTGCTGACTGCAACATTTGAGCAGTACTCCGAACGTACACCATGGCATCAACTCCAGCATCCCTGCACCAACGAGCCAGCGCTGCCGGTGCTCTGGTTGCCTTGGGCATTGTGTTTGGTGACATTGGAACATCGCCCCTTTACACCATCAGCGCGATCGCAGGTAATCGTCCGGTAGACTCGCTTCTCGCCTATGGAGCGCTATCAGCTGTTTTCTGGACGTTGACGTTCTTAACGACGCTCAAGTACGTTGTCATTACGCTCCGCGCAGACAACCGAGGGGAAGGTGGTATCCTCGCACTCTATGCCTTGGTGAGGCGACGGTCACGGTGGTTGGTTTTTCCTGCCATTATTGGGGCAGCATCGCTTATTGCCGATGGGCTCATAACACCTGCGATCTCTGTTTCGTCGGCAATCGAGGGCTTGCGGATACTCTCGCCTGGGATTCCTATCGTACCATTGGTTGTCGGAATCTTAGTGGCACTGTTCACTGTGCAACAATTTGGGACGGAAAAAGTCGGCCGAGCGTTTGGACCCATCATGCTGAGCTGGTTCCTCTTCATTGCGGTGATTGGTTCCCTCGAAGTAGTCAAGCATCCGGAGATTTTTATTGCGCTCGATCCGCGTTATGCAATCTGGCTTGTGACCGAACATCCGCAAGGGTTTTGGATTCTCGGCGGTGTCTTTCTCTGCACCACGGGAGCGGAGGCACTCTACAGCGACCTTGGCCACTGCGGACGAGGCAACATCCGACTCAGTTGGGGATTGGTAAAACTGTGTCTTCTTCTCTCCTATGCAGGGCAGTGCGCTTGGATGCTCGACCATACAGGCGCGCCACTCCCTGCACGGCCATTCTACGCTATCGTTCCTGCACCGGTGCTGCCTTTGGCAATTGCAATCGCAACGGTTGCAACGATCATTGCCAGTCAAGCGCTCATCAGTGGGTCGTACACGCTTGTCAACGAAGCAATGCAGTTGGGACTGTGGTTCCGGACGAAAGTCAAGTATCCCACGGTGATACGAGGGCAGCTCTACATCCCACGCGTCAACTGGGCATTGATGGTCGGGTGTATCATCGTTGTCCTGTACTTCCGCGATTCTACATACATGGAAGCAGCATACGGTTTGGCTATCACGCTGACGATGCTCATGACGACCACACTGGTGGCACAATATCTCCGCCAGCAAGGAATCGCAGTCCCGGTGGTGGCAGCGATTGTGCTGCTGTTTGTGGTGATCGAGCTTTGCTTTTTAGCATCGAACCTTGCGAAGCTATTCGATGGCGGGTGGTTCACGATGGCAGTCGCCGGTGTTGTCGCCCTGGTGATGTACGTTGTCTTCCGTTCGAAAGAAATTCGTTCGCAACTAACCGAAATGGTACCCCTCGATGTTTTTGTGCCTGTTCTCGAACAGCTCAGTCGGGACGAGAGTGTTCCTAAGTTTGCTACCCATCTGGTGTATCTGACCGCATCGAGTGATCCACGCCAGGTCGAACAAATCGCCATAGATTCCATCATCCGTCGCAGTCCTAAACGCGCGAACATTTACTGGTTTGTCAACGTCCACACGGTGGATGAACCCTATCGCATGACCTACACAGTGGAAATTCTCGACCGACTCCGGCGTTCGGGACCATCGGACATCGATGTCGTCTTTGTGCGTTTCAATCTTGGATTTCGGATCGAACCACGCCTGAACATCATGTTCCGTCACGTGGTCGAAGAGATGGTACGCCGCAAGGAGATTGACATCGCCAGTCGCTATCGGTCGCTGGAGCGCCTCAATCAAACGGGTGATTTTCGGTTTGTGATCTTCCAGCGGTTTCTCTCCTACGATAACGAACTTCCCTCGCATCAACGGTTAGTACTCAACACGTACTACTTCCTCTCGCACCGCATAGCTGCCAGTGCAGAGGAATACTACGGTCTCGACACGAGCAATGTCGTTGTCGAAAAAGTACCGCTCATCGTGATGCCGCCAAGACGATTGCCACTTGTCCGTGAGGATGATCCAGCCATCAACGGAGGCAAGCCGTATGAACCGACGGTGGAGAATGACGGATGAGTGCCCCTATCCGCATTGGTGTGTTTGATTCAGGCATCGGGGGTCTCAGTGTGCTGCGTCACTTGATCACCGAGCTCCCTGAGGTACACTACATCTACGTTGGAGACACAGCGCGGGTGCCCTATGGCAACAAATCTGTTGCAACGATTGCACACTATGCGGCGCAGAGCGCGACGTTCCTCCGCTCCAAAGGGGTGGATATGATTGTCGTCGCGTGTAACACGGTCTCTTCAGCGGCGCTCGACATCGTCGAGGCGATTGCGCACGTACCCGTCGTTGGGATGATCGAGCCCGCCGCACGTGCAGCGCTCGAACTTACACGGACCAGACGCATTGGTGTTATCGGTACACGAGCGACGATCGAAAGCGATGCCTACACTCTTGCGCTGTACACCCATGGCGGAAGTGAGCGACTAACGGTCGTCCAGCATGCTTGTCCGCTGCTCGTTGCACTTGCAGAGGAAGGTTGGCTGGCACATCCGGCGACGCTGGCGATCATCGAAGAATACCTCCGCCCACTGCTCGATGAAGCAGTTGATACGATCATCCTTGGATGCACGCATTTCCCTCTGCTTGCCGACGCGATTGGACAGGTTGCTCCCGTTACGTTGGTCGATCCTGGCTACTGGGCGACGCGACATGTCCAACGCATGCTCGGTTCCCATGCAACCTCTGAGCACCGACTACCCCGGACAGCGCGCGTTGAGTATTACGTAACGGATGTTCCGAACAACTTCGCTGCGGTTGCTCGGCAGTTTCTCGGTTTCGACATCGGGCAGCCTCACCGCCTTTCGCTCGAAGAAATTACTCCGATCGTGACGCAATAACCGATGCAAATTCACAAGTTCGAATCTGGGTTACACGGACGAGTTGCACTCATCACCGGTGCAGCGTGTGGGAATGGTACTGCATTCTGCGAACGACTTGCAGAAGAAGGTGCTGCGATTGCAAACTCAGATGTTGCGGACGCTCGCGACACTCTCGAGCGCGTTCGTTCAATTAGTGAGCACGTTCGTGCTTACCGCGGTGATTTGACTCAGCCCGACGTTGCCCGCTCTGTGATTGACAAGGTGCTTAGCGATTTTGGCCGCATTGATGTGCTCGTTCATAACGTTGGTCTCTATGAAGAGGAACCGTTCGAGCTGTTGTCCTTTGAACAGTGGAAACGTATGCTGACTGTTTGCCTCGATTCGCTGTTCTTGGTTACGCAAGCTGTGCTGCCAATTATGAAGCGGAACTCGTTCGGACGGATTATTGCACTGAGTTCTGATACCGTTTGGCTTGGAACGCCGTACTTAGTGCACTACGTGACTGCCAAGAGCGCGATCATGGGCTTTGTTCGATCACTGGCAGCGGAAGTTGGGCAATACGGCATCACAGTCAATGCTATCACCGTGGGATTGACAGCAACGCAAGACCCGACAGACCGGCCGATGAATCGAGCGTTGCTTAAGGATATCCTGCCGCAACAGTGCATCCACCGTGCAGATGAACCCCACGATATTGCGAACGTCGTCGCATTCCTTGCGATGCCCGCAGCAAGTATCATTACCGGACAAGCCATCAACGTGGATGGAGGAGTTGCACGGCATTAAGTCTGGCACTTCCCTGGAATCGGCATTCCGTAGTTTTGCGCACGACGGCTCTCTGCTTCCATGCGTACGCTGCTCCTCTTCATCATCCGAGCCTACCAGCGGTGGATTTCACCGCTCCTTGGCGCTCACTGCCGATTTTATCCGACGTGTTCGCAGTATGCACATGAGGCGATCGAACGGTATGGTGTTGCTAAGGGTTCCTGGCTCGCAGTACGACGTATCTCTCGGTGTCATCCTTGGCACCCGGGAGGATTCGATCCTGTTCCATAACGACTGTTAACGCTCTGCATGGACCGAAATACCTTCATCGGGATGCTCCTCATCTCGCTCATCATTGGAGTGTGGATGTTCTACACTGCGATTGAGCAGCGTCCCTCATCTCCGCAACAGCCATCGACTTCTCAACAGCGAAGTGAGTCTACTGCTCGCCCGCCTGATTCCTCGCTGGTGGAACGCACCTCCACTCCGAGTATCGCATCCGCGCAGCCTGCTCAACCGGAAGGGCGCATTCGCATTGTGACGGAGTATTACCGCGCGACAATCAGCTCACTTGGGATGACGGCTGCCCGATGGGAGCTCCAGCGATACAACGCGTGGTACGGTCAGCCAGTACAGCTCGTTCAACCTGGGGCGCGCGAGTTGGGCATTACCTTCACTTTGCGCAGTGGAGAGAAAATTTCACCGCGACAGCAGCCATTTGAATTTGTAAACGCTCCTGCAAACGGAACGATTGAGCTTCGAGGTGATTCGAGCTTTACGCTCCGTGGACGTCTCCGTCTTGGTGGGGCGACGATTGAACGAATGCTCACGTTCCATGGTAGAACGTACCACGTTGATTCTCGCATCATCTTCGACAGCGCTGATACGCTTTTGCCACTGACGCGCCGATGGTACGATTTCGGCTGGAGCTCTGGACTCAAGTACCAGGAAGCAAGCAGTGTCGAGGAATCAAACCATTCGACAGCGTTCGCAAGCTTGAATGGATCGCTCGATGAACTTGATGCGAGCGACTACAACAAACCTGGATCTGTGCATCAATCAGGCACTGTGGAGTACATCGGCACCAAAACGAAGTACTTCATGGTTGCAATCCTCAACGGACGACCCGATCGGCAAGGAGAGTATTTCCTCGAAGGTGTCATGTACGGCGCACCGAACAACGGCCGAGTCAAGGTGTATTCCGCAAGCTATCGCGTACCCTACCGTGGCGGTAGGCAGAATGATTCATTCACCATCTACTTGGGACCGCTCGATTACGACATCGTCAAACTCTATGGTTTGCAGGCAACGGTGAATTTTGGGTGGCGATGGATAGTCCGACCCATCGGGGAATACTTCATGCTCCCGATCTTCAAGGCAATCCATTCGGTCATACCGAATTACGGTTTTTCGATCATCGTCTTCTCCGTGCTGATGAAGCTGTTACTGTTGCCACTGTCGCGAGGGCAACTGCAAGCGGCTCTCAAGATGAAAGCACTCCAACCAGAGATCGAAAAGCTGCGAAAGAAATATGCCGACGACCCAATGGCACTCCAACGCGCCCAGATGCAACTGTTCTCCGAATATGGGGTCAACCCGATGGGCGGATGCTTGCCGCTCCTGTTGCAATTGCCGATCCTTTACGCGCTCTACTCCGTGCTGGCTACGAACATAGCCATGCGTCACGCCGTGTTCATCCCCGGTTGGATTGATGACCTTTCGGTCCCAGACCATGTGATTCATCTTCCCGTGAGCATCTTCGGTATCGAAGCACTCTCTGGCATGGCTCTCATTATGGGACTCACACTGTTCCTCCAACAGAAGATGACGATCACTGACCCCAACCAGAAGGCACTCGTCTATGTGATGCCAATCATGTTGACGCTGATGTTTTCCTATCTGCCATCAGGGCTCAATCTCTACTACTTGGTGTTCAACCTGCTTGGGATCGTGCAGCAAGTATGGATGACGAAATTTTCGAAAAAGAAGCTCACTCTTGCCGATCTCAAAAGAATGCCGAAAAAAGAGGGGTGGCTCCAGAAGAGGCTTCGGATTGCCCAAGAGCTTGCTGAAGCGCAAGGTAGGTCATTACCGATGAATTTGCAGAATCCACCGAAACCAACACCAACAAAACACTCGAAGAAGCGGCGGTGACGTGCAGAGAGAATGTTAACGTCTGCCCGTTTAGCCGGAATGACTCACTGAACTGCGTTTCAGCACTATAGTGGTCGGCGGCGATGAGAACATTCTCATTGTGGTTTTTGTGCAGGGGTGCTTTGTTATTTGCATTGGGTCAGTTAAACAACTCCTGCATCATGTCCAATGGTGCGTTTCTGGGTTGCGTTGTGCGTCGTACTCATTGCCGTTTGTGGGCGAAGTGTTGCCGATTGCGCCAATGTCAGTGGTGTCACTGGCTGGCGATCCATTGACAGCCACACTATTGTCGTTTACCGAGGCACCCAACCGATCGCTCTGTTAAAGATCCCATGGTGCTTCATTTTTACAACCTCGCAAATACGCTTCCTCAAAACGTTCATCTGTCCGTGGGACAAGATTCTCATTGATGGGAAAGTTTGCGACATCACGGAGATTAACAATCTGTAGTCATCAACAGAGCCGGAGCGTCCGGTGGCAAGGTAGGTGTCTTACATGCCATCAGTTCCTCGTACTGCAACGGTGAGGGGGATTTCTGCACCCTTGGGGGTACGGCTCGAGAAAGTTGTGTAATTTTGCGGTGCGAGGATGTCCCACCACTCGGGTATGTGCGATGGCGCTCTACGTTTCGAACAAGGACGAGACCGTTCGGCTCTTCAAAAACCCTATCCTCGAGTATTTCTCGCACATTCACCCTGCGACGCCGGTGGTCGTGTACACACCAGTGGTGGTGTGGATGCTCTATCGCTCGGCTCAACTGTTGGCATGGTATGGAATCATCCTCATCACACTTGCCGGCATACTGGGTTGGACGCTCTTCGAATACGTCTTCCATCGGTTCGTGTTCCACTACGAACCGAAGAGCGAGCTTGGGAAAAAGCTGCACTTTTTGGTGCATGGAGTTCACCACGATTATCCCCGCGACCGAACACGACTGGTGATGCCACTGTTGGTGAGTGTCCCTTTGGCGACGGCTCTCTACGCGCTCTATGGCCTAATCCTCCCTCCAGGATTGCACGAGGGGTTCTTTGCAGGGTTCGTTGCTGGCTACATCGCCTACGATTCCATTCACTACATGACGCACCATTGGGCTCTCCATGGGCGGATTGGACGCTTTCTCAAGGCGTACCACATGAAGCACCACTACGTTGATCCTCACAGTGCGTACGGCGTAAGCAACCCTCTCTGGGACTACGTGTTCGGGACAACACCGAAGCAACCGACACACACGAGAACACAGCATGCAGCCTGACGCGCAGCGCTGGCGACTCCGTGAGCTCCGTCAATTAATGCGTGCTCGGAGTGTCGATGCTGCACTGCTCGTCCACTTACCCTCCATTCGGTACCTTACCCGTTTTTCGGGATCGAACGCTGCTGTGCTCGTCATGCCGCGGAGCCTCCACTTTTTTACCGATGACCGTTACGCTGAGCAGATTAAAACGGAACTTGCCAAGCTACCGAACCTCTCCATCCACATTACGCGGGATACGTTCGCAGAGGTTGCATCTCTGTGCAAGCGTGCTCGTGTAGAGCGCCTCGGCATCGAAGAACACGCATTGCCCCTTGCGACGTATCGGCTCCTTCGCACACATGCTCGCGGTATTGCTCTACGCCCGTTACCGCCACATGAGCATCTCTGGATGCGGAAATTCCCCGATGAAGTGGAGGCAATCCGTAGAGCAGCGCACATTGCCAGTAGGGTGTACGAAGATGTCCTCGCCGACGTTCGACCGGGAATGCGGGAACAAGAGATTGCCGCTGAGCTCTCATACCGCAGCCGTCGGATGGGTTCGGAAGCCGATGCATTCGAAATCATTGTCGTCGCCGGTGAGCACGGTGCATTCGTCCATGGTCGCGCATCGGACCGGAAGCTTCGCAAAGGAGATGTTGTCACGGTTGATTTTGGATGTCGCATCAATGGATTCCACAGCGATATGACACGGACCTTCGTGTTAGGGAAAGCGTCCAAAGAAGTACGCCATGCGTGGGAGGCAGTCTCCACCGCTCATGCGGCGGCGATTGAGCAACTCCACGCTGGTGAGTTCGCCGCACGTATTGATCGTGCATCTCGCCAAGTCATCGAACGTGCAGGCTATGGGGAGTACTTCCGCCATTCAACGGGCCACGGGTTGGGTATCCAGGTTCACGAACCGCCAGCACTCTCATGGCGAAACACAAAAGGAATCATTCCCGCTGAATGTGTGGTCACGATCGAACCAGGTGTCTATCTTCCTGGCCGCTTCGGGATGCGATTGGAAGACGACGTCTTTGTCGGACGTGATCATGTCGAAATCCTCACGACTGCTCGACGCGAGCTCGTTGAACTCTAAGAGCCGCGGAATGCCCGTAAAAAGTAGGTCAGACTCAAGAGTGCATACCGGCGCAGAACAGTTGTCTGCGTATCCTCAACGTAGCCAGTTCCCACATTCCGATTGATCGAATTATTCCGACCAAGGGCATCGAACACCGATAATCGCACCTCACCCCGACCATCGAGGATACGTTTGCCGAGCCCCAGATTGACAAGAGGCACACCGATGTTGTAGCCTTCCGCCAAGCCAGTTGTGGCAACATAGTTGAACTCTGCAGATAGTACCCATCCATCGAGCCACGCCGATGAATCGCTAGTGATGTAAGTGCTGCGAGCTACGATCGTGTGCGTTGCGAACCGTTGGTTAAGCTGGCTACGGATAGTGTTCTGGTTCGTGTTCCAGGCTGTACGACCGCTGATGGTGAAATCGAGATTTTCGCTGATGTTGCTTGTAATGCTAGCTCCAGGCGTGATAATTGTCGTGTGGGTAATGTTCTCGGCGCCGTTGATGAGGCTGGGATCACGTTGGTATGAAAGCGCAAGTGTTCCGCTCACGTTAAGCTTGAGTGCGTCGAAGAGTGTCACTGGACGGCTATAGAGCACAAAGGCAGTTGCATTCCACGCACCATCGAGATTCGTCGGACGTGTAAGTTGTGTCCCTGCAGGGAGCATTACCTGTTGCGTACCACTGAGCATGGTGAGTTCGATCGTTGTGTCACGAGTAGCAACTGTTGTTGCTGTTGCAATGCGGCTATTAGTCAGTGATGCATTGAGCGAAATAAAGAACGATGACGCCGAGGGAAGGTCGAAGGTGCCATACGTCAGCCAGAGTGTGTGAGAGTATTCCTGGAGGAGCTGTGCGTTCCCAATGGAAAGCTGCAGCGGGTTAGTGTTGTCGAGTGCTTCTTGGAGTTGTGCAGGGCTTGGCAGATTCGTACTGGTCGAGTACCACGCGCGGAAGAAACTCGTAAGCGTCGGGCGTGTAGTAACCGAGAGCGACGGCAGCACAGCGCGGAACTGCCGGGTGAGCAAAACTGCACTGGGTGTTTGTCCCGGCAGAGTTTGCGTCTGGTCAACTGTGAAATTGAGGAGCTGTAGATCAGTACCCAGCTCGATATTCCACATCCCAACGTCGCTTTGGATCATCATGCGCCCCATCCCTCGCGGTGTAGCGCTCCGCAGAATTCCTTCGACCAGTCGCGTCGTGCTGCTGGTGTCGGCAGACCCGACAATGAGCTTGTACCGCAGCGAAGGGCGGTGGTCGAGTGCATCGCTCCTTGTATGCCAATCGGCGCGAAGGAGCTGGCCACCACGTGGCTGTGTCCAGCTACGATCCAACCGATTCTCGGTGTTGGTGGCGGTGTAACCGAGCTGGAGCTGATGGCGCTCGGCAAGAGGTTCAGTGTAGAGTGCGTTCGCACTCAGAGTCCTTACGGTACCGTCTTGCGGCTGACTAGTTGTGAGTGTATCGAAGCGCGAGGCACCATCGTAATATGTGTTGAGCGAATTGGTGGTAGGGTCTGTTGAGTTTGACTGCTGATTCCACTGGAATCGAACAGAGAGGGTCCGACCTTCAGTAGGGAATCGGTGACGAAAGAGAAGCTCAGAGTTCGTCGTAAAGCCGGATGCGATTGTGTTGCTCTGTGTTGAGAGCGTGTTAAGAAGCGCTTCATTCTGTGCGACCGTTTGTGTCAATCCATTGCTGGAGCGGTCGCTACTCTGCCATGTGAACCGTGGGGTTAGCAGCAGTGAATTCATCGAATCGAGCGTAACATCAGCGCGCAGATTGAGCCGGTGGTTCAGGTTACGCAACTGTGTGGTTGAGCGTTGGATGTTCCGTTGCGTTGCTGTATCCCCTAAAAAGAGCAGCCGCTCGAGCGATTGATCAGCGTCGTTTGTGGACGTGTTGAGGAAGTAGCTCCCACTGACGTCAAGCCAGGAACCAAATTCATTCGAGTAGTTGAGGGCGGCTGCATGACTTTGCGTGATGCCATCGGTGGGGGTCACCAAAAACGTGCTTAAGAACCCGGGTCCTTCGCTTCCGGTGCGGTTGCGCACCGTACTTTGCCTCATTACACGGAATGCACCCCCAATCATGCGCATGAAGAGATTGCCACCCCCGAACATGCCGAGGATGTCCTCGATGGCAAAGTTCTGCTGGTTGATGTTGTTGCTCATCCCCATAAGGGAGAGCCGCTGGTTTCCCCCCCAGTAGTTGACAGAGGCACCAGCAGTATAGCGCGAGCGTTCACCGTAGCCGGCATAGAGTTTACCGAACTGCCCATTGCGACGATCGGCTCTTGTGACCAAGTTGATCGTTTTGATTCGCTGACCGTCGTCGAATCTGGTGAACTGTGCTTGGTCGCTCATCTGGTCAAACACCTGCACGCGCTCGATAATCTCCGCCGGAATTGTCCGCAGTGTTGCCATGGGGTCTTGCCCGAAAAACGGTTTACCATCCACGAGGACTCGCTGGACGTTTTGTCCTTGTGCACGAACCTGTCCGCTTTCGACTTCGACACCGGGGAGTTTGGCGATCAGTTTATCTGCATCTGCATTGCGTTCAGTCTTGAACTGACTGGCGTTGTATTCAAGTGTGTCTCCCTTGACTTCGACTCGTGGTGCCGCTTCTTCGACGACGACCTCGCGTGCTTGGACGCTCGATGGTCGAAGCCGCAAGATCCCAATGCTGAGTGTGTCGTTGCCTCGCACACGGACGCGACGGATAAGGCTATCATAACCGATGGAGCGGACGTGGAGAAGATAGAATCCTTCAGGAAGTCGAAGCGAAAACCTGCCCTCGCGATCGGTGATACTACCAGCAACTACTCCACCACTGGGACGTTCAGCTGCAACTGTCGCTCCAAGTACGGGTGTGCCACTGGCACTATCGGTGACAACACCCACGATCACTTGAGCTGTCGCAGCAACGGATGCAGAAACGAGTACCAATACACGAATCATCAATTGCATCATCATTGGTGGGAATCCCTATCACATGGAAAAAACGTTTGGCAATGCCCATAGACGCACAACGTGCTAAAACGTTGAACATAATCGAGCATTGAAGACCGGTGAACACGGAACGAGCGCTCCGGACGTCTGTGATGCCAAAACGGATACACATTTCAGTCCTATGGCAACACTTGCTCAATTACTCGAAGGCCCTAAGCCTGTGCTGGTCGATTTTTCCGCCGAATGGTGCGGACCCTGTCAGATGTTGGCACCGGTGCTCAAAGATGTTGCTCGCACCTTTGCAGGAAAGTTGACTGTGATTACTGTTGACGTTGATAACCCGAACAATCAGACGTTCGCAGCATCGCAAGGAGTTCGGAGTGTACCGACCCTTGTACTATTCCATCGTTCGAAACCTATCTGGCGAGTCACGGGGTACCGTCCAGCCGCACAGCTCATTCGAGAATTAGAACAGCACCTTGCTCAAATCGAACAGCCAGCTCAAACCTGAGTGGATTCGACGAGCTGACGAACAGCATTCCAGTCAACGCCAGGGGCAAGGGTTGTGCGTTCAAGGTGTGTTGCCATCGAGGGAATCGGGACCCACAGGTTCCAGCGTCTTCCGAGGAGTATCTGTCGGAAGCCATAGATCCATGCTTTCGCCCAAATAGCAGCAGCGTGATAATTCCTGGCGTTGCGTAAGGGGTGTAGCACAGCGTGTTTTGTCAGTGCCATCCACATACTGGCATCGAAGTTACCGCGTGCGTAGGTACGCCACACCGACTGTGTTCTGCGAAGGATGGAACGCCGGGTCAGAAATGTCAACGTCGTTGTTCCTGCCGTTCGCCAGTGGTACTGCTCTGCAACCTGTAATTGGACACAGCCGCGATGGAGTGCCATGGTGTAGTAGTCGGGATAATCATGCGGAGCGACAAAATGCGCGTGAGGATTCTGTTGGGCAAACTCAAGAAGCCAGCGGAACGTTCCGGGGCGGTAGAGGTAGTCATCCTCAGCAAGGTACACGAATTCTGCGTGTGGCTGTGCGATGAGGTAGTCGAGCTGTTCCAAGAACGTTGCTGCATTCCCCACGCGTGGCCGATGGACAATCTCGGTGTGCTCCTTTGAAAAGTAGCGCAGGATCAGTTCCTCGTAATCAGGCGGACAGCCATCGAGAATTGCATAGAGACGGACGCGCACATCCTCAAGAGCCAGTCGAAGTGATCGCAAACCCAGCTCAGCCAGCCTGCGTTTATCTGTTGCGTAGAACGCTGGTGTCTTCGATATTCCAGGATAGACACGGTATGCTATGGCTACGTCGTACTGCGCCATTGTCTCATCGTCTCGTGCTGATGATAATCGCTAACAGGAGGAGCACACCGTAGAGCGAAGCTGCAAGGACTGTTCGGACAAGCAACACTGTGAATCGGTGGCCGTAAGCTGAGCGAAGCTCGCTGCCAATACGCCACACGAACGGGATGAGTGCCAGTGATGCTGCTGATTCTGGGAGCATGATGCTCAAGCCTACCGTCGCAGCGAAGGGCATCGCAAGGAGAAACTGCACCAGATGCGTTGCGCTGTTCAATCCATGCTTGACGGCAAGAGTTAGTTTCCCACAGGCGCGGTCGTGCTCGACATCGCGGAGGTTGTTGATGCCAAGCACAGCAGCTGCAAAGCTCCCAAAGGCGATTCCACTCAGGAGTGGCTCAAGTGCAACGCGCGGAGATTGGATGGCGTACGCACCGAGGCTGGGGATGATGCCGAAAAAGAGAAATGCCGCACCTTCGCCCAAGCCAACGTACGCTAACGGCCGTATGCCTGTCGTGTAGAGCCACGCAAAGAGAACTGCAGCAAGTCCCACAGCCAGCAGCCACCACCCACTGCGACTGACAAGCCAGATACCAACCGCGATGACCAGTGCAGAAAGGAACACCGCAGCTCGTCGCATTGCGTGTGGAGAAATAGCACCAATCGCAACTGCCCGTGGCGGCCCAACACGCGTCGGTGCATCCGCACCACGCTCGAAATCGCCAAGTTCATTGACGTAGTTCGCAATTACTTGAAGCAGCACCGCACACAAGAGCGTTCCGAGTGCGGAGTCAAGTGCACATGAGCCATCGCGCCATGCCCATGCGATCCCGATCGCCGTCGGCAGTACGCTCAGCGGGAGTGTCCGCGGGCGTGTTGCCCGAAGCCACCAATGCCACGAACCATTGGAAGATGTCACCATGAGAGCCGCAAAACTACGGTGTAACTTTGCACGCCACGGGTCGAACCTACAAGCGTTTGGATGCTCCTCCGACTGTGCGTTGTGTTCTTGATGACAGCTTCTGGGCTGCTTGCACAAACTGCCGGCGAACGTCCGCGAGTTGCTCAGCGTTATGTCATTCACCACCTTGCAGTGCGCATCATCCCTGATAGCACGGTGATGGAAATTCCGTTTACCGCCTCGCAGCTTCAGGCGCTTGTGACACTCCAACCGACAGAGCTCACAGTGCCAAGTCGCATCCTACGCGAGATTGCATATAATGGACTGGATGTCCCCGATTTCCCGCGACCTATTACGATGATCTTCGCCAGGGCGTATGCTGAGGCAGTGCAGCATGACGTGCGCTACTTTGACCTCGCCGCTGCTGACTACGATGCTCTGCGTCTGGCTGACTACATCAACCAATTCGGCTTTCACGACGGACGGGTGCGCTATCGTTTCCGTGTGCGACAGCGAGCGCGGGACAACGTGCTCGAATACATTGTGCAACTGGGACCGCGCTACCAACTTGATACGATCGTCGTCCATGGGTTGGATGAACTCCCCGATGATGTCCGCAAGAGTGCTCAGGCAGTAGTGGCTACGGTAAAGCTGCGGCAGCCCTATAACGAGATAGCAGTGCGTGCTATGCTGGAAATGCTCCTCGATACGCTTCGCAACCGTGGGTACATTCGTGCTGCCTACCGATACGATCGCGATAGTCTCTCACCTGGTCAGCATCGTACTGCGTCGATGGTGCTGAGCGATACCGTCGCCAAGCGCGATCGTGTCATCGTCTACCTCAATCCCGGATCGCGGTACAAAGTTGGTAGCATCGCATTTGCCGATAGCACCAGAGGCAACCCCATCATCGGAGGAGAGCTGAAAGCACGGCAGCTTGTACTCTCCCCAGGGGAATGGTACAGCCCCTTGCGGATTGAACGGAGTATCGCGAATTTGATGGCGCTCGGTACGTTCGACCGTATCTGGGCAGACACGACCAGCAGCAGCGATTCGCTCATCAATCTTCGACTATTCCTCTACTACCGCCGCGTTTGGGAGGCGAGTGTCGGGTGGTTTTTCAACTCGACGTTTCCGGACAATTTCAACAACACGGGCGTTGATCTGACGTACCTTCATCGCAATCTCTTCAATGCTGCACAGGCAGTTACCTTGTACCTGCGCTCGACGCTCCGGAACACATCGTACTTTGCACAGATTGTTCCAGATTCTGGGCTTGGGCGATCATTTGTCATCATCGATAAGGACCTCGAGTCAGGTTTGCTCTTTACGCAGCCGGATTGGTTCCGACTCACCGATCGGTTGCGAGTAGACGCAAACTTCCAAGCGACTGCATCGTATCGGTTCGTCGTTGATCCATTCAAATTGTTGACGATCGCACTCCGCGCTGGCGTGCTCGTACCGCTCAATGGCTTCGAAGAACGTGTGCAATTTGATCTCCAGCTCGAAGCAAACAAGCCAGCAGGATTCGATGATGCTCTCCAGCGCGCTGTCGAACGAAACCCGATGATTGATAGCATGCTCATTCGAGAGACGCTCGAGCAGTACCGATTGCTCAATAACTACACGGGGACTCAACTTCGCTGGACGTCTGCGATCGTTGCACTCCGCTACTTCCGCGATTTCCGTAACGATTTGTTCTACCCCTCGCGCGGTAACACACTGACACTGTTTGTGGAGACGACAGTAGCGCGTTGGTTGGCGGGTTACTCCCAAGCACAGATGACCTATACGACGTACCATCCAGCAGGAAGCGGAGTGGCGGCATTCAAGTTCAGAGGCGGGTGGATTTGGTGGCACGACCCAGCCTCGACGATCGTTCCGTTCGATCGGCACTACTTTGCGGGAGGAGCAATCAGTATTCGCGGCTATCCGAGCCGTCAGCTTGTGGACCTCCGCTCTGGCGGAACGAATCCCACGCAATTTGGAACGCTCACGAGCTATATCGGGAGCGCTACGATCGTTGAACTCAGTGCAGAGCTTCGCTACTCGCTCTCGTATTACGAGGCGCTCGGTGAATTTCTTGCCTCGCAGGTAAGCCGTCTTGGATTTGTTGTGTTTGCCGATGCAGGAAATGCATTCAATCGCCTAACCCGCGATGCGTACGGCAGAGCAACCATTGGTGATGTGCTCGATCCTTCGCGATGGGCGTTTGTCGTCGGGACAGGAATTCGGTATGCTCTCCCAGCGGGACCGGCACGCATCGATTTTGGACTGCGCGTCTATGACCCCATGCAGCCAGAGCAGCGATGGATTACATCGCGACGATTCCTCGGCTCGATCGAGTGGCAGATTGGGATTGGTCATGCATTCTAACAGGGCAGGCTTCTCCGCGCACGAACAAGCGCTCAAGCAGGGTTCCACCCCGTAACAATTGACGGCGGGTCGGCATACGCAACCAATCATTTGCAGAGCTGGTGCACGAGATGCTCAATACACTCGGCAATTCGCTCGAACCGAGTCTCTTGGGCAGCGCGAGTTGCCCCTGCAATAGAGTCATCGAGCGGTTGCTCGAGCATCGTTCGGAGTGCCTCTCTGAGTGCCACACTGTCGGCTGGCGGTACGACAAGACCTGCTCCAAAGGTGCGGACATCTTCGGCAAGACCACCAACGTCGGTGACGATGACAGGTTTGCCGAAGGCGAACGCAATGCGCTGGACACCCGACTGAGTCCCTGAATGATAGGGCAGGACAACGATGTCTGCAGCAGTGTAGTAGAGCGGCACATCCTCGTTCGGTACGTATTCAGCAATCCAACGAATGCGATGAGCCACGCCGCTCCGAGCAATACGCTGCCGGTAATCGTCGGGGTCTTCGTAGCACTCCCCGACGATCAAGAGGATCGTATCCGGTACGTCGAGACTGCGAAATGCTTCGATTAGTGTTGATAGCCCTTTGTAGGGACGGACGTATCCGAAAAACAGCAGAACGCGTTTGCCCTCGAGTCCAAGCTGCTGTTTCGCTCGCTCCATGGTCCAGCGTGTGGAGGAATCCTCCGGTGTGATGAATAGCGGTAAGAAAGCGCGCTGGACAGGACGCTCAGGATAGAGCTGCTGCAGACGTTGTGCAACAGCGCTTGAAAATGCAATGAACGCATCGGCAGAGCGGAACACGTTGCGTGTGAGCCACCAGTCAACCCACCGTGCCTCATGCGAGATGATGTTTTCCGCCAAGATGATGATCGGTGCAGTATGGAGCTGGCGTAAGCGGCGGAGAATGGTCCCGTAGCACAGCCCGAAGAATGGTTGATACCAATCGAGCAGGATGACATCTGGCTTGAAGGCAGCAATTGCATCGGCTGTGCGATACCACGTCCACGGTGCGATCGAATCAATCATGCGTTCTGATGGATGCGGTTTAATCGGGCGGCGGCTGTGGTCTTCCTGTCGGGTACCAGGGAACAAGAGCTGAGGATAGAGGCGCGAAAAACTGAATACGCGAACATCAGCCGTCCGTGCAAGAAGCTCGTAGAGATGCCCGACAACTGCTGCTGGACCTCCACGGTAAGGATAGGCAGGACCAATGATTGCGATTCGCTGTATGCTACTCGACGCCATTAGGCTCCTTGATGCGGTACCCGATCCCGCGCACGTTGTGGATGAAGTGCTTCCCATCGAATTCAATTTTCGCGCGCAGGCGCTTGATGTAAACGTCCACGACGTTCGACATTGAGTTGTACGGGTCGTTCCAGACGTGTTGCATGATCATCGTGCGGCTAACGATGCGGTGCTTGTTGCGCATGAGAAATTCGAGCAGTTCGTATTCGCGAGCGGTCAACTCGATTTCCTTGTTACCGCGCCAGACCAGGTGGGCTGACGTATCGAGCACCAAGTCGCCAACGGTGATGCGGGTGGCTTTCTGCGTAGAGTTCCGTCGAATGAGCGATCGAATTCTCGCAGCCAATTCATCGAAGTGAAATGGCTTGGCAAGGTAATCATCTGCACCGATATCGAGCCCACGGACGCGATCTTCCGTACTGCCACGTGCGGTCAAGATCAGTACAGGTGTTGTGATCTCTGCAGCACGAAGCTCGGTGAGCACTTCAAATCCGTCTTTGCCGGGAAGCATGACGTCGAGTACGATCGCGTCGTATATGTTGTCGAGCGCCATTTCAAATCCGGTCGGTCCGTCGTGTGCAACATCCACCGTGTAATGCTCCTCCTCTAATCCTCGCTGGATGAGGTTGGCAACTTTCTCTTCGTCCTCGATAACCAAGATGCGCATAGTATCACTGGTGACGGTAAAACAAAAGCGTCCACGGAGCATGCTTAAGTTGGAGCTGGTCCTCGTCGAGTCGTGCAATGCGTAGTCGTACACGTGAGTGGTTTTCAATGATGTCAAGCACAAGCGTATCGAGTCGGACGTGGTAGTCCATTCGCAGCGTGTCTCTAGTGCTTCCTCGAGGAATGAGAAGCTTCCCTGTTCGGAATTCGATGGTACCACCGCTGCAAAGGAGTGTCACGACTGCTGCGGTGAGTTGATGCACAGAGCTTGAGTCTCGTGCGACAACTGATCGAAGCCGCCATCGCCCTTCGAGCGTTGCAGGATCAAGCACCATGCAACCTACGGTCAGTGTGATGAACGTCAACCAGATGTACTGGCTAACGTACATACACCGCTTCGTACGATTTCCATCCATTGCTTGATTGCACGAGGACGTAGTACAGACCCGGCGGTACAAGCTCACCACTATCGCTGCGGCAATCCCAAATATCGCAGTACGTCCGGCGACCGACACGTAGTTCATCCTGGACTACCGTTCGAACGAGACGGTCGCTTCCGTCGAAGATTCGAATTGTGATGCGATTGTCACGGGGAGGAGTTGTTAAAATTTGGCACTGTGCTTGGGAGCGTAGGACAGGATTCGGTACGATGCCTTGCAAGATTCGCACCGACGTCGTGATGATAGATGTATCGCTACGGTAGCACGTTCCGATGCACGCCCAACGGATGCGGACTGTATCGCTGCTCCCTTCTCGCCAGTGGAGGACGACACTCTCTTGGAATGCACTATCGAGAAGAATCCACTGCTCGGTCGGTGCATACTGGACATACACTGCCGCGTTCGAACACGGTGCGGTACCCGACTCGAGTGCTATGGTGTAGCGACAGCAGTAGGCAGGCTCCTGCTGCGTAATCCGGAGAGCAACCGGCGGTGGAAGAATACGAAGAGCAATGGTGTCGGAGTAAGTAGTGTCAGGAGCACTGATACCAACAGCGCGAATTCGGATCAGTGTGTCCGGACCTCCCAGTGCAGGGAATGGAATGCAGGGAATATCCACCCGTGCAAGAAATGTGGTCCCACCTATCACGCTCGAAGCAGAAAGCTGCTGCCAGAACGTATTGTTCCCGAGAGAACCATAGAAAAGAACAGTATCCACACACAGACTGCGACCGCCGAGGAGGAGACGCGACCCCGCAGTCGCTTGCTGTGGTAACGATGTGGCGTCGAACTGGAGCTGCCCGGGTGTAATCACGAGGAACCCGCTAGAATCGCGGATCGTCGAATCTGTACAAAGCCACACAATCAGTCTCTTTTGGGTCCTTCCAAGAGCTGATGCGGGAATGTGCACCTGAACAGGATTGCCCCCAAGGAGCGTGTCGGAGACGATGATGCGGAGAGGACCTCGTGCTTGAGTGGAATCGTACGGTTGGAATCCAATCGTATAGCGACGTGCTCCTGCATACCGAAAGCGCCATGAAAGATGTATTGAATCACCGAGACAGTATGTGGTGTCCAATGGCGAAATGAACGTGAGAGCATCTGGTGTGATTGTGCCGAATACGGATGTTGAGCGTGAGGTTGTAACGATGACATCCAACCGCCGGTCACCGTCGAGATCAGCAACTGCAACGTTGGTAATCTCCTCGCTTGCTGTTTGCCACGACCAAACAGTGTCGAACGGTGCACCCGTGCGAAATCGCGGGTCGGCGTAGTCACGCATGCGAAGAACGTAGAGGTTGTCCTTATCGGCAAGAAGGATTTCTGCTTTTCCGTCGCTACTGCTGTCGAGATCGGCAACTGCTGCAAGCCAACCAGTGATCGGGAACGTGACGATGGTATCGAGAGGGAAAAGGACAGCGCCTGTCGGTGATGGCTTCGGCACTGGGCTGCCACTCCGATAGCGGAGTACAATAAGGCGTGACTGAGCGACTGCAAGGGTACGGCTACTTTCAGTCAGGATAAGCTCTGCACCCGGGTTGTTCGGATAGTATGGCAGCAGCGTATTCGTTGTGATACCATCCACGTTGCCTACCCCGAGTGACCAACCATGTGCAGATCGTGCGCGAAATGGTGGTCGTTGTGGATCTGATGGATGCGTGAGCAGCGTCCCATCGCTGGCAACCAGGTGCAACTGTGCACGGCCCACTCCTTCTTGCCGACCGCTGTACGTTTCTGCAACGAGAATGTATTGGCGGTCACCACTGCCATCATTGAGGGTAACAATGAAGGGTATCACCGTCGGCTGTGCTCCCAGTGCCGAAAGGATGCTATCCAGTTCGATGGGGGGGAATTGTTCAGCGATCGTTCCTCCAGTCAACACTGGTGCCAGCAGATACGAGCGTGTTCCGAGCGTCGGGGAGCCCAACGGTGTTGTGACTGTTACGCTATCATTGCTGGAGGTGCAGGGAACTGCTGCCAGCCATGCATTCTGTGCAAGTGATGCAATGCTAGGTTGGTCAATGCCAGCGTGTGGAGCAACAGTCCAGCGTTCAGCTGGACGATCGCCTGCATCGGCGATTGGGAAGGTCCCGCCCAGCAGGGATGGGTTGATCGTTGTCACTGCGATGCCTCGCAGAATTCTGCCTTGTCGCGATGGCGAGGTCATCCCGATTGCTGCATAGACAACAAGGCTATTGCTAACGGTTGTGGCAAAGACAGGACGCACCCACGCCGCTAAATTGGGCACGGTAGGGCGGAGGTCGTACGCAAGCCGCGTGATGATGGCAACGGAGTCAGCAGCAGGATCATATCCCGCCACATACGCAACTGCGAGTGAATCTTGGGGTGCATAGTGCTCTGCAGTTTCAAGGAGCAGTACACTGGGCATGCGTGAACGAAGTTGGAGTGGCAGCAACGACGAATCTGCAACGAAGCTGACTGCTCGTGCGTACGGTGGGAGTGCAGAGCGGTATGTAATGGAGCCGCTCGCATCGAGCGTGATGAGTTTTCCACCAGCTACTGCGGCAATCTCAAGTGGGGAGAACGGAAAACGTCTGCCAAGAGGTGGGTTGGGAATGATATCTGCGATGATCGGTTGAATGTCGCCTGCGATGTCGGTCGAACGCATTTTGAGAACGAATGCTTGGAGTGATTGTGGCGCGGATGCAACGGTTTGCACTGGCATAGCAGGGTATGCACCACGAGGCGTTGGCCATTGCGCTTGCGCTGCACCTTGCGAGTACGCCACTCCTGAGAGGGGGGTGGTGATACCTATGCTGACCAGATGCCGTCGTACCCACTCGGTGCGTAGTGCATGTGGCGTCGCTCGTGTCGAACAGCTACTTTTCACGCAGCGCAGAACTCTATGACTAACGTTGCGGCGCAAATATACCTGCACGATATTTGCCGCAATGAGACAGTTATTTGCATTGCTTATCTGGCTGAGCACAATCGCGGCAATCACTGCCACAGTTATTTGTGCGCAGGATGGAGTGTCGAGGCGGCTTGATTCGCTCGAGACTGCGGCAAATGATGGGGATCATTCAGCGCAAGCTCAATGCGCACTCATGTATTGGTGGGGTATTGGGCGAGCCAACAATAGTGTGAAAGCCTGTCAATGGGCAGCATCTGCTGCTGAAGGTGATGCGCTGGCATCGTACATCTACGCTCAGTGTCTTGTGCAAACGGGTACCATGCCGGATAGGTTCTACCGTGCTGATTCTATTGCAGCGCGTGCGTTGGCTGAACTACGCAGACAGGCAACCCAAGGGGATAGCTACGCACTTGTTGCGCTCTCAGAGTGCTACCAACGTGGCTGTGGTGGTGTCGTGCCAAGCGACGATAGTGCACGCATGTTTCTGGCTGAAGCATTACGGTTGGGTAATCCACTTGCTGCGTACGAACTGAGCCGTCGTGAGCACGGCAATCGCCGCACAGAGTTGCTTCATGATGCTGTGCGTGGTGGAGTGCTTCACGCAATGGTTGAGCTAGCGCAGTATCACCTCGTGCGCGGCGATACACTTGGTGCACTCGCGCTCTTGCGCGATGCTGACGAACGTGGCTCACCTGAGGCAGCATTGCTGCTTGCAGGGTTTGCCTCAAGTGGTATCGGGATGACTCCAAGCCCTACGCAGTCGCTGCGGTGGCTTGCATCGGCGGCTGACCGCGGGAATGCACTTGCGAAGTTTGAGCTTGGTTATCGCATGCTCTACGGTATTGGGGTCGCTGCTGATACTACGGAAGCACTTGCGTGGATGCTTGCAGCAGTCGCCTCTGCACCGCACCAGAGACGTCCCACTCTTGTGCACTACCTTGAGACGCTTCTCGATTCGATTCCGTCGGTCGCCAAACACTTGGAGGCAGCGAGCTCACGACTGGCAGCTCTTCAGGGTGCACATCCCGATAGCTCCAAACGCATGGCGTTGCTGACAGGTGATGGCGTTCGCGTCTGGCGCGCCTGGTATCGCCAATCGTCGCTGATACCCAGCATTGTGCTCATGCGCCACGATGAGCACGGTGCACTTGCGTTTGAGGATGCTTTTGCTGAACAAGAGTGGAAGCTCCTCGGCGATTCGCTCGTGTTGTGGAATGAGAAGAGCCGCCATGCTGCTCATCTTGAGTTTATTTCGGAAGGTCTGTCTGTGTTCAACTGGTCTGGCAAGCGATTGCTTGCTTCACCGATGCTGTTGTGGCAGTTGAAGGAGAATCGGCGACTATCGCGCCATCCAATGCTCCGCCCGACCGTAGAAATGCTGCCACCCCGTGTCGGGGAGCGTGCCGTTCAGCTGCGACTCCATGCGCGGAATATTCCGTCAAAGGGGCTTACCATGCTTCCGATTGGCATTGCACCAGGGCGGTCAGCACATCGTGCGGAGGTGGATGTGCGAGCTAAGGCACTCTGGCGGGTGTGGTACGATGGAGAGTGGACACTTCGCTGGGAACCAGAACGGGAGGATATTCCCAAAGGATGGCGCGGCAAATGTGTGCTCTTTGTGCAGTGTATGTGGCAATTCGAAGGTGAGGACGAGACCATGGCCGTGCGGTCGCAGGCATTTGACCTACCACCTCGGTTGCTACGTTAGTGGCATGCTAATACCGATGCTTATTTCATCCCAGAGCATCGGAGTGTTTCCCTTGAATGGGAAATGTTGTCCAGAAGTTCGACGCAATTCGTAGATGACCCACGAAAGAGCAGAGCGGAGGATAAGCGTCGCGATTGCTGCTGCGTGTGGATTGCGCTTCTCTGCTGCCTGGAGTGATAAGCCGAGCAACGACTGTGCATAGCCTTCGAGCATGATGCTCCCAAGCCATGGGAATAAGACGTGGTTCTTATAGAGCAGCACACGCTGATAACGTGCGTGGAGTGTTACGATTCCCGCGATGTTAAAGCCGAGCGTTGCAGAAGTATTGGCGCCAAAGTGCGACGTGCGATATCCTTCAACAGCAGTTGTGGCTTGGGCATTCGAGAGACTATCGCCCAGACGTGGTGCGACACCGGGCTGTACGTATGACCATATCCATCCCCCTGTGTGGAGCAAATACAATCCGCTCTGATGGATGGGTGCAAAGTGGTGTCCGCTTGCGATACGAAAACCGAAGCGCCAGCCTTCGACAGCGACACGCGACTCATCACGGAAATTCAACGAAGGTGAGAGCGCAGCAACGGTAATGCTTGTCTGCTCCAGTCGGTACACATCCGCATGGCCGCGTATTCGACGAGAAGTCAAGGCACCAAAATCCAATTCGAGAACCGCTGCGGGAGAAAGGCGCGGTGATGCATCTATGCTCGGGGTAGTATAGCCCGCCGAAAAGCCGAGCACATTCAGTCGGTTGGGCAACTGGAATGCGAACCCTAACGTAACGCTACCTGAGTCTGTGCTGAGTGTTTCATCTTCCTCTTCCGATGTGTTCTCTTCTGCAAGAAGAGGAATGACACACAAAAGCAAGGTGAATACGATAGCGTGATGCATTGCAGTGCTTGGAAATGGCAAACAAAAGCGGCGACAATATACTGCCGCCGCTCCGAAGGGTGCTTATTCGATCGCTGCATAGCGAATCAACCGTGACACACGATTGGTTTCCACCACTAACCAACACGTACCACTCGACACCGATGATGGAGGGGGGATCGGGGTAATGCGATTCCTGCTCGACAGCCTTCGAAAGTTGTTTGCCATCGGTTCGATGTTAGAGCGAGTGATATTCCTTAACAACGTTGCTTGCAATCCTTCGATGCGTTGTAGTCCATGGATAACATTCAACGGGGCACTTGCCAGTGTCGGCTGGGCGTGGAATGATGTGACAGGATGGGAAGGAATTGGTTGCTTTAGCGAGTGATGACGATATCCATTGCAATATCGAGTGCCGGTGCAGAGTGGGTGATGGCACCGACAGAGATGAAATCTACCCCGGTTTCTGCGATTGCACGGACAGTTTCCAGTCGGACGCCGCCTGAAGCTTCCGTTTGATACCGTCCGTCAATCATGTTCACGGCCCTGCGGAGATCGTCGATCGAGAAGTTATCGAGCATGATGCGGTGGAAGCCACTGATATGGAGTGCTTGCTCGAGCTGGTCGAAGGATTGGACCTCAAGCTCGATAAGGATACGCTGTTCGTTCCAGTGCTGCTGCACCGCTCGAAGTGCTGCTTCGATGCTGCCGGCGGCGGCGATGTGGTTATCCTTAATGAGTACCATGTCGTAGAGTCCGAGCCGATGGTTTTCCGCTCCGCCGATACGGCAGGCGTACTTGTCGAGCAGTCGCCAAGTAGGGATTGTTTTACGTGTGTCGAGAATACGTGCTTTCGTCCCACGGACCCGCTCGACGTACTGGTGCGTCAGTGTAGCAACTCCACTCATGCGCTGGAGGAAATTCAATGCCGTGCGCTCGGCTGCCAACAACGATCGAGCAGAACCGTAAACGTGCGCTATCTGAGTCCCCCGCGTGACTAGAGTACCTTCTTCGACGAGCTCCTCAACACGCGTGTCTGGATCGTGCGTACGAAACACGAGCGCAGCAACGGGAAGTCCGCAGACGATGCCATCGGCGTTTGCAACGAGCGTTGCACGGGCATATACGCTGGGCTCGAGTATTGCTTCACTGGTGATGTCACCATCGCCGATGTCCTCCGCGAGTGCGATGTGGATAAGACGAAGTACCGATGCATCGTGGATAAGGCTACGCATGGAGAACATCCCACCGATGGCGCTCGAGAATTTGTCGGTATTGTTCTAACATCGCTGGGTCGTCCCAACGCTCGCTGATGTCTTCAATCTCCATGATTGTGCTGATGATGCGCTCGTTCGCTTGTCCGCGGCGGTATGCCTCGTCGTAGGCGACGTCAGGTGTAAACGTCACCAATGTATAGAGCGGTGTGTAGAGATCGGGGAAGTGCTCATAGAGAAGCACTTCGATTTTCTTGCGGAGGAGAAAACGCCGATCAGCGACTTTGTCCCTCATCTCGACGAAGTTGTCGAGTGCAAGCTGTGCGACAGCATCACCAGCGGGTTTACGGATACGTTGGTATTCAGCAAGAGCTGCGTCCCAATCTTCGCCTGTCTGGTCGAGCAATTCATCGAGGATGCGACAATCTTCGAACCCTGCGTTCATGCCTTGCCCATAGAATGGCACGATCGCATGGGCAGCATCACCGATGAGCGCGGTCCGTCCGACAACCCAGGGATAGCATCGAATAGTGACAAGCGACGACAGTGGATTGCGGAAAAAATCCTCCACCACTGTCGGCATCTGCACGAGTGCGTCGGGGAAGTACCGTTCGAAAAACGATACGACAGAGTTAGGATCCTTCAACTTGTCGAAGGATGGGTCACCCTCGAACGGGAGAAACAGCGTGCACGTGAACGTTCCATCCACGTTCGGCAGTGCGATCATCATGAAGTTATGCCGAGGCCAAATGTGAAGTGCGTTCGGTTCAATCCGAAAGCCACCACCAACGGCAGCAGGAATCGAAAGCTCTTTGTAGCCATAGTCGAGATATTCCTGGCAGTAATTGTAGCGATCGCGGACGCGAAGTGCCTCACGAACAGCAGAGAAGGCGCCATCTGCACCGATGAGCACATCGCACGCAACGGTTCGTTCCTGGCCGGAGTGCATATGCACAAAACGTGCCTCCGGACGCTCTGGATCAACGCCGACGCAGCGCCATTCGAACTCCAGCGTGACATTTTCGAAGTCATCAGCAGCATCGAGCAGCATGCGATTGAGTAACCCGCGAGCAAGCGAGCGAATTGCTTGTCCACCGACACCGTACGGCTGGAAGTCGAGAGTGCTATCTTCACCGTGGATCATTCGCCCGCGCATGGGGATGGTGTTGGGCAGAATGCGGTCGGCAATGCCTGCGCGCTCAAATGCACGGATACCGCGGTCACTGAGCGCAAGGTTGATCGAGCGTCCACCAGCATAACCGGAACGACGCATGTCGCTCCGACGTTCGAACACATGGACACGGTAGTTCCGCATACCGAGCATGATTGCAAGCAGAGAACCAACTAAACCACCGCCAACGATGACAATCTCCATCGCGCCTTAGAATGGGTACTGAATCCAGAGCGAGACTTGCAGAAACTGTTCCAGTGGTTCGTTCGTTTGGAATATTGTCGTCGGTGTCAGGAGTCCTGCGCGACGGTTTCGGTCGGTGGTACGCATGTCGCGCCCAACTATGTTGAATGCTCCCCATGCGAGGCTCACGTTGATCATGACCTTTTCATCCAAGATGCCTTGTGCACCGAGTCGAAGAGCACCACCACCACGGAGAACGCTCTGCTTAAGTGTGGTATCGATCGAGTAGTCGGCGATGACTTGTCCGGATTCTTTATCGCTTACGAGGTAGAGGAAGTGCGGTCCTCCGACGAGTGAAAGACGCGGCTCGATGCTTGCGTAAAGGAATGCTTGTGCCAGCGATAAATCGGCGTATCGATACTGCAGTCCTAATGAGATGGTGTACATATTAGCAGCAACTTCTGCGCGTCCTATGTAGAGTAGGTTCTCTTGTCGCTGTTTGCCTCGAAAAAAGATTGCTTCAACACTCAAGGGAATAAACCAGTGTAAGCGCTCGTCGAGTGCATACGTAGAGCGGAGCGTCACACCAGATTGTGCTCCGACAAAGCGTGAACCTGTCACATAGAGGCTCCCTGAGTCGTTGTTTGCTGGTGTGAAGATGAGATTTGTTGCGTTGCTCCCAAGTAAGAATGTTGCGGTGTAGCCTGCGGCGACTGTTGTAGGGTAATGTTGTGCCGTCGTCGGAACGATTGCACCCAGGATGGAAAGGAGGACGTAACGTGCAAACGACATGGTATCGGCGGGTGATTCAACCAAGAAGCGAGCGAATATACGAGTGATGCGCATGCGAGAGAAATGCAGCTCAGAGTTGCTCACGGATCTGGTATTCGCGCGTGCTTTGCGATTGGCGGACGATGAGCTCACCGACCAGCCCAATCGAAATGAGCTGCATGCCGACGATGATGAACGCAACTGCCATCAGCAGGAGTGGTCGGTTAGTCAAATACGTTCCTCCGAGAATCCACTCGATGGTCAATCCAAGGGCAATGGCAAAGCCCGCAATAAGGAGCAGCGTCCCAATTGAGCCAAACAGGTGCAGGGGGCGCTTCAGATAGCGTGTTGTCAAGATCACCGTCAGAAGGTCCAGGAAGCCTTTGACGTAGCGGCTTGCACCAAACTTTGAACGCCCATACTTACGCCGATGGTGCCGAACCGGAAGTTCGGTGACGCGAAATCCTTCCCAGTGCGCAAGTGCAGGAATGTACCGGTGCATTTCGCCGTAGAGCAGGAGAGAGCGGACAACTTCCGATCGATATGCCTTCAAGCCACAGTTGAAATCGTGCAGTCGCAGACCACTGACAACAGAGACGACATGATTGAAGAGCTTCGACGGCAGTGTCTTCTCGAGTGGATCGTGACGTACCTGCTTCCAACCCGATACTAGGTCGTAGCCTTCATCGAGTTTGGCAAGCAATCGCGGGATCTCGGCAGGGTCGTCTTGCAAGTCAGCATCGAGAGTGACGATGATGTCGTAGCGTGTGCGTTCGAACCCAACGGCAAGTGCAGCTGATTTCCCGTAGTTCCTTCGAAAGCGAATTCCATGGATGCGTTGATTGCGCTCGTGTGCTCTTCGGATGATTTCGAACGAACCATCACGCGAGCCATCATCAACGAAGATGACTTCGTAGTGCTCGCCTGCAAGTGTTGGCAAAACTTCTTCGAGACGCGCGATGAGTTCGACCAGCGATGCTTCCTCATCGAGCAGAGGGATGACGACACTAATACCGCGTGAGCTGTAGGGTTGGTTCATTCGTATGCATTTATGCGGAGACTTGTGGCAAATATCAGCGTTCCCAGCCGAACATGGTGCGAATTCCATAGCGGTAGAGCATCCACCGTGCATCGCGAAGGACACTCGTGAGAGGAATCGAGGCGTACGCTTCCACTGTGAATGTAAATGATGCAAATGACGCACGCCAGCCGGCGGCAATTTCTCCATACCACCGGATTGGCTCTGCTGTCGAAAGACGTGCTTTGTTCATGAGTGTAACGGTGTCCTGACCGTTCTTGTAACGAAGCGCATCCTTAGCGTCAGCGATCTGAACGTATTGCGTGGCTTCGCTGAGAACCAACGCAGCAGCATGAATACTTGGGGCGATGTAGTAGAATGAATTGAGGCGGTCAACGACCATTTGCCTGCGCTGAGTATCAAGCTGGAGTGATTCAGAGAGAACGAAGGCACCGTAAACGGGGATAGCAAGACCTAATCGCACACCGAGAAAGTGTTCGTTGTTGAACAGTACACTGACTTCACGGAATTGGGCTGGCTGCCCGGTGATCGAGAGATACTTGCGGGACGTATCGAGACTAAAAAGGCGATCGCGGGACCGCTCATACGCAGCATCAAGCCGCGCGATGGCGTTGAACAGTGGGAGCATCCACTCGATGCGGACAATGATCGGAGTGCTATAGCCGAGGATGGGGAAATCGTCATCCGCGTCGTCGTTCGACCATGGCTTTTTGATATTATCCTCTTTGCTGCGGAACGGATTCGATGCGGACCAACGGCCTGCGATTGGCTTTGTGCCAAGCGTTGTTATGTCCGACGCGCTACTGTGCTGGTAGATGTTGAGCGATGTGCCGATATTGTATCCAATTGCCGCATAGGGTCTGGGGAACCAACCGGTCGAGAGGTGTTGGAAGAGTTCATTCTTCCAGCCGAGTGTGTCATCCGCTGTTGCTTGGGACGTCACTGTTCCAACGAAGGTAGCAGCAATGACTGCTACAAGCGTTCTCATGTTAGTAGAGGACTTTGGAGAGTTCGACTCGTCTGTTTCTGCGGTAGTACAGATCGGTCGGCTCGCCTGGGCGACGGGGGAGCAGTTGGCGTTCTCCTGCAGAGAAGCCATCGAGCAGCTCGCGTGGCACACCGCGCTTGGTTAATTCTTCGATGACGAACGCAACGCGGCGCTGACCAAGTTGGAGGTTGTATTCATCGGTGCCATTCGGATCAGTGTGCCCGATGAGCACAATGCGCTTGAGGCGGTTCCGATAGCGGAGGATGTTTTCAGCAAGCCGGTCGAGCTCATCAGACAATCGGCGACTTGTCTGCATACCGTTGGAATCGAGTACAAACTCGTAGGGCACTCGCGCTTGGTCGTGAGGGAAATTAATTCGAAGCGCTAGAACCATCGGTATTACGAGCGTGTCGCGGAGCACGACAAGCGAATCGCTGCCTTTGAGACGGACGCGACGCACGTCGTAAAAGCCACTCGTGCTCTCTGCGATTATGTCAAGGTCGCGTTCGGTAGGAACGGTAACTTCAAACTCACCAAGTGAATCGCTCTGAGTTTGAGCGATAGTGCGACGGTGTTCGACGTCGTGAACACGCACATCAGCACCAACAGCAGGCTGGAGCTCTGCTGTGCGAACGCTACCACGCAATCGTGCCGTTGGTGTTTTGGGAGCGACCTCCATGATCGCAGGCGGTGGAGCTTTCGGCCGCTCGAGCCGCTGGGCAACGTACAGATCGAAATTCTGCGCTTGTCGGTTCGAGCTCCAGTAGAGAAGCGACTGCCAATCACCAGGCGTCGAGGGGAAGAGTTCATCTGCTGCTGTGTTGATTGGTGGTCGGAGATGCTCAAGCTGCTCGATAGCCAGAGAGTCGCCTGTCCATCTCAAACGTGCTGCAAATAAGTCATACCCACCAACGGTCTCGTGGCCGCTGGACGAAAACAGTAGCATCCCATCACGCGTCAGGAATGGCGATAGTTCATCGCACGGCGTGTTGACAATCGGCCCGAGGTTACGGAGTGAGTCCCACGTGCCGTTCGGCCGTTGGATGCTGTACCAAAGGTCCAAACCACCCCAGCCGCCAGGGCGATTGGATGCAACCACCACGAAGCGGCCATCATTGCTGAGTGCTGGGTGTGCAGTCCAATCGTCTGTGCCGAGGAATGATTCAATGCTCATTGAGGGCGTGTGCGTACTGCTGCCGTCAATGCGGACGATCCTTGCACGACGATCGGCGTCGAGTGCACTGGCAAGTTGCAAGCTACCAGCTTTCGTGAGCGTACCGAGACTACGATAGTTGCCCAATGGAATGGAGTCAGTACAACAGTCGAGCGAGTCAACCTCTACGCGGTGTGCCCAGACGAGTGTTTGTGCTGAACTGCGCCCACGGGTAATCGCAGCACTGCGAGTATCCACAAAGCAGACTGCGTATTCTTGCAGCTCCGAGTTGGCGCCTCGTACAGGGCGGATGCG